>Ga0081540_1000251_pt1 | contig 56572 bp, 52 predicted proteins | sample TabmetS2T1R1_FD_71024 | JGI IMG/M metagenome (GOLD analysis project Ga0081540, IMG submission 71024) | Tabebuia heterophylla rhizosphere microbial communities from the University of Puerto Rico - S2T1R1 | ecosystem: Host-associated > Plants > Roots > Rhizosphere ...
ATCGCGTCCAGGTCCGCATCCCGCGACGCGGCGTCGTCCGGTTCCTCCTCATCCGGACCCAGCTGGTTCTCCACCGACTCGCACCAGGCCAGCCAGTCCTCCACCCGGCCGGGATCATCGTCCCGCCCGGGTTCCGGAGCAACCGGCCGCTGAGGCATATACACCGCCCGTTCGGGGTGATGATCGTGGAATTAATCTCTATAGAACATAGTATCGTATCAATGATGTATCGGCAAGAAATTCGACTATATTCGAATTTATTTATTAGAGTTATTCGTGTGACGTCTGCGACTGGCCGAGAATTGCGGTTTCAGGTCGCGGGAGTCGCCGTCGGCCAGGGCGCAAATCCGTTAATGAACGTCGCGTCAGGAACCCTCCGATCCCGGAATAGACACCGCTCTACGATTTCCTCTATGGCCGAAGAATGGCGGGTAAGCCTGGTTATCGATGGCGGCGGGAGCACCGTAAAGAGATCCCGTTATCGCCATCTTCTGCGCGCTCGCCTGGGCGATGACGTGGCGGTCTCCGCGGGCAGGCTGCACCTGTTCATGTACGCGGGGTCGGCGAAGGCGGCCGACGAGGCCGGGCAGGTGGCCCGGGCCGTGCTCGAGGAGCACGGTCAGTTCGCGAAGGTCCGGGTCGAGTGCTGGGACGTGTCCGCCGGGGAATGGCGGGACCCCGATGAGCCGGCTGAACACGAAGACAGCCCGGAGCCAGGCCGCCTGGAGACGACGGCGATCGCATTCATCAAGGGGGCCGGTCAGGCCCTCGCACGGGGTGACCTCGCCTAGAGCAGGCCGGCGGGGACGGGGACGATGCGTGACCGCAGGTATTCGCCGAGGCCCTTGGCCTGGGCGTCGGGGCGGGTGGTGCCGGACACGCCGGGCGCGAGCAGGCCGGGCACGACGAAGTTGAGGGCCAGGAGGTTCGGCAGTTCGTAGCGCTCGACCGGCAGGCCGGCCGCCTCGGTGAGCAGGCCTTTGAACGTGTCGACGGTCAGGTAGCCGGCTAGCCACGCGTACGCTTCGGGGCTGACAGCCCACAGGCCCACGTTGGCGGCGCCGCCCTTGTCGCCGGACCGCGCGCCGCACAGCCGCCCGAGCGGTACGTCCCGGAACGGACCGGGCGGCGGGGCGGGAACGGCGGGCCGAGGGCCGGGGACGGGCGCGGCCGCGGCCCGTGAAAGATCGGATGTATGCCGAACGGCCTGGGTTTCACCGTCCGGCAGATGAACCTGCTGCGTGACCACGGCGGCCGGGATTACCGCGGGCCAGTAGACGCCGAACGCGCTGGCCGCCGTGGGCGGCGTGGTGGTGTGGAATCCGGCGTAGCCGGCCAGCGCGAGCTCGACCGCGGCGTTGGAGAACGCGCGGCCTACCTTGCGCTCGTCGGTGTCCTTGACGGTGATCCGCAGGTGCGCGGTGGCCTGTTCGTTGGTCGGCGCGTCCGGGTGGTCGAAGCGGAGCAGGCGGACGTCGAACTCACCGAACTGTTCGGTGCCGCCGAGCACCTCGGTCAGCAGGGCGATGGCGTGCTCGGCCTTCTCCTCGATGTCCAGGCCGGTCAGCACCATCGTGGTGGTGTTGCGGTACCCGCCGAGCATATTGAGCGCGACCTTGAGGGTGTCCGGTGGCGGGCTGCCCCGGGTCCCGGTCAGCGCGACCCGGTCCGGGCCCTGGAGCGTCAGCCGGATGGTGTCGAAATGCGCGACGACGTCGGGGTTCAGGTAGGCGGGGTCGCCGATCTCGTAGAGCAGCTGGGCGGTGACGGTGCCCGTCGAGACGACGCCGCCGGTGCCGTCGTGCTTGGTGATGACGCTGCTGCCGTCGTCGGCGACCTCGGCGATCGGGAACCCGGGGTAGCGGCGGTCGGTGATCTCGGCCGGGAAGCTGTAGTTGCCGCCGGTCGCCTGCGGGCCGCACTCGATGACGTGCCCGGCGGCGACCGCGCCGGCCAGGGCGTCCCAGTCGTCCCTGCGCCAGCCGTGCCACCAGGCGGCGGGCCCGGTGACCAGGCTCGCGTCGGTGACCCGGGGGCAGACCACCACGTCCGCGCCGGCCTGGAGCGCCGCGGTGATGCCCCAGCCGCCGAGGTAGGCGTTGGCGGTGGCCACGGGCAGGTCCGCCTGGGCCAGCGGGACCCCGGTGTCGGTGTTGACGAGATCGTGGCCCGCGGCCCGCAGGTCGCCGAGGACCGGGATCAGGTCGTCGCCGGTGAGGTACGCGACCCGCGTATTCAGGCCGAGCCGGCCGGAGAGTTCGGTGAGCTTCGCGGCCAGGCCCGCGGGGTTGAGGCCGCCGGCGTTGGCGACGACCTTGACGCCGCGCTCCAGGCAGGTACCGAGCACCTCCTCCATCTGCCGCAGGAACGTGGACGCGTAGCCGAGGCCGGGGTCCTTCTGCCGCGCCTTCCACAGGATCAGCATGGTCAGCTCGGCCAGGTAGTCGCCGGTCAGCACGTCGACCGGGTCCGAACCCTGATTGAGCATCTCCCGGGCGGCGGCGAGGCGGTCGCCGTAGAAGCCGGAGCAGTTCGCGATGCGCACCGGCCTAGTCATCAGCGGACCTCCGCGGGGGCCGGCCGGTGCCCGCCGTGCCCGCGAAGGCCTGGGCGATCGCCATCCACTCGATGGCCGCCGGGCCCTCGATGTCCAGGTCCAGGTCGTTGCGGTGCCGGCGCTGGGTGACCAGCAGGCAGAAATCCAGCGCCGGGCCGCTTATCCGGTTGTCCGCCTGGTCGGAACCCCACGTCCAGGCGGTGCCATCCGGGCTGGTGAGCTCGACCCGGATCTCGGCCGCGGGCACGCTCTTGCCGTGCACGGCGTAGCTGAACGCGCGGGCGCCGACGCCGATGTGCGCTACGTGGCGCAGCCGGTCCGTGGGCTCACGGGTGACGCCGAGGGCATCGGCGATGTCCTGGGTGTGCGCCCAGGTCTCCATGATCCGGGCGGTCAGCGACGACGCGGCGCTCATGGCGGGGCCGAACCACGGTAGCCGGGCTCGGGGATCAAGATTTCTGAACGTGTTCAACAGCTCGGCCCGGGCCGTGCCGAACCAGTCAAGCAGCTCCGAACCGCTGAGGTCGCGGAACCGGACGGCGATCGCGTCGGGGTTGATGCCGCCGCTGGCTTCGGCTTCGGCGAGTTCGGCCTTGAACTGCCCGGGGCGGAGCGCGGACTGGACCGTGACCTCGTCGAAGTAGGCGAGGTGGCTGATCTGGTCGGCGATGTCCCAGCCCGCCGCGGGCGTGGGCGTGTGCCATCCGGCCTCGTCCAGCCCGGCCACCAGGGCGCGGGTGACCGCCGATTCGGCGGCGAGGTCGGCGGCCAGCGCGGTCATGTCGGCGGGCACGTCACTGTCCTGGAGTTTCGAGTACCGCGAGGACCTGGCCGGTGCTGACCTGCTCCCCCGCCTTGGCCCGGAGTTCGGCCAGCACGCCGTCGGCGGGCGCGCTGACGGTCTGCTCCATCTTCATCGCCTCCAGCACCAGGATCGGCTGGCCCGCCGTGACCACCGCGCCCGGTTCGGCCAGCACCCGCAGGACCAGGCCGGGCATCGGGGCCAGCAGCGACCCGGCGGGCGCCAGCTTGGCCGGATCGCTGAACCGCGGGGTCTCGGACAGCGCGGTCGAGCCGTCGCTGGCGTCGACGTAGGTGTCGGTGCCGACGTGGTGAACCTGGTAGACCCGCCGGGTGCCGTCGATCTCCAGGTCGACCTGGCCCGGGCTGGCCGCGAGGACGAACGCCTGCATGGCGACGCCGTCGACATCGGCGTCGACGCGGTCCCCCCGGATCCGGTAGGTAACCTCGCGGGGCTCGCCGGCCGCCGTGTAGCTGACGCGCTGCGGGGCGGAGAAGACGTTGCGCCAGCCGGACGGCATCGTGCCGAGCACCGGCGTCTCGGCGCGGTGCCGCGCCTGCCGGGCAAGGGCCGCGGCCAGCGCGTGGGCGGCGGCGGGTTTCGCGGCCGCGGCGACGAGGGACGCGGGGTCGTGACGGGTCAGGTAGCCGGTGTCGGTGCCCCCGGCCAGGAACTCCGCCTCGCGCAGGATCGCGACGAGCAGACCGCGGTTGGTGGTCATGCCGTGGATCGCGGCCCGGCCCAATGCGCGGGCTAGCCGCCGGGCCGCGTCGGCCCGGGTGCGGCCGTGCGCGATCACCTTGGCCAGCATCGCGTCATAGTGCGGGCTCACCACCGAGCCGTCGCGGAAGCCGGTGTCGACCCTGATGCCCGGAGCCGGCGGGAAGGCGAAGCGGTGCAGGGTCCCGGTCGTGGGGACGAAGCCCGCGGGGACGTCCTCGGCGTAGAGCCGGACCTCGATCGCGTGGCCGCTGATCCGCGCCTGACGGGCCGAAGCCGGCAGCGGCTCGCCTTCGGCGATGCGCAGCTGCAGCTCCACCAGGTCCAGGCCGGTGACCTCCTCGGTGACCGGGTGCTCGACCTGGAGCCTGGTGTTCATCTCCAGGAAGTAAAAGCCCCCGTCACGGTCCAGCACGAACTCGACGGTGCCCGCTCCGGTGTACCCGATCGCCCAGCCGGCGGCGACAGCCGCCGCGGTCAGCGCGTCGCGAAGGTCATCGTCGACGGCCGGGGACGGGCACTCCTCCACGATCTTCTGGTAGCGGCGCTGGATCGAGCACTCGCGCTCGAACAGGTGGACCACATCGCCGTGGGCGTCACCGAGGATCTGGACCTCGACATGCCGGGGGTCGGTGACGAACCGTTCCAGGAACACGGTGCCGTCGCCGAACGCGGAGGCCGCCTCGCGGCGCGCGCTGCTCACCGCCTCGGCCAGCTCCGCCGGGTCGGCGACCAGCCGCATACCGCGGCCACCGCCGCCAAAGGCCGCCTTGACCAGCAGCGGGAAGCCGACGACCGCGCCCGCGGCGGAAACCTGGTCCAGGTCGGTGGTGTCGGTGACGGTGGCGCTGGGCAGGACGGGCACCTCCGCCTCGGCCATGATCGCCTTCGCCCGTACCTTGTCGCCCATCGCCTCGATGGTCTCGGGCCGGGGACCGACAAAGGTCAGCCCGGCGTCGGCGCAGGCCCGTGCGAACCCGGCGTTCTCCGAGAGGAACCCGTAGCCGGGGTGGACCGCGTCCGCGCCGGCGGTCGCGGCCGCGGCGATGACCAGGTCGCCGCGCAGGTAGGTGTCGGCGGGCGCCGCGCCGGGCAGCCGGACCGCCTCGTCGGCCAGCGTGACGTAGGGCGCGGCGGCGTCCGGGTCGGAGTAGACCGCGACGGTAGCGATGCCGAGCGCGTGCGCGGACCTTATAACCCGGGCCGCAATCTCACTGCGGTTGGCGATCAGGAGCTTGCTGATAGCGGGCATCCGCATCACATCCGGAAGACGCCGAAGCCGCGGCGGCCGGCCACCGGGCCGCTGTGCACGGCCGACAGGGACATGCCGAGGACGGTCCTGGTGTCGCGCGGGTCGATGATGCCGTCGTCGTAGAGCCGCGCGGTAACGAAGAAGGAGTGCGACTCGGCCTCGATCTGGGCCTCGATCTCCGCGGTGCGGGTCCGGTCCGCCGCCTCGTCGAACGGCCGTCCGGTGGCCGCCGCGGACGCCCGGCCGACGATCGACATCACCCCGGCGAGCTGGGCCGCGCCCATCACGGCGAGCTTGGCGCCCGGCCAGGCGAACATCAGCCGCGGGTCGTAAGCCCGCCCGGACATGCCGTAGTTGCCCGCGCCGAACGAGGACGCCATGTTGATCGTCAGGTGCGGGACCGCCGAGTTGGTCACCGCGTTGATCATCTTCGCGCCGTCCTTGATGATGCCGCCCTGCTCGTAGCCGGCGCCGACCATGTACCCGGTCGTGTTCTGCAGGAATATCAGCGGCGTGTCGGTGGAGTTGGCCAGCAGGATGAACTCGCTGGCCTTCTTGGCCTCCTCGCTGAACAGCACGCCCCGGTGGTTGGCCAGCACCCCGACCGGGTATCCGTGCACCCGCGCCCACCCGGTCACCAGCGAGGTGCCGTACAGCGGCTTGTACTCGTCGAACTCGGAGCCGTCCACCACCCGGGCGAGGACCTCGCGCGGGTCGAACGGCACCTTCACGTCCGCGGACACGATGCCGAGGATCTCGTCCGGGTCGTAGCGCGGGCCGGCGGCGGGCCCCGGCGGCGGGCCGTGCTTGCGCCAGTTGATCCGGGCCATGATGTCGCGGCCCAGCCGGATCGCGTCGAGCTCGTCGACGGCGAAGTAGTCCGACAGCCCGGACACGCGGGAGTGCATCTCGGCGCCGCCCAGCGACTCGTCGTCGGATTCCTCGCCGGTCGCCATCTTCACCAGCGGCGGTCCGCCGAGGAACACCTTGGCCTGCCCGTCCACCAGGACCGCGTAGTCGCACATGCCGGGCACGTACGCGCCGCCGGCGGTCGAGTTGCCGAAGACCAGCGCCACGGTGGGAATCGCGAGCCCGGACAGTTCGGTGAGCTCGTGGAAGATCCGGCCGGCCGGGACGAACAGGTCGGCCTGCGTCGGCAGGTCCGCGCCGCCCGACTCCACCAGGTTCATCACCGGCAGCCGGTTGACCCGGGCGATCTCCAGGGCGCGCAGGGTCTTGCGCAGCGAGTACGGGTTCATCGCGCCGCCGCGCACGGTCGGGTCGTGCGCGATGATCACGCACTCGACGCCGGAGATCACCCCGATCCCGGTGACGATGCTGGCGCCGACGGTGAAGCCGGTGCCCCACGCGGCCAGCGCGGACAACTCGAGGAACGGGCTGTCCGGGTCGACGAGCAGCTCGATCCGCTCCCGGGCCAGCAGCCGGCCCCGGTCGCGGTGCCGCTGCTGATAGCGCTCGCCGCCGCCCGCGATAGCCTGCTCGAGCTGCTGGCCCAGCTCGTCGAGCAGCGCGAGCTGGGCGGCCCGGTTGGCGCGGTAGGTCTCGCCGTCCGGGTCGACGTGAGAGGTGAGGACCGGCACGCGGTCAGCCCTCCTCGTAGTACTTCGCGTGCTCGGAGCGCACGACGTTCTTCTGGATCTTGCCGGTGGAGGTCTTGGGCAACTCGCCGACGAGGATGACCGCCTTGGGCACCTTGAAGCCATCCAGCCGTTGTTTCAGCGCGGCGATCAGCGCGCCGGGGTCGATCGTCTGGCCGGGCTTGGGCACGACGAACGCGGTGATCGCCTCGCTCCAGCGCTCGTGCGGCAGGCCCACCACGACCGTTTCGGCTACCCGCGGGTCGGCGGCGTAGATCGCCTTCTCCACCTCGATCGAGGCGACGTTCTCCCCGCCGGTCTTGATCACGTCCTTGTGCCGGTCGGTGAACCACAGCACGCCGTCGTCGCCGAAGTAGCCCACGTCGCCGGAGTGAAACCAGCCGTGCGCGAACGCCTGGTCGGTCGCTTCCTCGTTGCGCAGGTAGCCGGACATCGTGCTCGGACCGCGGTAGACGATCTCGCCGGCCTCGCCGGGCGGCAGCAGCGCGCCGTCCGGCCCCATGATCGCGACCTGGACGCCGACCAGCGGGGTGCCGACGGCGCCGGTGTGGGAGAGCTGGTGCTCGGGCCGGAACAGCGTGGTGCACGGGCTCATCTCGGTCTGCCCGAACAGCAGCGCGAAGTCGCAGCCGAACCCGGTCAGGCTTCGGCGAATCAGGTCGTCCGGCATCGGCGCCATCGCGTAGACGGCCCGGCGCAGGCTGGATAGGTCATACTCGGCGAAGGCCGGGTGGTCCAGCATGGCCCGGTACATCATGGGGAGGCCGAAGATCTGGGTGATCTGCTCGCGCTCGATCAGGTCGAGCAGGGCCGCCGGGTCGAATCCGCGCATGACGTGGATGGTCGCGCCGACCATAACCGCGGGCGTGCAGAAGGCGTTCAGCTGCGCGGTGTGGAACATCGGCATCATCGCGGCGAACCGGTCGTCGAAGCGCCAGCCGGAGTCCAGCGCGCCGGACATCGACTCCAGGTAGATCGCCTTGTGTGAGCCGACGACCCCCTTGGGGAAGGACGTGGTGCCCGAGGTGTACAAGTAGCTCAGCGCGTCGGTGTCATCGACAAAAGCCTGCGGCTCTTGACTGTTGTCGTGGGCGCTCAGGGTTGGGAGATCGCGGGGAACGACGATGACGTCGGTGACCTCGGGCACCTTGGCCACGGCGTCCTGCATCGCGGCGACGAGCTGGGACTCGACCACGATGCCGCGGGCGCGCGAGTGGCCGAGGACGTAGGCCACCTCGTCCGGCCGCCAGCCCAGGTTGACCGGCACGCAAACCACGCCGAGCTTGGCGCACGCAAAGTAGACGGCGAGGAAGTCGGCGCTGTTGCCGGAGGCCAGGGCGAGCGCGGCGCCACGCTCGTACCCCCGGCCGGCCAGGCCGTGCGCGAGCCGGTTGACGTAGGCGTTGAACTCGGCGTACGTGAGGCGGCGGTCGCCGTCCACCACCGCGAGCTGAGCCGGCCGGCTCGCCGCGGTCCGGGTCAGGCTGTCGCCGACGTTGATCCGGCCGATGAGGTTACGCGCGAGGTCCACGGCGGCTCCTCTGAGTACGAGTCTTAGTACGAGCGGGGCAGGCCCAGGCTGTGCTGGGCGACGTAGTTGAGGATCATCTCCCGGTTGACCGGGGCGATGCGCAGCAGCCGCGCCAGGCCCCAGTAAGGAATGAGGCCGTACTCACGGGCCAGGCCGTTCCCGCCGTGCGCCTGGATGGCCGCGTCGACGGCGGCGATCGCGGCTTCGGCGGCGGCGTACTTGGCCATGTTGGAGGACTCCCCCGCGGGCAGGCCGTGGTCGTGCTGCCAGGCGGCCTGCCTGATCATCAGCGCGGCGAGCTCGGTCTCGATCTTGGCCTTGGCCAGCGGGTGCGAGACGCCCTGGTGGGTGCCGATCGGCTCGGCCCAGACCTTTCGCTCAGCGGCATACCGCGCCGCGGCACCCAGGGCATAACGCGCGATCCCCACGCCGAGGGCGGCTCCGGTGATCCGTTCGGGATTCAGGCCGTGGAAAATCTGCCGGAACCCCTCCCCTTCCTCGCCGACCAGGGCACCCGGGCCGACCCGGACGCCGTCGAAATGCAAGGTGAACTGGCGTTCCGGCAACAGCAGGTCGACCGGGAGCAGGTGCTTGTCCAAGCCCGCGGCGTCGGTCGGCACGATGAACGCGGACAGCCGGGCGCCGCGCTCGTCCTGCCCGGTTCGCGCGACCACCAGCAGGGCCTGCGACTCGTCGACCCCGGAGATGTAGTACTTGGTGCCGTTCAGGACCCAGTCGGGGCCGTCCTTGCGCGCCGTGGTGGAGATGCGCAGGGTGTTCGAGCCCGCGTCCGGCTCGGTGATGGCGAACACCATCTTGGCCGCGCCGCTGGCCAGGCCCGGCAGCCAGGTCCCGCGCTGCTCGTCGGTGCCGAACTCGGAGATCATCTCGGCCGAGATCGCGGCCGACACGAGCAGCAGGAGCAGCGGCGTGCCCGCGGCGGCGATCTCCTCGCAGACCAGGGCGAGTTCCGTGAGGCCTCCCCCGCCGCCGCCGTATTCCTCCGGAATGTTGACGCCGATGAACCCGGCGTCCCCGAGGGCCTGCCACAGCTCGGCGCAGGGACGTCGCGCCCCGGCCCGTTCGGCGTAATAACGCGGCCCGAACTTGGCAGCGATGCCGGCCACGGCGGCCCGGAGCGCCCGGTGTTCCTCCGGTTCGGCAAAGTCCACGCGGCCCGTCCCTGATTGTGACTCACCATTCACTAGCGACCTTAGCGCCTGGATGCCAGACTAGCCAGATGACGGCGCAGGCGACATCGGCTTCGTCCCGCGACGCTCCGGGACGGCCGGCCCGGCGCCGCGATCCGGGGCGGAAGGAACGGATCCTGGTGGCGGCCGCCTCGCTCGGGGCCCGGCGCGGCTTCGACGCGATCTCCATGGCGGACATCGGCGCCGAGGCCGGCATCGTCGGGTCCGGCGTCTACCGGCACTTCGACAGCAAGACGGCGATCCTGGTCGCCATGGCCGACCGGGTGATGGACCGGCTGATGACCAGGTCGGCGGCCATCAGCGTGGCCGGGCTCGACGAGGGCCAGACCCTGACGCTGCTCGTCCGCGACCACATCGAGGTGGCGCTGACCCACCGCGACGCGCTCGCCGTCTACCACCGCGAGGTGCGCACCCTGCCCGAGGACGAGCGGCGCAGGCTGAGCCGGGCGCAGCGGCACTACATCGAGGAGTGGGTGCGGCTGCTGGCGCCGCTGCGGCCGGACCTGACCGGCAGGGAGGTGCGACTAGCCGTGCACGCCGCGATCGGTGCGATCCAGTCGACGCTGTTCTTCCGCAGCGGGCTGGCCGACGAGCGCCTCACCGAGCTTCTCGAGGGCATGGCGCACGGCTGTCTTGGTACGGATCCCGCCGTTTTAATTCATTGCCTTAGGGATGGGCGTCCCAGTGACGGCGCAGCGCCGCGGTGAGCTCGGTGGCCCGCTCGTCGGGGAAGAACAGGCGGCCTCCGTCGATCTCCACGACCTCCGTGGCACCAGGGATGGTGTCGCGCAGCCAGTAGGCCCATGTGCGATTGAAGAAGATGTCGTCGGTGCCCCAGACGATGAGGGTGGGCACCTGCATGCGGCGCAGGGCGGGTTCGGCCGCCAGCAGGTCACGGGCGTGCAGTGAGACCAGTAGGCGCTGGGACTGACGGGCCGCTTCGGCGGTGCCGCCCTGCGCTTCCAGCCAGACGCGCGCGATGTCCTCGGGCAGGTTGCTGATGTCCTGGTAGGTACGGCCATACATGCGCTTCCTGGTCTTCGGGTTGCCGGGCGGCATCAGCCGGGGCGCGAGGCGGGCGAGCAGGCCCATGCGGGCCATCCAGACCGCGGGCAGCAGCGCCTTGGGCGGCACGTTGTCGTGCGCCTCGCAGTTGGTCAGGGTCAGCGTGTGCAGGCGCTCGGCGTGACTGGCGGCGAATACCTGGGTAACGGCGCCGCCGGTGTCGTTCGCGACCATGTCGAAGTCGGTCAGCTCGAGCGCGTCGCAGCAGTCGGCGACGAACCGGGCCAGTCCCGGCAGGGTGAAATCCTGGTCAGCAGCGGCCGGAGTGTAGCCGTGCAGCGGCAGGTCGACGGCCACGCACCGGCGCTCGCCGTCGAGCTGGGCGATCACGTTCCGCCACAGGTAGCTGCTGGTGCCGACGCCGTGCACGAACAGCACCGGGCGGCCGGGACCGCCGGTGTCGACATAGCTGGCGGGACCGGACCGGGTCCGCACCTGGCTGCGGTACTTGTCGAGCCGTTCCATCTCGCTGGTCATCGTTTCTCCCTCGTAGTTTCTGCCTCGTCGGACGGCTAGCGGGGTACAGCCGGGGTACAGTGGCCGCAAAGACCGACCGGCGGTCTAACTCTTACAGACCGACGATCGGTCTGTCAATTGAATTGGGGACGGATGAACAAGAACGTCGAGCGGGGCCGGGCCACCCGGGCGCACGTGGTCGAGGTCGCGACCCGGCTGTTCGCCGAGCACGGCTACGACGGCACGTCGATCGAAACGGTGCAGGCCAGCGCGGGAGTAAGCCGTGGCTCGCTCTACCACCACTTCCCGGGCAAGGAGGCGCTGTTCTGGGCGGTCCTGGAGGAGGTCGGCGCACGCATCGCCCGGCAGGGGGAGGACATCGCCAGGGATGCCCCCGACCCGGTCGCGATGCTACGGGCAGGCGCCCTGGCGTGGATCCGGCTGGCCGGCGACCCGGTCGTCCGGCAGATCATGCTGATCGACGCGCCTGCGGTGCTGGGCTGGCAGCGGTGGCGGGAACTCGACGAGCAGGGCCCGCTGGGGGCGATCAGGGACGCCCTCGGGTACGCCGCCGCGACCGGCCGGATCGAGCACGCTCACGTGGACACGTTCGCTCACATCGCGCTGGCCGCCGCCAACGAGGTCGCCATGATGATCGCCCGCGCGGACGACCCGGCCGCCGCGCTCACCGCCGGCGAGAGCGCGTTCGCCGAGTTCCTCGACCGCCTGCTCGGTGAGGTTCCCGCCGCCGCGAGCTAACTACCGGCCGGGGCTAGTTGCCAGCCGGCCAGCGCCCAGTTTTCCGTCGTCGCGGTTTCTGCATCAGTGGCAGGTGACAAACGCCAACCACAGGGAGAACCGAGATGGGAAAGATCGTCGTCAGCGAGAACATCTCGCTCGATGGAGTGGCTCAGGACCCGACCGGCGAGGAGGGCTTCAGGCACGGCGGCTGGTTCGGCCAGATCGGCGACAAGGACCGCGAAGCGTGGGCAAAGATGGAGCTTGACGAGGCGCTGGGCGCCGAGGCCCTGCTGCTGGGCCGGCGGAGCGACGAATGGTTCGCCGCGCGCTGGCTGTCCCGGAGCGGCGACTGGGCGGACAGGCTGAACGGCCTGCCCAAGTACGTCGTGTCCTCGACTCTGGAAGAGCCCAGGTGGACCAGTGCGACGGTGCTGAGGGGCGACGTGGCGGACCAGGTCTCGAAGCTGAAGCAGGAGCTAGACGGGGACATCATCGTCTACGCCAGCACCCGGCTCGTCCACACGCTGATGGAGCACGACCTCGTCGACGAGCTGCGGCTGACGGTCTACCCGGTCGTGCTCGGGGCCGGCGAGCGTCTGTTCGGCGCGACCAGCGACTCCAGGCCCCTGCGCCTCGTCAGCACCCAGACCGTCGGTGACGGTCTCGCCTTCCTCACCTACGAGCGCGTCCGGAGCTCCTGAGAGACGTCCGGGATACCGAGGAGCGTCCTGGACATCTATCAGTAGAACGTTCCAATGCGCTTGCGTGCCGCCTTCCGCCGTTAACGGGGCAGCTGGGCGCCATCAGCGACCGGAACATACGGCGTGGTTGCCTCATTCATGTAGCAAGAACGACATGGATGAGGCAGCCATGTCGTTAGAGCAGGCGGGCATCTTGACAGCATCGGTCCGATGAGTCACTATTGGGCTGTTGGAGCGCTCCAATCGCGGAGGTGGCGGAGCATGGGCAGTGTCGGAGCGGGCAGCGCTAGCCAGGGCAGCGCTAACGCGGGCCGTGCTAACCAGGGCAGCGCTAACGCGGGCCGTGCTAACCAGGGCAGCGTTGACCTGGACAGCGCCAACGCGGGGCGGGAGCGGCTGGCGCGGTATAGCCTGACGGGCCCGGAGAACCAGGCGGCGGTGAACGCCGGGCTGGCGGGCGGGGCGTGGTTCCGCAGCGCCGTGCCGCGCAAGCGGATGAAGGAGCTGATGCGGCGCTCCGACTACCCCGCCGTCCGCGACACGGTCATCTGGCTCGGCCTGATCCTGCTCTTCGGCGGCCTGGGCATCACGTTCTGGCTGGTCTGGCACAGCTGGTGGGCGGTCCCGTTCTTCCTCGCCTACGGCGTCCTGTACGGCTCGACGTCGGATTCCCGCTGGCACGAGTCCGGGCACGGCACGGCGTTCAAGACCCGCTGGATCGACGAGGGGCTGTACCAGCTCGCCTCGTTCATGATCATGCGGGACCCGACCACCTGGCGGTGGAGCCACACCAGGCACCACACCGACACGCTGGTGGTCGGGCGGGACCCGGAGATCGCGGTCATGCGCCCGGCGCGGCTGGCCAAGCTGCTGGTCAACTACTTCGGCCTGGTCGACGTCCCGACGGCGTTCTGGCTGATGTTCCGGCACGCGGCCGGGCGGCTCACCGCCGACGAGGCCGACTACGTGCCCGAATCCGAACGGCACCGGGTCTACCGGACCGCCCGGGTGCACCTGGCCATCTACGCCGTCACCATCGGCCTGGCCATCGGGTTCGGGACGTGGCTGCCGGTGGTGCTGATCGGCGGCCCGGCTCTTTACGGCCGGTACATGCTCCAGGTCTACGGGTTCACCCAGCACGCCGGCATGGGCGAGAACGTGCTCGACCACCGGCTGAACACCCGCACGGTGAAGATGTGCGTGGTTAACCGGTTCCTGTACTGGAACATGAACTACCACGTCGAGCACCACATGTTCCCGATGGTCCCGTACTACCGGCTGCCGGAGCTGCACGAGGAGATCAAGCACGACTGCGCGCCGGTCTACCCGTCGCTGTGGGCGGCGTACAAGGAGATCATCCCGGCGGTCCTGCACCAGCTGCGGGACCAGGAGTACTACGTGCGCCGCGAACTGCTGCCGGGCGCCGCCCCGTTCAACGAGCCGACGCCCCTGAACGACGGCCGGGCGCTACCGCTGCCCGCCGAGACCGCGGCCTGAGGAGATCTCCGATGCCCCAGTGGATCGCCGCCTGCGCGGCGGACGACATCGACCCCGAGGACGTCATCCCGTTCGAGCACGACGGCACCGACTACGCGATCTACCGCTCGCCCGATGACGTCTACTACGCCACCGACGGGCACTGCACGCACGAGAAGACGCTGCTGTGCGACGGCCTGGTCATGGGCGGCGTGATCGAGTGCCCCAAGCACAACGGGCGGTTCGACTACACCAGCGGCAAGGCACTCGGCGCGCCGGTGCTGGTCGACGTGCGCACCTACCCCGCCAAGGTCATCGACGGCACGGTCTACATCGAGGTCGGATGACCGCGGCCATAGTGATCGCCGGTGCGGGCGAGTGCGGCACCCGGGCGGCGTTCGCCCTGCGCGAGCAGGGCTGGGACGGCCGGGTCATCCTGGCCGGAGCCGAACCGTCGCCGCCGTACGAGCGGCCGCCGCTGTCCAAGACCGGTGAGCTCAAGCCGATCTGCGACCCCGGAGCGCTGCGGGAGGCGGACATCACCTTCCTGCCCGGCGCCGAGGCGGCCCGCCTGGCCACCGCGGCGCACGTGCTGGAGCTGGCCGACGGGCGGCGCCTGCCGTACCGCTCGCTGCTGCTCGCCACCGGCGCCCGCGCCCGGCGCCTTCCGTTCGGCGACGCCCCGGTCCACGTCCTGCGCACCCACGCCGACTCGGTGGCGCTGCGCGGGCGGCTCGCCCCGGGCCGCCGGGTCGCGGTGATCGGCGGCGGGTTCATCGGGCTGGAGCTGGCGAGCTCGGCCGCGGCGCTGGGCTGCGCGGTGACCGTGATCGAGCTCGGCCCCCGGCTGATGGGCCGGGCCGTCCCGGCCCGCGTGGCGGCGGTCATGGCCCAGCGGCACGTCGAGGCCGGGGTGGACATCCGCTGCGGAACCGGCGTGACCGGGCTGGCGCAGACCGCCTCCGGCGTCACGATCACGCTGGCCGAGGGCGGCATCGTCGAGGCCGACGTGGTGGTGGCCGGCGTCGGCGCGGCCCCGGAGACCTCGCTGGCCGAGGCGGCGGGCATCGAGGTCGCCGACGGCATCGTGGTCGACGAGCGCTTCGCCACCTCGGCCCCGGACGTCTTCGCGGCCGGCGACTGCTGCCGCTATCCGCACCCGCTGTACGACGACCGCCCGCTGCGGCTCGAGTCGTGGCGGGCGGCCCAGGAACACGGCACCGCCGCGGCCCGCGCGATGCTCGGCGGCACCGAACCCTACGCGGGTGTCCCGTGGTTCTGGACCGACCAGCACGACTACACCCTGCAGGTCGCGGGCCTAGCCGACACGGCGTCCGGCGAGGTCGTCCGGGTGCGCCCGGACGGGACCGAGATCTGGTTCGGCCTGGCGGACGGCGGGAGGCTGGTCGCCGCCGCCGCGGCCGGCCCGGGCAACTCGGTGGCCAGGGACATCAGGCTGGCCGAGATGCTGATCGCGCGCCGCGCGGCCCCGGACCCCGTCGCCCTGGCCGATCCCGGCGTGGCGCTGAAGTCCGTCCTCCGCTCCCCCGTGGCCGGCTAGCGCCCACTAGCATCCCGGGTAGGCGAACCTGAGGAGGGGCTGATGTTGCGTTTCGGTCTGTTCGGCGCCGGGAGGATCGGCCGCGTCCACGCGGCCTCGCTGGCCGCGCACCCGCGGACGGAGCTGGCGGTCGTGCACGATCCCGTCGAGGTCGCCGCGCACGAGATCGCCGCGCTCTACGGGGGGACTCCCACCGGCGATGCCGACGCGATCCTCGGCGACCCCGGCATCGACGCCGTGATCATCGCCTCGCCGACGCCGACCCACGTCGAGCTGCTGACCGCGTGCGCCCAGGCCGGCAAGGCGGTGCTCTGCGAGAAGCCGATCGACCTCGACCTGGCCCGGGTCGACGCCTGCTGGGAGGACATCAAGGGGCTGAACTCCACCGTCATGGTCGGCTTCAACCGGCGGTTCGACCCGACCTTCGCCGAGATGCGGGAACGGGTGACCGGCGGCGAGATCGGCCGGCTGGAGCAGCTCCTGATCACCAGCCGGGATCCGGCGCCCGCGCCCGCCGCGTACATCGCCTCCTCTGGCGGCCTGTTCCGCGACATGACCATCCACGACCTCGACATGGCCAGGTTCTTCCTGGGTGAGGTGGTAGAGGTCCAGGCCATCGGGGCTAACCTGATCGAGCCGTACATCGCCGAGGCGGGCGACGTGGATTCCGCCGTCGTGTCCATGCGCGGGGCCGGCGGCGAGCTGTGCCAGATCACCAACAGCCGCCGCTGCACGTTCGGCTATGACCAGCGGGTGGAGGCCTTCGGCGCCGACGGGATGCTGAGCGCGGGGAATCAGACGGCCACCAGCGTGCGCCGGTCCGGCGCGGGCGGCACCGAGACCGCCGCCCCGTACCTGAACTTCTTCCTCGACCGCTATGCGACCGCCTACCGCGCCGAACTCGACCACCTGGTCATCTGCATGGAGCAGGGGCTGAGCCCGAGCCCGGGCTTCGCCGACGGCCGGGCGGCGCTGGTCCTCGCGGACGCCGCGACCGAGAGCATGAAGACGGGCCGAACCGTCCGGGTCGATTCCTGAACGCGGCGATTTCCGGCCGGTCGCCTGGTCTGTACCTAGCAAGGACCAGCGAGCGTGAGGTAGCCGATGACCGTCAGCGAGGATTTCACCAGCCTGACCGGCCGGTTCCGTGGTGAGCTGCTGGCTCACTGCTACCGGATGCTGGGCTCGGCCGCCGATGCCGAGGACCTGGTGCAGGAGACGTACCTGCGGGCGTGGCGGTCCTACGAGGGGTTCGAGGGCCGTTCGTCGGTGCGGACCTGGCTGTACCGGATCGCGACCAATGCGTGCCTGACCGCGCTCGAGCAGCGCGGCCGCCGGCCGCTGCCGTCCGGTCTCGGCGGGCCGGCCGGGGGCCCGGAGGCGCCGATGGTGGCGGGGCCCGAGGTGCCGTGGCTGCGGCCATTGCCCGACGCGCTGCTGACCGGGGACTACGAGGACCCGGCTTCGGTGGCGGTGTCGCGGGAGGGGATCCGGCTGGCCTTCGTCGCCGCGCTGCAGTACCTGTCGGCCCGCCAGCGGGCGGTGCTGATCATGCGGGACGTGCTGCAGTGGCCGGCCGCCGAGGTGGCGGAACTGCTCGGCGTGACCACGACGGCGGTCAACAGCGGCCTGCGCCGCGCCCGCGCCCGGCTCGCCGAGGCGCTGCCCGCCGAGGACGAGCTCGCCGAGCCCGCCGAGCCGGACCGGCGGGCGCTGCTGGACCGGTTCGCCGCCGCCTTCGAGAACGCCGACGTGAACGGTCTGGCGCAGCTCCTGCGGGAGGACGTAACGCTGGAGATGCCGCCGCTGCTGACCTGGTTCGCCGGCCGGGCGGACGTGACCCGCTTCTTCGCCGCGGCGCCCGTGTTCGCCGCGCCCGGACGGCTCAAGCTCATCCCGGTCGGCGCCAACGGGCAGCCGGCGTTCGCGGCCTACCAGCGCGAACCCGACGGAATGTACCGCGCCTACGCGGTGACGCTGCCCACGGTCACCGCGACCGGGATCGCGCGCATCGTCACCTTCTTCGATCCGGGCCTCTTCGGCCCGTTCGGCCTGCCCGCGGCGATTCCGGCGGATCCGGCTGGTCTGTAGGACTAGGCCGCCGAACGGGCGGTAGAAACCCCAGCACACCGGAGAAGACATGAGCATCGCAGACAAGACCATCCTGATCACCGGGGCCAGCCGCGGCATCGGGCGAGCCCTGGCCGACGAGGCGCTGCGGAGGGGCGCCAAGCGGGTGTACGCCGCGGCGCGCCGTCCGGCGGCCTATGCGGACGAGCGCGTTACACCGCTGACCCTGGACGTGACCGACGCGGCCCAGGTCCGGGCGGCCGCCGAACGGGTCGGGTCGCTCGACATCCTGGTCAACAACGCCGGCCTCGCGCTGTACGAGGGCCTCGGCGACCGGGCTACGCTCGAGCGCCACCTGGCGGTCAACCTGTTCGGCACGCACGCGATGACCGAGGCGTTCCTGCCTGCTCTGACGCGGTCCGGCGGAGCGATCGTCAACAACCTGTCGCTGAACTCGCTCGCCCCGCTGCCGGTCCTGGCCGCCTACTCGGTCTCCAAGGCGGCCGCGTTCTCCCTGACCCAGTCGCTGCGCACCTCGCTGGCCGATCGCGGCGTGCGGGTCCACGCCGTCCTGATCGGGCCCACCGATACCGACATGACCCGGGACCTCGACATCCCCAAGGCCTCACCGGAGTCCGTCGCGCGCGCCATCTTCGACGCGGTGGACCGCGGCGAGGAGGACATCTTCCCCGATCCCGTAGCCCAGTCACTGGCCGACGGCTGGCGCAACGGCGCCGTCAAGGCTTTCGAGCGCCAGCTCGCGGAGGTGCGCTAACAGCGGGCTAGCTCCCGGCGGGGACAGGGCCGCTGGACCCCCGCACCTCGAGCCGCGGGGGCAGCAGCACGGTCTCGCCGGGCGTGGCGGGCCGCTCGATGCGCGCGAGCAGCATACGGGCGGCCCGCTGGCCCAGCTCGAACGCGGTGGCGTCCACGCTGGTGAGCCACAGCGCGCGCAGGCGGGCGAAGACCGAGTTGTCGAAGCCGACCAGAGACAGCTCCTCGGGGACCCTGACGCCGAGGGCCGCGGCGGCGGACAAGGCGCCGACGCAGGTCAGGTCGTTGGCCGCGAAGATGGCGGTCGGCCGGTCCCGGCCGCTCAGCAGCCGGACCGTGGCGCGGTAGCCGCCTTCCTCGCTCATGTCCCCGGCTTCGATATGGACGTAATCGCCGAGGCCGGCCGCCCGCATCGTGTCCTCGTAACCCTGCATGCGCAGCCGGCCGGCCACGCTGGGCAGGCCGTGGATGTGCGCGATCCTGGTGTGCCCCAGCTCGATCAGGTGCCGGACCGCGAGCGTGCCGCCGAGGTGGTTGTCGTTGGCGAGGATGTCGGCGCGGGGCAGGTCGACGTCCAGGCCGCGGCCGCCCACCGCGACGGTGGGGATCTGGCTGGCCGCGTCGATGATGGCCTGGGACATCGGGATCGACCCGGCCAGCACCAGGCCGTCCACGCCGAGGTCGATAAACGACCAGGTCAGGGTCTCGTCCAGCATCCGGTCGATGCGGCCGTCGCCGAGCAGGATGTGCTTGCCGCCCGCGTGCAGGGCGGGTGTCAGGCCGTCGAGCATGTCGGCGAACCACGGCTGGCGCAGGTCGTTCAGCATCACGCCGATCGTGTGCGACCGCCGCTCCGCGAGCAGCCGGGCCGCGGCGTTGGGCCGGTAGCCCAGTTCGGCCACGGCGCGCATGACCGCCTCGCGGCTGGTCGCGCTGACCTTTGGTGAGTTGCGCAGGACGAGCGAGACCAGCGACTTGGACACGCCGGCCCGGGCCGCGACCGTCTCCAGGGTGGGTTTCCGGGCGGTCTGGCCTGCGGCTGCCACGTGACCCTCCTTGGTCAGGGTTGGAGCGCTCCAACCCTATGGGGAGAGTAGGACAGTGTCAACGCGGATGAGACGTATTCCATAGATGACGCCGGTGTGCGGTGATCGGTCAGGTCGCCAAACTGCGAGGCCCGCCCGTACGGTTCCTCCTGGCCCCGCGTGTCACAGCCGCAACAGGGCGGGTAAATCGGCCGGGGTGGTCCAGGCGCGGAGGATGTCGTCGGTGTGCTCGCCGGGTTCGGGGACGCCGCGGACGGGGCCGGAGGCGGCGTCGCTGAACCGGTAGGGCATCCGCACCACCGACCGCTTCTCCCCGTCGCCGTCGGTGACCTCCACGATGGTGTCGCGCCCGGCCACCGAGGGCGCGGCCAGGACATCCGGCGCGTGCCTGATGTCAGCCCAGGCCAGCTGGGCGGTTTCCAGGTCGCGCTTGAGTGCGTCGCGATCCGGATGGGCGGCGAACCAGTCGGCCATGACACCGGCCCGGGCGCGCAGCTTCTCCTCGAGCGGGGCGTCCGGATCCGGGTCGGCCACGCCGAAGCAGGTCTTCAGCTGCCGCCACAGGTACCGGCGGTCGGCGGAGATGAGGATCGGGCCGCCGGGCGCGGGCCACACCTCGCCGCGTGCGGGCCGGACCGGGTACTCGTCGATGCTGTAGTGGGTGTAATCGTCGGTGGCGAGCATCGCCTCGAGCATGCTCAGGTCGATGTGCTGGCCGGTCCCGGTGCGGTCGCGCAGCCGCAGCGCGGCCAGGATCGCGATCGTGCCGTGCAACCCGGCCAGCGCGTCCGCGAGGGCAAACGCGATGTCGGCGGGCGGGTCACCGGTGATGTCGGCCTGGCGTCCGATCAGCCCGGCTTCGGCGTGGATGACGGGCGCGTAGGCCGCCCGTTCGGCATCCTCACCTTCCCGGCCGAAGCCGGAGATCGACAGCATCACCAGCGTCGGGTTGACCGCGGACAGGGCGGCCCAGCCCGCCCCGAACCGGTCCAGCACGCCCGGCCGGAAGTTCTCCACCAGCACGTCGCAGACGGCGGCCAGGTCGAGCAGCCGGGCCACGTCGCCGGGCCGGTGCAGATCGAGCAGGATCGACCGCTTGCCCGCGTTGACGTGCGAGTACAGGCCGGAACGGCCCCGGGTCACCTTGCCGAACGCCTGCGTGACGTCGGTGCCGGGCAGTTCGGCCCGGACCACGTCGGCGCCGAGGTCGGCCAGGATCCGGCCGGCGAGCGGGCCGGACACCGCCCGCGAGAGGTCGAGCACGCGCAGGCCGTCCAGGGGCCTTGGCCGCTGGGTCAGGTCCACGCGCCGCTCCCGGCCTGCTCGCCCGTTCGATAGTCAGAACGTAACATTCCGGGTCAGGACCAGCCCTTCATCGGACCCTGAGCCATCTCGGGGTGGTCGTATTCGTCGTGCCAGTTCCACCAGAGGTACGGCGCGCTCTGCGGGTAGCCCTCGGGTGAGTCCTCCCACGTCTCCTGGCGGCCGAGCGCGGCCAGGTCGAGGTAGCTCCAGGTGCTGCCGAGCGCCTCATCGCCGCGGTTGTTGACGAAGTAGGTGCGGAACACCCGGTCGCCGTCGCGGATGAACGCGTTAGTGCCGTGGTACTCGTCCACGCCGAAGTCGACGTCCCAGTCGCTGGTGATCGTGTACCAGGGCCAGTTCCAGCCCATCCGCTCTTTCAGCCGGGCGATGTCCGGCTGCGGGGCGCGCGAGGCGTAGGCGAAGGTGATGTCACGGGCGTTCAGGTGCACGGGGTCGGCGACCTGATCGGCCATCATGGAACAGCCGTGGCACGCGTGGTCGGGCCAGCCGACCACGCCCGGCTCGAAGAAGGCGCGGTAGATGATCAGCTGGCGGCGGTCCTCGAACAGGTCGAGCAGGCTCACCTGGCCCTTGGGTCCGTCAAAGGCATACTCCTTCTCTACCGGCAGCCACGGCATCCGCCGGCGTTGCGCCGCCAGCGCGTCCCGGGCCCGGGTCACTTCCTTCTCCCGCACCAGCAGCTGCTCGCGCGCGGTCTCCCACTCCTGCGGGGTGACGATCGGAGGGGTCTGCATCGTGATGTCCGCCTTTCGTTGTCGTGTTCAGGCACCTCGGTCGAGGTGCACCTTCAGGGCGTTCAGCGGGCTGTCCCAGTCGCGGGCCAGCGCGGCCAGGAACTGCTGCGCGACCTTCATCGGCGCGGAGCGCAGCCGGTAGCGGACCCGGCGCCGCTCGCCGGGTTCGGCCGTCACCAGGCCCGCGTCGGTCAGCAGGGCCAGGTGCTTGGCGACCGCCTGCCGCGTGATCGGCAGCCGGGCGGCCAGGTCGGTGGCCGTGGCCGGGCCGCCGGCGGCCAGCGCGGCCAGGATGGCCCGGCGGCTGGGGTCGGCCAGCGCGGTGAAAACCTGCTCGGCGACCGCCTCGGTGTCAGGCTGGAGGTCACGACGAAGATCAGGGGGCATCGAGGTAGCCGGCCAGCTCGCCCAGCTCGCTCGCCCAGCCGTGCACGTGGCCGTCGTAGACCTTGCGGTGGGTGTCCTCGGGCAGCTGCGCGAACCCGGTCTCGACCACCGTGAGCCGTGTGCCGGCCCCGGCCGGCTCGAGCGTGAACTCGACGTAGGTGCGGCGCGGGTCGTCGTCGGGAAGCTCCTCGATCTGCCAGGTGAAGCCGAACACCGTTGGCTCCTCTACTCGTTCCACTCGCATCTCGACCGAGTACCCGCTGGCCCACTTCATCCGGGCCGCCCCGCCCGGGCGCAGGTCGATGTCGGCCTCCTCGCCGAACCAGGCGGCCAGGCCCTCGGCCGTGGTAAGCGCGGCCCACACGGTGGCGAGCGGGTGAGCGAGTTCCATGGTCCGCTCGATGCGATCGGGAAATCCCATGTCAGCCTCCGCAAAGTAGCAACCGAACGGTTGCCACTCTATGGCAACTGGTTAGTTGCGTCAAATGCCGGGCCGTTCGGTGCGGTAGGTTGCCTGGGTGGGTGGCAACCGGGACATTGCAGAGCGCTTTATCGCCAGCCTGGAGGCCCGCGACTGGGAGGCCTGGACCGCGCTGCTGCATCCGGACGTGGTCTACGAGATCCCGCAGTCCCGGGAGCGGATCCGCGGACGCGACCGCTACCTGCAGTTCAACCAGGAGTATCCGGGCGACTGGCATCTGCGACCCAAGGTCGTCATCGCCGACGAGCAGCACGGGGTGGTGTGGTTCGAGTGGCGCCTCGACGGCCAGACCGACGATGCCATGGCGTTCTTCGAGTTCGCCGGCGGGCTGATCACCCGGGTCACGGACTTCTGGCCCGAGCGCTACGAACCGCCATCCGGGCGTGAGCACCTGACCGAGCGCTGGTAACCCGGCCCGTTCGGGACCTATGGAGGAATCATGACCTTGATCGCGCGCTTCCAGGTCGATGGCTACGAGCCCCGGCAGGTGACCGGGTTCGACGCGGACTGGTTCGGCCTGATGACGTTCGCGAAGACCTTCACGTCGGGGATCACCGGGCACGCCACCACGCTGTTCATGGCCGCGGGCAGCCAGGAAGGATCCCGGTCGTACGTGGCCACCGAACGGATCGCCGGGCGCCCCGACGGCGGGGAGGAGGGCTCGGTGACCGTGCAGCACGGCGGGCTCGAGTCCGATCCCGATGTCTGGTTCGGCCACATCGTCCCGCACACCGGCACCGGGGGTTTCGCCGGGTGGTCGGGCTCGGCCCGGATCCTGCACGACGACCAGGGCGCGTACTTCGAGATCAAGCTGGCCTGAGCGGCGCGCCTGGGAAATACTGGCCAGTAGCATTCCCCGGGAGGCTGACACTTGGACAAGAACCTGGCCAGGCAGGCGGAGCTGGCCTTCGAACGGCAGGGCGACTACGACGCGCTGTGCTACGAGGGCGCCTGGCACACCAGCGGGCAGATGGCCGACCGCGGGTCCCGGCTCGGGACGGGGCTGGCCGGCCTGGGCGTGCGGCCCGGCGACCGGCTGCTGGTGCTGATGGCCAACTGCCCGGAGGTCCTGATCACCTACACCGCGGCGTGGCGCGCCGGCGCGGTGGTCACCCCGCTGATCTTCCTGGCCAGCGAGGACGAACTGCGGCACGCGCTGAACGACTCCGGCGCGGTCGGCGTGGTCACCACGGTCGAGTTCCTGCCGAAGGTCTCCGCCGTCCTCGGCGAAACTCCGGACGTCCGGTTCGTGCTGGTCCCCGGGGCGGGTTCGGCGGCTGATATGGCTTCGGGGGTCCCGGTGCTCGATTTCGACCAGGTGGCCTCGGCCGAGCCCGGGTCCATCGCGGACCGGTCGGGCACCGACCTGGCCGCCCTGCTCTACACCGGCGGCACCACGGGCCGGTCCAAGGGCGTCCCGCTCACCCACGCGGGCCTGTACTGGTGCGGGTCGGCCGCGCACGAGCAGTCGGTGCGCTCGAACGTGTCCAGCACGGTGCTGCCGCTGCCCCTGGCGCACGCCTACGGCCTGCTGGTCATCTGCGGCGGCATGCACCGCACCGACGACACCAGGACCATCCTGATGCGCTGGTTCGACCCGGCCGGGTGGGTGAAGCTGGCCGCGGAGCACAAGGTGCAGGGCAGCGCGCTGGTGCCGTCGATGATCCAGATGCTGCTCAGCCAGCCGCTGGAGGACGCGGACCTGTCCAGCCTGGTCGCGATCTCGTCCGGGGCGGCGCCGCTGGCCGATGATGTCCGGCGGGAGTTCGAGGCGCGGGTCCCCAGCGCGACCGTCTACGAGGGCTACGGGTGCACCGAGGCGGCCACGTTCATCTCGGCCAATCCGTGGGGCGCGCGGCGGCTCGGCAGCGTCGGGCGGCCGGTGCCCGGCGTCGAGCTCACCATCCAGGACGAGGCGGGCCAGGTACTTCCGGCGGGCCAGGACGGCGAGATCTGCGTGCGATCCCCCGGCGTGATGACCGGCTACTGGCATAGCGACGACACATCGGCGCTGGCGGGCGGCTGGCTGCACACCGGTGACATCGGGCACGTGGACGACGACGGCTACCTGTACGTGGTGGACCGCAAGAAGGACCTGATCCTGCGCGGCGGCTTCAACGTCTTCCCGCGCGACATCGAAGACGTCCTGCTGTCCCACCCGGCGGTGGCCCAGGCCGGGGTGGTGGGACGGCCGCACGCGCGGCTCGGCGAGGAGGTCGTCGCGTTCGTGTCGCTGCGGCCGGACGCGGAGGCCACGGCCGGCGAGCTCACCGAGCATGCCCGGCGGCACCTGGCCGCGAACAAGTACCCGCGGGAGATCACGATCGTGCCCGTGGTGCCGCTGACCAGCGTGGGCAAGCTCGACCGCAAGAAACTGCGGCAATGGGTGACCGAAGGCAGCTCACCGGACCGTGCCGGTTAACCGTCGCCGCCCCTGGATCTGGCCGGTGACCTCGCCGAAGCCGATCCTGGCGCCGCCGGCGCCGGGCGCCGTGGCACTGATCGTCACCGCGTCGCCGTCTTCGAGGAAGCTGCGGACCGAGCCGTCGGGCAGCGTGAGCGGTTCGGCGCCGCCCCAGCTCAGCTCCAGCAGGCAGCCCCGCTGGTCCCGCTCCGGGCCGCTGACCGTGCCCGAGCCGAACAGGTCGCCGGTGCGGGTCGCGGCGCCGTTCACGGTCATGTGGGCCAGCATCTGCGCGGCCGTCCAGTACGTGGTCGCGTACGGCGGGCGCGCCACCAGCTGCCCGTTCAGCCGCACCTCGAGCGTGAGGTCCAGGCCCCACGGGCCGGCGTCGGCCAGGTAGGGCAGCGGCTCCGGGTCCCGCGGCGGCGGGCTGACCCTGGCGTGCTCCAGCGCGTCGAGCGGCACCACCCAGGGCGAGACCGAGGTGGCGAACGACTTGGCCAGGAACGGGCCGAGCGGCTGGGATTCCCAGGCCTGCAGGTCGCGGGCGGACCAGTCGTTGAGCAGGAACACGCCGAATACGTGCTCGGCGAAGTCGGCCACCGGCACCGGCCCGGTTGACCCGGCACCGACCACGAAGCCGACCTCGGCCTCGAAGTCGAGCCGGCGGGACGGCCCGAACACCGGGCCGGAACCCCGATCCGCCCCCCGGCGCTGGCCGCACGGGCGGGTGACCGGGGTGCCGGACGGCACGATAGTGCCCGACCGGCCGTGATAGCCGATCGGCATGTGCTTCCAGTTCGGCGTGAGCGCCTCGCCGTCCGGCCGGAATATCCGCCCGGCGTTGGCCGCGTGGTACTCGTTGCCGAAGAAGTCCACGTAGTCCCCTGGCGTGAACGGCAGGTGCAGCCGCACCGCGGCCAGCGGGAGCAGCGCGGCCTCGGTCGCGCCGCGGGGCCGCCCCCCTTGCTGGCTGGCGGTGAGCAGTTCGGTGATCCTGGCCCGTACCTCGGTCCACCGCGGCCGGCCCTGCGCCATGAAGGCGTTCAGCGACGGCTCGCCGAACACCTCGTCGCCTAGCGCCCGGGCGAGGTCCAGGACCGAGTCTCCGATCCGAACCCCGACCCTGGCGCTGCTGCCGTCATCGTCGGAGAACACGCCGTAGGGCAGGTTGGCCAGTCCGAACGCCGACCCGTCCGTCAGGTCAGGCCAGCCGGCGGTGGTCAGGCGCCCTCCCCGCCTTTGCCGCCTTTGCCGTCTTCGCCGTTGAGGTGGCGGATGGTCTCGCCGACGTAGATCTGGCGCGGCCGCGCGATCTTCTGCTCCTTGTCGGTGGAGCCCTCCTGCCAGTGGGCCAGCCAGCCGGGCATCCGGCCGATCGCGAACAGCACCGGGAACATGGCCACCGGGAAGCCCATCGCCTGGTAGATGATGCCCGAGTAGAAGTCGACGTTCGGGTACAGCTTGTGGCTGATGAAGTACTCGTCCTCCAGCGCGATCCGCTCCAGCTCGAGCGCGATGTCGAGCAGCGGGTTACGCCCGGTCACCTCGAACACCTCGTCGGCCACGCCCTTGATGATCGTGGCCCGCGGGTCGTAGTTCTTGTACACCCGGTGGCCGAAGCCCATCAGCCGTACCTCGCCCTGCTTGACCCGGTCGACGTAGGCCGGCACCTTGTCGACCGAGCCGATCTCCCGCAGCATCTTCAGCACCTGCTCGTTCGCGCCGCCGTGCAGCGGACCGTAGAGCGCCGCCGCGGCCGCGGCGGCCGCCGAGTACGGGTCGACCTGGGAGCTGGACACGCTGCGCATCGCGTTGGTGGAGCAGTTCTGCTCGTGGTCGGCGTGCAAGATGAACAGCACGTCCAGGGCGTGCTCGAGGGTCGGGTTCGGCTCGTACTTGGGCTCGGTCATCTTCGCCATCATGTTCAGGAAGTTGCCCGCGTAGGACAGGTCGTCGTCCGGGTACGCGTAGGGCAGCCCGCGGGCGTGCCGGTAGGCGAAGGCCGCCAGCGTCGGCATCTTGGCGATGAGCCGCACCACCTGCTGCTCCCGGCAGGCCGGGTCGCGGACGTTGCTGGCCTCGGGATAGAAGGTGGACAGCCCGGCCAGCGTGCTCACCAGGATCCCCATCGGATGGGCGTCGTGGTGGAAGCCGTCGATGAACTTCTTGATGTTCTCGTGCACGAAGGTGTGGTGGGAGATCTGGTGGACCCACCCCGCCGACTCCTCCTTGTCCGGCATCTCGCCGCGCAGCAGCAGCCAGGCCACGTCCAGGAAGGATGCGTGGCTCGCCAGCTCGTCGATCGGGTAGCCGCGGTACCGCAAGATGCCCTTATCGCCGTCGATGAAGGTGATGGCGCTGCGGCAGCTGGCCGTGTTCTGGAACGCCGGATCGTAGGAGAGCAGTCCGAAGTCGTCATCGGACGTCTTGATCTGCCGCAGGTCAATCGCGCGGATAGCGCCGTCGACGATAGGGAGTTCGTAGCTGCGGCCGGTTCGTGAGTCGGTTACTCGCAGCATGTCATTCGTGGTCATGTCTAGACCATAGGCCGTACCTAAGGGTGCTAGACAGACCCTGCGGACTCGTGTCTCAGGTTGTGACTACATGATCCCTTCAGCGCCTGTGCCCAGCGCGTTTCAGCGCCACTCCAGGGAGGCTCCAGTCCGGTCGCGCATCCTCGGTTCGATCCAGAAGGTCCAGTGGGACAACGGGCCGGCCGCGGCCAACGAGGTGACCCCCTACTTCGACCGTCCCATCGTCTGGGGTTGACAATGGCCTTGCACCCGCTGTCGCAGGAGCAGTCGCCGGGACAGGCTGTGGAGGCACGATGCCCACGCTCGCGGATCTGTTCAAGACGAGCTACCTGACCGGCGGGAGCGGAGTCGAGTTCTCCGCGATCCGGCTGCATTACCGCGGTGTCGATGAGATCTGCCGTGCGTTCGGGGCCACCGCGCTGACCGTCGGCTCGGACATCTTCTTCCGCCGGGAGGCGTTCGCGCCGCACACGCCCGAAGGCCTGCGGCTGCTGGCACACGAGGTCGCGCACGTGGTACAGCAGCGCCGCAGACCTGTCACCGCCGGACCGGCCGAGGAGCGCGAGGCAGACGCGGCCGCGGACGCCCTGCTCTGCGGCCGCCGCTTCGATTTCGGCGCGGCCGGATTCCCGGCCGCGCCGTCCGGCCCCGATCGGCGCGTGGTCCAGCGGTACATGGCCTGGGAGCACTGCATGCTCGGCGACCTGGACCCCGCGCGCCTCGGCGCGGAGCACCTGGACGCGCAGTGCGCCCTGCTCGAACGGCTCGGCCGGGATCCGCGTGACGTCGACGAGGAGCGACTGCGGGCCGAGCACCCCGGCGCCCAGACGCTGCGCCTGCCCGGCAGCGGGCTCGTGGTGACGCTCGGGGAACTGAACGTGCTGCCGGACTACCTGGCCCACCCGGAGGAGATCGAGAACGCGCCGGAGGCGTTCCTGCTTCCGCTGATCCAGTCGGTCCGGAGCCTGAACATCGCCGAACTGCGCCGGCTGGGCGGATCAGGGTCATCAGGGTTCCGGCCCGGCCCCCGTCCCCGGCTACCCGGCTCGCTGAAATACCCGCGGCTGCGCCAGCTGGCCGAGATCGGCGAGGTCCTGGAGGTCGATGCGCTGGGGCGGCGCTGCGGGTTCGCGCCGTGGAAGCTGTATTCCTCTGCTGTCGGCCGCAACGCCGGGCACTTCGCCCCGTTCTCCTGGTATCGCTGGCGGTCCTATCACCTGATGGCACGGGACTTGATCGCACGCTCGCGGACGACGGCCGGACAGGACCGCGAGACGCTGAGAACCAGGGCGCGGATCTACGCGGGGTACGCCGATCATTTCCTTCAGGACTCGTACGCGGCCGGGCATCTGGTCAACAAGACCCTGGTAATGCAGTGGTACATCGAATGGCTGGGCGACGCCCGCATTCCCTGCCTCGACCGGCACGTGCTCGCCCGCATGACCACGAGCAGGCAGCCGTTCCTGCACGGCCCCGATCACTACGACCGGATAACCGCCGGGCCCGGCGTCCCGGCGCTTCCGCCCTGGGATCCGCAGGGCGTGGTCGAGGCACCGACCCTGGAGGCCCGCATCGAAGCCAGCGGGGTCGTCGGGAGCAGCGACCGGGAACGTCGTGACGCCTACGCGGCCTACCTGGCCATGCTCGGCAGCACCGTGGCTCAGCTGGCCGCCAGCCTGCTGCACGGATACTTCAACAAGCGATCACTGGTCGTGGCGGCGGGGCCGGACGGGGCACCCTTCCGCATCCACGGCGACCGCACGCTGCTGGCCGGCGGAGACGGAGCGCTGCACGCGGCCAGGGCCACCGCGGCTTCGCAGCGGGCTGTCGCCGAACTGCTGGCCCACGGCGAGACCGGTATCAGCTGCCAGGAGATCTTCGAGAGCCTTCCGGACCACGTCGAACAGGAGGGCACGCTCGTCGCCTTGCGCCAGTGGCATGACGGCAGCCTGCGCGACCTGTGTTTCGGCGAGCTGTTCAGCCTGTGGCGCACCAGCGCGACGCGACTCCTCGCGTCCGCCGTCTGCCGCCGGTTCGGCGTGCCCTCACCGGACATCGAGGCCCTGCGGAACGGGTGACCGCGCTGGCTCACTATCGTGATGTCCACGATGGACTTCACGGTCAGGCCCGCTACCTCCGCGCAGTGGCCCGCGCTCGAGGACCTGTTCGGCCGGTCCGGGGCCTCCAACGGATGCTGGTGCATGTACTGGCGCATCGGCCCGCGGTACCGCGACCGTCCGCGCGCGGACAACAAGGAAGACCTCCGGCAGCTCGCGGCGTCCGGGCGGCCGCCGGGCCTGCTCGCCTTCGACGGGGACCGGGCCGTCGGGTGGTGCGAGCTCGCCCCGCGAGCCGAACTCGCCTGGCTGGCGCGGGCCCGGTACCTCGGCCCGGTCGATGACCTGCCGGTCTGGTCGGTCCCCTGTTTCTATGTCCGGTCGTCGCACCGCGGCCGCGGCGTCATGGACGCCCTGATCGAGGCCGCGCTGCCGACGGCGGCCACGGCGGGCGCCCCGGCCCTGGAGGCCTATCCGGTCGACACGACCGCACCGTCGCATACCGGCAACCTGTTTCCCGGGATCGCGGCGGCTTTCGCCCGGCACGGCTTCGAGGAGGTGGCGCGGCGCAAGCCGGACCGCCCGGTGATGCGGAAGCACCTCGGGGACGTCCGGGGTTTCTCCACCTGATCTCCACAGTGGCTGCACGCCGTCTGCACTGCATAAGGTCGGGGTGAGCCGGACCCTGGGGAGGCGGTCATGCAGCGGCCGATCTTCATGCTGGTGTCCGGCGACGCTCGGCGCCTGGATGCGCTGCGCCGTGACCTGAGCCGGCGTTACGAGGCCGACTATCAGGTCTGCGTCGCGAGCTCGGCCACGGCGGCGCTGACCATGCTGGCCGTCCTGGCGGGCGCGCACGCCGAGGTCGCCCTGGTCATCGCCGATGAGCACCTCGCGGACGTGCCCGCGGTCGATTTCCTCGCCCGTGCGCACGGCCTGCATGCGGGGGCTAGCGCATCCTGCTCATTTATCATGGCGACTGGTCGCCGGAAAACCCCGCTGTCCTGGCGATAGCGGTGGGAAGATCGACTATTACCTGTACGCCCCGTGGTACCCGCTGGAACGGGGCCTGTACCCGGCGATGACCGAGTTCCTCGCGGCCTGGGACAAGTCCCGCGAGCCCTCCTTCGCGGCGTTCCGCATCGTCGGGCCGGCCAGCTCGCCCCGGGCCCACCGGCTCCGCGATGACCTGGCCCGCGCCGGCGTGCCGTACTGGTCCTTCGACAACAGGTCAGAGGAGGGGCGGCGGCTGCTGCGTGAGCACAACCTGGAGGGCACGCCCCTCCCCGTGGTCCTGGCCCAGGACGGGACCGTGCTCGTCGACCCGTCGCACGAGGACCTGCTGGCAACGCTGGGCATGCCATCGGCCTTGGGCACGCGGGCCTGCGACGTGGCCATCATCGGCGCCGGGCCCGCGGGCCTGGCGGCCGCGGTCTACGCGGCGTCCGAGGGACTCGCAACGGTGGTGCTGGAGCCCGAAATGCCCGGTGGGCAGGCCGGCACGAGTTCCCTGATCCGCAACTACCTCGGGTTCCCCCACGGCCTGTCGGGCGATGACCTGGCCATGCGGGCGGTCAACCAGGCGTGGCTGTTCGGGGCCAGCTTCACGCTCGGTGCGGCCGACGGCCTGACCGCCGACGGCGCAGGGCACATCGTGCACGCCGCGGGCGGCCAGGTCGAGGCCCGCGCGGTCGTCATCGCCACCGGCGTCACCTGGCGCCGCCTCGGCGTGCCGGAACTAGAGGCCCTGGTCGGCGCCGGGGTCTTCTACGGCGCGGCGGCCGCGGAGGCCCGTGCCATGACGGGCCAGGACGTCTACGTCATCGGCGCCGGCAATTCGGCTGGCCAGGCCGCGATCCACCTATCCAAGTACGCGGCATCGGTCACGATGGTGGTGCGTGCTCCCGGCCTGGCCGCCAGCATGTCCAGCTATCTGGTCACCGAGATCAGCAAGACGGCCAACATCCGCATCCGCGTGTCCACCGAGGTCACCGGCGGCGACGGCCAATGCAGCCTAGAGACCCTGACACTGCGGCACGGGATCAGCGGCGCCACCGAGACCGTGCCCGCCGCCGCACTGTTCGTGATGATCGGTGCCGAGCCCCGCACCTCCTGGCTCCCCGGCAGTATCGAGCGAGACGGCGAAGGCTTCATCCGCACCGGCCGGGACCTGCACCGGGCGGGCGAGCTCCCGGCCGGCTGGCCGCTGAAGCGGCCGCCGCTGCTGCTCGAGACGAGCGTCCCCGGTGCCGGCCTACGAGGCGGCGTCCTGCTCAGCCGCGAGCGCGGCGACAAGCTGGGACCGGGAGTGAACGTCGAGCTTGCGATAGATCTGTCGCAGGTGGAACTCGACCGTCTTGGGCGACAGGAACAGGTCGGCCGCGATGTCACGGTTCGACGCTCCGCGCCGCACTGCCGCGGCCACGCGCCGTTCCTGCGGCGTGAGCGCACCATCGTCCTCCTGCGGCGGCCGGTGGCGCCCGCCGGCCGCGCGCAGCTCGGCCTCGGCCTGACTGGCCCAGGCGCCCGCGCGCAGCCGTTCGAATCCTTCCAGCGCGGCCCGCAGGTGCTCGCGGGCCGCGGCCCGCCGGCAGGCCCGGTGCAGGCGGCGCCCGTACGCCAGCAGCGTACGGGCCCGCTCGAACGGCATGGGCCGCCGGTCGTCGAACGCGAGCGCGCCAGCGAAGGCCGCGTCGAAGTCATCATCGAGCAGGCCGCGGCAGCGGGCCGCCGCGGCAGCGGCCACCGGACTGGTGCTGCAGACCGCCTGGCGTTCGAGCCGGGCCAGCACGCGGCGGGCGTCGCCCTCCCGTCCCTGGCGGGCATAGGCCTCGACGAGATCCGGAACCCACGGGACGATCACCGGCTCCTCGTGCCCTGAGCCCTGGGTCATCCGCTCGACGCTCTCGAGTTCGCAGATGGCCGCGTCGATCCGGTCGAGCCCGAGCTCGAGGAACCCGAGGGCGCCGTGCACAAACCGCAGGCCGGTGCTGATCCGGTCGGACTCGGCGATGGCGAGCGCCGTAGCGGCCGCGGCGCGGCTCTCCTCGGACCGCCCCTGAGCGGCGAGGATCCGGGTGCGGATCGTCAGCGCCCAGCCCGCCATATGGCGATGGCCCACCTCCTCGGCGAGCTGGAAGGTTTGCAGGGCCGCGGCGTCAGCGGCCTCCCAGTCGCCGAGACGGAACGCGGCATCGGCCACCAGGAGCCCGGCCGCACTCACCGTGGCCAGGGCACCCGCTTCCTGCGCGCGCCCGCACAGTTCGGCGTTCTCGGCCCGCGCCTGCTCGAACTCCCCGAGCGGAATGCGCGTCCTGAGCAGGATGTGCAGCCACGGCCAGTCCGGGCCGAGCTTGTCCAGGCCGTCCGCGAGACGGAACGCCTCGGCCAGCACCGGCCGGGCTTGGGGCGCCTTGCCGCGCAGCAGCAAGGTCCAGCCGCGCATCGTCAGCACCGCCGCGCGCACGGCCGGATCACCTGCGTCGCCGAGCAGGCCGACGGCCCGCTGGGCTAGTTGCTCGGCCTCGAGATAGGAGTTGATCGTGGTCGCGCCGTTGGCGGCGTCGGCGAGCATCTCGGCCGCCAGCACGGGCCACCGGGACGCGACCCGGTCGGCCTGGCCGACTAGCAGGGGCATGGCCTCGGCGGGCCGGCCCCGCCAGATCTGCAGCCGGCCACGGAGTTGCTGTGCCCGGGCGCTCTGCTCCTCGCCGCAGGTCACCTCGGCCGCCTCGGTGAACAAGGCAAGCGCACGATCGGCCACGCCCGCGGCGGCCGCCGCCTGGCCGGCCGCGATCAGGCGGCGGCCCGCGGCTTCTGGGTCCGGCGAGAGGCGGGCCGCTCGCTCCAGCGCGCCCGAGCCCGTGGCGTAGGCCCGGCGCGCCACCGCCCGGCCGCCGGACCGCTCGAGGGTGGCGGCCACTTCCTCGTCGGGTCTCGTCGTGGCCGCGGCCAGGTGCCACGCCTGGCGGTCGTCGTCATCCCGCAGCACCGCGGCCAGGGCGGCATGCGCGGCGCGGCGGGCACCGGCCCGTGCCTCCGAATACACCAGGCCGCGGATCAGCGGATGCGCGAAGGTCACCTCGCCGACGGCGAGCCGCACCAGTCCGGACGCCTCGGCGTCTGCCAGCTGCCCGGCGTCGGTTCCGGCCCGCCGGCAGGCCGCCGCGATCACTGGCAGCTCGGTCCCCGCGTAGGCCGCCGCGACCAGCAGGGCCTGCCGCGCGGGTCCGGACAGCGCCTCGATCCGGCCCGCGAACGCGCGCTGCAGCCGGCCTCCGGGTCCGAGCGGGAGCTCGAGCGGGGCCACGCCGGCCCGCTGGCCGGCGGTCAGCGTGGCGGGCAGCTCGACCAGGGCGAGCGGGTTGCCCGCGGCGGCCTGCGCGATCGCCGCCGCGACCGGCGGCGCCAGCTCCGGGGCACGCTGCCGCAGAAGCTCGGCTGCCGCGGCGTCGTCGACCGGCCCCACGGGCAGATCCGGCAGCCGGATGCGCTCGGGCGGGTACCACGGGTCCCGCGCGGCCAGCACGACCGCGAGCGGGCCGCTGGCGCGCCGGGCAATGTACTCGATGCACTCCCGGGAGGGCACGTCGACCCACTGGACGTCGTCCACCACGACGAGGACCGGCCGACACCTGGCCTCGGCCCGCAGCATGCCGAGCGCGGCGACGCATACCGCCAGGCGGTCACCTGGCGCGGGCGCTTCCAGCGCCAGCGCGCTCATGAGCGCCGCGGCCTGCGGCGCCGGCAGTGCGTCCAGCCGGCGCAGCACGGGGTAGAGAAGTTCGGTCAGCGCGGAGAAGGCGAGCTCCGCCTCGGTCTCGGCCCCGCAGGCCCGCACCACCGTGACCGCGCCAGCGCAGCGCTCGACCAGCGCCTCGAGCAGGGTCGTCTTGCCGATCCCGGCCTCCCCGTGCACGACCAGGGCGCCACCCTCACCGCGGACGAGCGCGGCGAGGAGAGCGTCGAGCCGGGCCCGTTCGGCCACCCGGCTGACGATCATCGCGATGCTCCGGAGCAGGAAGAGAACGGGCCAACGCGGCCCCGTCGGCACGAACGCCGCGCTATCCAACCGGGCGGACGTGGAATCGTGATGAAGATCATGTGGAGAAACGATGGAGATTGATCACCAGCTGACCGGGCATCGCCACCTGCACGCGCTCAATTCTGCCTGGGCGTGGGTAGGAGTCCGGACATGGATCCTCTCCAGGCGCTGCGGCAGATCGCGTTCGAGCTGGAACGGGGTGGCGCGCCCACGTACCGCGTGCAGGCCTTCCGCCGCGCGGCCGCCGTGCTGGCCGCGCTGCCCGCGGGCGAGCTCGAGCTCCGGGTCCAGGCGGGCACGCTGCAGGCGCTGAAGGGCATCGGCGACACGACCGCCCAGGTGGTGACCGAGGCCGCGCGCGGTGACGTGCCTGGTTACCTGGCCCGGCTGGTGGCGGAGCAGCCGCCGTCGGTTCCCGACGGCCTGCGGACGGCGTTGCGGGGTGACTGCCACACGCACTCGGACTGGTCCGACGGCGGCAGCCCGCCCCGGGAGATGGCCGAGACCGCCCGCGACATCGGGCACGAATGGATCGCGCTGACCGACCACTCCCCCCGGCTGACGGTGGCTAACGGCCTGTCCGCGGAGCGGCTGGAGGCGCAGCTACGACTTGTCGATGAGCTGAACGCGGAACTGGCGCCGTTCCGTATCCTGACCGGCATCGAGGTGGACATCCTCGAGGACGGATCGCTCGACCAGCGCGAGGACCTGCTCAGGCGGCTCGACGTGGTGGTGGCCAGCGTCCACTCCCAGCTGCGGATGCCGGCCGGGCCGATGACCCGGCGCATGGTGGCCGCGATCCGCAACCCGCACGTGACCGTGCTCGGGCACTGCACCGGGCGGCTGATCGGGCCCAACCGCCAGGGCCGGGGCCGGCGGCCCGAGTCGGAATTCGACGCTGCGACGGTCTTCGAGGCCTGCCGGGAGACGGGCGTGGCCGTCGAGATCAACTGCCGGCCGGAGCGCTCCGATCCGCCGGACCGGCTGCTCAAGCTGGCCGCCGAAGCCGGCTGCCTGTTTGCCATCGACACCGACGCGCACGCCCCCGGCCAGCTGGACTGGCTGGTCAACGGGACAGTTCGGGCCGAACGGGCGGGCATCACCCCGGACCGGGTGATCAACACCCGCGGCGCTCCTGAGATAGCCAGCGGCCGGTCCGCCGATACGTGAGGCGCGCCGGGCCAGCTGGAACGCCATGAAATCCCTGATCCAGTGCGCTATGACGCAGTGAAACCCCGGTTCCATTGCGTCCTGACGCCGCGGGTACCAGAGCGCAGGATCGCGGCCCGGGCCCGCCGCAGACCCGGGCCGCGATCCGGTCTCGGGGGAATACCGCCGCGAGCACGGGACAGGTCTCCGCGATACAGCGCTAGAACGATCTACCATATCGAAGCGCCGTGACTGTACCCTGTCAAGAGGTGAATCGAGCTGGCAGTACGGTGACGACGTGACGAGGTCTCGATCAGGCCAGGCCAGACCGGCTGAGCCCGCGACCGCACGCCAGGTAACAATCCAGGACGTGGCGCGCGCCGCTGGCGTATCCCGGCAGACCGTCTCGAACGTGCTCAACGGCAGCGGGCGGGTGGGCGACGCCGCCCGGGCCCGGGTGCTGGCGGCGGTGGAGGCGCTCGGCTACCACCCGCATCACGGTGCACGGAGCCTGCGCTCGCGGCGGACCAGGCAGGTCGCGTACGTCATGCCCCACCTGCAGCTGCTGCCGGGCAACTACCTCATGCAGCAGTTCCTCCAGTCGCTGGCCGCGGCGTGCGCGCGGCGGAACAACAGCCTGGTGGTCATGGTTCCGGAAGGCGATCCCGGGGACGAGATGCGCCGCCTGATCGCCAGCCGGAGCGTGGATGCGTTCCTGCTCTCCGAGGTGCCGCCGGACGACCCGCGGGTGAAGCTGCTGACCGAGGCCGCGATGCCGTTCGCGTGCTTCGGCCGGACCGGCCCGGCGCTGCCGCAGAACTGGGTCGACATCGACAACCGCGGCGCCGTCGCCGCGGCCGTGGAGCACGTGCTGGCCCGGGGCTTCGGGCGGGTCGCCTTCGCCGGCTACCGGACGCCGAACTCCTGGGATACCGAGCGGGCCGCCGGGTTCAGGGACGGGCTGGACGCCGCCGGGATCTCTGCCGACCAGGCCGACATGCTGCTGGTGGACGAGGGCAACGCGCACAGGAAGATCAGGGCGCTGCTGTCGGGAGGCCGGACTGGGCTGCGTCCGGACGCCATCGTGACCGGCAGTGACCGGCTCGCCGGGGTGATCTACAGCGTGGCCGCGGAACTGAGGCTGCGGATCGGCCGGGATCTCGCCGTCACCGGATTCGACGGCAGCGCAGCCGCCGCCTTGATGCACCCGCGGCTGACCACCGTGACCATCCCGGTCGACGACATCGCCGGGCGGGTAGTGGACCGGGCGCTGCGCCAGGTCGACCACGGCCCCGATCAGCAGCCCGGAGAAGTAGTGCCGGCCAGGCTGCGGCTGGGCGAGAGCACCGCCGGGTTCGGCCCGGAGCCCGACCGCGCCGCGCCGAGCGAACCCGATGACGCCGCGCTGACGTGGAAGCGTTTCCAGGGTGCGGCGGCCACCGCGGGCGCTTCCGGGGGCGATCGCCGTGTCACCATCGCGGACGTGGCCGCCGACGCCGGGGTGGGGGTCGGCACGGTCTCGCGCGTGCTCAACGGAAGCGACCAGGTACGGGAGTCCACGATGGGGGCCGTGCTCGATTCGATCGAGCGGCTGGGCTACCGGCCGAGCCACGCCGCGGCGGCCCTGGTCCGCGGCACGCCGCACACCGTCGCGCTCATCGTCGCCCACCTGACCAGGCCGTCGGCGGTCGTGCGGGTGGCCAGCGCGCTGGCCGTGCTCGAGGCGCAGGGCTACGACACGATCGTGTGCAACGTGGACAGCGCGGCCGAGCGGGACCGGCACCTGGAGGCACTGCTGCCGACGCACCGGGCCGACGGGGTGCTGGCCATCTGCCTGCCGCTGTCACGCGGCCAGCTCGGCCAGTTCGCCCGGGCCGGGGTCGCCCTGGTCAGCGTGGACGCGGCCAACCCCGGGGTGCCGCAGACGATCGTCGATGACGTGGCCGGCGGGCGGCTGGCCGCCGGCCACCTCATCGGCCTGGGGCACCGGCGAATCGCCTTCGTCGGCGACATGCCCCCGGCCGGGCTGGGCTTCACCTCCTCCGCGGACAGGCTGCGCGGGTACAAGCAGGCCCTGGCCGCGGCGGGCATCGACGTCGAACCCGGCCTGATCCGGCGGGGCCCGCACGACGCCGCCGTCGCGGCCGAGCACGCGGCGCAACTGCTGAAATCGCCCGATCCCCCGTCGGCGATCTTCGCCGCCTCCGACACCCAGGCCATCGGCGTGCTGGCCGCGGCGGACCGGCTCGGGGTAGCGGTCCCCGGCCAGCTGTCGGTGGTCGGCTTCGACGACATCGAATCCGCGGCCTTCCTCAACCTCAGCACGATCCGCCAGCCGCTGGCCCGCAGCGGGACCGAAGGCGCGCAGCGGCTGTGCGCGCTGCTGCGCGGGGAGCGGGTCCGGCCGCTGCGACAGGAACTCCCGATCGAGCTGATGGCACGGGGCACTTCGGCCCCGGCTTAAAGCAAATGCGCGGCCCGGCCCGCGGATCAAACTGCATGAATGCCGCGTTCATGTCGCTTGAGCTGCATGAACGAGGCATTCATGCAGTAGCGTGCGGCGCTGGCAGGTCAGGGGTGCGGTGATTACGGGACAGGCAGGGCTGGCGGGACGAGAGGTGGCGGCTGTATCAGGCTGTAACCTCGGCCAGTGAAGCTCGTTAGCCCACCTTGGTGAAACGGAATCGGTCATGACCGGGCTAAGCCGCGAGATCATGGGACGGTGGACGACGGGCGGTACCGGGTCAGGCCAGCCGGGGCTGGTGACGCGGATGCGGTCGCGGACCTGGCGGCCGGGCTGGCGCAATCGTTCGCGTTCTCCCGGGCCAGGTTCGGCCTCAGCTACCCGGCCCTGCTCGCGGACGACGACGCCTGCCTGCTGCTGGGCGTCGACGGGCAAGACAGTCTGGGGTACCTGCTGGGATTCCGGCACCTCACCTTCTACGCCAACGGGCCGGTGGGCTGGGTCGAGGAGATCTTCGTGCGTGGCCAGGAGCGCGGCCGCGGGGTCGGCCGGGCTCTGATGAGCGCCTTCGAGCGCTGGGCGGCCGTCCGGGACTGCGCGCTGGTCGCGCTGGCGACCCGGCGGGCGGCAGCGTTCTACCGTGCGCTGGGATACGAGGAGTCCGCCGTCTACTTCCGCAAGATCCTCGACGACCAGGCAGGCAGCTGCGGTGGATGAACGGCCGCTCCGCGGACCTCGGGCTGGATCCCGCAGCATCTAAGATGCGCAAGCGTTCCGCGAGACCCTGCAGCGAGCCACCCTTACCGCGGAGGCGCTGGCCCTACCCGAATCGCGTTAGGTTCTGGGGTTCCGGCGTTGGCGAGGTTGGGCCCGGGATCCCTAGAGTGAGCTGATGGACGCCGCACTACGTGAGCTGAGTGACCAGATCGACCAGGCAACGCAGCGCCTGCTCGGCACGGCGCGGATTATCACCGATCCGGACCTGCGGGTTCCGTCGATGCTCCCCGGATGGACCCGGGGGCATGTCCTGGCGCACCTGGCCAGGAACGCCGACGGGATGCGGAATGTGCTGGTCGGCGTGCGGACCGGGCAGGACCGTCCGGCCTACGCCAGCGCCGAGGCGCGCGAGGCAGGCATCGAGCAGGATGCGGGCAGGCGGGCGACCGAGCACGCGGCCGACCTGGCCGGCTCGGCGATGGCGCTGCGTACCGTGGCCCGGCAGCTGCCCGACGCCGGGTGGCAGGTGCCGGTGCGCATGCTGGACGGGACAGATTTCTTTCCCGCCGCCGAGTTGCTGACCCGCCGGCTGGCAGAGGTGGAGCTGCATCATTGCGACCTGGGCGCCGGCTACGGGCCTGGCGACTGGCCGGCCTTCTTCGCCGACATGGAACTCGCCGAACCCATGCGCTCCTGGCGCCAGGACCGGCTCAGCTATCCGGAGCCGGCACCGCTCACGTCGGCCCGTCCTCCGGCGTCGTGGCAGCGTGACCGCCCGCTGCCGGGGAGCTGGCTCGGAACAAGGTGAGGTTCATGGCCTTGCCGACGACCGGATCGGCCAGCGGGACGAGGTACCGGTAGCCGAAGCGCAGCTGGGCGCGCATGGCCCGGGGCGGCCGGGTGATCGTGGCGGACTGCCTGACCTCGAGCCCCAACCGCTCCAGCGAGCGCGGATCGTCACAGGCCCAGGCCCAGCGGGCTTCTATGCCCTTCCTGGCCACCAGCTTGTGCTGCTGGTCGAACGTCCGCTTCGGATAGGTGTCCAGCACGATGCTTGCCCGCCATCAGGCCGGCCAGACCACGGGGAACAGCGGGTGGTCCATGTGCGCGCCGGCCGGGAGCTCGGCGTCCAGGTCGTCGAACAGCGGCGAGGTGCGCCAGGCGCGGGGGGCGTGCCGGACGTCCGCGGACAGGTAGCGCAGCGACAAGATCCGCCTGCGGCCCGGGTGCGGGAACCCGGGGGCGCCGTGCACGGTCAGGAAGTCGAAGAAGATGGCGTCGCCGGGCCGCAGGCCGAACCGGCGGATGTCGAACCCGGCCGGATCCGCGTCGATGTCGGGCAGCTCGGCCAGGCTGCCCTCGGGAAACCACCGGGCCTCCTTGTCCAGGAACGTACGCGGCATCAGCCACGGGCCGCGGTGCGTGCCCGCCACCAGCTCCAGGCACCCGTCCTCGGGCACCGGGTCCACCGGGATCCACGCGCTGACCCCCCGGCCGTCCACGTTGTAGTACGGCTGGTCCTGGTGCCACGGCGTGCGCTGCCTGGTCCCGCCCTCCTTCACCAGGACGTGATCGTGGTAGAAGCGGACCTGGGGCGTGGCCATCAGGGCGGCGGCCAGGGCGGGCACCCGGGAGTGCCGGGCCAGCCGCTCGATCTCACCGATCTCCCGCCACCGGCAGAAATCCTCGGTGAACGCGCCGGGATCACCGGGCGCACTGGCCACCTGGGCCAGCGGACCGGGCCGGGCCAGCACCGCGTCGATCGCGGCGGCCGCGATCGCCACCTCGCCGGGATCCAGGACCGAGCGCAGGCAGGCCACGCCGTCCCGGGCGAAGGCCGCGACCGCCTCGTCGTCGGGGCGTACGGGTTCCATAGCGGCACCCTAACCCTGACTACACTGGGTCCGAGGGGGGACCACAGAGAGGCAGGCCCAGCGTGGCACGCGGCATCCAGGCCGGCGACAAGGCCCCCGACTTCACCCTCCCGTCGCAATCGGGCGACCAGGTCCGGCTGCAAGACCGGCTCGGCGAGCGGGTGGTGGTCTTGTACTTCTACCCCAAGGACAACACCAGCGGATGCACCGCCGAGGCGTGCGCCTTCCGCGACAGCCACGAGACGTTCACCGACGCCGGGGCCGAGGTGATCGGGATCAGCTCCGACTCGGCGGACCGGCATGCCGGCTTCGCGAGCAAGCACCGGCTGCCGTTCACGCTGCTGGCCGACCGGGGCGGCCGGGTCCGCAAGGCCTACGGGGTGCCGGCGGCGCTCGGGTTTATCCCGGGCCGGGTCACCTACGTGATCGACCGCACCGGCACCGTCCGGCACGTCTTCAACTCGATGACCAACATCGACGGGCACGTCACCGAGGCGCTCGAGGTAGTCAGGCAGCTACAGGCCGAGCAGCCCGCGTTACCGGACCGGTTACGGGGCCTCGTCCGCCAGTACCTCGCGGCGGAGCTGCGGAAACACCTTGGATACCTTGCTCAGCAGGTAGTCGCGTAGGTGCCGCGGAACGCCTGCAGGTTCTGCCCGTCCCAGCGGGGCTGGCCGCCGCCGGCAACCGCGGCCCGCCCCGGCAGCGGCGGGATCTCGGCGGTGAAGTCGGGGTCGAAGAAGAACGGGAAGGAGAACCGGTCCCGGCCGCTGGCGTTGCGGACCCGGTGCGGCGTCGACCGGTACCAGCCGCCGGTCAGCCGGTCGAGCATGTCGCCGATGTTGGCCACGAAGGTGCCCTCGATCGGCGGCGCGCCGATCCAGCCGGCCGGCGTCCTGACCTGCAGGCCGCCGTTGGCGTCTTGGGCCAGCAGGGTCAGCAGGCCGTAGTCGGTGTGCTCCCCCGCGCCCCAGCCGTCCTCGCCGGCCGGCGGCGCGGGGTAGCGGAACACCCGGAACAGGACGGTCGGGCTGGCCGTGTACCCGGCCGCGAAGTAGTCCGCGTCCAGGCCCAGGCTCAGCGCCACGCCGCGCAGCACCGTCTGGCCCAGATCGGTCAGCGCGCCGATGTAATCGAGCACGGCCGCGCGCAGGTCCGGGACCTGCCGCGGGAACAGGTTGGGGCCGTGCAGCGGCAGCCCGGCGCGCACCCGGGGATCGTCGCGGCCGAGTTCGGCGCCGAAGTACAGTCCCTCCTTCAGGTCGGGCCGGCCGGAGGTGAGCTCGGCGCCCACCGGGAAGTATCCCCGCCAGGCCGGGCCGCCGCGGGCCATGGCGATCTCCATCTTGGCCGCCTGCGGCAGCGCGAAGAACGCGGCGCAGGCCCGGGTCAGCCGGGCCAGCAGGTCCGGCGCGACGCCGTGGCCGGTGACGTAGAAGAAACCGTGCTCGCGGCACGCCGCCTCGATCTGCCGGGCCACCTCCGCCGAGCCGGCGGCCTGGGCCGAGCGCAAGGGTGCCACGTCCACGACCGGAAGAATGCCGAACGGGCGATCATCTGCCACCCCTCGATTGTGCCTGCTCCGGCTGGGTGGCCAGCGGCCGGTAGCCGCCGAAGCTGGTTTCCGCCACACCCTCGCCGCTGGTCAGGCCGGGCAGCTGCCGCTGCAGGTCCTGCGCCCGGGCCGCGGGCAGCAGCGTCCGCACCGCGACGAGATCCGCGCGCAGGACCGGGGCTCCCGCCGACCCGCCGAGCCGGGCCACCGCGGCCAGCACCGAACCGGTCGTCTCGGCCGGGATCTCCAGGCTGAGGAGGATCATCGGCTCGCAGACCACCGTGCCGGCCTGGTCCAGCGCCGCCATCAGGACCAGGGGCGTGAGCTTGCGGAAGTGGGCGGCCGTGGTGGACGGGGAGACGTACCCGCACTCGGTCATCGTCACGGTGCAGTCGGTGACCCGCCAGCCGAACGGGCCTTCGCGCAGCGCCTGCGTGACGTACTGGGTCATCATCGCGGCGAAGTCGCCGACGGTCTTGTAGACGTACATCGGCACCGAGCGGATGTCCACGTCGAGCCGGAACACGACGCCGGAGCCCGGCGCCGCCGGGTCCACCCGCAGCCCGAGCGTGGCGGGGAACGGGTTGCCCGGCGCGCCCAGCAGCGCGGCGGCCTGGGCCGAGCCGACCGGGCGCTCGATACAGATCGTCGTGGTCTCGCGGAACGTCACCTCGATGCCGAAGTCATCGGCCAGCGTCGCCTGGATGACCTCCTTCTGCACCTCTCCGTAGAGTGACACGGCCAGCTCGCCGGGCGACTGGCGGACGTTGATCAGCGGGTCCTGCTCGGCGAGCTGCCCCAGGGCGACGTGCAGCGCGGCCCGGTCGGCGGGCCGCCGGGCCGCTATGAGCGATTCCAGCGTCGGCGGAGCGAACTGCGGCTGGATCACCCCCGGCCCTGCTAGCTCCGGGGGGGACGACCCCCCCGAGCCCCCCCGAGCACCCCATCGATCCCCGATCTGGTCCCCGATCTGGATCTCGTCCAGGCCGCGCAGCCTGGCGATCTGGCCGGCCGAGACGGCCGCCCGGGAGGTCGCGGTGCCCCGCTCGAACACGCCGATCGCGGTGACCTTGCCCTCGTGGCTGCTACCTTCTGGACTGGCGCTGAACCGCAGGCGATCGCGGGTGCGGATGGTGCCGGAGAACATCCGCACGTAGGCCAGCTTCTCGCCGCCGGCGCCGCGCTCGATCTTGAAGACGCGGCCGGAGACGGGCCCGCCGACGTCACCCGTCCCGGCCGGCAGCAGCTCCGTCAGGCCGGCCATCAGCTCCGGCACGCCCGCCCCGGTCGCCGCGGAGCCCAGGAAGACGGGGTACACCAGGGCGCGCCGCGTCTGAGCCGCGAGCTCCTGGCGGAGCCGGGTGTACGGCACGCCCAGCTCGTCGTCGATATAGGCGGCGAGGATTCCCTCGTCCCGTTCGGCCAGTATCTCGGCCAGCCGGGCCCGGGCGGCGGCATCGGCCTCTGCCCACGGCGTGAAGCCGGCCGCGCGGGTGCCGAGGCCGGAGGCGGAACCCATCGGGACGACGGCCGACGACAGCCGGGCCGCGATCGCCGGCAGCACGCGCTCCTCCCCCGCCCCGGTCCGGTCGATCTTGTTCACGAACAGCAGCGCCGGGATGCGCAGCCGCCGCAGCGCCCGCATCAGGACACGGGTCTGCGGCTGCACCCCCTCGACGGCCGAGATCACCAGGACGGCCCCGTCCAGGACGCTCAGCACCCGTTCCACCTCGGCGATGAAGTCGGGGTGGCCGGGGGTGTCGATCAGGTTGACGGTGACGCCGCCGACGGCGAACGACACCACGGCGGACTTGATGGTGATCCCCCGCTGGCGCTCGAGCGCCAGCGAATCGGTCTGCGTCGTGCCCGCGTCGACGCTGCCGATCTCGCCGATGACACCGGCGGCGTACAGCAGCCGCTCGGTGAGCGTGGTCTTACCGGCGTCGACGTGCGCCAGGATGCCGAGGTTGAGCGTTCGTCGCGTCAAGCGTCATACCCCTCGAGGTCATGGAAACCTTCGTGATGGACATGAACGCCTGGCGCATCTCGCCTCCCTTGGCTCTGTGCGACCTAGCCTAGGAGCCCGCGCACCTGCGGCAAAACGATTTTTGGCGGCACCGATAATGAGAAGGTGGACAGCTTCAGGACTCGGGTCGGCGCGGCCATCTTCGAGCGGGTCGCCGGGCCGCAGGGCCCCGGCCGGCGGCGGCAGATCCACCTGAGCGCGGGCGAGCGCTGGTTCGCCGAAGACCGGCCGGTCCGCCGGGTGCACGGTGACTCGTCCATGTTCATCGGCGGGATCAGGGCGCTGCTGCTCCAGTCGCTGCATCCGCTGGCCATGGCGGCCGTGGCGGAGCACTCCGACTACCGCGGCGACCCGTGGGGGCGGCTGCAGCGGACCAGCTACTTCCTGGCCGTCACCACGTTCGGCCGGGCCGAGGACGCGCGGGCCGCGATCGTGCGGGTCCGCGCGGTGCACGAGCACGTCACCGGGACCGCGCCGGACGGGCGCCCCTACGCTGCCTCCGACCCGCACCTGCTGACCTGGGTGCACATCGCCGAGGCGGACAGCTTCCTGCGGGCCCACACCCGGTTCGGCACCCAGCCGCTGGATCAGGCCGGACGCGACGGCTACGTCGCCGACATGGCCAGAATCGGCGCCGAGCTTGGCGTGCCCGACCCGCCGCGCACCGAGGCCGAACTCGCCGACCGGATCGCCCGGTACCGCGCCGAGCTGGCCGCGACCGCGCAGGCCCGCGAGGCGGCGCGGTTCCTGCTGCTCAGCCCGCCGCTCCCGGCGGTCGCCCGGGCGCCCTACGGGGTGCTGGCCGCGGCCGCGGTGTCACTGCTGCCCGGCTGGGCCCGGCGGCCGCTGCGGCTGCCCCGGCTGCCGGTGACCGAGACCGTGCTGGTCCGCCCGGCCGGGCACGCCATGGTCCGCGCCATCCGCTGGGCCACCAGCGCGCCGCCGCCCGTCCCGTTGTGAGACATCACGCGGAAGCCGAGAGTGGGAGGATCCGAGGATGCCGATGCCGACCGTTGCCATCGACGTGCCGTCCGCGCACGTTCTCGCCGACCAGGCGTCGATCATCTCAGAGCTCCAGTTCGTCATGGACTGCTGCAAGCGACTGCTCGCCGACCTGGCCAAGCCCGAGGAGGAGCGGGACCCGCTGATGCCGCTGGCGCTGTGGTCGTCCGCTGTGCTCGCCTACGGCCGCTGCTTCAGCAAGGGCAAGCGGTTCACCCTGACCAACGACGACGTCAGGAACCTGCCCCTGCACGGCGCGGTGATGAAGTTCCACCAGTGGATCCTGGAGGAGCGCGACAAGCTCGCCGCGCGTGCCGCCAACCCGGCCGAGGGAGCGAAGGTGGGCGCCGCCTTGTCTGCGCCCGGGCAGAAGGACCGGCGGGTGGAGGGCATCGTCATCTTCGCCAGCAGCCGCGAGGTCGTCGACGACACCGGTGTCCGCCAGCTCGGCGGCCTGGCCTCCGAGCTGGCCAAGCAGACGGCGGAAAAGGCGCAGGAACAGCAGGACGTGGTGCTGAAGGACGCCCAGCAGCTGAACCTGGACAGCCTGTACCAGCAGGAGCCGATCGGCACCTGGCCGCCCGGGGAGCCTGAGGAGAGTGCTGAAGACGCGGCCCGGAACGACGGCGACTAGGCGGCGCTGACCGCCCGGACGCGGCGCAGGACCTCGTCGGTGCCGAGCGCGCGGGACACTTCGGCCAGGTCGGGGCTGCGCAAGGCACCGGTGATCAGGACCCGGATGACCTGGGACGCGTCGATGATGGAGCCGGGATAGGCGGATGGGTTCTGCTTGTAGTCCTTCTGGCTGGGCGCGAACCCGAGATCGGCCGCGAGCCGGCGGACCTGGTCGAACCACTCGCGGTCCGGCCCGGTGCCCGGCCGGGGCGGCTGGTAGCCGGCCGCGAAGGCGTCCGCCACGGCGCGCACCAGGTCCGGGTCCAGGCCGCCGAACCTGGCGTCCGCGGGGTCGGTGACCAGCTCGAAGATCTCCGGGAAGAAGAAGCCGTAGGCACCTCGGAAGCCGGCCCACGTGCGCAGGTCCTTACGCGGGTTGGGCACGTTTTCCCGATCGACGGCCAGAGCGCGCAGAGCCAGTGCGCGTTCGGCCGCCAAGATCTCGGCCAGGCCGGGATCGTAGCGCCGGGCCCACCGGCCGACCTCGGCCAGGATCTGCTCGCCGGACAGGGTGGCGATGTAGTCGCCGCTGATGTCGTCGAGCTTGACCGTGTCCACCAGCGGGCCCGCGGTGCCGCATTCGGACAGCCGGATCGGCGCGGTCAGCGCTTCGGCCAGCGGCATCTCGGCGAGCCTGCCGTTGGCCAGGCCGCGCAGGTAGTACTGCACCGCGGGCGCCGGGTAGCCCTGCTCGATGTAGAAGCTCACGTTGGCTTCGGGGTCGCGGCGCTTGGACAGCTTGCGGCGGCTGCTGCCGTCCTGCTTCATCAGCGTCGCGACGTGCGCGTACTGCAGCCGCTCGAAGCCGAGGGCGTCGAACAGCTGCAGGTGGAGGGGCACCGAGGAGATCCACTCCTCGCCCCGGATGACCAGGTTGACGCGCATCAGGTGGTCGTCCACCGCGTGCGCGAAGTGGTAGGTGGGCAGCCGCGGCTCGGTGTCGCTGCTCTTCAGGATGACCGCGTCGTTGCGGTTGTCGTCCATGGACAGCTTGCCGCGGATCGCGTCGGTGAAGCTCACCCGGTTCCCCGAGACGCCCGGGGAACGGAAGCGGACCACGTAGGGCTCGCCCGCCGCGAGCCGCTTGGCCACCTCGTCAGGATCGGCGTCGCGCCAGGTGGCCCACTTGCCGTAGTAGCCGGGCAGGGCTCCCGCCTCCCGCTGGCGCGCGCTGATTTCCTCCAGGTCCTGCCGGGTCGTGAAGTCCACGTAGGCCCGGCCCTGGCGGAGTAGTTCGCGGACGTAGGTCAGGTAGGTCTGCGCCCGCGCCGACTGGGTGTAGGGACCGTAGCGGCCGGTCCGGTCGTCCTCGTCCGGGTTGATGGAGAAGTACTCGAACGCCTCGGCGAACTGCTCGGCCGCGCCCGCGGTGAACCGGGCCTGGTCGGTGTCCTCCAGGCGGACCAGGTAGACGCCGCCGGACTGGTGAGCCACGTCGGCGTCGATCATCGCCGTGAACACGCCGCCGATGGTCAGGAAGCCCGTCGGGCTGGGCGCGATGCGCGTGACCTTGGCTCCTTCGGGCAGGTCACGTGGCGGGTAGCGGCGCTCCCAGTGATCCGGCTCCGGCAGGTCCGGCGGGAACAGGGAATCGACGATGTCCTGGCTGAGCATGAGCGAGCGGCTCCGAACGAGGTATGGTGACGGCCGCAATGCAGCGTACCCGCACCTGCGGCGGCGGCGGATTCCAGCATGGTCACAGCGTCCGGTTCGGCCGTAAGCCCCCTGATATGGTCGGACGGCGACCTGGGAGGTCTCGATGGCGCGACGCCGACTGCTGATCACCGCCGTCACCTCGGTCTCATCCCTCGCCCTCGCGGGCGCGGGACTGGCCGGGCCGACCTGGGCGGCCACTGCCGGTCACGGCTCCGCTGGCCATGGTGGGGCGTGCTCGGCCGGCGCGCACACGCTGTCCCCGCCCGGCGCCCACGTCTACCCGGACACCGGCAACGGAGGCTACACCAGCGTCCACACGGACGTGCACCTCGTCTACGACGGCGCGGCGAACAGGTTCCTGCCCGGCAACCACGTCGTGCTCACCGAGCGGGCCACGCAGTGCCTGACCAGTTTCAGCCTGGACTTCGAGCGCAAGTCCGCCAACACGGCGGACGGACCCGACATGACGGTCAAGTCGGTCACGGTCAACGGCCACGCGGCCGCCTTCACATTCGTCCAGCCGACCTACCCTGGCGACCCGAACGGACAGGACGACCCCAACCCGCTGGCGCACGAGGCCTCACAGAACAACCCGGTCGGCGGCCCGGCGAACAACCCGCTGCCCCCGGCCTGCTCACCCCAGCTTCCGGACACCGACGCCGCCGCGAACTCGCTGAACGGGACGCAATGCCCGGCCAACAAGCTGGTCATCACGCCGAAGACCCCGATCAGGGACGGCTCGGCGTTCACCGTGACGGTCAGCTATACGGGCAAGCCCGGCGTGCACAACGACGGCGACGGCACCACCGAGGGCTGGTTCCGGTCGAGCGACGGCGGGTTCGTCACCACCGAACCGGTGGGCAGCGAGGACTGGATGCCGCTCAACGACCATCCGACGGCGAAGCCGACCTACGACTTCTACGACACGATCGCCGCCGGCCTGACCGCGGTGGCGAACGGCGTGCTCAGGTCGGTCAGGCACCACGGGCCTGACGCACGGTTCCCCGGCGGCTCGGCGACCTGGCACTGGCACTCACGCGCGCCGATCGCCAGCTACCTGGTGGAGAACAGCGTCGGCCACTACACGCTGAGCTCGCGGGTCGGCAGCGACGGCATCAGGTACTACCAGGCGCAGGACGCGTCGATCAGCGCGGCCCAGCAGCAGAAGAACCTGGCCGTCATGAACCAGCAGCAGGACATCACAGAATTCCAGAGCCGGTTCAACGGGCCGTACCCGTTCACCTCCGACGGCATCGCCATCGGCACCCCCGACGCGAGCTTCGAAGAGGAAATGCAGACGATGATCACCTTCGCCGGCGGGGAGATCGACCTGGGCACCCTCTACCACGAGAACATGCACCAGTGGTGGGGTGACAACGTGACCGAGGGCGGGTACAACCTGACCTTCTTCAAGGAGGGCCTGGCCACCCTCGGCGAGGACCTGAAGGCGGCGCGCGACGCCGAAACCAAGGCCGGCGGTCCCGGCACCGCCGCGGGCAGGAAGGCGTTCACCGGCAGCCTGATCGCGCAGTTCGACAAGACTTACGCCCGGGCCGGCGGCTTCTGGACGGCGGCGCCGTCGAACCCGACCCCGTTCGGCCTGTTCGCCAACGCCGGCACCTACGAGCGGCCGGGCGCCGCCTACATCGCGCTGTGGCAGATCCTCGGCACCCCCAGGTTCATCAAGGCCCTGCACCAGATCCAGCGCCACTACGGCGGCGGCCACATCAGCGAAGCCCAGCTGGAAGCCGGCTTCCGGCACTGGCTGCCCAACAAGAGCGCGGCCTGCGAAAACAGGCTCAGCCAGTTCTTCACTCAGTGGTTCGACACCGCCTACCCGAGCGGCGGCGGCGCCAACAAGCCCGCCATCACCGGGCCCGGGCTGGCCGGTGCGGGCTTCTACGACGCTAGCGGCGGCTGCCCCGCGTAGCGGAGCTTTCGTCCGCCAGCGCCGGGCGCCGCTCGAGCGTCAGCGACTCGACCGGGCCGTTGAACCAGTGCCCGCGCGGGCAGCGGATCCTCGCGCTTTCCAGCGCGCCGTCCGTTGAGCTCATCAGATAGCGGTCCTGTACCTCGGCGGGCAGGCCGCACCGGACCGAACCGGTCTTGTCCATGTACGCCGGGCAGTCAAGAAACATCACGCTGGCATCCATCGGGAACCCCCATTCCCCCGTTTGATCTGGAGCCTGCCGGACGGACGACGCCGCGCGTCCGCCCGGCAGGGCTGGGCTCCCTCTCACCCCGCTCCAGTTCGCGAGGGCGCCCTTGCTGAACCGGAGGGCCGGACCGCGCGCCTGATACACCGGATTTGCCGGGTATGCCCTACCGCTCGAAACGCCGGGCGAGGGCGGGCGGGGCGCACGCCAGCCAGCCGTCGGTGATCGCGTCGCGCAGCGCCCGGGCGGAGACCGCCGGCAGCTCGATCAGGACCGCGGAATACCCGTCGAAATGCGGGATGGTGAAGAACGCGTCCGGGTTCGCGGCCAGCACCGCTTCCTTCTCGGCGAGATCCCCGACGCGGACGGCCAGGATGGGACCGTCCGGCGGGACCTGGTCGCCGAACCGCCGGATGTCGGCCTTGCTGAAGGGCCGGTCCCAGGCGAACGCCTTGCCGCCGACCAGCCAGGTCCGGTTGCCGTGCCGCTCCCCCTCGGTCACCTCCGGCAGGCCGGCCGCCATCCGGGCTACGTCGTCGAGAGTCGCCATGTACGTACCGTACTTGGCCGGAACCGTCAGCCGAGGGCCGAATCGGGGCGCGGAAAGCTGGTGGTGAAGGCGTACCGGGAGGCGCGATACAGGTGCCGGGCGAACTCCACCGGGCGGCCGGACTGATCGTAGGCGATGCGCTCCATGGTCAGCAGGGCCGTGCCGCGGGTCTCGTTGAGCGTGCGGGCCTCGGCGGCCGAGGCGTTCTTCGCCCCCATCCGCTGCGTGGCCGAGTACAGCCCGATGCCGGACGCGCGGAGGAGCTCGTAGAGCCCGTGCTCCTCGAGCATCTCGACGTTCAGCTGGACGAGCCCGGCGGGAAGGTAGTTGTGCATCAGGGCCATCGGCTCGCCGTCGGCCAGCCGGATCCGCTCCAGCGACATCACCAGAGCCCGGTCGGGCACCTGCAGCGCCTGCGCGACCTGGTCGCTGGCGTGGCTGACCTCGGCCTTGAGCACCCGGGTGGCGGGCGTCCGGCCGCTGGCCACCAGGTCGTCGTAGAGGCTGGTCAGCTCCACGTTGCGGTCGATCCGCTCGTTCGCCACCACGGTCCCCGCGCCCCGCTTGCGCACCACGAGGCCCTTGTTAGCCAGGTAGAGGAAGGCCGCCCGCACGGTGGGCCTGGACAGTCCGAGCATCTCCGCTAGCTGGACCTCGTTCTCCAGCCGGGCCCCTACCTTGAGCGCGCCGGATCTTATGGCCGATTCGAAGTGCTGAGCCAGCTGGAAGTAGAGCGGCACCGGACTGGTCCGGTCGATGTTAATCGGGCCGCTGGAGCTTGGTTCGCGTTCAGGCATCGTCGACATCCGGCGGTGGCTAGGCTCGTTTGTTTGTACATTCTAACCACTGCAGATTTAGCCCGGAAACCAGACCGCGGCCAGCCGCTTCTGCCATGATTTCCAGTTTGTTTATACGTATTTACAGGCTCTTGACAGGTCGTCAGCGGTGGGGCAGGACCGGGACGCTACGTCGGGGTCAGCTCGGCGGCATCGGTAAAGCGACCCGCCCGAACCGCGTCGACGAGTGGCTCGAGGTCTGCGGGCGGGGCCTGCCCGGGGCCGGTGAAGGCGGCGAGCTCGCGCAGCAGGCGAAGCGCCCGTCCGGTCCCCTCACCCAGGCGGGGAAGCCGGCGCAGGTCGATGGCCTGGGCCGCGACGAAAAGCTCGAGGGCGACAACCCGCGCGGCGAGGTCGGCCATGTCGGCCAGGCGCCGCGCCGACAGCGGGGCCATCGTCATGCGGTCCTCGATCCCCTCGGCCTTACTCGAGCTCACGACCTCGAAGGAAACCGGGTGGGCGAGCGCGCGTGCCTCGGCGGCGATCGACTGTGCGGCGACAGCGAACTCGGCGAGCGCGTCCTCGCCGGTGTCCGGCTCCGCGGCCAGCCCGGCCGGGAGGCCGGACAGCGGGCTCTGCAGGAGCTTGACGGTTCGCTCGGCGGCGCTGGTCACCACCGTCGCGAGGGCGATGCGGGCGAAGTCGAGCGCGGCGGCGACCGGGACCACGTCGAGATTGCCGACCGACACGATGCGCCGTTCCGCCAGGATGACGGCGGGGTTGGCCGGGGTGGAGTTCAGCTCGGTCTCGATCGTGGCCCGGGTAAAAGCCAGGGTGTCCCTGGCCGCGCCGAGGATCTGGGGGATGCTCCGGAAGGTGAGCGGGTCCTGCAGATTCCGGGCGTGACCGGGCTCGAACAGAGAACTCCCGGCGAGCAGCGCGCGGAGGCGGCCGCTCGCCGCGGCCAGGCCCGGGTGGGGCCGGACCTCGGCGACCACGGGATGGAGGATGCTGAGGTTGCCCGCGAACCCCTCGAGAGCGAGCGCGGCGGAGACCTCGGCTTCCCCGAGCAGCCGTACGGCGGCGAGTTGGGCCAGCCCGGCCGAGCCGGTGGCGAAGGCATTGTTATTGATCAGCGCCAGGCCTTCGTTTTCTTGCAGGACGAAGCCCGTCTCGCGGAGCAGCCCTTCAGCGAGGTCGGCCAGGGGACCCAGATCAGCCTGCCCCACCGAACCGAGGCTGCGCACGGTCGGTGAGACACCCCGGTTCAAGGCGTCGACGATCATCTCGGCGAGTTCGGGACGCACCCCGGCCGCGCCCTTGGCGTAACCGTTCACCAGGCAGGCCATCGCGGCCCGCACCACCGTGGGAGGGGCGGGCGTTCCCTGGGCCATCATGTGAGTCCGGACCAGGGTCTGGCTGAAGCCCCGGCGGCCCGCAGCGTCGAGCGTGACACGCTTTCGCTCGGCGACAGCGGTCGTGAGGCCATAGACGGCCGCCTCCGACCGCATGGCCTCCTCGACAACCTTCCGCGCCTCGGCCATCCGCTCACGCGCCGCCGGGGCGAGAACGGCCTGGTCCCGCCCCTCGGCGACGGCCGCGAGGGACTCGATCGTCAGCGACGCGCCGTCGAGCAACACCATCAGCGCTCCCCTCCTCGGCCAGTGCTTCAGCCGCAACTTCTCCGGCACAGAGCCCGGCCCGCCGCTCATATTGACATACCGGAGTAGGCTGTCGCGCACCTGGTGACAAGTTCGCGCCCTGGGTGGGCCGGGTGCCGGCTCCGTTCGCGCAGCAGCGGGCACCGTGTCCTGCACCGGGCGCTTCACATCGGCCAGGTTCGGCGGGGTTGCGGAAGGGGTGTTTCGTGAGTGAGCTGGAGGGGCGCGTGAGCTCGTCGATCATGGACCGGCTGGCGGATCAGGGTTCCGGGCCGGTACTCGGCGCCGAGGGCTACGTCTTCGAGCTGGAGCGGCGCGGCTACATCAAGGCGGGCCCGTTCGTGCCCGAGGTGGTGCTCGACTACCCGGACGCCGTGCGTGAGCTGCACCGCGAGTTCCTGCGGGCGGGCGCGGACGTGATGGTGGCGCTGACCTACTACGCGCACCGGGAGAAGCTGCGCGACGTGGGCCGCGAGGGCGACCTGGAGGCGATGAACCGGCAGGCGGTCCGGCTCGCCCGCGAGGTGGCGAGCGAGGGCGACGCGCTGGTGGCCGGCAACGTGTGCAACACCTGGGCGTATGACCCGGACGACCCGGCGACCGGGCAGACCGTTCGGGCCATGTACACCGAGCAGCTCGGCTGGGCGGTCGAGGAGGGCGTCGACTTCGTCATCTCCGAGACCAATGACTACCTCGGCGAGGCGCTGATCGCAGTGGAGGTCATCCGCGACCTGGGACTGCCCGCGATGGTCACGCTGGCGCCGACGCAGCCGGACCAGACCCGCGACGGCTACGGGTACGCGGAGGCGTGCCGGATCCTGGCCGCCGAGGGTGCGCAGGTTGTCGGCCTGAACTGCGATCGCGGCCCGCAGACGATGCTGCCGCTGATCGCCGCCATCCGGGAGGCCGTGGACTGCGCCGTCGCCGTCCAGCCGGTGCCGTACCGGACCGACGCGACCGCCCCGACCATGGAGACCCTGCGGTCGGCGGACGGTGAGCGGGCCTTCCCCATCGCGCTCGACTCCTTCACCTGCACGCGGTTCGAGATGGCGCGGTTCGCGGCACAGGCCCGCGAGCTCGGCGTGGACTACGTGGGCATCTGCTGCGGCGCGGGTCCGCACCACGTCCGGGCCATGGCCGAGGCCCTGGGCCGTGTGGTCCCGGCCAGCAAGTACTCGCCGTCGATGGACCTGCACCCGATGTTCCGGGCCGACGTCGCAGCCAAGGACGCCGCCTTCCTGCACTCCTGGGCGTAACGCCTTGCCGCCCGGCGTCATACTGCATGAATGTCCCAGCCATGTTGCTGGAACGGCATGAACGCGTCATCCATGCAGTACGAAGGGGCGGGCCGGAGGCCAGTTGAGCGGGATGGAGTTGCCGATGATGCTATCGGTGCTCATGGTGCACGAGACTTACCCGGCCGCTGCCCTGACCGTCGAACAGGGCAGCAGGCCGTAGGTTTGCTTGGCGGCCAGGATGTGCATCACCGCGGAGTCGGCCGCCGAGCGGAACGCGGGATCGCGCTTCATCTTGGCGAGCACCGCGGTATCCATGGCGGCGGCCGCGGGCAGGCTGTCCGAGAGGATCATGTCCCCGCCGGCGGCGAGGAAGGCGGTGGCGCGGGCGGCCGGGGGCAGGCTCGCCACCGCGGCGGCCGCGCCCATGTCGTCGGAGATGATCACACCGCCGAAGTGCATCCGCTCGCGCAGCAGGGTCCGCATGATGTGCGAGGAGAACACCGCGAGGTGGCTGGGGTCGATCCGCGGGTACCTGGCCAGGGAGACCATGACAAACGGCACGCCCGCGTCGATGGCAGCCCGGAAGGACCCGAGGTAGGGGTCACCGGGGGCGGTCACCGGATCGACGACCCCCGCGGTGAGATCGGTGTTGCCCGTCACCCGGCCCAGCCCGGGGAAATGCTTGGCGGTGGCGGCCACGCCGGCCTGCCGCAGCCCGCGCAGGAACGCCACGCCGTGCGACGCCACGGTGTGCGGATCAGTGCCGAACTCGCGCCGCAGCGCGCCGATCGGCTGGTTCCGCGCGGCGGTCCCGGGCGGGACCACGTCCATGACCGGGGCCAGGTCAAGGTTGACGCCGGCCCGCTTCAGCTCGCTTCCCCACCCGGCGGCCTGCTGCCGCAGGGTGGCGGGCGCCAGCTCCCCCTGGGCCACGGCCGACGGGATCGCCGCGAAGCCAGCGCCCCGCAGCCGCTGGACCTCGCCGCCTTCCTGGTCGGCGGCGATGAAGAACCGGACTCGCGCGGTGGCCGCCGCCGACGCCAGGGCCTGGTCGGCCGCTGTCACGTGCCGGAGTTCGGCCAGGCTGGCCGTTGTGGTGGTGCCGACCAGCAAAGAGCCGAAGTGATGGGACGTGACCTCGCGAGCCACCTCGGAGCCTGGGCTGGTGGCGATGCTGACCGCGAACAGCTGGCCCGCCCGCTGGGCCATGGTCAGCCGGGAGAAGACCCGGGCCGCGCAGGAGAGCGGCCGCCCGGCCCGCGGCGACGACGACGCCTGCGTGGCCGCGGGGCGCGCCGAACCAGCCGCCGCGGTGGCAGGCGCCCCCGACGTCGCGGCGCTGCCGGAGGTGGAGTCGCATCCCGAGCAGGCCAGAGCCAGCGAAAGAACACCGCCGAGCAGAGTGCCGGCTACCTGGTGCCTGACCATGCCACCGGATTTCCTGCGGGGAACGTTGCCGATCCCGAACGTTATCACCCCGAGATCAGGTCAGCGCCGGATCGCCGAGACCAGACCGCCAGCCCAGGCAGGACTCCCGCGTCAGTAGAGGGTCAGGACCGGCCCGGTCTTCACGACCTTGCACGCGGAAGGTCATGTCACGGTCAAGTTGCCATAACCCGGTGGGATCATCGGGTCATGGCAGAGGGCAGCATGACGTGGACCGAGGTCGCCGACAGGCTGGCGGAGGCGCGCACCTACTGGCTGGGCAGCACGACCGCCTCCGGGGCCCCGCACGCGGCGCCGGTCTGGGGCGTAGTGACCGGCGAGACGCTCCACCTGTACAGCGAGCGGAGCACCATGAAGGCGCGCAACATCGCGGCCGACCCGCGGGTCCTGGTCCACCTGGAGAGCGGTGAGGACGTCCTGATCGTCCGCGGGGTGGCCGAGGACCTCGGCCCGCCGGCGTCGGTTCCGTCGGTGGTCACGGCGCTGGCGGCCAAGTACACCAGGCCGCAGGACCAGCAGTACCTGCCGGACCACGATCCCGGCTTCGACGTGGTCTGGGCGATCCGGCCGCGGTCGGCGATGGCGTGGCGGCTGGACGACTACGACGCCTCGCAGCGCCGCTGGTCGCCCTTATGGTGTAAGAACCGCCGAGTGCAGATAGGAGCCCACATGGACAGCGCGGAGTTGCGCGCCCTGCAGCAGCCGCTCAAGGACGCCTACCGGGAGGACCCGGAGCAGGCGGTCGTCACGCTGCGGGCCCGCGGCCAGCTGGACGAGGCCGTCTCCTGCTCGGTGGAGACGGGGCGGGCGCTGGCCGTCGCGGGGCTGCACCCGGCGACCGGCGGGGACGGCACCCTGCTGTGCTCGGGTGACATGCTGCTGCAGGCGCTGGTGGCGTGCGCCGGGGTCACGCTGCGGGCGGTGGCCACCTCGCTGGGAATCGACGTGGCCGGGGGCACCGTCGCGGCAGAGGGCGACCTGGACTTCCGCGGCACCCTGGCGGTCAGCAAGGACGCGCCGGTCGGGTTCCGGGCCATCCGGCTGGCCTTCGACCTGGACACCGACGCCAGCGCCG
>Ga0081540_1000252_pt1 | contig 56497 bp, 29 predicted proteins | sample TabmetS2T1R1_FD_71024 | JGI IMG/M metagenome (GOLD analysis project Ga0081540, IMG submission 71024) | Tabebuia heterophylla rhizosphere microbial communities from the University of Puerto Rico - S2T1R1 | ecosystem: Host-associated > Plants > Roots > Rhizosphere ...
CTTAGAACCGCGATCCGGGCGGGCGTAAATACCTGCGGCGCGAGATTGTTTTCGAGATACAGCAAGGCGACCGGCTTGCCTTGTTTGATGAGTGGCAAGCACAGGACCGACCGGGCGTGCTTGCGACGGATGTACCCGTCGCTGATGAAAACACCGCGCACTGCGGCATTGTCTAGAATGACGCTTTCTTGCGTGCGCGCGGCATACAGTACGAGCGACTCTGGCAGTTCAGTATCGGAGATTGGTGAGTCGCGGAGAGCAATCGTGACCGAGTGGTCCCGGGTGGTTGCTTCCGCCCGAATGCGCAGCCCGGAGCCCTCCGGCAGAATCAGTAGCCCACGCTCCGCGCCGGCGTGCTCGATGGCTACACGCATTAGCGTGTCGATAAGCTTCTCCAGCACGATCTCGCCCGATATTGCCTCAGATACCTTGAGGACCGTTGCGAGATCCAGATGTCCAACCGGCGTTCCGATCGTACTCATTGGGCCGAGTGCGGGTTCCTTGGGGCGGAGGTGGGGGTACATCCCGTCGAGCTGCCGCACCTTGCCATCGGCCCCCCATTGCAAATAACGGTCGCGAGCATCACGCAAATACATGTGTGCGATCTTCTCGAACCCACGCGCCGCGTAGAAGCGGGCAGCGACCTCGTTAGCAAGCGCTTCATTGTGGATGAAACGGTTTGCGTTCGATGATTGGATTGCCCGTTCGTAAAGCTGTTCGGCGTCGAGTACGCGGCCCTGGATGCGCGCGATCTCCGCGCCCACCAGCGCAGCACGGTTTTCGAAATTCTCAGGGCAATGCTCCGCCCATACTTCGAGTTGCCGATAGTGAGCCGTCAGAGCGTCGAGATGGTCTCCTTGTTTGTCGGGTAACGCAGAATCCCAGGACGCCGCATGGGCAAGAGCGCCATAAAAGCATAGTTCTGCCGTTTCGAACTGCGATGGTGACGTCCAGAGCTGCCGTTGTGCGCCCAACGAGGCATGAATGGCGGAGGCATGGTCTCCGGCAAAAAAGCGGGCCTGCAGTTTTCGGACCCAGTACCAACACTCAAGTTCCGCCAAGGCAGGGTTACTTCCCAAATGGCGCTCGAACAGAAGCTCATCGAATTGATCATCGTCGAAAGATCCAAATTTGGCAGTCAGCCCGCGAAGGCTTCGAACAAGGCCGAGTTGCACTTTGATGTGGTCGACGACGAGGCCGAATCGAACTTCTCGTGCAAACTGGAGACCATCTTCGGCCTCACGTTGCACCTCACCCAACGGATCTCCCACTGCCAGCAGGTTCTTGATCAGATGGTCGCAGCAAAAACCCGCGTAAGTAACGTCACCGACTTCGCTTGCGGCACCGAAGGCGCGGCGTACCAGATCGCGGCCGGCCCGGACATGTCTAGTCCATGGCAGGACGATATCTCCGAAGGACATATAGGTTCGCGCCTGAAAGCGCTTCAGCTCGCGTTTTTCGACCAGGTCATAGCCGAGCCGGCCAAAGCGAAACCCGTCTTGGTAGTTGCCGAATCGGGGGCCGGCTATGATCGCAAGCGATACATAGGCAAAGCACGAACCGTCGCTGTTGCCATGCTCGAGGCTGAGATTGACCATGCGGCAGATGACGAGTGAAGACAGGTTCTCGTCGTAGAACTTTGCTGCCGTCTGGACCTCGACCAGGACATCGAGAACGTCGAGGACGTCCGGATTGGTCATCAAGGGCAAGTCAATGAGGTCCTCGATCTGTCGGCCTCCAAGCTGGGACCAGATAAGATCGCATTCGTGACGGGCCTCGTCGCGAGCAGGATGCGGCGACCAGTCCGTACCGCGGCTTCGCAAAAACTCAAGACATACCTCCACCGCGCGATCGCTTCGATCAAGAGCCGTGTAAACCCTGAGCCGCAAACGCGCGACGACGGCGATGTGGTGTTGGCTTCTCGCTCGATGCGCCAACATCGAAAGCCGATTTTCGGCCGCCATCATTTGTGCGGTCAGGAATTCACACTCGGCCGTAAGAACTTCGATAGAGAACATGAGCTCGTAGCTGTCGTCCCAACTGTCTTCGGTCAATAACTCCCGGCCAGCAGCGAGGTAATTGAGCGCGGAAGCATAGGCCGTCGAGGTCTTGGCACGCCTGCCCGCAATAAGATTCAACTCTGCAACCCGCTCTCGTTCCTCAGCTGAGGTGATCAGCCGAGATCCTCGGTTGAGCTGATTGACTATTTCGAAGATCTCCTCCTCCAGCTTCTCTGGAGGGGTGTGCGCTGCTAGCAGCCTCCCTGTGCGGAGGTGGACTTCGGCGCGTAGTTCTTCCGGGATCAACGAGTAGGCTGCTTCCTGGACGCGGTCGTGGAGAAAACTATAGAAGCCTTCCGAGCGCAAAACGAAGCCCGCTCGGACCGCTTCCCAAAGCCGGTCGTGCATGTCCTCCTCTGAGCCTTGGTAAACGATTCGCCACACTGCGAACTCTGCACTGTTGCCGAGGCACGCAAGCAGCTGCAACGCGTTCTGGGTATCCACGGGCAGGCGGCTCAGCTTCCCGACCATGAGGTCCACCACATTGTCGGTGTAACCTTTGGCGTGAATGCGACTCAGGTCCCAAGACCATCGTCCTTCGCCATAATTGAAAGTGAGCAAGCCTTGTTCCGAGAGCGCGGAAATGAACTGAATGGCAAAAAATGGATTGCCCGCCGTCTTGTGGTGGATCAGTTGCGCCAAGGGAATGGCGCGCTCCGGTTCGCAATGAAGAGAATCCGAAATTAGGTGTCCCAGGTCTTCACCGGCGAGAGGCGCGAGTACGATGTCCTGCACTACCGCTCCAGCCTGACGGATTACTTCCAACTTGCGCATCAGCGGATGGCTGGGACGAACCTCGTTATCACGGTAGGCGCCGATCAACATCAAGTGCTGTAGATCTGGCCGGGTCAACAAATCCTCGAGCAAATCGAGCGTCGCCGCGTCGAGCCATTGCAAATCGTCGAGGAAGAGGGCAAGCGGGTGTTCCGGCCGCGCGAATACACCGATAAATCGACGGAACACGAGCTGAAAGCGGCCTTGTGCGTCCTGTGGAGGAAGTTCGAGGATCGGTGGCTGTTCTCCTATGACGAGCTTCAACTCCGGAACGAGGTCGACAACGAGCCGTCCGTTCGGGCCCACCGCCTCACGAATGGCATCGCGCCACTTGCTCAGCTCTGTTTCGCTCTTGCTCAGAAGCGGACGGACAAGGGCCTGAAAGGCCTGTGCCAAAGTGGCGTAAGGGATGTCGCGCTTGTACTGATCGAACTTACCTGATGCGAAGAGCCCCCGGGGCGGAACAAGCGATTTATGGAGTTCGTTGACGACAGCGGACTTGCCGATGCCAGAGTATCCGGAAACAAGCACCAATTCCGGCCGGCCGCCGGCGACGATCCGGTCGAACGATGTCAGCAGGGTCTGGATCTCCTGCGCTCGCCCGTACAATTTCTCGGGAATCAGTAACCTGTCCGGCCTGTCGTGTTCGCCAGGCGGGAATTCGTCGATGCAGCCCTGTGTCTCCCATTCGGCCAGGCACTGTCGAAGATCACGTTCAACGCCCGCCGCCGTCTGGTAGCGATCCTCGGCAGTCTTGGCCAGCAGCTTCATGACGATTGCCGAGACTGCGCCTGGGATATTCTTCGACCGCTCGCTGGGCGGTGTTGGCTTCCTCGCTACGTGGCAGTGAACCCACTCCAGGGGATCTGAAGCCGTAAACGGAAGGTTGCCGGTGAGCATTTCGTAGAGCGTGACTCCAACCGAGTAGAGGTCACTCCGGGAATCGATTGAACGATTCATCCGCCCAGTCTGTTCGGGCGCCATGTAGGCGAGTGTTCCCGCGATGAACTCGGGAGGTTCGGGCCACTGGCGCTCCCGTGGAAGGCGCGAAGCGACACCAAAGCCAGTGAGCCACACTTGGCCGGTTGCGGAATTGGCAACAATATTTGTGGGCTTGATATCTTTATGGATGAGGCCCTGCTCATGCAGCCGGCCAACCGCGACGGACAAGCCGATGGCGAGTCGCAGGTATTTTCCGACCTCCATCGGCGTCCCGAGCAGCCGCTCGAGCGGCTCGCCGCCGGGGTCTTCGAGCATCAACATGGTTTGGCCGTGCTCGCGCACCAGCGCCAGCGGCCGCACGGCCCAAGCCCCGTCCAACTCATCTTTCAAGGCGTATTCGTGAGCGAGTCGATCGAGGCTAGCGGGTGTCGGATATTCCGTAGTGAGCGTCACGATCAGAACGTTGTTGAGCTTGCCATCGGCGTTCGGGCATCGTTTGCGTCTGAAGACGCGTTCGCCGTCCTGCGACAAGACTTCGAGACCATCATCTCCCTTGATGCGGACACGAGAATGCGGGCTCATCTGCCGGACTCCGAAATTTGGCCGGCGGCCGCCACTTGCCAGAGGGGGGGCGCCAAGTGCTCGTTGGTTGGCCGGTGCACCCTTGGCGAATACCCTATCATGGTCGTCATCGCCGCGCTTAAGATCAGGGTGGCCAATTGCCAGAGGGCGCTTCTAGAGTAATTCGCAAAATACGCCTTGGAACCGTTGAACAATCAAGCTGATTTTTGGTTCCGCCATTCGGGGGTTTGATCCCTCCCGTTCCAGCAAGTCACTAAACAACGAGAGTCTTAATCGGCGGCCCTGTCAGAACCTTCGTGCGCGTGCCGGGGGCGTAGCCGCTGTCGAGCGGCTCTTGGCGGCGTATTCCCTTTGCCTGTGACCAGCAAAAGTGCCCTGTGCTCTGCCTGATCATCGCGATATGTGTCGGTGGAGGTTCTTCTCACTAAAGTTTGGGCGGCCGTTCTAAAACGCCTTGAAAAACAATGAGGCGTTTTTTACCCAAACAATTCCGTAAAACATTGGATTCATTCACTTGTCTCGCTTCCCTAGGGACCCCGCCCTCGAACGGTTGGTGAATCAAAGCGTATGGAGAAGACGAGCGAGACGAACGCCTAGTCTAGCGCAGGCACTGCTTGACGATGGCGGATGTCACAAAGTGCGCCGATCAGGCGCGGCAGGAGCAGGTTTGGGACAATGTGAGCCGCTCCCAACTTGATGAGCCGTACCAGACGTCTCGTCAGCCTGCTCCGTCGGAATAGCCTGCTCCTGCTTTGGTGGCAATGTAAACTGAAATACTGCCCCTCGCGGCTCATTTGCACTGGCCCACAGCCGGCCACCGTGCGCCTCGATGATCGACCGGCAGATCGCCAGACCCATGCCCAAACCGGTGGACTTGGTGGTGTAGAAGGCATCGAAGAAGCGGTGCGCACTGGTGGGGTCCAAGCCCGGGCCCGAGTCTCGAACGGCAACGAGCAGGTCGCCCGCGGCATCCTTCTGCGTCCTGATCAGCAGTTTGCGTTTCTCCTCTCCGAGGTCGCTCATCGCCTCAGCTGCGTTCATGATCAGATTCAGGATCACCTGCTGCAGCTGGACGCGATCGCCGTCCACAGTCGGTAAGCTCGTCGCGAGCTCGGTCTTCAGCTCGACACCGTGCTTCAGCACTTCGGTCCGGGTCAGGGCGATGACGTCGAGAATGGCTTCGTTCAAGTCGACTCGGCTGCTGCGGGGCGGTGCCTTCTTGATGAGGTCCCGGATTCCGTCGATGACGTCGCCGGCCCTTCTGCCGTTCTCGATGACCTGACCGAGCGATTGCCGGACTTCCTCGAGATCAGGCGGGCTGGCGCGCAGCCAGCGCAAGGCGGCGTAAGCATTGGTAACGGCAGCTCCGATAGGCTGCTTGACCTCGTGTGCGATAGAGGCCGTCAGCTGGCCCATGGTCGTCACGCGATTGACGTGCGCCAGCTCCGTCTGCGCCTCGCGCAAGGCGTGCTCCGCCAGCTTGTGCTCCGTAATGTGTCGCCCGACGCCGCGATAGCCGATGAAGCGCTCATTTTCGTCGAAGACCGGCAGCCCCGAGACGGATACGTAGCGCTTGCCACCGTCGGACGTAGGTCGCGCGAGCTCGAAGTCACGGAAGGGAAGGTGGGCATCAAGTGTCTCCCGATGCTTGCGCCAGGCCTCTGCATCGGGCTCCAAATAGGGTACTTCCCAGCGCGTCTTGCCAAGCTCGGAGCCCCGCGACGGTGCATCGACAACGCTTTCGGCGAACTCCTGACGAATGAAGCGATGCTGCGCATCGCTCTCCCAGTACACGTCGAACGAGAATTGCACGAGCGTGCGAAAGCGCTCCTCGCTCGCGCGCAGCTCCTGCTCGGCTCGCTTGCGTTCGGTCAGATCAAGCACAAACGAGACCCCTTGGTTCCCCTTTTCATCGAATAGCGTCCCGCCCATCAGCACGGCCACGCGGCTGCCGTCCTTCCGGAAGTACTCTTTCTCAAATGGTTGGGCTATCCCAATCGTCTTCAGCTCTGCAAGGGTCTGTGCGTCGCGGTCGCGCCATTCCGCGGGCGTCAGGTTTGTTCGGTTCAGGCGACCTGAGACAAGATCCTCTTGGTCGTATCCCAGCATACGCAGAAACGCGTCATTGGCTTCGAGAATCCGACCTTCGAGGTCCCAGATGATGATCCCGATGATGTTGGCGTCGACTAGACGCCGAATCCTTGCTTCGCGCTCTGCAAGATCGCGGTACAAGCGGGTATTCTCGAGCGAGATCGCGGCCTGCGAGGCGAGCAGCGTCAGCGCCGCGATGCGGGCCGGTACGAAGGCACGAGCGGCCAGGTTGTTCTCCAGATAGAGGACGCCGACGAGCTTCGCCTGATTGAGCAGTGGAAGGCAGAGAATGGACCGAGCCATGTGCTGACGAATGTATGGATCCGTAGCAAACGAGGACTGGGCCGCGGCGTCGTCGAGAATGACGGTCTCCTGCATGCGCAGGACATAGTGGAGCACCGATTCTGGCAGCAGATCCTCGGCTATGGCATCGTCACGCGGATTCACGATCACCCGATCGCCATTGGTCGTGGCTTCCGCTGTGATCCGCAGCGCTTGCCCTTGCAACAGGAGCAACAGACCTCGCTGGGCTCCGGCCTGCTCGATCGCGGTGCGCACCAGCGTCCCGATCAGCTTTTCCAGAACGATTTCGCCTGACACGGCCTGCGACACCTTGATAACCGTCGCGAGGTCCAGATGATGAATCGGTGCGCCGATCGTGGTCGTCGGGCCGGGAACGCGCTCGTTCTCCCGCAGGTGCGGATGAAGCTGCTCGAGTTGCCGCACCTTGCCGTCGGCTCCCCAGCGAAGATATCCGTGGCGGGCGTTGCGCAGATAGAGATGCGCGATCTGCTCAAAGCCACGCGCGGCGTAGAAGCGCGCGGCGAGTTCATAGGCGAGCGCCTCATTCTGCACGAAGCCATTGTCGCGCGCAGAACGGATTGCCTGCTCGTAGAGACGCTCTGCTTCAAGTTCCCGTCCTTCCAGGTCGGCAATCTCCGCATCAACCAGTGCGACGCGATTCTCGTAATTCTCGGGGCAATTGTTCGCCCAGACCTTGAGCTGCTTTTGATGTGCAGTCATCGCCTCCAGATGCTGCTGCCGGTCGTCGGGAGGAGCCGATCTGCAGACCGCCGCGTGGCAGAGCGCAGAGCAGAAGCGATATTCAACCATCTCCGAGCGCGAGAGCGTCCACAGGAGGTCGTGCGCGCTCCGGGACGCATCGAGCGCCGTCTCGATGTCGCCAGACATGAAACGCGCCTGCAACTTCCGGATCCAATAATAGGCCGTGGGCCGCGCCAGGGCAGCACCAGCGGTGAGCTGGTGCTCAAACTGCCGCTCGTCGAACTCTCCATCGTCAAATCGACCGAAGATCGGTGTCAGGCCGCGGAGAGTCCGAATGAGCCTGAGCTGCGCGGTGATGAGATCGATGAAGAATGTGAAATGGACTCTCCGTGCGAATTCGAGGCCATGGTCGGCCTCTCGTTGCGTCTCGGCGAGCGCGTCGCCTGCCGCCAGCATGTTCCTGATCAGGTTCGCGTAGCCGTAGGCGGCGTAAATGACGTCTCCGTTCCGGGTAGCCACATCGACACCTCGGCGCACCAGATCGCGTCCCGACTTCACGTGCTGAGCCCAAGGCATGACCAGGTTCCCGAACACGATATAGACGCCGGCTTGGAAGCGATTCAATCCGCATCGTTCGACCAGCTCGTACCCCACGCGACCGAGTTTGAGCGCGGTCTGATACTCGCCGTAGCGTGCGCTGGCAACGAGCGACAGCCGCTCGTAGGCCAGGCTTGATCCATCGCAGTTGCCGCGCTCAAGCGTCAGCTTGACCGCGCAGGAGACCACGAGTATTTCGCGATTCTTGTCGACACGCGCGCCCGGCGTTTCCATCTTGTTCAAGACGTCCATGGTCGCCAGCGAAGCCGGATCTCTCATCAGCGGCAACTCGACAAGTTCATCGATCGTGCGGCTGCCGAGAAGGGACAAGACCTGTTCGTAGTCGCGTCGAGCCTCGTCTTCGGTGGGATGGGGCGACCAGTCAATGCCCACACGCCGCAGGTAGTCGAGACCGACCTCGACGGCGCGGCTGCCTTGACCGAGAGTCGTGTAAACATCCATTCGCAAGCAGGTGATGGCGGCGCAGTCAGCGATGTTGGTGGCGCGTTCCCAAAGAATCCTGAGCCGTTCATCGGCTGCGGCCAATGCGCCGGTCACAAACTCGCACTCTGCACGGTGGAATTCGAGTTCGAACGCAAGTGCCCCACACCGCTCCAGGCAGCCGTCTGGCAGCAGCGCGCGACCGGCAGCAAGGTAGGTGAGCGCCGAGCCGTAGGCTGCCGATTGCCTGGCGCGCCTGCCCGCGAGCAGATTAAGTTCGGCTAACCACTCGCGCTCCTCGCGTGAGGTAATCAAGGCCGCCCCGCGGTTGAGCTGATTGACGATGTCGAATATCACCTCCTCCCGCTTCTCGGGGGGCGTGCGCGCCGCGAGCAATCTGCCCATTCGAAGGTGCGTTTCGCCACGCAGCTCGTCGGGGACCGTCGAATAAGCGGCCTCCTGAATGCGATCGTGGACGAACCGGTACGTGCCCCTCAAGTGTTCGATCAATTCCTGATGCACGGCTGGCCACAGCGCTGCGTGGACCTGGTGTCTGGAAGTCCCGAGCACGATCGAGAGTGTCGTGAGGTCTGCGCTGTTTCCAAGACTCGCGAGCTGCTGCAACGCAGCCCGTGTGTTTGCCGGCAGGCGGGTGAGCTTCCCGACCATCAACTCCACCACGTTTTCGGTGTATCGCTTCGCGTGAATACGGTCGAGATCCCAGGACCAACGCGCAGCATCATGATCGAAGATGAGCATTCCCTCTTCGGCGAGCGAGGACATGAACTGATTGGCGAAGAAGGGATTGCCGCCGGTCTTCTCGTGCACCAATTGAGCGAGCGACGCGGCGCGCTCCTGGTCGCAGCGAAGCGTGTCTGCAATCAGTTCTACGAGATGCTCTCGCTCGAGCGGCGCGAGCCTGATTTCCGTCACTTTCCCGCCAGCCGTCTTGATAGCTTCGAGCTTGCGCAGCAGCGGATTGGCGGCAGTGACTTCGTTGTCGCGGTAGGCGCCGATCAGCATGAGGTGCTGCAGATCCGAACGGGTCAACAGATCCTCCAGAAGATCAAGCGTCACCGCGTCGAGCCACTGCAAATCATCGAGGAACAACGCCAGGGGATGCTCCGGCCTGGCGAAGACGCCTATCAGCCGCCGTAACACCAGTTGGAAACGCTGTTGCGCGTCTTGGGGCGGTAACTCACGAACCGGCTGCTGATCTCCGATGATGAGCTTCAATTCCGGAACGAGATCGACTATGAGCTGCCCGTTCGGGCCCAGCGCTTCACGGAGCGAGTCGCGCCACGGCGCCAATTGAGCTTCACTCTTCCCCAGCAATGGCCGAATAAGACTCTTAACGGCCTGAGCGAGGGTCTCATATGGCGTTTCATGCTTGTGCTGGTCGAACTTGGCGGACGCGAAGAGCCCGCGCGGCGCAACGAGCACCTTATGCAGCTCATTGACCACTGACGATTTCCCGATCCCGGAGTATCCGGAAAGCAGCGCCAGCTCCGGCGCTCCGGTCGTGACGACCCGATCGAAAACAGCGAGCAAATGCTCGACCTCGCGCGCTCGTCCGTACAGTCTTTCGGGAATAAGGAGCCGGTCCGAAGAGTCGTGGACGCCTAGCTGAAACGCGTCGATGCGTTCGCGAGCTTCCCATTCAGCCAGACAGCGCCGCAAGTCGCATTCGAGGCCGCGTGCGGTCTGGTAGCGCTCTTCGGCCGTCTTGGCCAGCAACTTCATGATGATGGCCGAGACAATCGTCGGGACTTCCTTCACTCGCCCGGCCGGCGAGATCGGTTGCCGTGCGACGTGGCAATGCACCCATTCCATCGGACAGGCCGCCGTAAACGGCAGCACGCCGGTCAGCATCTGGTACAAGGTGACGCCGAGTGCGTAGAGGTCGCTACGAAAGTCGATCGACCGGTTCATGCGGCCGGTCTGTTCGGGGGACATGTAGGCAAGAGTTCCAATGAGTTCTTCCGGCGGCTTGGGTGACAGCCGCTCGCGCCGCAGACGCGAGGCGAGACCGAAGCCGGTGAGCCGCACCTCGCTGCCTATCACCAGGATATTGGCTGGCTTGAGGTCCTTGTGGACAAGACCGTGCTGATGCACCTTGCCCAACGCCGTGACGATGCCGATCGCCAAGCGCAAGAACAGTCCCATCTCGATGGGGACGCCGAGCCGTCGGGCGAGCGGCTCGCCGCCGGGATCCTCGAGCAGGAGCATGGTGCCTTGGCTGTTCCGCAACAGCTCGATTGGCCGTACTGCCCAGGCACCGTCCAGTTCTTCCTTCAACCCAAATTCGTGAGCAAGGCGATCAAGGTTCGAGCGCGTTGGGTGCTCCGCGGTTGGCGATACGGTCAGCACCGGCTTGCGCTGGCCATCGGCGCCCAGGCGCCATCCGCGGCGAAATACACGCTCGCCGTCCTCCCACAAGACTGGGACGCATTCCGCATCAGCGCCGAACCGATAAGATTGCTCCAACGGCCGCACTCCGCCATCACCCGGTGTTCGCTATCGAACGAACTGCGCCATCCTTAGGCTCTTCACCGATTGTCCGCTTGAGCAGACCGGCTGAGCTCCAGTGGCATTCTGTCACAGCCAACGCGGTATGGCACGTCGTTCTGACACCTGCAGGCACCGCAGAATATGGCCACGGCTAGCGCGGAACCCACCACGCATGTCGGCGTCTGCTCCAAGCCAACCCCAGCAAATCGCGTTGCAATCGTAATGCAACTTATGCGCGATGATAAATGCCGTACAGGCGGATGAGCCGCGTTGAGCGGATTCTTTGCGAACCAGGGCCCAGCGGATCGACGACGGCGGCCGGACGATTTTGATCTCGGTCGCCAGCGCGTGATTGGTCACGATGCAGGGTATTTGCGCCTGGCGGATACGTGATCAAAGGAGCGCGATCAGGCGTTCACAGGCAGTGCAACAAAGTATCGTGCGACGAATGCCCATTTTCGGCCGGATAAGCCCAGGAGTGCGACCGGCAAGTCATTGATTGTTCTTAGCCTGTGGCTGACTCTTAATCAGCGGGTCCCAGGTTCGAGCCCTGGTGCGCCCACCAAGCCTTTCAATAGCTTAGGTACCTTGCGAGACGGCCATTCCGACAAGCCGTCACCGGCTATTCCGACAAACCGACTGCTTTTGTTCGCTCCTCACGACGCTTCTTGGTCCCCGATATCAGCTGTTTGCGGATTCGCTTCGCATAGGTCGGCAGTTGCCTTGCTGACCTGTGACGACCTGCGGCGCGCAACTCGGCGTCCGTGAGGTCGCTGTCGGCGCCTTCGGTAAAGCCGCCATGGCGGAACGAAGTAAATGATAGCTCGCCCCGAATCCCCGCTGCGATGACTACCTTCTTTACCACACTTCGCAGGTACCGCAGATCGTTGCGTTCCGTGATCCACGGGAGTGGGGTGGGCGATCTACGATGTTTGTGGTCCCGCCTAAAGACGAGTCCCGAAACCATGGTCTGCTTGATGGCTTCGAGCTCTGCCATCAATTCGGGGAACAGGGCCTCGCCCGTTTCGTCGAACAGCGGCCACCAAGCTTCCTCACCGTTTTTGGGATGCACGATCTTCACGCTATTTGGCCGTTCCTTTGGCCGGTAGTGTGTGATTTCGAATGCCCCGAATACGTGCTCTTCGTGCATCTTCCGACATGGCGGCGCTGCGCGACGTGTTTGACACCAACCACAATGGCTTGCTCGATCAGGGCGATACTCGCTGGAACGAATTTCGGATCTGGCAGGATGGCAATGGCGATGGAGTCTCGCAATCCGGCGAGCTGAGGACGCTTGTTGCCATGGGAATTGAATCGATCGGTCTTGAGCCGGGCGGAGCGGCCCAGACTTTCTCGGATGGCTCAAGACTCTTCGGTGTATCAACCTTTACCCGCACGGACGGTACGGTGGGAATCGCCGGGGACATCGGTTTGGCCTTCGAGTCGGGCTCGCAGCATGACGGATCTCTCGCTCAATTGATCCAAGCCATGGCCGTCCATTCAACCGACAGCGGTGGGTTTGATCTGGACCCGATTGCACCGCCGCCCCCTGAGTTCACGCTGAGAGGAATGCTCGCGCCGGCCTAAGCAAGCGATCATCACCATCTTGCGCCAAGCCTGTTGGCTCAGCAATAGATTGAACCTACCCTGGGTCGCAGGTTCCTGATCCCGTGTGCCTTCCTGTTGCCGCTTGGAATTTGAGCACCACTGCTTCGTCAAGTTTATTGTGGTAGCCAGCAGGAAGTGCCTCGGCACCTTTAGATATCGGCGGCCGAAAGGTTTTGCTATTTCGTGTCCCTGTTAGGGGTGTCATTCGGCCTGCAATATTGCAGACCGAATGACAGCCAGCCGGCGGCGACCCACGGTCGACGCCGGCTTGCATCAGCCACGCGGTACCGGCAGCTACGCCTTGATGAGCGGGCCAGACCCGGACGACAAACGCCATTTGGCCGCGCGCGCAGAACCGACAAGCGAAATTCCCGCGAAGCCCACGATCATCATGATCCATGTCGAGAGTTCAGGGACGGCGGTGATCGTTGTGTTCAGGATGAGGCTGCCCGGGTTGAACAGGGGATCGTTGGAATAGTCGCCGCCGAATTGATTCGTGGCGATGTAATACTGGTAAGCCGGCCCGTTGGCGACGGAGTAGATGTTGAAGAAGTATCCCCCGGCGTCAAAGAGAATTCCCTCGTTGGAGACGAAGGGCACCCCGGAAGGGTTGAACTGATTGTCGCTGGAAAAGTAGAAATTCGGCTGTTCCTGCAATCCCGTGATAGGCGCATTCAAAAGTCCGGTCACCTGACCGGAGATCGATGTGATCTGGTTGCCGCTGGTCGTGATCTGACCGACCAGGTCATAATTGGCGCTATCGAATGTGAAATTGTAAACCGAAGCATGGGCACTGCAGGTCGCGCTGATCAAGGCGACAATCCCTGCCACAAAATTCAATAGTTTCATTTCAAAACTCCAAGTTGGAAGAGTTAGGCTCGTTTCTGGCGCTAACTGCCTCGATACTTGCGGTGCTTTCCCAAGTCTCGCTACTTTCTGCACTCGCGGTTCTCTCGAACAAAGCGTCTACAGCCAGTTCGACGCCGTCCAGGTGGTTCGCAACAAACCAATACACAACGATCGGGTTAGCGAACGTGCCGGGCAAAAACACGAACTAGTCCGGCATCAAATGATCACCACGAGACCGGCGCTCGTGGCGTGAAACTGTTCCATCAGCAGCCAATTGATGCGGCCTGCTGCTGCAGACGGCTGCGGATGACGTCAAGCTTCTGCGGGCCCAGCAATGGCGTAGCCAGGCGGCGGGCACGGGTCGCCATCACGCTGCGATTGCCGTTGCAAAGGATCGGCGCGCAGTACACCTCGCCCTTCACATCCAGGTCGTTGGTGACATCCGGGTAGTTCAGAAGCGTCTCTGATGGCGCACCGGCGGCCAGAATCACATCATGGCTTTCCATCTTGATGTGAAAATACTCGAGCTCATCGGCTTCCTCAGCATCATGAAGCGTGATGCTGGTGCCATTGACGAGCTGTCCCGCCGGAACGAGCACGCCATCGACAAACATGGCATGGCCCCGTGACACATATAGATCGGTGTAGGGCGTATTGGGGCCGAGCGCCGATTGCCTGATGCGTACGGGACGGACATCCGCGCTCCAAGGCTTGCCAGCCTTGCGCTGCACCGACCATCGGCCAACCCACTGTACGGGCCGAGATTGTCCGAAAGCAGTCAGCAACAGGTCGCCGACCGCGATGTCCTCGACATTGCGCTCGCCATCAACCGTACGGAGCTTGGTGCCGCGCAGGAAGCACGGCGGCTTCGGTGCGGCCTTGGCCATGTTCGCGGTGAGCAACGTCGTCCCGAGGGCGAGGACGACCTTGGCCTGGCTTCGGATCATGCCACGCCGGGAAACCGGTGCCTCGTTCGAGGCGGTTTCACGATGCTCTTGACGCTGCTGCTTTCCGATCATGATAGATTCCCCCAACGGTGGGCGCGCTGCATTCGCGCGGCAATAACGAAGGAACATCAAACGGCGCAAACTCGAATCGAGCCGTTATGTCTCTTTTAATGTTATAAATAACATTATATCATTCCGCAAGGCGTGATCCCGTATCAAATTGTCGACAGTGATTGAATTACCGGCCGCTCGCAACAGAATTGAATATCAAGCCGTCATAACAGACGTGTATGATGTTATCTTTTGGCCGCGGGGTTTTGCGCGCCAATAGCGGCGGCAGGCTGCTGCATTTGCTTTCTGAGGGGCGAACCTCACACACGCGCCTGTCGGGGTGGGGACGGGGGCCTCGAATCGATCATGCGGCGATCATCGGCGAAGCCGGGCTGCGATCTGCGCCGATCGCTCGCGCAAGGCAGAAGACGCCTGGATATCACGTGTAGGCCGGCGACCGGCTCAACCGAGCGAGTGTCCGAATGCCGTACCAGGCTCAGCGATCCGCGGTGGCGGTATCGGGTCGGGGCTGCTCGGTGCGGAACGATACCCAGACGTTTGGGTCGGCCGGCGTTTGCCTCGCCAAATAGCGATAATTCGTCTCATACCAGAACAGGATTTCCGGCGTCTGGTTGTCAAGGATCAGTTCGCCCCGGTCGGTACGGACGGTCAATACGGCGTGGTGGCCCTTGTTTGGTCCCCGCTCTTCTACTGTCGTAATCAGCAGGGCGCTGAGCGGCCAGCCGGCTTTTGCGAGCAGCTTGCGCTTCAACAGAACGATATCTTCGCAGTCGCCGCGATCGAGCGGCAGTGTCCAGCGCTCGGCCTGGCCGTATAGGTTGGCATCGCTGGTCCATTTCACTCGGTCATTGGCGTATTTGTTAACCGAGAATAATTCCTGCATCAGCTCGGGGGTGAGGGTCACATCACGCGGCCCACCGGTCGCCGGGCGGCATTCTTCAGGGCTTTGGGTGCAGAATAGCAGCCAGCCCATCGGCGCTTTCGTAACATTGCCGACCGCGGCGAATATCACCGGCCTCGCCAGGAAGGCGTAAGCCGGCATCGAGGCGAACAGAAAAACCCCTGCCAGCGCGCCCGTGACCATCTTCCGTTGATGCGTTCTTGCTCTATTCTTGCGATCGCCCGTCGACATGCTGTCGAACTCCCCATTCTCGGTTCTTGGGGAAGGTGGCAGAAACGTCTCGCGATCCCGCTAAGCAATTGGCTCAAATTGATTTGAATCGGGTGGCAGAATAGTTGAAGGCGTGCCAGATGCCCGACACTGACGAAATCAAGCTCCTGACCTTCGTTGTCAGTTCGCTGCGCCGACCATTGCAAACACGGACGCGCATCCCCGCCGCACACCGGGGCCTGCCGGGGTGCACTTTTTTCGTTGATTGCCGGCGTCGTAAGAATATGACGTTTTCGCGCGCCTATCTGCCACCGAGGACGTTATCCCGAACGCGTCGAGGCGATGTCATATTACCAGCAACAAATGGGCTTACTGGAGTTAATGCCCATCCAAGAGAGACCGGTCGTCAGAGGCCGGTCGTGGCGACGTTCGCAATCTTAAGCCGGCGGCCGATAACGAAAGCTAGTTTGGGTCATGTCTATCCGTGTGCTTGTTCTGCTGACCGGCCTCGTGGCGATCGTCCATGAGGAGGCGCTGGCAGTAACAGCGCCGCTGGCCGTCGATCCTCGCGAGCCGCTTTTTGAGTCGAAGAAGGCTGCGATCCCGGAGCCAACGGTCGGTGCACCTGTCGGAGCAAAACCGGGCCTCCCGAAGCTGCCTAATGGCTCGATGGCGGAGCGGGCGTCGACGGGCAACCCGTTATGGGCGATCCCGCTCAGCCGGTTGACTGCCACCCGCCAGCGGCCGCTGTTCGCGCCGACGCGACTTCCGCCGCCGGTTGTGGCGGTCGCCAAACCGCCCCCCATCCAGATGGCGCCTCCGCCGAAGCCGGTCGAGCCCGAAAAGCCGCAGCTCTTGTTGCTCGGCACCGTCGCCGGGCGTGAGAAGATCGGCTTGTTCATCGACTCGGCTAGCAAGGCGGTGTTGCGCTTGAAAGCCGGGGAAGATCACAAAGGCTGGATTCTGCGTGCCGTCAGTCGGCGCCAAGTGGAGCTTGCGAGAGGGGCGGACATTACTGTGTTGGACCTGCCGGCGCCCGACATGAATGGCAGCGCCGCGCCGCTGCCGGGGATGCCTGCAGTAGCAGGCGCTCCGCCCGGTAATGCTCCTTTTATGGCCAATACCGCCAGGCCAATCGGCGCGCCTCCAATGGCAACACCGGCTTCGGCCAAGACTGTCGTGCAGCCACCGACGCTCAACGCGCCGCCTGCGCCGGTCGTCAACCCGTACCAGAGCGCGCCACGTGGCGCGGCGCGATAGGAATTTGGCAACCACGCGGAGCGTAATCGCGCCAACGCGCGACTGGCCGCTGGCGCATGCGCTCGATGAATCCGATACAACGCGCGATAACTTAACATAGCGTTGGTAAGGCTGGCGGATGGTATCGTTGTCACTATTAGTGATATCAAAATATTGAACCTAGGTCTTCCACCGGATCACCTCCAGACGGGACGTGAGCCGCGGCGGATGCAATGCCGTACTGGGCCGGGATGAAGAAGGACGCTGGTTCGGTGGTGAAGACGGCTGGTCGTGATGGTGCCCCAGGTGTGCCGGAGGGTGGAACGTCCGCAGGGGAGGCCCTTTCCGGTGCCGAAACAATCGACGAGCAGGTGTCCCGGCCGAACCCATTTCGGGTCGCTCGCGTCGGCGCTGTTATCGCGGTTGGCGCATCGCTGGTCTTGATCAGCATCGCGGCCGCTCACGGCACAGCCGGCTGGCTTGGAGCGGGACTGGCGCTTGCCATGCTGGCGATCGCCATCGTGGACGGCCAGCATTTTCTCATTCCGGACCCCTTGAATGCCGCAGGCCTGGCGCTCGGCCTCGCCAATTCCGTCGTGTTGGGGCAGGGCGATTTGACCGCAGCGATGGCGGGCTCCGTCCGGCGTGCCGTGGTTCTCGCGTTTGCGTTTCTCGCCCTGCGTCTGATCTATGCGCGGCTGCGCGGGCGCCACGGCATCGGGCTCGGCGACGTCAAGCTCGCGGCCGTCGCGGGAATTTGGCTCGACTGGTCGGTGATGCCGATCGCCATCGAGATCGCGGCGCTTGCGGCGCTTTCAATCTATGCGTTCCGGCGTTACGTGCTGCGACATCCGCTGCGATCGAGTAGCCGCCTGCCGTTCGGTCTGTATTTCGCGCCGGCGATCTGGATCGGCTGGCTTTTGCAGAGCACGTTGATGCGAGGCTGGTGATCGGCTCCGTGCCCGGAGGAGCCAAAAGCCAAATGGAGAGCCAAGTAGCAAGGGTCAGATAGCAAGGTCAGAATTGCGAGTCCGCCGGCCAACGCACCGCATGCCATTGCCCGGCGGCGATTTGACCGCGGCTCATCTTCGACGCCACCGCATTGCGCAGCCGCGCGAAGTCGTCGCGCGTACGCTTTGGCGCACGGGACGCCGCAAGATTGAGCCATTTATAGGCCGCGACCTCGTCCAGCGGAACGCCCTGCCCCTTATCGTAGGCTAACCCCAGCAGATATTGCGCAGTGACGTCGCCCTGCTCGGCGGACAGCCGATACCAGTAACCCGCCGCGTCGTAGGATTGCGGAACACCTTGCCCGGTCGCATACATGAACCCGACCATGGCCTGCGCGCGCGCGTTGCCGCGCTCAGCGAGCGGCAACAGGACCCGGGCGGCCCTGACATAGTCACCGCGCGCGAACGCGGCGTTACCGCTCGCGAGCGAATCCGCGTAGCTGGAGATCGTCGCCGCCAACAACATGACAGTGGCGCAAGCGAGCAGTCTTGTTGACCTGTACATGTTCCACTCCTGCTATCGCCAACCTGCCTCTCGGGATCGGTTTTCAGCGCTGTTCAGCGGTAGGTTGACGGTACTGCTTGCTTGGACCCGAGGGCGCCGATCGTGCCGCGAAGTTTTGTGCGTACTTCCTCCGCGACGAAATGGGCGTCCGTGCCGTCGCGAATGATCTTCGGCCGGATGAAGATGATCAATTCGGTACGCTTGATGGTCTTCTCGTTCTGCGTGAAAATGTCGCCAATGCCGGGAATCTGGTCGAGAACCGGAATGCCGCCGCGGGTTCGGTTCTGGGTGTCGCTGATCAGGCCCGCAAGCAGCACCGTCTGTCCGCTCGCGACCGCGACCGAACTGCGCACCTTCCGCGTCGACACTGTGGGCGTCAGTGAATTCGTCGCGGTCGATGAGGACGAGGAGGACGTACTGTTGACGGGATTGCTGATCTCCTGTTCGACATCAAGCCGGACATTGCCGTTGGCATTGATGCGCGGCACCACGCGCAGGATGATGCCGGTACTGCGATAGTCCGTGGTGTTGGCAACCGTGTTGTTGCCCGTCAGCACGGTGGCGCTGCCGGTCTGGATCGGAATCTCGTCGCCGACCTGCAGCGTGGCGACCTGATTATCGATCACGACGAGCGAGGGATTGGACAGAACCTTGACGTCGGTGACCGCATGGAGCGCGCTGAGAATTCCCCGCGGCGTGGTCGCGGAGCCGACGAGGAAGTTGAAGCCCGGGAGGGCGCGATTGAGCAGGACGTCGCCGGCGGCGCCGACCACCGCCGAGGCCGCCGAATTACCGAACGAGCCGGTATTCGGCTTCAGGCCGAGATCGCGGCTCATGATATAGGACTGAACCCCGTATTGCAGGTCGTCGGTGAGGGTGACTTCGGCGATCGTGGCGTCGATGGCGACCTGAAGCTGGGGCTGATCGATCTGCCGCACGGTCTGCTCGATGATGCTGTATTGCTCCTGGCTCGCGTAGATCAGCAGCGTGTTGTTGACGGAGTCGGCGGTGATCCGCACGCCCTCCAGCACGCCCCCTGCGCCACCTCCTGCGCTGCCGCCGCGCGCGCTGGACTGGCCGCCGGTGGAAGCATCGAACAGGCTGCCTCCCTGTTGCGGCGTATTGGCGGCGCCATAGCCGGGCTGCGTCGCCGCGGCGCCACCTCCCGCCGTCGCATTGCTCGCGCTGCGCGAACTCGAGCCAAATCCACCGGACGATCCACCGCCGGATGGGTTTGCCGAGAGGCGGCTGAGGGCGGAGCCTCCGCTGGAGTTCGCCGCCGCGCCCGATCCGGGCGCGATCTGGCCGGAGTTGCTGTCGATCGCCGCTCCCGATCCCGCGCCGCCACCGAAAACTTCGTTGAGCACGCGTGCGATCTGCTTGGCCTCGCCATATTTCACATGATAGACGTGAACCGCCGAGCGGCCCCGGTTGGTATTGTCGAGGCGTGTGATCCAGGTCTCGACGCGCTTGAGCAACTCGGCCTTCCGCGTCACCGCGAGCACCGCATTCATACGCGGGATGGGCTGAAACTTGACGAGATTCTGGGCGATGCCGCCTTCGCCGGAATCGATGATCTTTTCCAGTTCGGCGATTACAGGTTCAGGATTGCTATTCTGCACCGGGAAGATCCCGACCGATTGCCCGCGCATCCAGTCGGCGTCGAAGCTGAGCACCAGGTCGGCGGCGTTGCGGCGCTCGCTGCCGCTGCCCTGGATCAGAACCAGATTGCGGCTGACGTCGGCGCGGACCATGCCCGGTTTGACGGCGAAGCTGTCGATCAGCTTGACTACCGTCGGTGCCGAGACATGTTGCAGCGGAACGACCGATATGCCGTATCCCGGCTCCATGCGTTCGGCCGTATCGGTCGCGCCGGCGCCGAGCGCATCGGCCTGAGGCATCAGGCGATAGGCCGCGTTGTCCTTGACCAGCGCGACGCCTCCGATCCGAAGTGCGTTCTCGAGCGCGAATATGATGTCGGACTTCGGTATCGGGCGGGCCGACGACAGGCTGATGGTGCCCTGAACCCGCGGGTCTATGACGTAACCGACCCCGAGGATGTCGCCCAGCACGACCTTGGCCACGGAGGCGACCGGCGAATTGTCGAAATTAAGTTCGAAGCCGTCGCCGCTGGCGACAGTCTGCTGCGGCTGCTGAATCGAGCCGGGTTGCGGCGCATCGTCTGCCGGCTCTGCCGGATAGATGACCGGCTTCGCCCGGCGGCCCGTGGAGAACTGGCCCTGCTGTATTTGGGTCGGAGATCGCGGCAGGAGATCGATCGAGCGTACCTTTTCAAAGACGTCAGGATCCTGGACGTCCTTGTCGGATACGAATGAAGCCGTGTTGCAGGATGCAACCAACGCGCAACACGTCGCCCATTGGACAAACCAGCCGATACGGCGCGCTGCTCGGTTCACCGTCTGCCTCACTCATACGCTGCCTATGGTCCGGCCTGCGGGAGCAACAGGCGGCGAAGCCGAATGGTGGTTTTTCTAGCCATCGTATGTGACAGCAATGTGTGAATTCATATGCGAGCGGCGTTCGGCTGTGTGTTGTGCATAACATCTGGCGGGCAAGGTGCGTCGGATCTTGCATGATTATCAGGGCGATAGTGGATGTCTGGACTTTCCGATTTCGTCACTGCTTACATTATCTCTGTTACTGTCATGTTTTGCGCGTCACATTTCTTACAGCATAGAGGCAGTAGATCGTCGCCATTGTCCCCCGGCTTTCAAAGCGACTTTGGTACACGTCTATGGCCACTCCGAGTGCGCACGAGTTTGCAGCTCATTTCTGCCAGAAGACGGGTCTGCTGCCGGAAATCAGCAAGCTCAACGGACGGACCGGCGAAAGCGGCCTTCGCAAGCTCTGGGAGTTGAGTGAGCTGTCAGCCGGTGAGTTCGCGGATGAGGTCGCCGGCTTCTACGACCTTCCTCGCGCCACGCTCCGGGACCTGATGGGGGCGGAGCCCAGGGTGCAGCAGTTCTCGCGCCGGTTTTTGCGCGACATGGCGATTTTCCCGTACCAGTCCGGAAGTGGCGAGCAGGCTGTCGCGATCGCGGATCCGAGCGACAGCGCATCGATCCAGGCCGCTGGAATCGTGATGGGTGCGGCACCCGTGATCCGGATCGCCTCGTTCGAGGATATCGCGACCGCGCTCGATCAGCGCCTTGGTGAAGACCAGGGTCCGACCGTTGAGAGCACAGGCAGCGCCACATCGGCGCAGGACGACGATATCGACAATCTGCGCGACCTTGCGAGCGGTGCTCCGGTCGTCCGGGCCGTCAACGATCTTTTCGAGATGGCGGTGGAGCTGCGCGCCAGCGACATTCACGTCGAGCCGGCCCGCTCCGCGCTGGTCGTGCGGATGCGGATCGATGGCCTTCTGCGTATCGTGTCGACGCCGAGCGCCGTTCCACCGCAGGCGGTGATCTCCCGGATCAAGATCCTGGCCGGCCTCAACATTGCCGAGCGCCGGCTGCCGCAGGATGGCGCCGCGCGCGTAAAGGTCGCTCGTGCCGAAATCGACATGCGTGTCGCCATCATGCCGACGCAGCACGGTGAATCCGCCGTCATCCGCCTGCTGCCGAGGGATCGGGGCTTGCTGTCCTTCGAGAAGCTCGGCTTCCTCACCGCCGACAAGGGCAAGTTGCAGCGCTTGCTGACGCTGCCGCATGGCATGATCATCGTGACGGGACCGACCGGCAGCGGCAAGACAACCACGCTTGCGACCGTGCTGTCGCTGCTCAACGAGCCGACCCGGAAGATCCTCACGATCGAGGATCCCGTCGAATACGAAATCCCCGGCATTGCTCAGTCGCAGGCCAAGCCGTCGATCGGACTGACGTTCGCGACCGCGCTGCGCGCCTTCGTCCGCCAGGATCCCGACGTGATCATGGTCGGCGAGGTGCGCGATGCCGAAACCGCGCATGTCGCGATCCACGCGGCGCTGACCGGCCATCTGGTGCTGACAACCCTGCATACCGAGACGGCGGCCGCCGCGGTCCCGCGCCTTCTCGATCTCGGGGTAGAGGCCTTTCTGCTGCGTTCGACGCTGCGCGCGGTTATTGCCCAGCGACTGGTCCGTCAACTGTGCGACCGATGCAAGGCGGGCCGGCTGCTGACGGAAACCGACCTTGATGCCGATCCGCGCTATGCCGCGGTCGGGCTCAGGCTCGGCGACACCATCTTCGAACCGGTGGGCTGCGAACGCTGCGGCGGCGTCGGATATCGCGGCCGCTGCGGTGTGTTCGAGGTGCTGGAGATCAACGAGGAGGTCCGCCGGCTGATCGATTCGCAATCCGACTGGTCATCGATCGACAAGGTGGCCATTCGCAATGGAATGACGACCATGATCGACGACGGTCTCGCCAAGTGCCGGACGGGCATGACATCGGCGGCGGAGATCCTGCGCGTCACCAGTGTGCGGTGAGAAGATGCCAAACTTCCGCTATCGCGCGATGAGCCAGACGGGAGAGATCGTAACCGGATCGATATCCGCGGCCAGTCTTGCCGAGGTATCTCAACGCATCGAATATCTCGGCCTGGTGGCGATCGATACCGCGGTGGAAGGGGAGGCGGCCGGCTGGTCGTTTTCACTGCCGACGCTGTCGCGGCCGCGTCCGGAGGACGTGACCATTTTCACACGCGATCTCGCTCTTCTGATGAAGGCGGGCGCGCGGCTCAATGACGCCCTGGAACTGCTCGCCACTGACATGGACGTCGGCCGTTTGCGTCCAACCATCCTCAAGATCAAGACGGCAATCCTGTCGGGCGAGAGCTTCGCCGAGGCGATCGGCCGCCATCCTTCGCTGTTTCCCTCGATGTATGTCGCACTGGTCCGGGTCGGCGAGATGTCGGGTACACTCGACCACATCCTGGAGACGCTGGGCAGCGAGCGGGCCCGCGCCGAAGCGCTGCGCCGCAAGGTGACCGATGCCCTGCAATATCCAGCCTTCGTCCTGCTGGCGGCCGGCGCCGTGCTGATCTTCTTTGTCACGTTCGTGCTGCCGCAGTTTTCGGCCGTGCTGCGCGACTTCAATGCGAAGACTGACCCGATCATCGAGACGTTCCTTGCGCTATCGGATCTGCTGCGGGGCCACGGCCTGGAAGTCATTATCGTTCTGTTCGGCGCCATCGCCGGGGCGTGGCTGTCGTGGCGACGGCCCAATGTCCGGGCCAACGTCATCACCCAACTCGCGCGGCTGCCGGTGATCTCGTCGGTGGTCGACTTCCACCGGACCGCGCTGTTCTGCCGCAACCTCGGCATCCTCTCGGGCAGCGGCGTGACGCTGACGACAACGCTGCGCATCCTGGTCGATATCATGGCCGTGACCGGCAATGTGCCGGTCTGGACGGCGATGGCCGATCGGGTTCGCCACGGCGGCAAGCTCTCCGACGCGCTCACAGCCTCCGCCGTCCTGCCTGCGGTGGCGGTGCGAATGTTGCGCCTGGGCGAAGAAACCGGGCAGCTGCCGACGCTCGCAGCCCGTGTCGCCGAGTTCTACGAGGCCAAATTGCAGCGTCAGCTCGATCGCATCGTCGGCATTGTTGGTCCGGCTGCGATCGTTACCATCAGCATCGTGGTCGGCGGGCTCATCGTCTCGGTGATGACGGCGCTGATGTCGGTTACGCAGGTCGTTGGATAAGAAACGGGGAACGTACCATGATTGTCGGCTCCAAGACCCTCGCTTCAAGGAAAGTCGTGCGATCGGCGCGCAAGCGCCGTCGCAGCGCAAGTCAGGACGGCTTTACGCTGGTGGAGATGCTGGTGGTCATCACCATCATCGGCATGATCATGGCGCTGGTCGGTCCGCGCGTGCTCAACTATCTCAGCGAGTCGCGCGTTAAGGCCGCGAAGATTCAGATTCAAAGCTTCAGCAGCGCGCTGGACCTGTTCTACCTCGATGCCGGCCGGTTTCCGTCGAGCTCGGAGGGATTGGTAGCGCTGGTGCGTCCGGTCAGCGGAGCAGCGGGCTGGAACGGCCCCTATGTCAAAGGCGGCTCGCTTCCCAATGATCCATGGGGCAATCCTTATGTCTACAAACAGCCCGCAGATCAGGCTCCTTACGAAATTCGCTCGCTCGGTTCCGACGGGCAGGAAGGGGGGACGGGAACGGCCGCCGATGTTACGTCCGCGCCGAACTGACAGCGAGAGCGCGGAAGCCGGGTTCACCCTGCTGGAGATGGTCTGTGTGCTTGCCATGGTAGCGTTGCTCGCCGCCGTCGCGCTTCCCCGCATGCCGATGGCGACCTCGCGGCCGAGGCTGGAAGCTTACGCGGTTGAAGTCGCGGCACTGCTCAAGGCTGATCGCAATGCGGCGCTTGGGCACCGCGGCGCGGTGGACGCTGTGGTCGATGCGCGTGGGCGGACTGTCAGGTCGGGCTCGAGCGCGCATGCCGTTCGGGTTCCGGACGATGTGGTGTTCGACTCGCTGCTGCCGGAGCGCTGCAATGGCCGACCGGTTCATTCGACCATCACTTTTCTTGCCAGCGGCATGTCTTGCGGCGGAACGATACGGCTGACGCGGCTCGGCAGTGGATTCGAGGTGCGGGTGAACTGGCTGACGGGAGGCGTAGAAATTGTCGCGCAGGATATCGTCCAGGCACAGAACTGAGAGTGGCTTCACGATGATCGAGGCGGTTGTCGCGCTCGCATTGGTGACGGTCGTGCTCGCTTCCATCGGATCGCTTGTTGCCATCAACGCGCGCGGCGCGCTAAGCCTCGAGCGACACGTCGCATTGATGCAGGCCGCAAAGCTGATCGCGTCCGCGCTTCCGCGCAGCGGCGAACCGCTTCCCAACGATCTCGCTGGCGAGGTGTCCGGCCATCGCTGGCAAATGCGGGCATCGCCGTTCTTCGGCGGCGGCCCCGTCATCCCGGAATCGCGGTTCATTCCGCAGCGTATTGAGCTGCGCGTGCAATCGCCGTCCGGGGCGATCACTTCATTTGAAACCGTGCGCCTGCAAAACCGAGACGCGCGTTGATGAACCGGCCGCTCGCCCGTGCCCGACAGGCCGAAGCAGGCTTTACGATGTTTGAGGCCCTGGTCGCCATTGCGCTGATGGGACTGATAATGGGCGCGCTGGGCGCGGTGACGGCGCAATGGATGCCGAACTGGACCCGGGGCCTGGCTCAGGTCCAGCGCAACGAGCAGGTGGCGATCGCGCTGGATCGTCTGGCGGCGGATATTTCGGCAGCCGAATTTGTCTCCCCCAATCGATCGACAAATGCACCGCTCTTCCAAGGTGCCGAATTGGCTGTCACCTTCGTGCGCCAGGCACTTGGCCCGAACAACCGCTCGGGACTGGAGATCGTGCAGATCGCTGAAACGACCGACAGCCGCGGTTGGGCGCTGGTGCGAACGCGCGCGCCCTTCGTCATGCTTCCGACCGGAAGTCCGTTGCTCGATCCGATACCGTTTGCGGACCCGGTTGTGCTGCTGCGCGGACCATTTCGCGTCGCCTTCGCGTATGCCGACGCCGGCGGCGCATGGACCAGGAGCTGGCGCAATTCGGGCGCATTGCCCGCCGCCGTCCGCTTCGACGTTCGGGAGGCCGAGCGTGGAATCGTGCTTTCGACCGCAACGCGGATTCATGCCGAGCTCGGAGCGCCGCGCCCCGAACCAACCAACGAACCACGTCCCGAGGGAATTCTAGCCCAGACAGACAATGCGCCGGAGGCAAGATGACCAAGGCTATTTCGGCGCCTGAAGATTCGAGTGCCTCCAACTGCGGATTTATCGTGGTCGCCGCACTCTGGTTGCTGGCGGCGCTGGCCGCGCTTGCCTCCGTGGCGTCAGCGTACATGGCACAATCGGCCATCGCGCTCACGGCGTTCGACGCCACAGCGCAGCTGGAGATGCTGAGTACGGCCGGAATTGAGCTTGCCGCCTACGAGCTGTCTGCCCCCGTGACGGTTCGCCGCCCGACCCACGGCGGATTCAGTTTCAGATTGGCGAATTCAAGGGTCACCGTCGAGTATATGTCGGAGACCGCTCGCATCAATCTCAACATGGCATCACGAACCATGATTGCCGGTCTGTTCGCCGCCCTCGGCGCACAACCGGCGATGGCCAGCCAGTTTGCCGATCGGGTGGTCGCATGGCGGAGCGCGCCGAGACCGAACGCTCAGGACGAGGAAGATGCGCTCTACCGCGCCGCCGGATTGAAGTATCTGCCCCGCCGGGCGCCTTTCAACAGTGTCGATGAACTCTCGCTGGTGTTGGGCTTGCCTCCAGCGCTTGTGGAACGAGCGCTGCCGTTTGTTACCGTTTACAGTGGTGCCGCCGAGATCAATGTGTTGGACGCCGCTCCTGAAGTCATAGCAGCGCTGCCTGGCATGACGCCGGCGAGACTCGACGCATTCCTAAGCCAGCGCGAGTCGCTGCCGCCGGATGATCCGCAGTTCGTCCTCGGCGCGCTGGGCGGCAAGCAGATAGGTGCGACGGTGGTTGGAAGCACGGCCTACCGAGTCCGCATGCGCATCATTCTTCCGGACGGCCGGCAAAGCAGGCCGGAGGCTGTCATTATGATCATGGGTCCCGGCGAGAAGGAGGCCTATCGGGTGTTTGCATGGCGGAACGACATTGACCCGGCTACGGGAGGGGCAGAGAACCGATGAGCGTCCTTGGCGAGATTGCAGCGGCGTTCTCCGTGTGGATCGATGCCGTCGCCCGCACGGTGGGCGCTCCGCTTGCAAACGTGAAACCGGTCCGCCGCCTCGAGGTTGTTGAAGATGAAGCGGGCATTTTCACAATGCGCCTCGCACCGAAGACAAAGATTAAAGACGGCGATTTGCCTCCGTGCCGCATCGACGTGGCCGACGGAGCAGTGAGCAGTCCGCTTTCGCCGGACTGGGCGGCAGCAGTCCGGGGTGGTGTGGTCGAACTGTTGCTTCGGCCGTCGCGTTTTGTTTTCCGCCCGCTTGAGCTGCCAAGCCGAGCCGCTGAATTCCTCGACGGCATCATTCGGGCGCAGATCGATCGCGTCACGCCGTGGAATGCAGCCGAAGCGGTCTTTCACTGGACCCCTCCGCGTCCCATCGCCGACGAACGCATCGCCGTGACCGTCGTGGCGACGGGGCGCGCGGCGGCGACGTCCTTGGTCCGGGCATTTTCCGATCTCGGGGCCGCGGGCGTGGAAATCTCGACCGCGACCTCCTCCGAGGCGGACCGGGTCACCGTGCTTAGCCACCAGACTGGCGGGCAGGCAGGTTTCAACCGCGTGCGGCTCGCCCTGGTCGCCGGCCTCGCGACGACCGGGGTACTGGCGATGCTGTCGAGCGGCATCGGCGGGTTCATCGGCGATTCCTACGACGCAGAACAGCAGCAGATCCAGCGGCGGATCGCGGAACGGCGAGCGATCATGCGAGGCGGGCAGTCTGGCGCCGGCTCGCCGCTCGATCTGCTGATACGACGCAAGCAGACCTCGCCATCGAGCGTGATGGTGATCGAAGCGCTGTCGGCGCTCCTGCCTGACCATACCTATGCGACCGAGATTCGCCTGGAAGGCGACAAGCTGCAGATCGTCGGCGTCACCCGCGATGCGCCATCGCTGATCCAGATCCTGGAGCAGTCGCCGCATTTCGCCAGCGCCGGCTTTTTTGCTCCCACCACACGCGCCGCCAACGAGCCGGGCGAGCGATTCCATATCGAGGCGAGGATCAAGCCGCATTTCGAGTTGCGCACATGATCAACATACAGCGGATCAAAGGTGTTCTCGCGCGCTTCCCGCTCGCTGCGGCGATCGCCTATTTGGCGCTGATCGTCTTGTTTGTCTTCATCACGATCGGCACCGCAGCCGACATCCTGCAGCGGCGCGAAGCCGTGGCTGCCGCGGCCGAGATCCTGAGCCAGATCGACCGTCGCGACCCGGCCCGTGCGCCGGCGGTTCGTGCCGATGTCAGCGTCCCGGCAGGCTCGCCCTTCCTCGAAGGACCGAGCGCGTCGGTCGCAGGTGCAGCCCTGCTGCAGCGCGTGGCGGCTGCCACAAAGCGGATGAACGGCAACACCCTGTCGTCCCAGCTCGATCTTCTGGGGCCCCAGTCCAAGGCGGGGTTTATCAGGGCGACATCGAGCTTCGAGATCGACCCCACACAGCTGCAGCCGCTTCTGTACGACCTCGAGGCGGGCATGCCCTTCCTGTTCGTCGACGAACTGGTCGTCCAGGCACCTCCAACTTCCACAGCCGGCGGCAAGTTGCGCGTGACTCTCGGTGTCTCCGGACAGCGGCAAGGTCAGAGGTGACGCTCTGGGTGGTAGCGCATCTTGCACCAATGAAGGACCGCCATCCGCCTGGCCGCGTCTGCTAGAAGCGGCTCCGGCGCGCCTCGAGGCTGCCGGTGCAACTATATGTACCATATGCAGCCCCATGTACCATTGTGTACCATATGCACCCTATGTGGTAACCGCGCGTAGCGTGGTCGCGCGCAGATGGTCGGCTTCAGGTGCTCGTGCAAGGCTCCGTAACGCGCTGTAACATAATGATAATATCCGACAAGCCTCATCTGAACATTGACCCCTGATGACTCTCTATCATCTGCCGCATATCTGGGCTTTGATACAAATCTGACATAACAATGTTAGTAAACGATAAGTAAATGGCGCGCGAGTTTGGCCGCCCGGCGGCCGACCCTCCGTCGGATCAATCGGCGGTCGGTTGCGAATGTCAGGAATGCTTGCGTGGCCCATCGAGAAACTGTTGTTCGCTCAGGCGGAATGCGCTGCGCTCTCGATAAGGCCCTGCTTGGCGGCGTAAGCCTGCTGGCGCTGATGATGGTGAGCGAACTCGGCTGGGCGCGCAGTCTCACGCCGGGCGCTAATACCGTCGCGCCAACGGCGGCCGCGCAGCAGGCGGCCATTGCCGCTGCCCAGCAGGCAGCCGGCGCTGCCGGCCAGGCGCAGGTTTCGCTTGCGCGCGCATCGGCGGCGCTCGCGGTGGCGCGCAAAATGCAGCAGGACGCGGCCGCGGCGGCGCGGGGCCTGCCGTCATCCGTTCCGGATGGCCTGACCACTGGCGGGCTGATGCCGGCGGGCGGCACCGCGAGCGATCCGTTGGCGGGAATCAAGGCGGACCGGTCCAAATGGATCGGCGCCGAGCTGCCGAAGCAGACGACCAACGGTACCGACGTCAAGATCGATATCAACCAGACCCAGCAGAAAAGCATTCTCAACTGGCAGACGTTCAACGTCGGCGCCAACACGACGGTCAATTTCAATCAATCCGCATCCGACTGGATCGCCCTCAACCGCGTGACGGATCCCTCCGCTGCGCCGAGCCGGATCCTCGGGCAAATCAACGCGCTGGGCTCGGTCTACGTCATCAACCGCAATGGCATCATTTTTGGCGCAGGCTCGCAGGTCAACGTCCAATCGCTCGTTGCGTCGACGCTCGATGTCGGCAAGCTGACCAAAAAGGATGCCAACAGCAACGATGTCACCAACGATCAGTTCGCGCGCGACCAATATTTCCTCACTACTGGTATCGGAAATCCATTTTCGTTTTCCCTGTTTGATCCGGTTGGCGGCGCCAACAGCACCTTGATCCCCGGCAATGTGACGGTCGAGGCTGGAGCGTCGATCACCGCCCACATAACCACCGACGTCGTGCCGCGGGGGTCGCCGGGCTTCATCTATCTGTTCGGTGCCAACGTCTCTAATTTCGGCACGCTGACGGCTCCCCAGGGCCAGGTCGCGATGGCGGCTGCGCGGGTTGTTACGCTCACCCCTGGCGAATACCGCGCTGCGAGCTTCCCAAGCAGCGTGCTGCCGCCCGGCGTTACGTTCCGCGGAACAGGACTGCAACTGCAGAACTACGGAACAAGTTTTCAAGATGATACAGGTAACCCGCGCGACACCGCATATTACCGCGACGATATTAATCACATTGTCACCGGAGAGGTCACCCATGGCGGCGTGATCGATACCCGGCAGGGGATCGTCACATTGGCCGGCGACCGCGTCGCCGTCACCAATCTGCGGGATGCCGGCGGCAACGCTGTGCGAGATGCTGCCGGTAACCTGATTGCGGGCGTGATTTCGGCCGATACCAGCATCACCCGCAACAGCATGGTGCTGATGCATGCCGCGACCAGCGTCAAGATGGACGGCGTCATCAGCATGCTGCCCTATGATGACGGCAACACGCTGCCGATCTTGAGCGGGGCGGCGTCCAGCGACACGGCCAGCAACGTTCAGGGCTATATGCCGGCCTATGTCGAAATGACCGCCCAGCGCAGCGTCACGATGGGAGCCAGCGGGTTGGTGTCCGCCCCGTCCGCGGCGGTGTCGCTCAATGCTGTCAAGTTCGGCGGAACCGGTACCGATGGAAAACCTGCCGCCCGCCAGCTTTTCAACGGCAACGGCTTAACAAGCAAAGAGTTAAATCCGACCCTCGACGGCCTACAACAGGTGCTGCTGAGCGGAAGCGGCGCCGACGGGCCCGGTGCGACGATCGACGTCGCCGGGCTTCAAGATGTCGTTCTGCCCGCTTCCTACAATTTCATCTCATTCAAGCCGCTTGCCCAATTCGCGGACATGCCGCTGCAGCGCAACGGCGTGCTGTATGGCAAGACGCTGTGGATCGATATTCGTGCGTCGGGCACACGGAGCGACGGCACGACCTGGGTCGGCACGCCGCTGGCGGACGCCGGCGGCGAGGTCGGTGCTGTCGGACGCAGCATCAGTCAGCTGATGACATCAGGTGGCGCGGTCAGCCTCACCACGGATATTGCCACTGCAAACCAAGGCATCGCCGCGACGAATCGGCAGGTGGTTGCCAGCAGCGGCTCGGTAATCAATGTCGCGGGCGGCAAGGTCACGTTCCTGCCGGGCATGGTTCCGACCACCAGGCTGCTCGGCATCGACGGCCGCATCTACAGCATGGCGAACGCCAATCCCAACATGATCTATGTCGGGATTGCCGGCCAGTTCACCCGCAATCATGCGCGGTGGGGCGTGACGGAAACCTGGTCTACCGGGGCGCAGACGTATGCGCCCGGCTATACCGAGGGTCACGACGCCGGTGGCGTAACGGTCACGACCCTGAGCCCGCAGCTCAATCTCGGCGGCGCGGTCTATTTCGGTTCGGTCGCGGGTGAGCGTCAAATCGCGCTCGGCAGCGCTCCGTCGAACAAGGCAGACTCGACCCGACCGCCGCTGCAGGCCAAGGGAGACGAGTTGCCGTCGCAGGGCTATCTTGCGATCACGACGCCCTCCAACGTGCAGATCGGTGCGACGCCTTCGCTCAACTTCAATTCGCATGACCCGCTCACGCAGCTGTCCGCCGACACGCTGTCGGGCTACGGGCTCAGCGCGCTGAAGATCACGGCCTACGACCTTACGGTGTCGACCGACAGCACGTTGAGACTGGCGCCGGGCGGACTGTTTTCGGCCTCCATCGGCGGCGCCATCGACGTCGCAGGAACGATCTCGGCGCCGGGCGGGACGATCAATCTCTCGACCAATCGCTACAATTTACGTAACCTCGGAACGAATACTCCGGCGCTCCAAGCCCCGACCGACCCTGCAACCGGCGCTGTCATCGCGGCGAATGTGTTCGTCGAAGGATCGCTGGATGTCAGTGGCCGATTCATCAATGACACTGGCCGGTTCGGTACGGACGCTCAAGGACCTGCGTTCATTAATGGCGGCGTCATATCGATCGCAACGACCAAGGATAGCAACGCTAGTAGTCCAGGTCAGAGCAACTCTCACGACCTCACTGGCAGCATCCTGCTCGCGCGCGGAAGCCTGCTGGACGTGTCGAGCGGTGGCTACATTTCGCCCCTTGGCAAGGCGAAAACTGCCTCGACTGGTGTGATGGCCGGCAAGGGCGGCAGCATCTCGCTCTCGCTCTACAATGCAGGAAAAAAGCTCTTTGACGGTGGAGGAGAGGACTTTGGCGACTGGGATAGGACAACTCAGAGCCCAGGACCCAAACTTCCCTCTCCCAACAGCAGCCAGGCGGTTCTTCAACTTGACGGGACCATGCTCGCCTACGGGTTCGAGAACAACGGCAGCCTGACGCTCGGCGTCGCCGATGCCGTGCGGATCGGCGGCGCGCTGCAGCCGGGCGAGAAGTCGATCGTCAGGGTCGGGCAAGAATCTACCGTTCCGACCGCGCTGCTCACGAGCGGCGGCTTCGGTTCGTACACGTTCGAGACAAATGCGGACGGCTATTCCAGCGCGAGCGCCAGCATCACGGTATCGGCGGGCGAGAACCTGAAGCTGCAGCAGCTCAATCTTTCCAGCACGTCGAATTACACCGCGGCTCCGACCGGCACCAAGCTGGGGGCTGAGGCGCAACAGGCGCCGGCGACGAAGCTTGCGCTGTTGCCGGACGATCAGCGCAAGCCGGTCAACCTGACCCTCAAGGCAGACAATATCCTGCTCGACAGCGGCACGTCGATCGTCACCGACCCCAGGGCCACCATCACGCTCGGCGGCAGTCCCGCCGACATCGATGCTGCCCGAAACGATGGTCTGCGCGACAAGCCGGCTCAGAGCGTGCTTCTGCGCGGCAGTATCGTCAATCACGGCGGCACGGTGGCGATCAACGCGCTCAATACTTGGTTCGATAGCTGGACTTCGCAGCAGCAGGCGCGCATCGACCTGTCCGGAATTTTTATCGCCAATTCGCGGTTCGGCCAGCAAGGCGGCCCAATCACCAGTGGCACGGTGATCTCGGGCGGCACGCTTTCGATTGAGGCCGGCAAGCTCACGGCCGTTGGCACTGGTGATAACATTACCTATGTCTATGAATCGCCCAGCGGATCGGTGGTGGCCGAGAGCGGGCTGCAGGTCGATGTCTCCGGCTATGCCGGCGTGGTTCAGATAGCGGCCGGGCGCGGCGTGTCCTCCACCTGGTTGTGGAGCGACGCCGGAAGGGTGAGTGTAGACGCGTCCGGGTTTGCCTGGGGCGGCAGCTTCGCGGCCACCGGCGGCAGATTGTCCGACGGCACCGCGATGCTTGCGGCGGACGGCAAGACGCCGGTCGCCAATAACGGAACCATCATTCTCGGTGGCGGCCAAGTCTCCCTGCAGCAGGACAATACGGCCGTCATAGCGGCACTTGCGAGTTTCCATCAATCGAACAACAAGGTCGGACCAGCTTCGATTTTCGTCTCAGCCGACCAACTGGCTCCGTTCGACGATGTGTTCCTTTATAGCGGCGCTGCGACCGGGGGCGCCGCGCGGATCTTCACCGACCTGCCGGGGAATACGGTCGGTCTTCGCGCGCCGGTGCTGCGGCCCCTCACCATCGCGAATTCGCTGAGCTGGCAGGTCGCCAACCGGCTGCACATCGCCGCCTCATCGATCGCAACGGGTCGGGATGGCAGCAGCGTGAGCCTCGACGCTCCCTATGTGCTGCTCACGGGGGGCGGCGCTGCGGTCCAATCGGGCTCCAGCACCATCACCGTCACTGCCCAGACGATCGATATTGAAGGCGCGGCTTTTTCCGGCTTCAGGCAGGTACAACTGAAGAGTTCGGGCGATATCCGCCTCAGCACCCCGAAGGTTGCAAACAGCCTCAGCCCGGCCGGCCTCGTAACCGGCCCGTCAAGCTTTACGGGGACGCTCGCCACCTATGGCGATCTCCTTCTCTCTGCCCAGCGAATTTATCCGGTCTCCGCGGTCGATTTCACCATCAAGAGCACGGTGGGAAATGTGGCGTTCCGGGCGCCGGCCGATAGCAGTACCGCCATTCCGCTGTCGGCGGGCGGCAGCCTCACGGTTTCGGCGCCGAATATCGACCAGGGCGGAAACCTGTTCGCGCCGCTTGGCAAGATCAAGCTCGCGGGCGGATCCGGTACCAACCCTGATGGCACGCCCCAAGGCGTCGTGCTCCAGCCTGGCAGCCTGACCTCGGTCACGCTCGCGGATACCGTCGTGCCTTATGGCGCCACCTCGGATGGCACCGGCTGGTACTACAATGCGAGCCTCAATCCGCTGTCGGCGCCGCCAGCCAAGGGCCTGGAGCTCAGCGGCGCGAACGTCGCGGTGAAGGCGGGCTCGACCATCGACTTGCGCGGCGGCGGCGACCTGCAGGCCATGGAGTGGATCCAGGGCAACGGCGGCTCGCGCGACACGCTGACCAGCGTGAATAGCGGACTTGGCACCGGATCGGGGGCGGGGCCGACCGTGTATGCGCTGTTGCCGACGAGGAACGATCCGGTCGCAGCCTTCGACATCCACTTCACTGCGGCGACCAGCCCGAACGCCACCGGCAAGTCCGGCACGAAATTCAGGCTTCCGAGCGGACAGGTGCTCTATCTTCAATCCGGCGACGCCTATCCGCTTGCCGGCAGCCAGATCACGATCGATGGCGGCACCGGAATTCCGGCCGGCAGCTATACGCTGTATCCAGCACACTACGCGACCCTGCCGGGCGCGTTGCGCGTAACCTATTATGGCGACAATCTCGGCCGAAACGTGCCGTCGGGAACCACGCTGCCGGACGGCACCGTGCTGGTCACGGGCAACTATACGCAGTCGACGCAGCCTGGAAAGCAGTCCTCCGGCCAGAGCCTGTTCGCTGTGCAGACCGGCGCGGTGTGGCGGCAATACAGCGAATACAGCTTCAGCAGCGCCAACTCCTATTTCGTGCAAAAGGCTGTGCATGATGGCACCAACGTGCCGCGGCTGCCGGTGGATGCTGGCCGCCTCGCCGTGGTCGCGCAGCAACAGATCCTGCTGGCCGGCACGGCCTTGTCCCAGCCTGCACCGGGCGGCCGCGGCGGCGAGCTCGACATTGCCGGCACCAAGCTGGCGGTGGTGAGCCATCAACAGTATGTCGACAGTGCAACCCCGGGCAATGTACCGGCTGGCTTCATTCCGCTCGACGTCAGCCAACTCGACAGTTTCGGTTTCGAGAGCGTCCTGATCGGCGGGACGCGCAGCGATGTCGATCCGGCCAAGGGTACGCAGATCAATCCAACCGCGACCGAGGTGCTTGTCGACACCAGAGGCGAGAAGCTGACTGCCCCTGAAATCCTGCTGGTCACGCAAGCGAAGGGGCACTGGGAAGAGCAGGATCAATGGTTCAAGGTCGGCTCGACCTGGGTTTTCGTGCCGCTGGCGATCTACAAGCCATCGGCTAACGAAGGCTCGATCACCATCAAGGCCGGCAGCATCATTGAAACCACCGGCACGGTGCATGCGGGGCAGGGACGCAACTACTACTTCGCCGAGGGTACTCCCAAGCCTACACCGCTGTCCCGCGCTCTGGAGGTTGCGCAGTCGCTGGGCGGAACCCTTCAGGCGGATGGCACAATCACGGGCATCGATCTCAACAAGCTCCACGCGTTCTGGTTCTGGAACGATTTCAAAAACGCGACGTCCACTGCGGGCAACGACCCCACGAGCCTGGCTTATTATGCGTTTGGCGGTCCCACCACGAAGCAGCCGGGACTGGGCTCGTTGTTCGCGGCCTCGAACGATCCGACCCTGGGGCTATCAGGTCCGACCGGCACTCCGGTCCAGCCGCTGACCCTCAAATTCGCAAACCTGAAATCCGGGGCGGTACCAGGCGTTCCGGATTCCGGACCGGTCACCGGGCTCGACGGGAGCCCGGCGCAGCTCGTGCTGCCGGGCGGCGACGCCGGTCGCGTAACGATCGAAGCTGGCGCCACGATTTCCACCAACACGCTGACCCTGCAGGCCACGGCGTCAACAAAAGCGATCGTGATCGACGGTGACGTGCATGCCAAGCAGGTCAATCTGAATGCACAGACGTTCGCGATCGGGTCGGGGTCCATCTCGGCGGTCGACAAGAGCGTCCAGCTGTCCAGCAGCCAGTTCACTGGCGTGCAGCGTCTCACGCTCAAGTCGCTGTCCGGCGCCATCTCGGTCTATGGAAGCTTCGATCCGGGTTCGGCCATGACGAACCTGACGCTTGATGCTGCAGCCGTGCTGCGGGCCGGTAGTGAGGACGGCAAGGTCACTGTTGAGAACGGTTCCATCACCCTGGTCAATAGCGGCGGGCCAGGCTTGCCTGCCGGTCTGCCGCCAGGCAGTGGAAATCTCGCGTTCGAGGCAACCGAGATCGTGCTCGGCGGTGGAACGCAGACCATCGCAGGCGCCTCTGCCGTGACCTTGCGCGCGACGGAGCGCGTCCTGGTTGCAGGCCCCGGCAAGCTGACGCTCGGGACAGGTACCGACCAGGTCAACCTCGCGGTCACCACGCCGACCATTCTCGTTGCCGGCGCGACCGCGGCCGGCTCCGGCTCATTCACCCTGTTGACGCAAGGCGACGTTACCTTGGCAGACATCACCGCCCGTACGGGGATGGCGCTGCGTCCGATCGACAGTCCCGAGATCGGCGGCAATCTCGCCGTCGTCGCGAGAACGATCGCCGTCGGCAACACGATCCAGGCGCAGGCTGGCAGCGTGACGCTCGAGGCGACTGGCGCCGACGTCGTCAATCCCGACGGCAGCGTCACCCAAGCCCTGAGGCTGACGGACGGCGCCTACATCGCCGCCGGCGGCTACGCCAAGACCCTGGTGGATACGGTGACCTATGTGGCGGGCGGAAAGGTGCTGCTGCATGCCGGCGCCGGCAATGCCGGGAGCGTCCTCACCGCCGCGACCAGCGTCATGGATGTGGCGCAACCGGCTGACGGCATCGGTTATGGCGGGCAGATCCAGGTTTCGGCGACCGCAGGTCGCGCGGTCCTGCTTGGCGATCTTCGTGGTCGGGGCGGCAACGGTCTGGGCGGTAGCTTCAAGGTCGACGCCAACGGTCTCGAAGTCGACGACGTCAAGCTCGACACGCTGGCGGATAAGCTGCTGGCAGGCGGCCTCAGCGGGGCGATCGACATCCACACCCGAACCGGCAACCTGACCCTGTCGGAAGGCCACACCCTCAAAGCCAACTCGGTCACGCTCACGGCCGATGACACAAGGTGGGACAGCGCCAACCCGGCCGGGCAATTCGGCCAGATCACCATCGCAGGCACGATCGATGCCAGCGGCTATGCGGGCACGACGGCTGATGGCACCGGGCAGGCGGGCGGGCAGGTCGGCCTCTATGCCGCCAACCAGGTCACGCTTGCAGGCAGCAGCTTCATCAACGCATCCACCGCGCACGCCGATGAACGCGGCGGCGACGTCACGGTTGGAATTCCGTGGGCGGCGCACGGCAAGATCCGGCTGCAGGAGGGTATGCGCATCGACGTGTCGGGCGGCACGAAGGGCGGCTTGAGCGGCGGGACAGTGACCTTCCGTGCGCCCGTCGACGGCAATGGCGACGCGAAGATCGTGGCGATCGACGCGGCTGGCCAGGAGTTGCCGACCTTCGACGGCAGCAAGATCCACATCAAAGGGGCCCGTTCGGTCACCGTCGAAGGCTTTGTCGCCTTTGACACCAAGGCGAGCGCATACGGCCTCGACGGATCGAAACTCGGCTGGGACGGGCAGGTCGATCCGGCGGGCCTGTATGACGCCAATGGCAACAAGGTGCTGACCGGATCGTGGACTGGAGTCTCGGGTTTCCAGTTCGTTCTTACGAATGGCGGCCGCGGTTACAAAGCGCCTCCGACAGTGGTCATCAATGGTAGAGCCGGGGATGCGATCGCCGTTATGGGCCTGGACGGGGCGACGCCCCTGACCCTGACGACCGCCGCCCCGCTGCCCCCGAACCTGTCGGGTCTTAAGGTGACGTTCGATACGCCAACGAATACCGGCACGAATGTTACCAACCGGGCCGCCCAGGGTGTCGGATCGACCGATGCAAATGGCGTACTCACGATCACGATCACAGATCCTGGCAGCGGTTACACCAACCTTTCACTCGGTGCGCAGATTACCACGCCTCAAGGAACAATAAATGCGTCGGTCACTGCGGGCGGGCTGAAGGTGATCTCCATAGCCGCCAAGAACACTATCCTCACAAGCCTCCCCACCATGTTCTTTGCTGGTGGGCAGTTTGCCACGGCTGCGACCGGCACCTTCTCGCGGACGTCCTCCCTGACCGGCACGACGACTGCGAGCGGCTTCCAGCTTGACCAGCCCAACGCCTTCGCCTCTGCGATCCCCAACCCCAGCGCTCCAGCGACCGGTCTGATCTTCCACCCCGAGGGACCGCACACTCCGTTTTTCAACAGCACGCTGGTGCAGTTCAGCCAGGGCACCTGGACCTATAACAATCAAAACTATGGATTCCAGAATCTGATCGGCAGGCTCTCACCGCTCGCGCAGCAGCTCGGCGCGGGTGTCGTCCATGTGCGGCCGGGAATCGAGCTGGTGAATTCCGATCCCAACACGAACTCCGGCAATATCACCGTCAAGAGCGCCTGGAATCTGGCGGCGGGATCGGCCTACAACCTTCAGTCCAACGGCGCGCTCGGCAGCAAGTACGTCCATGTTTCCGACAGCGGCAACGCTGCGCAGCAAAGCTACGTGACGTTCGATTACCGGCTTGTCGCAAATTACGGAACGGGGGCAACCATCGAACCGGGAGCGCTGACGCTGCGGGCTGTGAACAACATCGTTATCGGCGCATCGATTTCCGACGGATTCTTCCAATTCCGCGATTATCGCGACACGGCCTATGCCGGAGCTCTGGCAACATATTTGAATTCGACTTCGAAACGCGGAATTGATCCTGATAATAACGCTGTATTCCAATATTACCTCAACGCGTATTCGGCGAGTCCCATTGCCCCCTACAAGTCCTCCGCCAATGTCATCAGCCCGTCCGCCGTGGATCTCGCGGCGGCGGACCTGTTCCCCAATCAGCTCAACGTTTGCATCGCGAGTTGCGGAACCGCAAGCGCCCAGATCGTTACCGTTACCGATCCGGGGTCGTGGACCTACCGCATCACGGCGGGCGCCGACCTCAAGAGCGGCAATCCGAATGCCGTAAGACCGCTCGATTCCACCATCTACAATCCGAGCCACATTCAGGTCTACGATCCAAAAAATCCGTCGCAAACGCCGAGCGTGATCATCACGGGTCAGACCTCCTACACGCAATCGTATTACAACGGCACTAGCTTCGTCGATCTGCCGACGCAGATCAATCTGCCGACAATGGTGCGGACGGGGACCGGCAGCATCAATGTTACTGCGGCGTACAATGTGTTTCTCAACGATCCCGATCCCGCCAGCAAAACGCCCAACGCTGCCGCGCCCGGTGTTATCTACGCCGCCGGCGTCAACACGCCGAGGCTCGCCGATCCGAATTACCAGCTTCAAACGGTCAACGGCATAGAGAGGGTCGTCGCCGGCGCCCTGAGCGACCCGACGGTCGACCCGGACGCGCTTTTCTTCGAGCCGCAACTCCTGGCCTACGGCGGGTCATCAGTCTACGGGCCCCCCACCGCGGCTGCTTTTCCACACATGGGTGGCGACGTCCAGGTAGCCGCGCAGTCGGATATCGTCGGCTATAGCCCGGCGACAAGTACCATCAGCAAGACGAGCTACCAGTATTACAAGCAATGGCTGCTGGCCGACGCCGAACTCACGCCCGCTAATGAAAGTGCGGCGGGCTCGATCAGCGTCAGAGGCCAGGGCGTATTCGCGCCGACCGGAACCAGCATCGCGTCGCAAACCGCGTGGTGGATTCAGTACGGCAGCTTCCAGCAGGGAATCCTGAGCGCCGGCGGGAACGTGACCGCGACGGCCGGGCGCGATGTTATCGACCTGTCGGTGTCGCTGCCGACGACGGGCCGGGTCAGCGGCGGAATTTCCGCGACCAGCACGCCGGTGACCCATGTTTATGATAGCGGCAACATGACGGTCAGCGCCGGGCGGGACATCCTCGGCGGGTCGTTCTATGAAGGATCGGGCCATGCCAGCATTGTGGCGGGCCGATCGGTCGGGCAGACGACGGAGAAACTCTCCTGGACCGGCCCAGGCGCCACAACTCCCGTTTCCCTCGACAACGTGCCCTTGCTTGCGGTCGATCTCGGCCGGATCCAGTTGACCGCCGGCGGATCGATATCCATCGCGGGTGTGGTCAACCCCGCCGCTCTGCATCAGCAGAAGGGAAGCTACGCCAACATAGGCTCAAGTCCCAACACCGTGGCCATCTACATGGACACCTATGGTCCGGAGAGTGGCGTCGGTCTGCGGTCTGTCACGGGCGACGTCACCATCGCTATCGCGCCGACAGCAATCAATTCACCTTCGTCGTCGGTTTATCCGGCCAGCTTCAACGCGGTGGCGCTGGGGGGCGACATCAAGACGAAGGGCTTGGTAGGCAACGGGTTCGGCACTATGCCGGGAATGATACTGAGCGGATCGGAACACGGCGACTTCCAGCTTCTGGCAGAGGGGAGCATCGACCTGACGTTCGGCGCTGCTCCGACCTCTCAATTGAAACCTTATATCTCCGCCGGTCCCGCGCTGCTCGACAAGGCGTTCGATCCGTTCCGTCCTGCCGCCTGGTACGGCTCCCATTCGGAGGACGCGAGCTATGGGGGTGCTTTCAGCAGCGCCGTCTTGTCGCATCAGAATGACACTACGATCGCCAGGATCATCGCGGCGACGGGTAACATCGTCGGTTCAGGAGCCACCAATGTTAATGCCGACGGGACTTTAACCGGCGACCTTACCCGGGTTGAGATCAATCGGCCCACCGAGGTCTATGCCGGCGGCAACATTACCGATCTGAACCTGATCGTGCAGAACATCCGGCCCTCTGACGTGAGCAGCGTCGTCGCCGGTGGCAATATCACCTACACCGGCTTGAACGTTGCAGGCGGACTCCAGGTCGCGGGTCCGGGCTTCTTCGTGGTGCAGGCCGGTGGGGACCTCGGCCCATTCCTTCCCGTGGCCCAGGACACGTCGACGAATGTCAAACTACAACAGGGCATTGCCTCGGTCGGAAACGCCAGCTTCACTCCGGTCGGCAACACCTTCCTCGCGCCGAGCTCAAAGGGCGGCCTGACTGGCATCTACAACACTGCGCTGCTCGGACGCTATCGCACCGATAACGTGCCCAAGCGGCGTAACGCGCTGCTGGGTAGCGGTGGCGCCGACATCATCGCGCTGTTCGGGGTCGCGAAAGGCATCGATTACAAGGCGGTCGTCGATGCCTATATCGATCCCGGCAATGCGGCCAATGTCGCCCACAACTATTTCGGCGAGATGCTGGCATTCCTCGCCCGCATCAACGCCGCGGCGGGCCACGATCCGTTGGCCACGTTCACCTCCCTGCCGGAAAACCTGCAGCGAATCTTCATCGACCAGGTCTTCTTCGCCGAACTGAAGGCGGTCGGCCAGAGCGACCAGGGCAAGGAGGCGACCCCGCGCGGCTACAAGATGATCGAGACCATGTTCCCGTCGAGTTACGGCTATACGTCGAGTGACGGGAGATCGCTCGTCAAGACCGGAGACCTCAACCTGCTCCATGCCACCATCCAGACCCGGCAGGGCGGCGACATCTCGATATTCGGACCCGGGGGCAACATCCTGGTCGGCCCTCTCGCGGCCGAGCCCAACACCAATCTGAAGCTCAGCGACCTCGGCATTCTCACTTTGGGTGGCGGAGCCATCAACACCTTCACCGACCAGAGCGTGCTGGTGAACTCGAGCCGCGTGCTTACCACCCAGGGCGGCGACGTCCTGATGTGGAGTTCGAACGCCGACCTCGACGCCGGTCGCGGCTCCAAGACGACCCTGTCCCTGCCGCCCTTGCAGGTTCAGTTTGACGGCAATGATTACCAGTCCGTCGATCTCGGCGGCTTCGTCACCGGCGCCGGCATCGGCACCGTGCAGGCATCACATTTGGCAAAGCGTTCCAGCCTCTATCTGCTGGCACCGCGGGGCACGGTGGACTTTGGTACTGCTGGTGGCCGCTCGTCCGGCAATCTGGTCGTTGTCGCGCCCGTGGTCGCCAATGTCGGCAACATCCAGGTAGGGGGCACGACGACCGGAATTCCGGTCATATCGGTGCCCGACGTCGGCGCTCTCACGGCAGGCTCGAACACCGCCGGCGCGGCCGCCAAATCGGCCGATACACCCACCGCAGCGGGCGGCAACCAGGGTCGCGCCTCGGTCTTCATCGTCGAGGTGGTCGGCTATGGCGGACCCGATGGTGCAGATTCCAACGCGGCGCCAAGCGGTGAGACCGCCCCGAGCCCGGGTTCGGCGTCAACTCAACCAGGCGCAACATCGTCCGGACAGGACAGCGACGACGAGAAGAAGAAGGCGGGCGGTCAGCCATAGTGCTGGCCGGCCGCTTCGTCTTGCTCCAGAGCCTGTCGGTTCTGATTGAATCAGAACCAGGGGGACCAAAGCACGATGTGATAAGGTGCGTTGCTTTTGTGACTTATGTTATCTCTGGAAAAGAAATAACGATGCCGTCGTTGACCGGGTGCAGCGCCGGGATTTCTTACGCTCTTGAACAGCTCACGGCTTCGATAACCGCGCGATAATGCAAGCCGATCCGGCCTTACCGGAAGGGCGCGATTCCCCAACCCAATGGGTTACGGTGGATTACGCCGGCTCGCGCGGCATGTTGCTGGCGGCTTCGCGGCTGCTTGGGACCGCGCGCTCCGATGAGGGCGCGGAGCGAACGTAGAGGAAGTCGGCCTGCGTCGGACCGATGCCGGCAGCGAAGAAGTGGTTGTACACGCCGCGCAAGGCGAAGCCGTTATCGTGCAGGAAGGCCGTGATGTCGCTTGCGAGCGGCTGCCGCTCATACAGCATGACGAAAGAAACCTCCGTGTAGATCGAATCGATCAGCGGCAGCGCATCGGCCGCTCCCCTGAGCACGTCGAGTTCGGCGCCCTGCACATCGATTTTCATCAGAATCGGCCGCGGCAGGGCTGCCACATCGAGGATGTCGGTAAGGCGCGCTACCCGGACATTTATCGATGACGTCAGTGTCACCCCGCTCGCGGCCTCCTGGGCGACGCCCGGCACCAGAAGCGACGAGCTGTCGCGCTTCGAAGTGACATGGAACGTCGCTTCGCTGGCGCTTGCGCCGAGCGCGAATGGATGACATGCGAGCGGGGCCGCGACGACGGATTGCAGGACACGGCCTTCGGGCTCCAAGGGCTCGAAAGCGTGGATGTAGGCATCCGGGAAGTGGTGGCGCACGAGTAGCGAAAATTGCCCGCGGTTGGCACCTACGTCGATCAGGCTGCCGACCTTGATGTCCTCTAACAGCCTTGTGTGCTCGAGGGCGGGCATAACCCTCTGTCTAAGCGCCGGCCAGAATGAGGGCTTCGAGATTGCCAGGGCGTATTTCAGGTAATGATGAATGACAACCTCCTCACTTTGGCATCTCGATCATCCGCGCGCGATGCGGATCTGCGCGTCACTTTCGACGTGTCCAACGCGGCCACGCCGTCGCGTGCCCTGGATCGCCTTCCGCTGCCCCGGCAAACGAGCATTACGAGCGCGGTGGAGTAGCCACCACCGGATCGGCCTGCCGCGGCGGATTCGCGGCTGCTGACGAGGCAGAGCCGCTTAGCCAAGCCTTGATCGCGCTGGCAAGGTCACGCGGCCAGTCGGGCCGCATGCAGGGACGTTCGACGCAGGCGTAGAAGATCAAGCCGACCGCAAGACACGCTGGGACGAGTATCACCCAGCAGACGATCAGCGATAGCACGAGCGAGCCCGGGCGTATGATATGAGCGATGATCTCTCCCCCCGCATGAATGAGCGGGAGATGGACAAGGTAAACTGAATAGCAGGCGCCACCGATGAGCGTGATCCAAGGCCACCCCAACACGGTGCGTCCAGCTAATCCACGCGCCGCGCCGAGAAACACCAGGATGAGGCATGCCGCGCGCGCGAGCGAATTGGAAATTCCGGCCGCGATGCCAAACGCTGGATCAGAGTGGCCGATATCCTCGATCTTGAACTCCAACACCCCGGTGATTGCAAGACCGATATATCCGAGCACGAGACATGCATCGTAGCTGCGGCGCGCGACCTGTTGGAACGGCTGCGCGCGCACCGAATAATCACACGCAAGGATACCGAGGCAAAAGTCATAGCTTTCGGCCAGAAGCGTGTGCCGGAGTGGATGCTGGTATACGAATTCGTTCCGGATCACTTCTCCGAGGATCAATAATGCCAAACACGCGGCGCCGCCCAACCAGGCTCTCGCATGTCTGTCCTTGATTTTCAGGTAGGCGTAAATGAGAAAGGGCGCCAGCAAATAGAACTGCACCTCGCGCTCCAGCGACCATGCTGGCGGGTTGAGCTTCGGACTTTGGCCGAAGATGATGCCGTGAGTATAGGTCAGACTCGCCATGAGACTTTGCCAAAGCGGCGCATCGGTGAAACCGAAGTTAGGTGCGCGTGCCGGAGTGTACAGGCTGAGAAGAAGGAAGCAGCCGAGCATCACAATGATATACGGTGGTTCGAGCCGCAGCAGACGGCGCTTGTAGAAATGAGCCAATCGCGGCGGTCTGTTCGAAAGGAACGGGTAGGCGATGATGAAACCGCTGATGAAGAAGAAAAGTGAAACTCCGAAACCACCATGAAACCAGGCCGACACCAGTGGCTCGTTCACCGTCGGGTCCGGCGAGATCCGGGCAGCGCGCAGGTCGGCATGGAAGAAAAGAATCGGCAAGATTGCCAGGAAACGAAGACCGTCGATCTGGGGAACATAGGCTCCGCTGCTCGTCACGCGTCCGAGCCGGCGAGGGAGATCCGAGAACCAGATCATGAGCGATCACCTGTCAGCATCTTGTCGCCGAAATTTCGGCTCTTGGGTCGGATCGTCGTTACATGGCACGGGCAGACGAGTGGAATTGTCGCGCACCACGTGTCAGCCTGCTCGAACCGAGCTCATAATCGCGCTGAATCGATCGGCGATCTTGCCGATGTCGAAAGTTTCTTCCGCAAAGGCGCGGCCGTTGTTGCCGAGTGCCGTGCGATTGGCTGGGTTGTCGAGTAGCCCCTTGATCGCTCCGACGAAGCTCGGGACGTCTTCAACCGCGACCGCATATCCGGCATTTGCGCGATTGATGATGCGCGAGGCGAGATTTTCTGGTGGTGCACTCAGGACGATCGGCCGACCCGAGCACAGGTAGCTGAGAACTTTTGAGGGGACCGAAAACGTGCCGGCGTCCTGCTCAAGCACCGCGATCAGCACGTCGGCTGTCCCAAGAACGTCGGAATAGGACCCAAACGCCTGAAACGGCAGAACGCGCAAGGGCTCTCCGGGTATGCTTTTGGCTTCTCGCTCGAGCCAGCTGGCATATGGTCCCTCGGAGGTCACAATCACGCGCGTGCGCGGGCGTTCCCCCAGCGCCTTCGCGACGGCCAGAATGAGCTCGGGGTTGTGCTTCAAGCCGATCGTTCCCGTATAGAGCACGACGTCGCAATCGCTCAGCCCTTGTTGGCGTGCCCATTCGTTCGCCTTCGGACGAGGTAATATCTCGTCCAGCGGAGCCCAGTTCTCTACAATGTGTATCCTGTCGCCGCTGACCCCGAACTCCTTTTCAAGCGTGTTACGGAAATCGTCCGCGATGATCACGACTGCCGCACTGCGGTTTGCCGCAGAGCTTTCCAGGAACTGATAGTATCGTCCGATCATCCGGCCAGCGACGCCGAGCCTTTCGCCGAGCAAGTCCCTGATGGCCTTACTGTAGATGTCCTGTTGCCAGAAAATGAACGGGTAGTTCTTGCGCGAGCAAAGGCCTACGACCTTGTCGAGAGCGTCGATCGGCAAGTTGCATCCAATCACGACGTCCGGATGGAACTTCGCGATACGCTCGGCGATGGCTTTGCCGACACGGATTTCCTGAAAACGCCGCTCTACAAGACCATATTTCTTGAACGGCTTACCAAGAGTCAGTGGCGAAATTTCCAAGCTTGGGGGATCGCCCGGCTCGATTTGCAGGCGCCCCTTCGGAGTTTGGAAATCGGAAAAATAGGTATGAACAACCTCATTGCCGCGGCGCGCCAACTCGCGGCTAAGTTGGACCTGAAATGGATGGCCGGAATAGTCACAGACGTAGATGCGCACTTGTCCGCCCCGTTAACCTCACCTTCGAGGTACAACACCAGGAAAGTCATCAGGCCGCGATGCTGCGGACGTCGTCAGTCTGGTGAACCTGATTCTCAATCCATCTGTAGCTCTGCTCCAACCCGGCACGCAGCGGCTGCGACGGCTCCCAGGCCAGCACTTTTCGGATCAAGTGATTGTCAGAGTTTCGTCCGCGAACACCGATAGGTCCAGGGATGTGATGCTTGCGAAGTGTCTTGCCGGCAATGCTCATGGCCATGTCTGCGAGCTGGTTGATGCTCACCATTTCCTCCGAGCCGATGTTCACCGGACCCAGATAATTCGAACGGGTTAATCGCAGTGTGCCTTCAATGCATTCGTCGATGAAGAGAAAGGATCGAGTCTGCTCGCCGTCGCCCCAGATTTCGATTGTGCCGCCGTCATGCGCCTCCGCGACCTTGCGGCAGATCGCAGCCGGCGCTTTTTCGCGACCGCCGGTCCAGGTACCGAGCGGGCCAAAAATATTGTGATAACGAGCGATCCGGACTTCCATTCCGAGGTTGCGGTGGTAGGCGAGGTAGAGCCGTTCGCTGAATAGTTTTTCCCATCCGTACTCACTATCCGGATTTGCCGGGTAGGCGCTCGCCTCCGACGTGATGGGGGCGTTCGGGTCTTTCTGATTGTGATCCGGATAAATGCAGGCCGAGGACGAATAGAATATGCGCTTGCAGTTGCGCTTGCTGGCGACATCCAAAACGTTCAGATTAATCGTCGCGGAATTGTGCATGACGTGCGCATCATTCTCGCCGGTGAAAATATACCCGGCGCCGCCCATGTCCGCCGCAAGCTGATAGATTTCATCAAACCGGCAATCGATGATGGCGCGGCAACTGGCGAGGTCGCGAAGGTCGGCGATAACAAAATCGTCTGCCTCGGTTGCGCTGTATTCAGGGTATTTGAGGTCGGCTCCGCGCACCCAGTATCCCTCTTGCTTGAGCCGCGTGACGAGATGATTGCCGATAAAGCCACCGGCGCCACACACAAGAGCACGCTTCATAATCATCCCCTCTGATTTCCCGGTCATGCAGCACGCGCTAATGATATGTAACATTAACTAATGCGGTTTTAGCTATACATTTCGTTATTGACTAACGCAAGCATGTCCGCCGCGGTGCAATGAAAACAGCCGTAAATTTTGGGGTTAAACTGGAGTCGTTGGGTCCGATTTGCTGTGAATGGCACTGCTAACGTCGTCATCACATAAGTGTCTTCAATGTATCATATCTGCGTCACATCGCTCCCGTCCAAGCTACGGAAGCGGGCTGACGCGATGGTCGCCGTTGCTTGCATGGTACGCACTGATGGTGTGCACGGGACGGGCGGCTGTGATGAAGGCGAAGTTCGATGAAGCAGGCGTGGCGCCGTGAAAGGACGCGGTTCGCGAGAGCAATGTGCAAACCACCCACGAAAGAGGATGGCATCCGCAGGGACACGTTGCCGGTTTATGGAAGAACCTGGCCGTGAGTATAAATGCATCGCTATTGACCGCGGGATCCTCGCAATGGCGGCGGCTTGCAAACGTGGGGTTGCTGATCGGTGGTTATGCCCTCGGGCAGGGGACGATATTCGCGGTCCAGACCTGGCTAGTCGCGCGCGGCGAGTACGACCTTCTCTCCGCCTTCGGCACGCACTTTTCCTTTGCGATGTTGAGCATCTTCCTGATAGATGCTGGTTCAACCACCACTTTGGCACGTGAGATCGCCCGGCTGTCGGCCGAACAAACGGGCGACGAGCTCTGGCCGCTCTTCTGGGCGACAGTTGTCGTCAGAGCCGCGATCGCGCTGGCGACCGGTGTGGCCGCGCTGGTCTACGCGTTGGCGTTTTCGTCAGATCCGTTTTCTCGATACTATCTGTTGTCGATCCTGCCGGGGCTGGCGGTGTGGACGGGCAACGCGGTCGGGCTTCTTGACGGCCTGAGGCTGAGCGGACTGAGCGGAGTGACAGGGTCGATTGCCTTCGCGACGTCCGCACTTGGTCTTGCCCTTGCCCTGAACACGCCACCCCACACGGCCGGCGCAATCCTGGGATGTGCGTTTTCCATCGGCTATATTTTCACAGTGGTGGCGCAATGGACAGCATTGGCTCGGCTGGGAAGGTATCCCCGCTTTCACCGGCCGACCCGACACGGGATCATGCACGCGCTCAAGGACGGACTCGCATTGTTGTCCCAATTTGTACCAGGACAACTCATTCTGCGGGTTCAGCTCGTGCTGAGTACCGTCTATCTCGGCACCGAGAGTACGGCATTGTTCGTGTATATCAAGCAGGCCATCGTCGCCATGACGATGCTGGTGGGCTTCATACTGCGAGTGGATTTTCCGGGTTTGGTTCAAAAAATGACGCGCGCCAAAGCGCACAGCATCGGAAGCATATTCGAGGCTCAGAAGTTCGCTATGGGTAGCGCGCTCTTTCTCGCAGCGGGCACGTTGATTGTTTGTTTCATGGCGCCGCTTGCACCACAGTACAATCTTGCCCGGGCAGCCCAGCTGTTGATGGCGTATGCGCCCTCGATCATCACGATATCGGCCGTGTCGATCATGATGCAGGGAATGGCTGCGACAGGTAGTTATGTCTCGGGCGCCAGAATAATAGCGATCAGCACGCTCGTCGGGGCGGTTGGGAGTTACCTGGCGATCGGGCCGTTTGGAATCTACGGGCTCTTGATCGGCGAAGTGACCGTTCACCTGCTGGGCTTTGCCCTGCTATATGGACACTTGCGCAGTTTGCAGTGAGCCGATTCGCGAGAGCGAATTGTTGCGGGACGTGTCACTCTGCCGGATGGATCGAGACGTCATCGGGCGAAAGTTCCGACGCATGGTTCAACAGCGCGATCTGGTCGAGGCGGTGTGTGGCAAATGAGATGTCTCGGTCCGGCGGGCGAGTCGGATACTCGAAGCCGATACGTCCAGCTACCTGCCGATCCTTCGCTCAATGATGTTATTGCGCTCGAGAGCCGATGCCACGCCCTGATCCATGAATAGTCCGATACGCGATGCGCCGATGGTGTTCCTCTCGATGACCACGTCCCGAACGCCGGGAGAGGGCGACGACGAGCCCTTGATCTCGATATGTGCGTCTTGTTCGAGACGATTGCCACGAACGACGATTGCGCGCGCAAGCGGTGGCGCGCCTGGCTGAGCTTCGCTTCGATACGCATGGACGCCGATCGCGGACTCCTCGGACAATACGGGTCTGCTCGTCCCCGCGCGATAGATGTTGCCCTCGATGATCCGGTTGTTCAGCAACTGGATTTGCCAACTCGGCTGGAAATGCGCATACATCAATCCGATGGCGAAGAAGCCGCCGGTCCTGTTCGATGTGTTACCAGCGATAACATGATTCAACCCGGTTCCGTAGCTCTGCGCGGCAACACCGCAATCCTCGAACTGGTTATCGATGATCAGATAGTTCTCCCTGGCCTGTGTCACGGTGATCACCGAGGTCGAATCCAGGCTTGTTTGCAGAGGACGGTCGAGCTCTAACCATGTTTGCGACGAGGTCGGCGTCCGCTCGCGCTTGGCGACGCGCGCGGACTGGCCGACGCCACGTCCATCGACAACCATCACGGCCGCACCGACCCAGTCGGGGCTGACCGGAAAATGACCTGCAGTTTCGTGGAGCGACAGACGTTGGGGAGCCACAGTGTCGGCATTTCCGAAGTAATACCCTCCGGGGCCGTCGGTGGTCAGCCCTTCTCGATCAAGCCCATAGATACCCTTGAAGGCGTTGTGACCAACAAAGATGTTTTCAGACGCGCTAACCGAATTGGATAACGTGTTAATTCCGCCTCCGTTGCCCTGAAGGTCTCCGGCCGAAATGTGATTATCTTCAAATATGATCCGGCTTGAGCCCGTTATCGAGTACCAGCCGTAACGTCCATTGACGAGAATGTTGCCGGAAATGACCGCATTGCGGGCATTGAACAGGAACAGCGAGCGGCCGGACCCCACGATATCGCAATCGACAAGTTCCAGCCGATCGCCGCTCAACCGAATCGTGTCGGGGCCGGAGCCGGGGAACATCTTGTTGATTTCCGTCATCCGACGGAAGGTCGCTTCAAGATCCAATTGCCCGCGAAATGCGGACACGCGGACGCGAACTCGCCTGATGGCGATGTCGGATGCGTCGGGCGCCGGCTTATTGCCGTCCAGGAAACCTCCAGCCAGGACATGACGGTGATTGGATGCATAGATCGTCACATCCTCGATCGAGAAACGGGTAGTCCCCTTGATGAGCGCATCGGGAGGATCAGAGAAGTCCGGCCAAACAAGGTTGACGAGATCCGTTCGCTCGCCCTTGATGGCAATGTTGGGCGGAACAACCAGAGTCTCGAGAATAACGTACCGCCCTCGAGGAAAGTATACGATTCCGCCTCCAGCCGCCTCTGCTGCGGTGATCGCAGCGGCGATCCCACGCGTGCTATTGGCCCTTCCATCGCCATTTGCCCCGTAGGCTCTCACATCGAAAACGCGGCCCGCGGCGGCTTCCGATATCCTCACCTGGATAGGTCCGGCATCGACCCATTCACTTTCGCCGCCGTCGCCGTTGGACAGACGAAGGCGGTAAAGTCCAGGTTGAATGCCCGGCGGGACCGAGAACTTGCCACGCCATGTGTCGCCCTCATTCAGGATCGCTGAAATCGGTGCGCCTCCTGCCTCTGACTCCGGCACCAATTCAAGACGTGCGCGATCTTTCCGTCGAATTATGTTGCGCCCGAAGACCTGTATCCAACCGCCAGGCATGACAGCCGCGCCGAGGGAGCCCTGCACCCAGTAGACGGTCGGCAGGTTGATGCGGCCGGAAACACGTCCCTGCGGCGAAGTCAGGGTGAACTGATAAATACCCCGCTCGAATTCGCGCGGGATGACGAACTTCAGTGACTGCGGATTTGCCTGCAGCACAGGAACGCTTTGCGTCATCGCATGCCCGCCACCGCGGTCAGGAATGCGGCCGATCGTCACCGTCGCGACATCGCCGAGCTCAGCTCCGGCGACGAGAACCGTCTCGTCAGGATCGACCGGATCATTAAACCAGAAAATGACCGGCTCGGCCGCGGCAGGCTGGATCCAGATGCAATTGACCAGAGTCAGGAGAAAGATCAGTTTAAAGCGGTTGAGACGCACGGGTCCAGGTCCACGCGATGCAAGACCATTGAATGGCCAGCGCACCATCACTTGTCTCGAGTATATCGGCGAAGCCGTGATCGCAGTGTGACATGTGTGCTCGATTGGCGGCGTTACGCATGGACCAGCAAGATCGTCATCGAGCTGTGCGCATAGTATCATAGATATGTTACATTTATCCAATTAACGTTCGAGCTCAGAGATCATAAAGCCGGATGTCGGGCGAACTAAATCTCTTTGGATCAATCAACAAAATCGGAACATGCCGGCTCAGACGGCGACCGATACGATGACCGTTGAAGAGGAATTTTGCATGGTCCCCCGAAGCGTACTCCGCTGCTCGGTTTCGAAATGTCTTGTGGCATCGACGATGCTCGTTGCCGCGCTGACCGCAACCGCTGTCGTTGCCGCGGCTCCCTTGACCGGGCAGGCGGAACAGGCGGGTGACCCGGTGATCGCCTGCGTCAATGACATCGAAATTCGCGAGAGCGATGTACGCGCCGCCGACAGGGAAATGGGGAGAAACCTGCCAACACGAGAGGACGGGCGGCGTGAGGAGGTGATCAAGTTCCTGACCGATACGATCATGGTTTCCGCAGCGGCAGGTGAGACAGCGCTCGACGAGGCCGAGATCCGCTCGCGCGTCGCATTCGTGCGCAACCGCGTGATCATGGAGCAGGTGATCGAGGCCGCGGGCCGGAAGGCCGCGAACGAACAGGCCGTCCGCAAGGCCTATGACGAACTGGTCGCAAAGATATCGGCCGAGCCCGAGTTCCACCTCTATGCGCTGCACTTTCCATTTTCAGATCCGAACGACGAGGCCGCGATGAAGGTCGCCGAGGAAAAGGCCCGCATGGCGTATGAAAGGATCGGCAAGGGCGAAGCTTTCGAGGCGGTCGCGCGGGACATGTCTGACGATCCGAGCGCAAAAGCGAACGGTGGCAATCGGGGATATGTCACGCGCGCCATGATGGGAATGGAGTATGCCGAGGTGGTCCCAACGCTGGACAAAGGCAAGGCCTCGCAGCCCATCAAAACGCGAATCGGCTGGCACCTTATCAAAATCGAAGAAACGCGGGTACGAACGCCCCCGGATCTGCAATCGATACGCAACGGACTGGAATTGAACCTCGCCCGTCAGGGCCAATCGGATCTCATCAACAAGCTGCGTTCGGAGGCTAAAATCCAGCGGTTGGACAACATGTCGGCGGGGAGCGGCGCGGCGCTAGGGAAATAGCCTTGGAGAAGCCTTGGCGATGCGGGCGGGGGCATGGGCCAGGCAAATCGTTCGGCGTGGCAGTGTAGGTCAGTGCGAGCGGTCGCTTGTATCAGTTGCCAGACGCTGCAATGAGCCAATCGCTGCCTCAACCATTGCAACTCGTAAGGCGTGGCCTCGGGTACGAGGAATACAGTTGCATTCTGATGTCTCGGACGCTGAAACCACGATCTGCAAACCTGCGAGAGGCTTGTGATTTCTATCAGCCGGACTTGCTTCCTCCGAGATCTGTGCCGCCCAAGGCTAAGCGGCTACGGTGGTCGATCCGCGACGCCTTTTGGATCCCTTAGACCCAGTGCCGCTTCCCAGGCAAGGGAATCAGCGATGATGCGATCGAGATCGGCATACTTTGGTGTCCAATTGAACTCCCGCCGCGCGAGGTCTGCATTGGCGACTACGGAGGCGGCATCACCAGGGCGTCGGCCGCAATGACGCACTTCGAGCGGACGACCTACGGCCTTTCCAACGCTGTTTATCACCTCAAGGACGGAATAGCCGTGTCCATAGCCACAATTCGCGACGAGATTTTCGCCACCTGCGCGCAGGCGTGCAAGCGCGAGGCGGTGTGCAACTGCAAGGTCACTGACGTGTATATAGTCGCGAATGCACGTGCCGTCGGGCGTAGCGTAATCGGTACCAAAGATGTCCAATGCAGGCCGTTTGCCGGTGGCCGTCTCGCAGGCAACTTTGATTAGGTGAGTTGCACCAGGTGTCGACTGTCCCGTTCGGCCGTGCGGATCTGCGCCTGCCACGTTGAAGTATCGCAAGGCCGTATAGGTGAAGCCGTAAGCCGACGACGCGTCGGAAAGCATCCACTCGATCATTAGTTTTGATCGACCGTATGGTGACTCAGGACACGTTGTCGCATTCTCTGTAATCGGCGCCTGGCCCTGGCTGCCATAAACGGCAGCCGTCGATGAAAATATGACGTGACGAATGTTCGCCTCAACGGCCGCCTCAAGAAGGGCGCGCGTTTTGCACGTGTTGTTTTCGTAGTATGCCAGCGGCATGGCTACCGATTCAGGAACAACAACGGAGGCTGCAAAATGGATGACTGAATCGATCGACCAATCGCGGAGAAGCGATTTCACCAATAAAGAGTCGGCAATATCGCCGACGACAAGTTTCGCCTTCGGCGGCACAGCCCATTCAAATCCGGTGGAAAGTCGATCAAGGACGATCACATCCTCACCGTTATCGAGAAACTCCCACACCGCGTGACTACCAATATAGCCGGCGCCGCCGGTCACCAATATCGCCACAAGACCACCTTCAAATTTGTCCAGTTCCGGAACGGCGCGGTATCGTTAGTGATAACGCCTGCCGACTAATCCGGATGATAGTCCTTTCGCAGGCCTGTTCGTTTTCTCAGCGCGTCTTTAACAGGCAACCATTTCGGGCGCAACGTACGAGCAGGCGGGGCCGCGGCGGGGGACGATCACCCAACCGCCGCCTGACTTATGTTATCAGTATCATTATTTTTCCACCGAAATAACATAAATCACAAAACTAGAATATGCGCATCACATATGGCGACTAGGTTGCTGCCACCTGGACACAGCGCTGGGTTGGGCTCAGGGACGCGTCAAATTGAAACGCACAATTTAAGGAGAGATCGGTATGAGAAGTATCAATCGCTTGTTCATGGCGTCGGCTGCACTGGCGTGCTTCGGCACGGCCCCCGCAATTGCCGCCGGTCCGCCTGATCCGTATCCGTTTCCAGGTTTTAGCATCAACATCATTGGCGGTGGGGCGACCTTCCCGTCGATCGCCTATCGCGAGCTTCTGGACTGCCAGTTTCATCCGCTGGGATATGGCAACAATACCGGTCCCGGACCGCGGACGATCAATCCGAACTGCCCGTCGGCGCCGTTTGGCACGGCAGCCAATGGCGCTCTCTGGTACTATTACGCGCCCACGGGTTCGGGGAACGGCAAGACTGCGCTCAGAAACAATAACAATACCTCGCTGACGAATCCGATCACGACCACGATCCCCTACACCTCGGACCAGATCCCGAACTACCCGTACCCTCAAGCAGAGGGCTACCACTACTCGGGCAGCGACGACACTTGGAATCTGGCCGATCAGCAGGCTTGGGTCACCGCCGGCAATCCCGCCAAATTCGGCAACGTGGTCCAGGTTCCGGCGGTCGCCGGCGCGGTCACCATCATTCTCAACGGCAATGACGGCGGCAACACCGCACTGACTCAGAATGGCGCCCCGGTCACCGGCTCGAGCAGCCGGATCAACCTGACTCGGCAGGCGGTGTGTGGTATCTTCTCCGGCCACATCACCAAGTGGGACAACGGTATCCTCACTGCCCAGAACGGTGGCGTGGCCATGGGAACCGGCCAGATCAGGGTCGTGCACCGGTTCGACGGCAGCGGAACAACCTTCCTGCTGACCAACGCTCTCCAGGCACAGTGCCGTGCCGTCACGGGCCCGAACAGCGAGACGGACCCGACCATCGTCTCTTATCAGTTCCCGTGGGGCGATCAATCGACTTGCCCGGCCTTGCCGCGGGGCGCCAACACGGTCGTTTGGCCTGATCAGTTCCCGACGGTTTGCGGCAGCGCCAACTCCGCTCCGGCGGGTTCGGTGTTCACCAATTCGGGATCGAATGGCAGCCAGTCGCTGGTCAACACTGTGGTCGCTACGCCGGGTGCGATCGGCTACGTTTCGCCCGACTTCGCGAAGCCGGCCAACCCTACTGGTCCGATCACTGCCAATCTGCAGAACGAGTGGGACGTCAGCACCAATGCCTCCAGCACTCGCACGTTCGTTGCTCCCACCGTCGCGGCGACCGAAGCCGCGATGAGCTCTGTCACCCCGGTATTCGACAGCACCAGCCGCGCCAATCCGCTGGCCTGGAGCTTGCAGGGTGTTGTGCCAAACCCGACCCTGTCGACGGCTTACCCGATCGCCGGCTTCTCCTGGCTGTTAATGTATCAGTGCTACAATAGCGGCAACAACGTGCCGGTTCAGCTCAATACCTTCCTGTACTCGCTGTACGCTGGCGGGAAGTTGGGAGATATCATTAACAGCAACGGCTTCGCGACGGCTCCGAATGCATGGGTGTCGCAAGTGTACCAATTGTTGGGCGATATCAACATCGCGCCCGGCAATGTAACGGATTCGTCCTCTCCGTGCTTCGGCAAGCTCGGCGCAACCTGATAAGGGGCGCAGACCTCGCGTGACAAGCTGAAAAAGTGGTGTGCACCCGGCATCGCCGGGTGCACATTTTTTTGGAAACAGGCGTTCGATCGCTGGTTGGGCTGGATGCAGGAATCGTCCGAAAGGTCGTCATCGGGAAAGATTGCTCTGACATCCAATTGCCGCGGGATATGGAACGGCGCAACCGGGTATCGGCACCGTGCACGATTGCGATTGCTTGTTATCGTCTTGTTACACGCGCCGGATAATTTTCATGGACTTGGCTTGGGTTCATCGCGCTTATGAATACGCAAGAAATTATTCGGTGACTCACCAGAGTTCCAAATCTGCTGCGGTCGGCCTTGATGCGCCCGAGTTCTGCCCGCTCGACTTTGTCGATCGCCATCCTTCCTGTCGTCGCGATCGGTGCAAAGCGATGATTTCCCTGTCTTGCCCACCTTGGCACCGCGACCACGGACACGCCGATGTTGCGGCGAGTTGGGCCTCTTGGCCGAGCGGTACGAAGTCGGCAAATAAACGACGAGGCGTCTCATGCTTTGCCGGATCTGCGGCTTCGATCACGAAAGGGGGCGCTCACGGTCCCTAAACTTGCTGGAAGTGGT
>Ga0081540_1000253_pt1 | contig 56400 bp, 34 predicted proteins | sample TabmetS2T1R1_FD_71024 | JGI IMG/M metagenome (GOLD analysis project Ga0081540, IMG submission 71024) | Tabebuia heterophylla rhizosphere microbial communities from the University of Puerto Rico - S2T1R1 | ecosystem: Host-associated > Plants > Roots > Rhizosphere ...
CAGGATCAAGATCACCGGTCGCGGCGGCCGCACGCTCGCGGAGAAATGGCGCGCCGGCCCCCGCGCCTATCTCGGCCTTGCTTCGGTCGGATTTCCAAATCTCTTCATGATCACCGGTCCCGGCAGCCCGTCGGTGCTGGCGAGCATGATCCAGGCGATCGAGCAGCATGTCGACTGGCTGGCCGATTGCCTCGGCCATATGCGCGACGTCGGCGCCGCTACGATCGAGCCCATTCGCGACGACGAAGACGCCTGGGTCGAACACGTCAACGACGTCTCGACCGTGTCGTTACGTTCGACATGCAGTTCCTGGTATGTCGGGACCAACATTCCCGGTCGCCCTCGCGTCTTCATGCCCTATATCGGCGGCTTCCCGGTCTATGTCCAGAAATGCAATGAGATCATGAACGGCGGCTACAGGGGATTCGTGATGGACGGGGCGCAAGGCGGGCGCGCGCCGCGAATACGTTTTACCGAGCGCTGGCACGTGCCGCTCGACATCGAGGTCATTTCACCGGCCTCGGTGGCGGCGAAGCGCGTTCCCGTGGTTTAAGGCTGCTTGGCCCGGCTTTCGGCGTCGATGACGAGCCGGCGCCGGGTTGGAAAAAGCGTCAGATCGTAGCGCTCGGAAATCAGTCCCCAGAGCCCCCGAGGCGCGAACAGCATGACCAGAATTCCGACGATGCCGACGAGAATGAGGTACGAGGCACCGAAGTCCGCGAGATAGCGCTGCATCAGATAGAAGATCATCACGCCGACGATCGGCCCTTCCATCGTTCCGATGCCGCCGATGACGACGATGAAGATGACATAGGCCGTCCAGTCCAGCACCGAGAAGGCGGCATCTGGTGAGATGCGTGCCTTCTGGAGATAGATCAGTGCGCCGATCATGCCGGTCATGGCGGCGGTTGCGACGTAGACGACGAGCTTGATGCGATAGATGTCGACACCGAGGCTCGCGGCAGCCGCCTCGTGATCGCGGATCGCTCCGAGCGCAAGGCCGCGGCGCGAGCGAAGAATGAGATAAACCGCAACGAGCGTGCCGGCCACCAGCGCCAGCGCTACCCAGTAAGAAATGATGTCGCGTGCCGCGGGCGTGCGCACGTCAAGCAGGGTCTTGACCCAGTCAAGGCCCGGCACGGACGACGTGACAGCCGGCGTGAGCGACGTACCAGTGCCGCCGCCGAGCGGTTTGACCTGCGCGAACGCGAGACGATAGACCTCGGCCACAACCCAGGTCCCGATCGCAAAATAGGCGCCGCGCAGGCGGAAGACGATCAGAGCGGTCGGCAATGCAAACAGCGCCGAGATCGCACCGGCGATCGGAATGGCAAGCAGGGGATTGAGGCCGCCGATCAACGTGAGCGCGAACAGGAGATAGCCGCCGAGCCCGACAAAGGCCTGCTGGCCGACCGAGATCAGGCCGGCATATCCGGCAAGCAGGTTCCAGCATTGCGCCAACGCCAGCATGTAAAAAAGGAAGATCATATCCTGGATCAGGGTGCGACCCGCGAACATTGGGAGCAGCGCCAGCGTCAGCAGAATGACCGTGGCGGCGGCCAATGCAGCGTGCGAGGCGCGGCCGGTAGTCCGGATACTGAATGTGTGCGTCGGACCGGTTGCGGCTTCACCCATCGCGTTCAATCCTGTGCGCGGGGAAAGAGGCCGCGCGGCCTGATGACGAGAACCACGAGGAAGGCAAGATGGCCCGCCAGAATCTGCCACTCCGGATCGATACGCGCGCCGATGGTCTGGGCCAGCCCAAGCACGATGCCGCCGGCGAGCGTCCCCCAAAAACTGCCGAGACCGCCGATGATCACAGCCTCGAAGGCATAGAGCAGACGCGCTGGCCCGATGGTCGGATCGAAATTCGCGCGCAGTCCGAGATAAAGCGCCGCAATCGCGATCACGACGAAGGCTATCCCCATCGCTACCGCGAAGATACGCCTGATGTCCACGCCCATCAGCTGCGCCACTTCGAGATCGTCCGACGTCGCGCGAAAGGCGCGGCCGATCGGCGTGCGGTAGAAGATGAAGTTGAGAAACACGATCACCGCGATCGCAGACAACAGCGTCAACAGCGGCACGACTCCGACCGCGATGCCGCCGCCGAGCGGGATCGAAGCGGTCTCGATCGCGCCTGAGCGCAGGCGCTGGCTGTCCGCCGAGAAGGTCTGCAACAGGCCATTCTGGATGATGATCGAGAGACCGAAGGTGACGAGCAGCGGCGCCAGCAAATCGCGCCCGAGCGTCCGGTTCAGCAGCACGTGCTGAAGCGCGAAGCCTATGGCGAACAGGATCGGGATCGCCACCACCACTGCGATGAAAGGATCGAGGCCGAGCTTGCTTGCGACGACAAGAATTGTGAACGCCGCGAGAACGATGAGGTCGCCATGCGCAAGGTTGACCAGCCGCATCACGCCGAACATCAGCGAGAGCCCGGCCGCGAACAGCGCGTAGAGGCCACCGAGCAGCACGCCTTGAATCAGTGCATCGATCCAGCCTGTCATGGTCACGAGCCGAAGTAAGCGCGGTGAATCTGCTCGCGCGTCAGATCGCGGGGACGGCCGGTGAGCGACAGGCGGCCTTCCTGGAAACAGTAGACGCGATCGGCGACCTTCATCGCCTGCACGATATCCTGCTCGACCAGGATGACGCTGGTGCCCTCGGCCCTGATCTGTGGCAGCCCGGCGTAGATGTCGGCGATGATGATCGGGGCAAGCCCAAGGCTGATCTCGTCACACAACAGCACGCGCGGATTGGACATCAGGGCGCGGCCAATGGCGACCATCTGCTGCTGCCCGCCTGACAGTGTTGGCGTCGCCGAGGACCGCCGCTCCCTTAGGATCGGGAACAGCGCGTAGACGCGATCGAGCGTCCATGGCCCCGAGATCTTGCGGCCGTAGCCGCCGATCAGAAGATTCTCCTCCACGGTGAGCGAGGGAAACAACCGCCGGCCTTCCGGCACAAGCGCAACGCCGAGCCTGACGATATCGGCCGCCGGCCGCGCGCCGATCGGCACGCCGTCGAGCAGGACACTGTCGGCCTTACCGTGAATGAGGCCTGCGATCGCTTTGAGGAAGGTGGACTTCCCTGCCCCGTTGGCACCGATGATGGCAACGGTTTCGCCGGCGTCGAGCGTCGCGTCGATGCCATAGAGCGCCTGGAAGTCGCCGTAGAAGGCCGTGAGTTCGCGAGTTTCCAAAAGCGGCATGCATCAAGCCTCGATGCCGATATAGATCTGATGCACGTCGGGCCGCCGCATCACCTCACGCGGCAAACCTTCCGCGATCTTGCGCCCGAAATTGAGCACGACCAAACGATCGACCACAGCAAGCAGGGCGTGAACGACATGCTCGATCCACAGGATCGCGACACCGGTCCTGCGGATATCGCGGATGGTGGCAACAAGCTCGGCGCATTCGCCTTCGGTGAGGCCACCCGCGATTTCGTCCAGCAGCAGCAGCCGCGGCGCGGTCGCGAGGGCGCGCGCCATCTCGAGGCGCTTGCGCTCCAGGAGAGTAAGGGAGCCTGCCAGGGCATTGGCCCGCTTGAGCAGGCCAAGCCGGTCGAGTATCTCGCCGCAATGCTGCGCCGCTTCGCGCTCGGATCTCTGGCGCCCGTAGACCGCGCCGACCAGAAGATTCTCGAACACGGTGAGCTTCTCGAACGGCTGCGGAATCTGATGCGTGCGGCCGATGCCGGCTCGGCAACGACCCTGCGGCGGGATGTTTGCGAGGTCATGGCCGTCGAAGCGGATGCGGCCTGCCGTCGGCGCAAGGGCGCCGTCGATCAGGTTGAACAACGTGGTCTTGCCCGCGCCGTTCGGCCCGATGATGCCGACCGCCTCGCCGGGCGCGATCGAAAGATCGAGATCGTCGGCGACGATGATCGAGCCGAAGCTTTTCTTCAGGCCGGCGACTTCCAGCAGCATGAGATGTCAACGCGCCGCGCGATCAGGAGATGGCCTCCATCTGGCCGGCAACGGGGATCGCCGGCGCCGTCTTGTTGTCGGTGATGACGATATCATACTTGCCGTCCTTGAACCGCCACTGGCCGCCGACGAGCGGCGTCTTGGCGACGTTCTTGGCAGCGAACGGCGGCAGGTTGGCGCCGCCCCACTGCACCTTGCCGACGACGGTATCGAGATTGGTGGCGGCAATGGCCGCGGTGATCGCCTTGCTGTCGCGATCCGGCGTGCGCTTGAGCACGTCTACCGCGACCTCGAACAGCGCATGGATGAAGCCGATTGGCTGCGTCCACTGCTTCTTGGTCGCGGCCTGATAGGCAGCTGCGAGATCCTTGGCGCTCATGCCGGTGAGCGACGACTTGAAGGGATGGTTCGGCGACCACCAGACCTCCGAAGAGAGATTGTTACCATCCTTGCCAAGCGCCTCGACGGCGACGGGAAAGAGGATCGCCTTGCCGATGGACGCGACCTTCGGCTTGAACCCCTGCTGCAACGCCTGCTTCCAGAACGTGGTGAAATCCGGCGGCAGCACCACGCCGGTGATGATCTCGCAATTGGCCGACTTGAACGCGCCGATCTGCGCCGAGAAATTATCGGTGAGATTCTGGTAGCGGCCGGGATCGGTGAGCTTGTAGCCGCCCTTGTCCAGCACCGGTGGAAAGCCGACGACCTTGTCACCCCAGGCATTGCCGTCGCCATCGTTTGGAAACAACCCGCCGACGGATTTGTTGGTCGCGACCTGGTTCCACATGTTGGTGAAGACCGCAATGACGTCCTCGAGCCCCCAGAAGAAGTGATAGGTGTAGTTGAAACCCTTCCACGCCGGCGGCCCGCCACCGGGATTGGCCTGGCGGCCGATGAACCATGGCTGCCACGGCGCAACCGTCGAGATGCACGGCACCTCCTCGATCTCGCACTGGGTCGAGACCGGGTTCGTGGTCTCCGGTGTCGAGGCCACCAACATCAGATCGACCTTGTCCTGAACAATCAGATCCTTTGCAACTTCGGCGGCGCGGTTCGGATTGGACTGGCTGTCCTTGGGGACGACCTCGACCGGCACGGTAGCGTTGCCGACCTTGATCCCCGCCTTCGCGGCTTCCTTGAAATTGGCGATGATGAAGTTGTCGGCTTCCGCGAAGGCGGCGAGCGGCCCGGTGAGCGGCGAGACATAGCCGAGCTTGATCGCGCGCGTTTGCGCGATCGCCGGCGACTTCAATCCGACGGATAGCGCGGCGCCGGTTGCGGCGGAGTATTTCAGGAGCGTCCGGCGATCGATCGAATGGCGATGGGCCGAACTGATCTTGTGGCAGGTCATCTGCGCGTCCTCCCTCTGGATGCGCCGGATTCCCATCGTGGATCGATTGACACACGGGCCGGCGTTCGATATTCGAACATACGTTCGTATGTCGACCAGTGTCTGCCAGAGGCCAAAGGGAGTCAACAGGCCGCCTCATGACGCAACCGCCGCAGCCCTACAAGGGCGATCCTGACGACAAGGAGTTCATGACGACGCTCGCCAAGGGCCTCGCGGTTCTCGGCGCGTTCGGGCGGCAGCGGCCGACCATGACCTTGTCGGAAGCGGCCGAGGTTGCGGACCTGTCGCGCGCCACCGCACGGCGCGTGCTGCGCACGCTCACCCAGCTCGGCTATGTCGAACAGGACGGACGCTCGTTCTCCCTGTCGCCGCAAATCCTCGATCTCGGCTTCGCTTACCTGTCGACGCAAAGCTGGATCGATCGCGCCCTGCCGCTGATGCGCGAGCTCAGCGAGCGGCTCGGCGAATCCTGCTCGGCGGCGATCCTGCAAGGCAACGACATCGTCTATGTCGCACGCGTGCCGGCGCGCAGGATCATGTCGGCGGCGCTTGCGGTCGGCAGCCGCCTGCCCGCGCTGCATACCGCGCTCGGGCGGATCATGTTCGGCTATCTTGATGAAGCGGAGATCTGGCGGCGGCTAAGGTCACAGCGCATCGAGGCCTACACACCGCAAACCATCACCGACCTCCAGGCGCTGTTCGATCGCATCCGCAGCGATCGCGCCCAGCGCTTCTCCATCGTCGACGAAGAGCTCGAGCGCGGCCTGCGCGCACTCGCCGTGCCGGTGCTCGACCGCAGCGGACAGGCGGTCGGCGCGATCAATCTGTCGACGCATTCGACCCGCACGACGCGCAACGCAATGCGCGAGCATTTTCTCCCCGAGCTCAACCGCATCGCCGACCAAGTCTCCTCCACGACGGTCTGATCCGCCTCCCCTTGCCAAGGCGCGGATGCAGCCGTATCGTTGCGCAAGTTCGAAATACGGACATATGTTCGATAATCGAACACGATGAGATGAGGGAGACAACGTGATGGCAGGCAAGGCGCAAAACGCGGCAATGGCGATCCCGCCGGAGCACACCGGCAATGTCAAAGTCAGCCGCCCGCAAACCGGCGCGGAATACCTGGACTCGCTGCGGGACGATCGCACCGTCTACATCTATGGCGAGCGGGTAAAGGACGTCACCAAGCATCCGGCCTTCCGCAATACCGCGCGCATGGTTGCCCGTCTCTACGACGCGCTTCACGACGACAAGCGCAAGGACAAGCTCCTGCTGCCGACCGATACCGGCAATGGCGGCATGACGCACGCCTTCTTCAAGGCGCCGAAGACCATGGACGACCTGATCGCCGGCCGCAGCGCGATCGCCGAATGGGCAAGGATCACCTATGGCTGGATGGGCCGTGCGCCAGACTACAAGGCCGCATTCCTCGCGACGCTGGGCGCGAACGCCGACTTCTACGAGCCGTATCAGGACAACGCCAAGCGCTGGTACAAGTTCAGCCAGGAGCGCGTGCCCTTCATCAACCACGCTATCATCCATCCCCCGGTCGATCGCGACCGTCCGCCCAATGAAGTGGCCGACGTCTGCTGCCATGTCGAGAAGGAGACCGACGCCGGCATCATCGTGTCGGGCGCCAAGGTTGTCGCGACGGGATCGGTGCTGACGAACTACACCTTCGTCGCGCATCACGGCCTGATCCCGCTGCAGGACAAGAAGTTCGCCGTCGTGTTCATGGTGCCGACCAATGCGCCCGGCGTTAAATTCATCTGCCGCACGTCGTACGAAATGAGCGCAAGCGTGATGGGAAGTCCGTTCGACTACCCGATCTCGAGCCGGCTCGACGAGAACGATGCCGTCTTCATTCTCGACAAGGTGCTGGTGCCCTGGGAGAACGTCTTTGTCTATGGCGACATCGAGAAGGCGAACAACTTCTTCCCGCGCACGGGATTTCTGCCGCGCTTCGTCGTGCATGGCTGCACGCGCCTTGCGGTGAAGCTCGACTTCATCAGCGGGCTCTTGCTGAAGGCCACCGAGGCCGCCGGCACCAAGGACTATCGCGGCGTGCAGGCCAATGTCGGCGAGGTCATCGCCTGGCGAAACCTGTTCTGGAGCCTGTCCGACGCGATGGTCAGGGATCCCAAGCCGTGGATCGGCGACTATGTGCTGCCGAACATGGATCCCGGCAACGCCTATCAGATCATCGCCACCATGGCCTATACCAAGGTGAAGTATCTGATCGAGCAGACGGTCGCCTCCGGCCTGATCTATCTCAACAGTCACGCGAGCGACTTCAAGAACGGCGAGATCCGCCCCTATCTCGATCGCTATTTGCGCGGCTCCAACGGCTACAAGGCCGAAGAGCGCGTCAAGCTGCTCAAGCTGTTGTGGGATTGTCTCGGCAGCGAGTTCGGCGGGCGGCACGAGTTGTACGAGATCAATTACGGCGGCTCGACCGAGGAGATCCGGCGCTACTGCCTGTTCGGCGCGCAGGCGTCCGGCAATGCCGACCGCTTCAAGGGCTTTGCCGAGGATTGCATGGCCGAATACGACCTCGACGGCTGGAAGGTGCCTGATCTCTCCGATCCTGGCGAGCTCAGTTATCACATGCTGCGCCGGTGACGAATGACGCCGCGACCATCGGGGTCGGTTCTTGCGGCCTTGATGACGGCCAGGGAGATCACAGTGAGATGAACATGCCACTCTCATCTTCGTCCGCGCAGGCCCTTGGCCCGCACGGCGCCGCCATTGATCCGGGACGCTTCCGCTCTGTCATGGGCGCTTTTGCAACGGGGGTGGCCGTCATTACGACCGAGTGGAACGGCGAGTTGTACGGCGCGACGGTCAATTCCATGACGTCGGTCTCGCTGCAGCCGTGCATGCTTCTGTTCTGCACCAGCGAAGGCAGCGCAACCGGAGCGGCGATCCGCCGGCGCGGACTGTTCTCGGTCAACATTCTTGGTCGGCATCAGTACGACCTGTCCATCCGGTTCACGGGGACGCGGAAGAATCGCTTCGAAGATCTGGCCGTCGCATTCAGTTCAGACGGACTTCCACTGCTGCAAGGCGCCGCCGGCCAATTATGCTGCCGGGTCGCGGCGATACACAAAGCAGGCGACCACGATATCATCCTCGGCGAAGTGTTCTCGGGCGAAGAAAATACGTGCAGCCCACTTGTCTTTCATAAGGGCGCCTACGGCAGCTTTCACGGTGATTGAATGGCCGCGCAGGTCCGATCCATTCGACGACAAGTCTCGGCAACCCGAGGCCGCTGAACAATCGCGGGCTAAGAAGCCCGTAAATTGCGGTGGTTGAATCGGCGGTTGACTCGGCAACCAGCAGCGATCAGAAGAAAAATCCGTTTGGATGAATGGTCGGAGTGGCAGGATTCGAACCTGCGACCCCTGCTTCCCGAAAGCAGTGCATCTTTTCTAACGCATTGATATTTCTAGCACTGACAGGCCCTTGTGTCCCGTTTTGTTCACGATGGTTTGGCCCAATTCATTGCGATTTCATTGCGCGTTCGACAGGTGTCCACTGTGGCTGCGAAATGAGCTTCGGCTTACGGCTTGGTCTGGGGAGTCTTCCGGTCTTCGCGAAACCGCGGGGCCTTCCTTCCCGCGTGCTTCGCGCTGCACCATCCCGTGCGGAAAGCCAAGCGGCGCAACGCCTGGCTATGAGATGAGCAGCGTCACTGCTGCGGTGCGAGCACTGCTCCAGCACCACGATCGCCGAAGGTCACGTCGGGCTCGAAGACGGTATCGCGGGCGGTCGCCGTAAGCTGCGAAGCGACGTCCGTAGCTCGCACTACCCCCTGGTTCCTGTCGCGCATCCAGCCCCACCACAGAGCAGCGACGCCGGCTACATGCGGGCAGGCCATGCTAGTCCCGTCATCGGGCCGCAGGCCGCCGCCTCGCGCGGCTGAGACGATTCCTACACCGGGCGCACAGAGCTGCGGATTTATGTTGGAGAACGGCGCGATGCCCTGTAGCCCAGACAAAACAGGCCACGTTGCGCCAACGGACACTATGCCGCGAGCCGCGGCCGCGGGAATGCTAACGTCAATGACGAAGTTGGGATTCAGATTACGGCGGCTTTCATTTCCTGCGGCGGCTACGATGACCGTGCCGGGCGAGTCTTCGTTCTCCTGCATTAGTAGATTAGCAAGCGTTTCGAACTGGCGAAGGTTTTCGCGGTAAGACCTGAGGGCGATCGAAGTCGCAAGCTCGGGCGGGTTGCCTTGTGTCATTAGATTCTTCTGCATCTTCGGGAAGTCGAAGCCGAGCGACATTGAGATAATATTCGCGCCTTCAGAGTGGGCCCATGTGAGCGCGTCGAGCACCGATTTTGTGCTGCCGAAGCCGTCGTCTCCTAGCACCTTGCCGATGAGCACTTCAGTGACGCCACGAGCGACGCCGATTCGCACCTTCTCCACGTCTCGCCCGAAGATCGTGCCAGCACAATGCGTGCCGTGCCCGTTCACGTCGTCGTCCTTGCCATTCGAGAAATTCCGACGTTTAGAAATAATGGCCTCACGGATCGGGGCGAACGCCGCATGGTTCGGATCGATCCCCGTATCAAGGACCGCCACCTTCACTCCTGCGCCATCGAGGTCTCTTGGCGAGCGGCCCAGTACGTCGGCAATACCCCACGATAAGCCCGTAGCCTTGGCGTCCGCCATCGGGTCCCGGGGGACCGCTTCAATACCGAAATCAGTCGCCTTGACTGGCTCGATCAGCGTCACCGGCATGTTGCGAGCGACAATCTTTGCTGGATCGCGGCTCGCATCCAGCGCGGTCTTCCTATCGTTGGTGACGGCGATCGAGACGTAGTCCGACACCGGCACGCCGCGCGGTCGGGCGACCAATATTTCATCCGCCGACAGCGTTTCCAACGAGCCGCTCCTATCGCGGCCCTGCGCCCGACGCCTCGCTCGAATTAAGCCGACGTCCGCCCCTACTTCCATGATGATGAAATGGTCGTAACTCATAAGACACCTTTCAATGCTTCGCCGCCAGCCGACCTATCTTCCGTCACATGCAGTTTGCCACATTCACTGCCTTGAGGTTAACGGCACTACTGGCGTCACTGAAATTACATCCTCATCGCGAGGCAAGTTTGATCGGTCACGCAGCACAGCGGCTGTTTGGGGATCGCCGTCAGGGGCCACGATCAAACCGTCGCCGAGAAGCCCTTGATCTGTGCCGGCCGCAAAGCCTTTCTTCGTCGCCGATGCCAACAAGAGAGCCGCTATGTCCCGCGCTCTAACCGCCGACGCGCCCTGCGAGTTTGCATATTCCCACCAGAGCGCGGCGGTGCCGACGGCAACCGCGCAGGACAACGTTGTTCCGCTCATAGTGCTGAAGCCACCTCCCGGTTTGGCAACGGGCACCTCGACACCCGGAGCACATATTGTGGAGCCGAGGTTCGTAAACGCGGCGGCTTCGAGGCCGTCTTCACCGCGTCCGATAGCACCCACGGAGATCACACCGCGGGCTTTCGCGATCGGCGATGTGACGGGGACACGATTATTGACGTCACTGTCGTTTCCGGCCCCCGTAAATATCAAGGTGCCCCGCACCGATTGATCCTCGTCAATACGTAGAAAATTCATAAACGTCTCAAATAAGCGCGTATACTCATGATGCGCATCCAGCACTTTCGCGAATGCTTGTCGCGCTCCGGCCCCAGACTGTTCTAACCATTCGCCGTACCGGATAAAATCTATTCCAAACCCTAGATGGACGATGTCGACACCACACTCGCGCAACCAAAGCAGTGCCTGCAAAACGGAATCGGATTCTGGATTCTTCGCCATCTTGGCAAAAACCAGCTTCTTAACTCCCGGCGCAACGCCAATCCTCCTTCCGCCGACAGGTCGTCCCAGAATCACGCTCACTATCGCTGTCCCATGATCAATCCAATCGTCGGTGTTTTCTTTTTTGGAAAACGTCTTCTGAACGATTTCGAGGCCAGCGAACGCTGGATGGGAAAAGTCAAGCCCTGTGTCTATACAGCCGATCGTCACTCCCCTGCCCGTGAACGGACTTCGGTCGGCGCCAATCGCCTCAAGGGCCCAATTAGGTGATGACGCGTGGTCCATCGCGATCTTTGACGCTGGCGTTTCAATAATCTCGGTTGCGGGAAGCTCGGCTGTACTGATCTTGAAAAATTTTTGACCTGACGGGGTCACGTATCTTCGCAGCTTCTGCAACTCCGTTTCCATTTCTTCTTGCCGGCGGGCGGCATCGACCTTCTCTTGGCGCTCCCGTTCAAGGCGTTTCTCCTCAATTTCAGCTGCACTCTTGGACTTTGCTAGAAAGGCGACCTGCTTCTTGTCGAAATCGTTCTGACGCGACTCCGACCACCTTACCGCCTCGGCGAGAAGAGTCCCCCGCAACAAATACTCAGGTGGGATATTTTCGGAATGAGGCTCGGCCCGGTTATGGAGATATTCGTCGAGTTCAGCAATTCTACGATCCAACTTGTTCCTCCAGAGCAGAAATTCCCTCTGGTCGGATATCCAATCGCGTAGCTTGCTCCAGTGTCTAAGCAAGGCCTCGTGAGCTACCTCCACCGTCCCATCAGCCGAAAAGTCTACTTCGCGCGCTGCAGCCCGGGTCGGTGCAATCGAACCGAGCTGGATCTCTCCAGTCTGCGAGGATTGTGCTGTCACTCCACCCGCGATCGCGAGCAGACGCCCCCTCACCGGTTCCTGATTAATTCGCTCGATCTCTGTCGCGAGCTGAACTGCCAGTGACCAAAGCGCCGGGTCGAAGGCCTCCAACTCATGGCGCCATGCTACGCGCCGCGATGCTTGACCGTCCTCCTTGAGATTGACGAGCCGCGAAAACAGTCTTGGCACGAGCAGCTGATTCTCGGCCGTTAGTGCAGCGAGGACCGCATCCGCATGTCGATCGAGCGCGCCCGTCAGCTCGCCCAGATCTTCGTAGGCCTTATGACTCAGACAGCGCTCGCGCATGCCGTCCCAAAGCTCCTCAAGCACATGCTGCATTAAGGGCAGGCTGCCGACTGTGGCACCCGCGTCTCGCGCGATGCGCTCGACCAAACCAGGTTGCGTATCGGTGCCGCCCTCGAATTCGACGTCGAGCGCGGCGGCTGGCTTCTTGATCGCATCGCGCAGCTCCTCCGGCCGCATGTCTGCAAGAAATTCGTTTCCCTCGCCCACCGCATCCTTGAAGGCTGGATACCGAAATGCGCGATCGGCGAAATCGCCGCGCAAGGCGTAGAGCCATTGCAGTTTCGGCGCTCCGGCCCGGCCGCTTAGCTGCGCTGTAGCAACCATCAGATCGCGGAAGTCGGGGCGTCCATCCGTGCCGTTGGCGAGCCTACCGGCATCGCCAGCCGTGAACAGTTCCTCGAATTGGTCCACGAAGATAACCAACCGGCTCTTGCCCTCCTCCTCGAGGATTGTCCTCGCGTCGTCACAAAGCACCGTAAAGTTCTCGCGGAGTTCAGCCACCTTTTGGCGTGCTCTACCTGGCCTCTCGCCGGGTTGGTCATCAGGAAAAAGACGCGGCACAAGCGCATCTGCCAACTGCTTCCAAGGATCGTCGTAGGGCCGCATCGCGAGCACGACGGCATTGTACTCCCTCCTGATCCTCGGCAGCAGGCCCGCCCGGATCGCAGACGACTTGCCAGCGCCCGACGCCGCCGTCACACCGACTATCGAACGCGACGCCGCTTTCTTCAGCAGCGCGGCAACGAAGTTCTCGCGACCGAAGAAGAAGGCGGCGTCCAGTTCCTCGAACACCTTCAGCCCACGATAAGGTCGCGCAAGCTGGGGACAGGCGCGCCACAGCAAGCGTGTCGGCACGGCAAATGCAAGGCGGTTCGCCCCGTCCGCATCCATGGTGAATGCCATGCCGAGCACCTTACGCCCGCGGTTGTCGAACAGTGGCGCTCCGCTGAAGCCGGGCTCGATGAAACGTCCGCGGTCGTCTTGCGCCACCAGGTGGAGCAGGCCTCCTACGCCTGGGCCTTGGATTTCTCCGAAGGCGTACCGGCCCTGTCCTCCGCGGTCCGGAAATCCATAACACCGCACCTCGCAACCCTTCAGTTCCTCGTCTGGCAATGCCTGAAAGTCATCCGGGTTGAGGATACGCGCACCCCCTGGCGGCAACGCGCGCTCCTCGTTCAACATTGCGAGCAAAGCCACGTCCGTCACGGGACCCACCCGCCGCTCGGGCGGCCGAGGGGCCGCCCACTCGATAACCCGCCCCTTGTAGGGCCCGCCATTGCCCCTGAAGGGAAGATCAAATGGAATGTGCGCGTTCGCGTCCGGCCGCTCTGCGGTGTACTCGCTGCGCTCGGGGGCGAAGACCGCGTTAACGACATGCGCCGCCGTCAGTACAACTGGCCCGTATTGCGGGCATTCCACCAGAACGCCAGTGCCAACCACCCCGCCCCTCGTCCCTAGTATGCGGACGACTGGGTCCTGCCACGGACCAGACATGCAGTGCTCCTCGTAAGGCGATAAGTGAGATTGTTGCACCCCGCTGAAATCATATCAACGCTGAAATAGCTGACTGCCAGCTCTACAACTTGGCGTTCGACGCGGCTACGCCTACAGAGCGGCCACCTGGCGCGGCTCCGACGGACGAAAACACGACCAAGCGGAACACCGCCATGGTACCCTGGCGAATGACCTGCTGCAACGAGACGGTCGATGTGCAATCTCTATTCGATCACCACCAATCAAGAAGCGATCCGAAAGTTGTTCCGCAAGGTGAACCGCTGCGTCGGCAACCTTGCCCCGATGCCTGGCGTGTTTCCTGACTATCCGGCGCCGGTCATTCGGAACGTGGGGGATGAAGCCGAGCTCGCCATGATGCGCTGGGGAATGCCGCCACCGCCGCGCACGGGCGGGCCGCCGGTGACCAACATCCGCAACACCTCATCTCCGCATTGGCGGGCCTGGCTGGCGCCAGGGCACCGCTGCCTGGTCTCGTTCAATAGCTTCGCCGAGTACGCGCCGGAGCCCAATCCCGAGACGAAGAAAAAGGACGTCGTCTGGTTCGCCCTTGGCAACGATCGGCCGCTCGCGGCGTTCGCGGGGATCTGGACTGTCTTCAAGGGCGATCGCGGCACGAAGTCGAAGCCGATCCCCGGCCCGCACCAGGTGTACGGCTTCCTGACGGCCGCACCGAACGCGGTGGTTGCGCCAATTCACGACAAGGCGATGCCGGTCATCCTGACGACCGATGAAGAGCGGGACGTGTGGCTGCGCGCACCGTGGGATGAAGCGAAGGCGCTGCAGCGACCGTTGCCGCAGGACGCGCTGAGGATCGTCATGCGTGGCGAGGACAAAGAGGACAAGGCGGCGGCATAGGTCGCGGTTCGGCTGCAACGGCAATCGCAGCGCTGATGTGAGGCCTAATTTCGAGCCTGGCGAGGATGGGGACGACAAACTGAAGCGGCCATACGCGTCGATCCTGTCGGAGCTCTTACTCGAGCCGTTTCATCTCGGCCTTTATTTCCGCGGCGGCGTCGTCCCATGCTGCACTACGTAACCTGTGGCGGCATTCCAGAATCTGCATGGCAAATTCGGCGCGCTCGCCATATGAGGCGCAGTAGGCATTCCCGGCGTCATTTTTTTATTAGACGCCAGGGGCGCGAATCCGTTCATTTTTGGCGGGCTACTTTGGTGATTGCAACCCGGGAGAGCGCAGCCACTCGCTCATATTTGAGCCTGTTTCGGCTTGGCGAGCTCTGCGCAATAGCGACTCCCGTACAGCGCCAGGGGGGAGCAACTTTGCCTCTTCGCGTAGGCGCTTCGCTTCTTCGGAAAGTCGTTCTTCAAGAGAGACAGTCTGTTTGAAACGGCGACGCAGCATGACACTACCTCGTGCTTACGGGTCCTAGCCGTAGGATTCAGCAGTTTTGATCCTAATATGCAGATGCCCGGGCGTCAGTTCCATAGTGAACAATTCCCAAGGGGCAGGACCCGGGTAGGCAAAGAGAAAGCCCGCCGTCCTGGAGAATGGCGAGGCTCGACGACTTTAGATCCGCAGGTCTTCTCAACTACGGATTACTTTGTTTAGCGCAGCGAGCTTAATGCTTGATTGAGTTCACTTTGAACCGCCACGAGCCGCCGATCAAGCGAAGGACTTGCCGCGAATAGCTAGGCGCCGGCGCGGACCGCACTAATCAAATCAATCGGCGCGAACGGCTTGCGCATGAACTTCGCATCTCGGGGCAGATGCGGCGCCTCATATCCAGAGATAACAATGATATTCAGCTTGGGAAATTTCTCTCGCGCAAACGAAGCGAGTTCTGATCCTAGCATCTTGCCGTTAAGATTTTGATCCGTGACCACCGCGCGCAATTCAGTGCCGGAAGTGGCGATCACTAGTTCGGCAGCCTCGGCTGTTGCGCATTCGATCACCTCGAACCCCTCTTGTCTGAGCAGGTCCGCCAGAGTCGTTCGCTGAAAGGGGTCATCCTCGACCAAGAGGGTCATGAATTTGGGCATGAAATAATTCCTTCCTCGGCCTAATCCTCGAACCGACGGTTAGTTTCAGTCCCACACTTTGGAATCCCGCAATACAAAGCTGCCAAACGCGAAACACGGCCGCCGCACTGGGCTGAAAGTGCCGGTTTGCTAAAAAAACTCTGGCCTGTGTCCACTATTGGACCGTCAAGTTCCGTCGCGGAACCCATAAAGGCTCCCGATGGGGTTGTTCGAGCCGCGCGAATGCTGAATATGCGAACGCCGAGTAGCACTGGCACCGATCTGCCAGAAAACTATCTTCTACGTCGGCTGGAGCAAAGCGATTTCGCCAGAATTGCGCATAATCTCGTAGAAGTCGAAATCGATCGCGACGGTGTTCTCTACAACCCAGGCGCCTCCGTGGAGACGGTTTACTTCCCGTGCGGAGCTAGCGTCGCGTCCTTTGTTCTATCGCTCGACGACGGACGAGAAGTAGATACGCTGCTCGTGGGGCAAGAGGGAGCCGTCGCGGGTATCATAAATCAGGGCCGTCTGCCTGCCTATTCCAGAATAATTGTTTGGCGCGGTGGGAAGTTTGTCACGCTGGAGGTAACCAAACTTGAAGCCGCCAAGCAGCGCTCGTCCGCAATGCGAGAACTATTTGCTCGCTATGCCGATGGCCTTATAGCTCAGCTCCTACAGTCAATCGCCTGCAATGCTGCGCACTCGATTGAACAGCGGACAGCCCGGTGGATTGTTGTCGCCATAGAACGGACTGGTCAAGATATATTGCCCATGACTCACGAGCAGCTCGCAGGAATATTGGGAATTGGTCGAAGCTACGCGAGCCGCGTTCTCGAAAATTTCAAAGCCGAGCAGATCCTCGAAATTCGACGCGGCGCCCTCTTGATCCGTGATGCGAGCGCTCTCCGGGCTAAGGCCTGCCGGTGCGAGGATGGACTGAAGCGACATCTGCAAGAGTTGTTTGCATCTGCGGGGTCACGGAACGATATCGAGCGCCGAAACAATTGAGGCTCTATCGCGTGCTCAACCGGACCTAGCGTCGCATGAAATCGTCGACGACCTTGGTCGGCAGCTCCACAGCCGCGGCAGCACATTAAATCTCTGAAAGGTGAGTGAGTCTCTGTACGTAACGACCCAGCTGACGAATATCCGCTTGAAAACGCTCTTCGCCCAACGCCTAGCTCAGGCAGATCACGACAAAAATGTTCGCTGCTTCCAAGTGATGCTTTCGTCCCATCTTGCTTGCTTTTCTTCCCACATCTGCTATGCTTCAAATAGGTTCTGCTTCAGAACCGCGCTGAACTGGTCCGTCGCGAAGACCGCTCTCCCTTCAAATTTAGAAGTGATGAAGCGTGTCCCAGCATCAGCCTTCTCTCGATTTCCGTTCTGTCCGATCTCGCAAAGCGCTGGCCATTCCGCCAGGGTTTCCGCATCCGCGCCGAATGGGTGGCACGAAGCTCTTCAAAGCGGTTTACGGCGGAGTTTCGCGTACAACTTGGTCCAAGTGGAAGGCGACGGGAAAGATCCCGCCGCCAGATAAGCAGATTGGCGCGCTTTCGTTTTGGCGAGAGCAAACGATTTGGCGCACCGTGACGGGCGAAACATCAAGTGAGACTGGCAATATCGTGGCCTTCCGCGGTGGCGACGTTACAGTCGTGTTCCGCGCCGGCGCGCCAGAGCTCACCGAAACAGAGCGAACCGCGATCGCCACCGCAACGGGCCAGGTTCGGTTCTTTCTTTGCTCGTGGTCCGACACTCCGTTTCCCCCGGACGGCCATCCGCTGCAGAACTACCCGGCGGACTCGATCGCGTGGGCTATCGACAGGTCGACCCTCGTCGAGCCTCGCCTACTCGACTGCACTCCGTCTCGCGATGCAGAAGAACTCGTTGCGCAATTGTTGGCGACGGATGCTGACGCGGACGACGAGGATCATCGCGTCAGCTTTACAATGATGACTTTGACGCCGTTCGATCCTCGCAAGCTAGTTGCGCAGCGTCGAGAGCGAGCGCCAGCAGACATGCCCGAATGAAAGGAACAACAGCTGTATGATTTGCCCTTCCAAGGCCTCACTACCGATCGTCACTTCGAAGATCATTCTCGAGCCAGGCTCCGGCGAACTATCCGAACAAGCGAAGTGCGCCCTACTCGCGTCGGACGTTGTTCACGTCGAGATAGAATCGCTGAATGCGCGGCCGGACGACTTTCCGCCGGCGACGCTGGAGTTTTTGCTGCGAAACGCGGACCGAGTGTACGGCATGGTTGATTGCGGTCCCGCCGAACCCGACTATTGGCCAAAGCTGATCGAGAGCATGGATTTCCCAAGCTTAGAGGGTGGCCGCTGGGTCGTTCGTTTGCTTGCCAGTGAAGCAGCTCCGTGGGAGGCGCGCGTCGCGCTCCGCGGATATCTCGGCCCGTTTGCGCTTTCGTCTCCGGTCCACATTGGAGATAAGCCTAGCTAAGCATTGCCTTCCCGGATGCGCGGGCGGTTGCGCATCGACTGGCCGTAGGCGGTTTCGCCACCGTGTCACCTGGAGGGACGGGTAAACGTCTAACTGATGAAAGGCCGTTTGGCCCAGTCTAGCCTAGGCAAAAGAAATGCCCGGGCACCGCGTGAGAACGGAGACCCGGGCTAAGCTGTTTGTGTGATGGAAAATATACAGTACGAAGCGCGCGGCCGCAACCACGCCGCACAGACTTTCTTGAATTCGTCGGAAGCAAACGCAGTCCACCATCCTAAGGTGGATTTTGCAGTGGACGCGGGGACACGCGGCTTACGCGCCTATCCGCTCAAACCCAATTCGGCTGAACCTCTCATTGAGAATTGGAACGCGGTTGCGACGACGGACGCAGACCAAATCCGCGCGTGCTGGGAGCTTTGTCCCGACGCCAACATTGGCATCGCCAATCGCGGTCTCTTGGCCATTCGGATCACGGAAGAAGCCACAAAAACCGAAATAGATGAGTTCAGCGAGTTTCTCCGCGCTTGCGGAGGGAAACCCGTAGCGACGGCCAGAACTCTCGTCGACGGCGGTGAGGGTCACATACTGTTTTCGTTACCGGCCCAAGTTACCGTCGAAGCACGTGCTAGACTTTTCGGCTCGGATGGCATCAGCGTGTTGTCGTCGCAAGACGATACGGTGATCATTGGACCAGGCTCGACGATCCACGGATCGCGCTGCAAATTCACGAGCAAGAATTTAGCATTGGCGCCGGCTCCGGCGGCTCTGTTGGAATTGTGCGGCGTAACGCTGCCCGCCAAAACTGTCGCCGCTACCGCGCCCAAGCGGGATGCCGTAATTGAACAACCGACGGCGGCGCGTGGCGTCGCGACGATCCCCCGCGCCCCAAGCATTGCCCATCTGGCCGCTGCTGAAGAAAACCCCAAGCTCGAGGCGGCGCTCGCCGGGGCTCGCCGCGGCTTTGACATTATTCCTTGCGTCGAGAATACCAAGGCGCCCGCGATCAAAAAATGGACTAATCGGGGCACACAGGATCCGGCTGAGATTCGCCGGATGTGGACTGAATACCCGAACGCCAATATCGGCGGTGTCACCAATAACTTTATTGTCGTCGACATCGATCGGCGCAACGGCGGCATTGAAACATTCGCCGCACTCGCCGACTTGTACGACTTCCCCAAGACGCTACGACACAAGACGCAGGGCGGCGGCTATCATTTGATCTACGCCGCGCCCGATGGAGGCGTGAAAAAAGAGACTCATAAGCTTGGCCGGGGAATCGATATCCAAGCCCGCGGCGGCCAAATCCTGCTCCCTGGCAGCACCATCGACGGGCGCTCTTACGAATGCATCGATGATCGGCCAATTGCGCCGGCGCCGGCCTGGCTCATCGAGCTCTGCAAGAAAGCTAGACCGAAAAACAACAAGGCCGGAAAGCGCGTTGTGGAGGAGGATGACACGGCGATCGCGCAGGCCGAACACTGGATGCGCAATCACGCTCCGCGCGCGGAGCTTGGCGAGAGAAACAACATCGCGTTTAGGGTGGCGACCGGGTTGTTAGATTACGGAGTGTCGTTCGAGACACAAACCGAAATGATGCTCGGATGGAATGAAACGAGTTGCGATCCACCGCTCGACGACGAGGAACTTAACACCATCCTCGAATCGTCCCGCCAGAGCCGAGGGAACCCGATCGGCTGCAAGCACCGCGATGCGCCCGGATTCGAAGCGGTCGAGATCGACGAGGGCAAACGGCCGCAGCCCGCGACCTCAGATCCCGCGATCAATTCGCCGCGCCCGTTTAGCTGGGGCGAACCGGCAGACCTTTGGATTGAGCACCTCAAGCCAGCTCCCCTGCCCTCAAACGTGCTCCCAGACATCTTGGAGCGCGCAGCCCGCGACCGCGGCCGCCGCTTAGGTGTTGAGCCAGGCGCACCAGCTGCAGCCCTGGTGACGGTGCTGGCATCGCTCGTGCCCGCCGGCAACCGGCTGCAGATGCGCCAGCGCGACACCGATTGGACGGTCAAGCCGATCTTGTGGACCGCCATTGTGGGCCCCCCGGGCTCAAATAAGTCGGCCACGATTGGCTATGCGGTGTCGACTGCCGGCAAGCTGGAAACCGGATGGAGGAAAGCCTTTGTCGCCGCAGAGCGCCAGCGGAAGGCGGACGAGGCCAGGCGCGCCGCGGCCAGGGGCGACCCCGAAAGGCCGGCTGAGCCGACCCTTGACGGCGGAACGAAGCCACGTTTCCGACAGAAGCTCTTCAACGACGCCACCACGGAAGCGCTTGCGGCATCGCTCGCCGAAAATCCCGAGGGCCTGCTTTACCACGCTGACGAGCTCGCCGGCTGGCTCGGCAACATGGACGCCTATAGGGCCAAGGGCGGCAAGGACAGGCCGTTCTGGCTACAGGCGAAAGAAGGCGGCCCCCTCACCATCAACCGCAAAACCTCCGATCGAATCTGCGTCGAAAATTGCGCCATCTCTGTGCTGGGAGGAATTCAGCCGGACAAGCTCCGATCGCTTAAGGTCGGCATGTCCGACGACGGTCTGTTGCAGCGCTTCGCGCCCATCCTCATCCGGCGAAACGGGAATGGCGTCGATATCCCGCCCGACGCGGAAACGACGCAACGGCTGGCCGCCGCTGCGGCGAGTATCGTCGAGTCGGAGAATGGCGGACTATTTCGCTTTTCGCCGGAGGCGGACGCGGAGTTGCAAGCTACCGAAGCCTTCAAAGCTGCCGAGATCGCCCGGCCGGATTCGTCATCGATTTTGCGCCAGTGGCTGGACAAGACGCCAAACGAGTTCGGGCGCCTTGCACTGACGTTCCATTTTGTGGAGTGGCACACATCGCAACTTGGCGCAGATATCGGGGGAAGTCCGCCCCCGGAGATCAGCCAGGGTACTGCGGAGCGGGCGCGCCGCTATCTTGCCGAATTCGTATATCCGCACGCGCGTGCTTTCTATTTGAAGGAGCTTGGCACCGCCGAGGTCGACGAGCACGCCAAGTGGATCGCCGGCTTTGCGCTGTCCCGTGGTCTAAAGGCCATTAAGACCCGAGATATCTACCGGAGCTACCCCGCCTTGCGTGCGCCGGAGCGGCGGGGCGCTATCCCCACCACCATGCGCGTGCTGGAGATGTTTGATTGGGTCCGACCCATCGGAGAACGCAGAGGAGTTGAAGACGAATGGGAGATTAATCCTGCCGCACACGATGGCCGCTTCGAAGAAATCGCAGCCGCCGAAAAGTCGCGCCGTTTTGAGGTGCGATGTCACTTAGCGTCACCAGTTGTCACCAAGGTCGGTGACAAAAAAATAACAACAAAACAAGGGGTTAGATGCCGTTTGTCACCGTTGTCACTTGCGCGCGCGAAGACAGGACGCAAACACACATAATAATAATTCCCTCCCCTTGCTCCCTGTCTCTGATCTCTTCCTGAGCCTCAAGTGACAACGGTGACAAACCTGACTAACCCCCTGGCCGTTAAAGCGCGGGTTGGTCGAGAAGGTGCGCAATCCCGCCTTTAGCGGGATCCTCAACCCCCAACAGATCAAGGCGGGCGCCGAGCCTCAGCCGATGCACCTCTATCGGCTGACTGCTTCTGGTCTAGAAGCTAAGAAAGCGGCCGCCGTGCATCAAAGCGCGGCGGACACCCCGCGTTGAGCCGTTGCATTCTTCCGAGATCGGCGCGGAGCACTTTGAGCGGTCGTATCTGCTTCCTCGCGATATTTCGCGAGCAATGCCATGAATTCTGCTGCCAGCTGCAGCGGTACGCACGCGTCAATGGAAACGAACCCCTTAATATCCGCTTGCATCGTGTCGAAGCTGAACGCCGGCCGTTCGAGTTTGGGCATAGTGGTTTCGTCCTCTTGTGTTTCGGTGACAGACGTTGGCTGCCTGCTCTGAAAATCGATTACGTTCGTCATTGTGTCCGCCTTTCAGCTTTTGGAGCGGTGTCGAAGTCAAAGTCCCGGCGCCAAAAAGACCAAGGCATAGCGGTCCGCGCGCGCCTTTAGGCCTTGCAGCCATTGGACATCCGCACACGCCGCCGGGACGTTTAAGGGGTTCACGCAACTGAACAGGTTTTTGGGCCTGCAAATCTAGAATGCTCGCGTCGGGAAATATTGTCAACTAAGTTATTGATATTATTATGTTTTTCTCTCAGTTCTCTACAACTGTTCTGAGGAAACGAAAGATTGCGCAACGGCTTAGCTCGCGATCGGTCAGCGAGATTTTTTTTAGACCTCGACAAAACTCTACAACTCCCGCCGGCCATACGGAAAACCCCTCCAGGATCGGCGACGCGTGAACGTTGATTCCTCTGACGAATTCTGTTGCTCGTTTCCTATACGCAAAACACTTGTTTTAAGTATGACTCGAGCTATTCTTGTCATGCGCTACTAGGAGGAGCTCATGAGACGAGTCGCGATCTATTTGCGAGTAAGCACAGGCGGCCAGTCAACCAGAAACCAGCGCCGCGAGCTCGAGGCAATTGCGAGGCGTTCGGGCTGGGAGATTGTGCGAGTGTTCGAAGACGCCGGCATTAGCGGCGCCAAGGGACGAGACAAAAGGCCAGGTCTCGACGCGATGATGAAGGCCGTTAACGCCAAAGAATTCGACATGGTTGCCACCTGGTCTGTGGATCGCCTCGGCCGATCTCTTACCGATCTCCTCGCCATCCTGCAGGCGCTTCACGATAAAGGCATCGACCTATTTCTGCATCAGCAAGGCTTGGACACCTCGACCACGGCCGGCCGCGCAATGTTTCAGATGCTGGGTGTATTCGCGGAGTTTGAACGAGGCATCATCCGTGAACGGGTCAACGCTGGCCTTGCGCGCGCAAGGGAGAAGGGTACGCGGTTGGGCCGGCCTCGCACGGCACTGGCCGTTGAAGGCCGCATCCGTCGGCTGCGCGCCAAGGGTATGGGCGTTTTGAAGATCGGCCGGACGCTTGGCGTGGGTACCAGCGTCGTGCAACGCGTAATCAAGGAAGCTTAATCAAGCGTCGAAGCAAGGATTAGCGCGGTCCTCCCTATTACTGCCCCCGGGGAGGGGTTCCTCGCTTCAGACGAAGACGCCACAAGGTCGTCCGACCAATTTTGATTTTTTTTGAGTTTCTTGGCCGCCAGAGAAACTGCGCAGCCGCATGCTCGCCTGGCGCCATAGCGGCGGCCCACGGTAGCACGGCGACATAGGGCTCTCGAATGGAGGAATTGATCGAAAACGGTCCAGCCAAATCACCCGGGTTTGACCGCCTTTGCGGCTGCAATCTCGTCTTCGACGCATGCCAGCAGCCAGTCGGAAAAGCGGTCGGCAGCGAGTCGGAAGTCCTCTTCGCACTCCTCGTACAAGAAGACCGCCGGATCATCAGATTCGCCACTCTTCATGAACAGGAACTGATAGCCCTGATGCACAGCGAACACGAAATCAGTCTTGCCAAGAGCTATCTTGGCTTTGCATTCTTGCAGAAGGCGCTCCGCTTGTTCCCGCAACGTCAGCACGTCGGGGAACAGGAAGTCCGTTCCGACGAAGAATGTCCCCGCTGACCGACCCATGGCTGCCAAGAAGCTACGATACGCAGCAGGAAGCTGGATTCCATACTTCGCTTCGATCTTCGCGATATCCTGTTCGGTACACCCGCTCAACTGACTCGCTGCGACCAGTCCAGCAGATGTCAATCGAGCAATGGATTCATCAACAAAGCCGGTCATGGGTGGTCACCTTATCATGATTCATTGACCATAGGTAACATTCAGCTTTATTCCTGGGAATCTGCTTTGGAATTGCTGAATTACGCCCTGACAGGAGAAACACGGTGCCCGTTCGGTGTACAGGCTGATCGTGCCTCGCGCGTTGGGCGGCAGGTCCTTGGCGATGTCCTCCAGGATCTTGACCTCCGAGTCGAAAGCTCTGGTCATCGCGCCGCTAGCACGGGTGGTGAACTGGGGACTCGATGGGGCGGGTACGGTACCGGGGGGGCTGGCCTTACCGCTCACGCCCGTGACCAGTCGCCGCGAGCCTTCGATCCGTGCTTCGGCAATCGCAACGTTTCTGCCCTCGATCTTGAGAGATGCTCGAATGGATCGGGTGAGCCGTGCTCCCTCGGCGGCGTTGATCCCTGAGGGATGCTTCATGCCCGCGACCGGGTTGTAGGGTGGCTCCGCAACGGGCGGTGCTGCTGGACTCAGCGCTGCAGGAGGAGCGGGCTCCACGGTGCGCGGTGCTGCCGGAACCGGTTCGGCAGGACGCGGCGCTACCGGACGGGGGGCTGCGGGACGCGTGGGTGTGGCACGTGGGCGAACGCGAGCCACTGCACCCTCGGCCAGTGCGGCCCCGCCTTCGGCCAGTGCCACGGTGCCTGCAACAGCCACCCCCGCGTGGGTCGTTTCGGCACCCGCTGCGTGCCAGTCGCCACGTTGAGCAGCTTGGATCGCCCTGTCGCCGTGCTCGAAGATCCCGTAGGCGGGATTCCACTGCTGATTGACCGCGACAAACCATCCTCTGACGCCGCCGCCCTGCTCAGCGGCTTTCTCGGACACCTCCGCGACCTGATGCCGCCCCTCGGCAACGGTTGCGGCGAGCGCGATTCCCATGGTGCCGCCCGCAAGGTACTCCGGGTGATCCTTCACCTCATTAACCACTCTCGCGAGCCGGTCCCCCGCTCCACTCACGATGCCGACAATGGTGTCTGCCAGCGCCTCGGTTGCGCCGGAAGCAAATTGCACCGGAGCCGATTCCAGGATTGGCCGGAACGTGTCATTCACCGCCTGCTCGATCTGACGACCGCGCACCAGCGGGCCCCAGGGTCCCGCCTGTTGACCCGTCCGATCTACGAGGTTGGTCGGCTCGCTCTTCGCGTACTGGTAGAGACAGGTGCCATCCACTAATCCGAGTGGATCGCAGCTCGTCCACCGCCCCAGCCAAGCTGCGTAGTATCTCGCGCCGAAGTAATGGAACCCGGTTTCGTCGTCTCGCTCCTTGCCCGCATATCGATATCGCTTGAGGCTGGTCTCGGCACCGCCGCGGCCGGTCTGAAACGACGTCGTGCCGTACGGATGATACTCTTCGTAAGAGATCAGCTCGCCGTCGTCATTCAGCTCCACGCTCGCAGAGCCGAGGTGATTGCCAAGTTGATACCGCTGCAGAGGTTCAGGAGTGTCGACCGGCTTTCCGCCGCGGATGATCTGCGTTTCCACCAGCGCGATTCGCTGGGTTTCGTCCAGCACGTGCAGCGATTCCCGTTCCACCGCGACGGCGGTCCCGTCGCTGTATTCACGATAGATCTCGAACCTGCCCAGGTAGAGGCGCTGCTTTCGCCGCGTGCCGTTCTGCGATTCGATGACCTTCCGTATGCGCTGACCTCCCGCGTCGGAGACGTAGTGCGCCGTACCGCCGCCTCCAAGGTCCGCCTGCTGCAGCTCGTCCTTGAAGTCCCAGTCCATGGTCGCCAGGTGCGGCATCGAGGTCATGTTGCCGTGGGCGTCGTGGGTATAGGACTCGACGCGATCGTGCCCGTTTCCCAGCGCGGTTCTCGTGAGGCGGTTGCTCAGCTTGCCGGGCTCGAGGAGGCTGTCCTCCTGGTAGTAGTAGCGCCGCGTCCAGCTGGTACCGTCGGTGCGATGTAGGAGTGCCTCGATATTGCCGACCGCGTCGTACGCGTAGCGCTCAGTGTAGTTGCGCAGCGCCTGCAGATTGTTCGGGTGCGCTAGGTGACCCCGGAAGGGGAAGTCACGAAAGTCGCCACCGGGCGGCTCGAAATCGAACGCCATCTGACCGACGTGCTCGCGCCCCCGGGCCTCGATCAGGCGATATGCGGCATCATAGGTGTACGCGCCAACCGGCTCGATCGTCTCGCCACCTCGGATGATGGTCTCGAGCGCACCATCCTCGATGCGCGTGATGTTGCCGATCGCGTCGTATGAATAGCGCAGGTCCTGCACGACCGTCGGGTTCCGGAATAGCTGCGAGGCAATCTCGTCGGGGTACGCCGCACGCGTCGTCGTGAGGCGTGCCAGCCTGAACGTCAGCGGGTCATGGTCGTAGACGCTGCTCGTGCCGTTGCCGTAGTCGATCCGCTCGCGCTGACCCTTGGCGTTGTAGTCGATGTTGGTGACGAACGCATTCGATTCCGCGGCACCGCGCAGATCGACGTGCACCTGGTCCAGGAGGTTGGCCTCGTTGAACGTGGTCCGGTAGATGCTCCCGTCGGGTGATGTCGTGGCTACTGCGCGGTTGAGAGCGTCGTAGGTCGTTCGCGTGGTGAAGCTGCCGTCGTCGGCTGTCAGCGGTTGCGACCAGTCGGGCGCCTGCTTGTAGTCGCGCAACAGGTCGCGACGGGCCTCGAGCAGGTTGCCCTTGAAGTCGTACGCCTCGTGGGTCACCAGCCCCGCACCGTCGAACAGCTGGTGCACGCGCGTACGATGGTTCGTCGCCTCGCCCTTGGTCTCGCCATAGACCGTGCGCTCCGCCAAGCGCTCGCGGCCGTGCTCCGTGACGTAGAGACCGGTCTGCCGGCGCAGGCCGTCGTAGGTCATGCGCTGCGCGAACTGCCGGCTGTTCCAGACGCGAATCAGCCCGCCGGCGGCGTCCTTCAACGCCCAGCGCTCGCCCGCTTCCATGCTGGCCTGGTGGATGCGGGTCCCCAGGATGTCGTAGTCGAACCGCATCACGATGCGCCCCATGGCGTCGCGGACCGCGCGCCGGTTTCCCTCGATGTCGAGCTGCACGCGGGTGGCGTGGTGCTCGTCGATCGCGGCGCCGTTTTGCTCGTGTCGGTTGTGGACGACGGTCAGGAACGTGCGGCCGAGCGCGTCGGTGTGCGCCACGCTGGGCGTGGCGGCGTGAACCGCGGCCTTCCGGGCGGCGTCTTGCTCGGCCCGTCCGAGCGCACCGGCGATGCGCTGCGCGTACCAGGTCTGCCAGTCGGCAGGCTGGGTCTGGAAGTAGGCGCGCACGAAGCCCGCGATGTCCGGATCGGTGCGTGGATCGCCGGTCTGAGCGCCGCGCGGCGCCACGGTGTCGTTCACGTCGAAGGTCGCCTGCGTCCAGGTGTCGAACACGACCTTCTCGTAGCTGTGGTTGGGATGCAGCGTGGCGACGACGCGCCCGATCGGATCGTAGAACAGGATCGGCGTGACCCCGGTGTCGGTCAGGTCGCGCTCGGGCTCGCGGAGGTGCGTGGCGCTGAAGAAAGGTTCGTATTGCTTGACCGGCTGGCCCTTGTTGTTGAAGACCGTGCGCCCCGAGCCGACCCAGCGCTGCGACACGTGAGCCAGCACCGGCGCTCCATGGGTGTCGCGCACCAGATCGCCGGGTTGGACATCGCCGGTAGGCAGGGACACCGGTGCCTGGCGCTGAGGTGCAAGACCCGCCTCGGCCTGGATCTTCCGTTGGATCTCGCGCCCGAGCCCATCGGCATACGAGAACCCAATCTGGATTCTGGTGGACTCTCCACGCGGGTCGCTCGCATGCGTCTCGCGCGACAGCGTCGAGGCGACCGTCGGCTGATCGGCGCGCAGGAACCGACCGACGTCGTAGACCATGCGCGTGGTCGCCTGACCGAGTAGCGCCGCGGCGTGCGCCTGTGGATCGGCTGCGAACGCCTGCAGAACCTCGAGCGGCGGGTCGGCGTCGAAGCCTTCGAGTCGATCGCCAGCGGGCTCGCCGTCCTTGCCCATCACCGCTGTCGCCACCAGCATGCCGAGCGTGTCGTACGCGGCGGCAGAGCGGTTGCGGTTGGGGTCAATGACGAGCACCGGGTTCAGCACGCGGTAGTCGTTGACGGCGTCGATCGCATTGCCGACCGGATCGACGATCCGGACCGGCAGCAGATCGTGGCCATCGAACTCCACCGTCGTTGCGCTCCCGAACGGATTGACCGACTTGCGGATCATGAAGAAGTGCGCGCGGGCGGTTGCGAGCTCGTGCGCGGCGGTGGTTGCGGGGTCGGCGGCGTCGGCCGCCGGATCGAAGAAGCCGCGGCCGGACGGCAGCCACCAGTTGCCCTCGATCGACACGTATCCCCCCTGGTCGGCGCCCTTGCCCTCCAGCAGCGGGGCGGCAACGGGCAGCAGCTCCTCGTCGGGCTCGCCCTCCCTTCGCCGCCGGAATACCTGCGCGACGAGGCCGGGGCTCAGCGCCAGCTGGAAGTTCTCGCCCGGGAGGGCGAGCCGTTCGAGCACGCCGGGCGCGAGCAACGACGCCAGGTCATCGCTGCGGTAGACCGTGAGGACGTCCTCGACGACGCGCTGCTGCCGGGTGATCCCGTCCGCCGCCTGCTCGTAGGGGATCTCGGTCGCGGAGGTCAGCAGCGCGAAGCCATCGCGCATCCATTCGTCGAAGCTGAACCGCGCCGCGTCGTCGTCCGGCCGGAATCCGGTCAGCTCGATCGCGCGCGCGCGTGCCGCCGCCGGCGCGCGGTAGTGGTCTGCCTCGTCGATGGCGTTGGTGACGCTGCTCTGAGCGCGCGTGATCAGCGTCCGAGCCTGCGTGGCGTCATCCTCGGCGGTCAGCGCGACGTCGCCAGGGGTGGCGCCGCGGCCGTAGCCGATGGCGAGCGCCTCGAGCACATTTCCGAAGTCGTCCACCTGCAGCGTCATCGAATGGCTGATCCGCGGGTCGGCCGGGTTGCGTTCGTAGTGCGTGCGGATCACCTCGCGCGGATGCGTGAAGAACACAGCGTGGCGATTGCCGCCGCGCGACTGCAGGCGGCGCACCGTGAAGTTCTGCTCGGAGACGGCGTAGGGCGTCCCCGCCCGGTCGGTGCCGTCCAGCGCATAGATCTCCTGCCGCAACATCGCGCCCTTGAGTGCACGGCACGCCTCTCGCTCCTCGTCGAGCGTCAGCCCAGGGGGTAGCACAGTGTCGGGCAACAGGCGTTGCCTGGCCTCGGCATCGCTCAGCCCGGGCTCGCGGTAGTACTCGCCGACATCGCCGGCGTCGAGCAGGCCCGCGAAGAAATCGGACACGTGATCGCGGCCCAGGAACATGCCGGTGTGAAACCACGTCTTGGTCAAGACGGGCGGCACGTGCGTGGCGGGATCGAGGTTGTTCGCCTCGGGCAGCGTTCCATTCCGGGTCAGCGCCGCGAACTCCTCGGTATCCTGCTGCTCCACCATGCCGAACCCGCGGAACTCGCGCTCGACGCCGTCATAGAAGCCGTGATGGTAGGCGTAGCGCGTGACGAAGCGATTGCCCGCGACAGCGTCGAAGGTCTCGACGCGCTCGACTACGTGGACCGGGAACGGCAGCCTGGTGATCCACGGCTTGCCGCCGTGTTTGTCGCGCAGGTAGAACTTGTTCGACGACGCATACTCGACGCGGGTCTCGATGCCGACGTTGTTGACCGTCTTCACCAGCAGGTGAGGCTTTTGTCCGCCCATCAGGTCGACGAAGCGCATCTGCCGGCGGGCGTCGTTCGCCAGCGGCGATGACCACACTAGGCACGCGGTACCGTTGCTCAGCAGATCGATGGCCGAAACGTCCGTGAGGTTATCGACCGGCGGGAATACCCGAAGCGGTCGCGGCGCGCTCCAGCCGTTGCCGGACTGGTTGAAGTACAGGCGGACGCCATCGCGGTGCAGATAGATGACGTCGGTGGTGCCGCTGCCGTCGATGTCGGCCAGCCGGATGCGCTTCTGATCGAACTGCTCCGGGTTATCGAACCGCGGCGACCCATCCATGGTGACTTTGGCCCCGAATCGGCCGTACCCGAGGTTGGGCCAGTAGCAGATCTCGCCGTTGCGGATGCGCACCAAGTCGGTCAGGCCATCGCCGCTCATGTCGGCGAGGTGGACCGATTGGGCGGCGTCCGCGAACAACACGCGCGGGCCTCGCTCCTCGTCCTGGGCCTTGCGGACGATGCGGCCCGGGCTGAAGCCGTCCTCGCCCAGCGACCGGTACCATACCAGGGCGTCGTCCTCAGTGATCAGCACGTCGGCCAGACCGTCGCCATCGACGTCGATGAACCTGAGGTTGGGATCGCGCGCGTCGCGGTCGAGGCGCGAGCGGAACGACCGGAACGGCTGCCAGCCCTGGGCGGTATCGTGTTCGTAGAACCCGGGCACGGGACCGTCCAAGGCCACCAGATCGGGCAACCCGTCCCCTGCGAGATCCATGAACTGTGTCCGCCCGCCGGACAGCGTCAGGTTGGGCTTGATCGCGACCCGCTCCGACGGTGCGAACTCGACCGGCCGCTCACTGATTGGGCTCACGTTGGGCTTGTAGAACCAGGCGCCGGCCTGCTCGGTTAGGATCCCGGGCAGGCCCTCGCCGTGCAGGTCGATCCACTGGTAGTTCTCGACGTCGATCCCTACCGGCGCGTTCTGCAGGCTGGCAGGGTCGACGATCTGCACCCGATCCTGCACGATCGGCTGCGTGTACTCGAACTCGACCGGCGGCATCGTGCGCCGCAGGTAGCCGTTCGCCTGGCGCTTGTACGCCGCGTGCGTCACCGAGCGCAGGAACGAGAACGCCGGACCGCCGGCATTCGCCGGATCAGCCGCAGTCGTGTACGCAAGGTCCGTCGAGCGCACCAGGCAGTCGTTGCCGACGCCGCCCTCGCCCGGGAAATGGTGGAACATCAGCACGCGCCGGCACAGACGGGTGGTCCGGACCTCGAACGCCGACCGGTAGGACGAGAACGGGTCGCTGCGGGTCAGCCACGGACCCACGTCACGGGGCCGCGGCGCATCGATGTCATGCTCGCCGTAGTCGAACACCACCTCGAACGCCCAGTCCGCCGCCTGGATCTGCGCGTCGGTCAGAAGCCGCGGTCGCTGCCCCGCGCCGTCGAGCAGCGGCACCCGGTTGCCATAGCGAATGCGCTTGAGGTACCGGTTGGCGGTACGGCGCGGATCGTCGGGGCCGCCGCGGTTGCGTTCGTGCGCGCGCGTGACGTCGACGCCGGTGCCGTCCTCGGCCTTGTACTCGTAGACCACGCCGTTACCCTTGTCGTCCCGGGACTCGCAGATGCGCCATGCGAAGATGCGCCGTCGATCGTCCGGATCGGCGACGCGGCCGTTCGCGTCCTTGCCGTACAGCGTGAGGACGTTGTCGCTCGTCAGCGATCTCCAGTGAATGTCGCCGTCGCTGGTGCGCGTCCAGCGCTCGATGCGCGCGAACAGCCCTTCGATCCGCGGGCGGAAGCGGTGGATGACGTGACCGGGCGCCGTGGTGGTGTCGACAAACCGCCTGCCGTCGGCGTCGAGCACCGGGACCAGATCCTCGGCGCCCGACAGCAGGAAGATATCGCTGTCGCCGTCGCCTGCGCTGTCGCTCCGCTGGAGGTCGTGGTACCTCGGAAGCCCCTTGTCGGTCCGGCGCGTGATCTCTGGCAAGTGCAGCGACCAGCCGATTCCGAACGGCCCGTTGCCGGAGCCCGAGTCGTAGCCGAGCGCCAGCGCGACGCTCGAGCCCGCGCGACCAGGGCTCGTCGCGATCGGCACGGTCGTACTTCCCGTTCCGGTGACCGCCGTGGCCGCGAACTTCTCGCCGATGCCACGAATGGCGCCGCCACCCTTGGGTAGCGCGATCGACGGCATCGACGGGATCTTGTTGTCGGCGGTCTTTCCCGCCTCCTTGCCACCTAGCGTCTCGTCCTTCATTGGAGGCCCCCTCCTGCCGCTCCGACTCGGCCGGCACGTACTCGATGCAGCCGATGACGGCGTCGCCACGCCGCGCTGCCAATTAGTTCAGTTCGATTGCGAAGTGAGCTGCGCCGCTTCTACTGGTCGTCGCGGCGCGTTCGAGCAACCCATAGAGTCGGGCAAGCTCCTGAACGCAGTCGGCATGAGCGGCTACCAGCGTGCGGGCGAGGCCTTCAGTCACGTCAGCGCGCGAGACGCCAGCGAATCGCATGCCCCCTCCTTCATGCATGGCTGCCGCCGGCGTAGTCAGCCGCAGAGGGCAACGTTGCGGGCTTCACGAACGGGTGTTGCCGCCGCGCCGGCGGATCGCAAACGGGGGGGACGGCTTCGTAGTAGCACAGGACGTAGAGCCGGAGGACCTCGCCGACCGTTGGCGGAAACTCGAGCGTCACCTCGCGTCGATGATCGTCGTGCAGCGGACCGACGGTGTAGTCCACGACGCCGTAATACAGGCCGGGCCACGCGTCGCTCGCGACGCATCGGACGTCGATGTTGTCGCAGTGGCACTCGCCGGGATGCGCATGGTGGTGCGTGTGCGGAGTGAACTCGATCACGTGGCAGTTCGGGATGCACTCGCAGCAGCAGTTCGCCTGGCAGTCGGTGCAGGAGTAAGCGTCGCAGTGGCGCAGGTGCGGCTCGCACCCGCAACGGCACGGACGGGCGTCCGCGCAGGGACTGCCGCAGCAGGTGTACTCGCCCTGGCAGCAGACGTATTCGCGCGCCTCGCGCGTCTCGAACAGGATGCCGAAGCGCACGACCATCAGCGCGCGGTCGCACGGCAGGAACGGGAAAAGCCGCCGCGTCAGCGACAGCGTGAGGAGCCGGTCACATTCGCGATCGCGTCGGATCCCGGACTGGAACTCATACCACGCGTCCGGGAACTCGTTCCTGACGTCGAACAGAGACCAGCCATGGCGTACGTGACACTGCGCCGCTTCGTTGGCGGCGCCGCGCAGCACGTCACCTCCTTCCCGGGCGGTGTAGTTCAGGCTGAACACCGCATCCGACAGCGTGTCCATGTCGAAGAAGTTGTTGTCGCGCGGCAGCTCGATGCGCCAGCGGCTGACTGCGCCCAGGAACTCGAACGGCAGGTAGCGCTCGTCGCGGAACGAGAGCTCGAATAGGCCGCTGTCATTCTGTCCGCTCGAAGTCGCGATCGCCTCCCGTGCCCCGTACTGCCTGACAATTCGCGGATCGCAGTGGCAGGTTTCGTATTCGTTCTCGCATTCGCACTTGCCGCAGCATTCGACCGGAGGACACGACAACGACGGATCCACGCGCACCTGACTGCTGAGCAGCGTGAGACGGCAGTGGACGCCCGTGTACGGGCCCGTCACCGTGGGGATCGTCAGCATCACGTTCTTGATGCGGCGCATGAATTGTCCCGGGTGGTCCAGGTCGAACAGCCATTCTGGGATCTGGATCTCGCACGCGCCGGTCGTCTTCAGCGCGAGGAACTGCAGCGGAAAGTGCAGCCGCAGCGAGATGTTCTTGTTCAGTTCGTACTCACGCAGGTTGGCGTCGAGGTATGCCTTCTCCATCGTGCGCAGCGCCAGCTGGAGTTGGTCGCCGGCTAACAGCCCTTCGTGAAGGGTGTCCCAGGATTCGCACGGAATGAACGTGCGTTTCGTATAGCCGCGCTCGAAGTTGAAGGCGTGTTCGGCCTGACGCGCCGCATGCAGCGCCAGTTCGTACATCCGATAGTGCAGCGCCGCCGTCTCTTTCTGCAGGAACAGATACAGCTCGTGGCTCGTGAATTTGTCGCGCAGGAAGTCCTGCACCTCCTTCGATTGTTCGATCTGCCGCTGATTATTGTTGAGTTCCTGCAGCGCGATGTTGCGACGCCGCTCGGACCCCAGAATCTGTCGCTCGAGGCCGTGAATCTCGATGTCGAGGATCTCGACCTGATGAATCCACTCCTCGAGCCGGCGCGCCCAGCCCGACTGCGTGAGATTGACGCCGCCGTTTTGCGCGGCCATGTCGGCCACCGAATGCGTGATGCGTGCGATGGTCTGGAACATCCCAGCGAGCTTGGTGCCGAGCGGCAGCCACGTCTCGTTGCAGGGAAATCCGACGAACAGATCAGGAATCAGATGCATTGCCTCGGCGACGCCCTCGATGACATTGGCCGCCGCGTGCGTGCTGAGTGAAACGCCGTTGAGCTCGAGGTATTGCAACTCGCCGCTGTTCAGGCCGTTCTGGATGAGCGTGGCGTAGTACCGCCGGTTGGTCTGTGCCACCTCTTTGGTCTTCAGCAGCGCCTGCCGCTGCCAGTCGGCGTCCCGCCACTGGTCCTTTCTGATCGACAGCGTCAGGTTCAGCAGCTCGCGCTCGTGGCCGGCGCGCAGCGACGCCAGGTATTCGGCATCTCCCTTTTCGAACGCCGCCAGTAGCGCGGCGCCGAACTCGCGGACGTGGGTGGCCAGTTCCTGCGCCTTCTGCAGCAGGAACACGAACCGATACGGACTTGGCAGGTGGCAGCATTCGTCGGGGCACGACCAGTGGCACCCATCCGTACAGAACTCCGGTGTCTCGCAGCCGCAGCAGGCGTCCCCTCCCCAGTACGGCATGTCGACGTTGGGACGGCCGTTGCGCAGCCGGTACGCATTCAGGCAGTGACGGATCAGCCCAAGTCGTTCCTGTGTGTGTGTGTAGAGCGCGAGCAGCCGCGGGTTGAGCGGCGCGAACAACGGCGTGAAGCTGGACACTGTCTGCGTCGTCGCCGGCGGCGTGGCGATCACCGCGTGCGGCGGCGGGCCGAGGATCATTGCCATCGTGTCGTAGATCACGCGTGCCTGCTGGAAATCTTCCGGCGAGTGGCAGCGCATGAGCGCGTCACCCCACTGCAACATCGTTTCCAGGTAATGCAGCAGAATGGAGCGATTTAGCGCGACGGCGTCAGAGACCTCGGTGCTGTCGCAGCACGCCGAGTCGCGGACGACGCTCGGTTGGCTGTCCGACGCGGAGGGCATGCCCGCCGGGGCGCCGGCGCCGGTCTCCCCGCCAGGGGCAACCGCGGAGTCAGTCGACACGAGCTCGACAACGCCGGTCGGTTCGCCGCCGCCCTCGGGAATTCGCGTACGCGGCGGGCAATGGATCCACGTGTCGTCCCGCTCGAGCGGGTTGAACACGTGCGCATACCACTTGAGCGCCGATTCGAACCGGCACCGCGTCCGCAGCGCGCATGCAATGGCCAGCGCGCAACTATAGAGAGTTTTCGGGAAGAGCGACGCGCCCGGATCAACGTAGGTGAAGTAGGGATACGCCGGAAGACCGCCGGGGAATGTGCTCGCCGTCGGCGTCGGGTCCTCCACAAGCGGCAGGACGACCGCCGTGTCCGTAGCGAGGTCGTAACGGAAGCCAGGGGCGTCTGTTCCGTTGTACCCGGTCGGCACGACGCCGATCGACACTTGAAACTTGAGCGAATCCGCCACGCGCCCGAGGAACGTGAGTTCGGGCGTCGCGCCGCACTGAACGCCCGCGTACGAGCGGCGCGGCTGCTTGAACTCACCGTTGTGCACTCGGCACCACGCCAGCCGCACGATCGGCGAGGATCTCCACTCGAGCAGGCTGGGCTGCTGCGCCGGGTCGTGCCACAGCGTCGACTGCTGCGTGGAGGGATCATAGTAGTCGTCCTGTTCGAAAATCGTGAAGGACGGCGAATCGGTGTTGTTGACCGCCTGGAAGAATCGCGCGTCGAGCAGCCAGAAATAGTACTCGTCAACCATCGCGGGATGGACGCATCCACACTCGGCGCAGCAGCCCGCCGTCGTATGCCGTCCGTGCGGCTCGAAGTGGACCGACGCGGGCGGCACGCCGCCGGCCGCAATCCGATAGAACCGCACGCCGAGCCGCATCGCCGCCTCCATCCAGAACGGCAGCGGGCCGGCCGCACTCGCAGGATTCGACGGTGTCGCGACAGCCGCGATCGCACGCTCCACGATGCCGGGGATGTCGGGCGGCGGCGCCTGCGTACCCGGCGGTGGCGCTAGCCACGACGGCCGCGCGTCGCGTTCCGGCGTGCCGAGCAGCCCGAGTCCCTCGCGCGGAGGCGCAATCTGGAGGAGTGACGACGGATCGCGATCCTGGAGCCGTGTCAGCGCGCAGTCGCGTGGCAGTTTCGGATCCGGCCAATACTCCAGTCCGCCGGGAGCCGCGATCGTCACGGTCGCCCGCCGCAGCTCCGATTCGAGGAAGCGGAAGGATTCAACCTTTTGCGCTTCCTTGAGATGATCCCAGTCGACCCAGTTCTCCTTGTACAGCTCGCGGCACTTGCACGCTTCCCAGACCTTGTAGCTCTTGAAGCGGCGGTCCCATAGGTGCGCAAAGCCGTAGCTGACCGTCCATCCTGGCTCCAGGCCGAGACGGGCCCGGCGCACGAAGTTCTGAACCGCGGTGATTGCATCCTCGATGCGGCTGGCGCGTTCGCAGACGCCCGCCTCGACGTCGACGAGCAGCAGGTTGCTCAAATCGTTTGGCGTCTTCGCGAATCCGCCCCACGGCAGCGCTACGCGATTGGGTGCACAGAGGTACGCCAGCAGCGCGTCGCGCCCGCGCTCGCGCAGGCAGTCATTGAGCCGCTGCACATCTGCGTAGCGGCGCGGCTCTCCGCTCTCGATACAGCCATCGAGCAGGTAATGGAACAGATTGGTATTGCCGGGAGGATTCGGGTCGCCATCGATCCAAACTCCAGGTACGACGGCGCTAGGATCGTCGCACGCCCATAGGTCGGGCCGTGCCTTCCTGATGTCTTTGCCGCAGAAGTAGTGCAGCAGATGGCGAATCCAATCGTCGGCGTGCCACGCGCGCACGACCCAGCGGTCGTCTTCCATGTCGTCGCTCGTCAGGGCATACACCGGCGTGCCCTGCGCTTGGAAGTAGTGCACGTCCAGCTGCCAGTGGCGCGCGTCGATCCCCATGTGACGCAGGAGATACGCCGGATGTGCGGGCTGTTTCTCGTTCGCTTCGTCGAACAGCGTCCAAACGTCGCGCTGGCACCGACGTGCAACGTCGTCGCGCATGCGCGTGTAGTCGAACGTACGCTCCCACCAGTCGAACATCGCCTGCGTTCGTTGCAGCGACGGCCGAACGCGCGCGTCCTGTGCCGCGCTCGGCTCGTGATAGTCATCACGAAGCGGCAGCAGGTCGAAATCGAAGTCCGCGGCGTGCATGACGAAGCTGCCGCCGCTGCGATAGAAGGCGCGGCCGGCGAACTTCTCCTTCTGCGTCAGCATGTAACCCAGCTCGGACCGGCGTTCCGCAGAACGTTTCGCCGACAGCGCGAACCGGTGCACGAAGAGAAGCGCCTTGAACGCGCGCTCATACGTGCGGCGGATGTCCCGCAGCGTGCTCGTGTAGTGCTCGTTCAGGTACGCGGTCGCCACCGACGACAAGCCAGCGATGCCTTCGCCGAGCGTGTTGTCCTTCAGAACGCGGAACAACCGATCGTGCGGCAGCGCGATCAGCTTTTCTTCGGTATCGGGACCGGAATACTTGATCTGGAACCCCGTGTGCTGCGGAATCGCCTCATCATCGCTGTGGAAGGCGGGGCCATGCTGATTGAACCAGATCGTCAATTCGTAAACGCCGGGAAGAAGACGCACGGAAGATGAGGGCTCAGCGTGCTCTGCGTGCCACTGATGCTGAAGCAGTATCCAGGTGCGCTGCCCGCGCTTCAGCATCACCCGCCACCTCTGATGCTCGCAGATGCTCGGATCCGGCTTTTCGCCCTCGGGCGTCGGGCCGCCGGCGCTGAATTCGTACGTGCCTTCGTGATCCACGAGCAAGGCGCCGGTCCACTTCACGCTGAATCCCTGCGCGCCGCCGAGCCATACATCGTCGGCGTTACGCATCGCCAGCCCGTTGAGCACGGTCACAAACTGCAGCTGGTCAGGCGCCAGCGTCAAATCGAGCGCGGGCAGGACCCCGGGCACTGGACAATTGCGCCGGTTTCGTTCGTGGCCGAACACCGTCATCGCACCGGAGACGTCGCGCCAGACCAGCGTACCACCGTCGGGCGTGTATTCGCCCAGCAAACCGGTCCCGGTCAGGCCGAGTAGAGCCGCGAACGCGCCGCCGTTGGGCGGCGGCGTCCAGGTGACCGGCGGCACGTGCCCGTTGTCGTTCTCCCAAGACGTGGTCGCGCGGTTTTCGTCGGCGAACAGCTCGCGGAGCAACAGCATCGCCTCGCGCGTGTTATCGGGACGCGGCTGTTCGGTGGCCGCCGCGACGTGCGCGGTCAGGTGCTCGGCGATGAGTTCGCAGCGTTTGTGGAACAGCCCGAACTGATGCTGGAAGTACGACCAGCGATCGGGTTCGCGTGCCTCGATGAGACGGCGTTCGGCCTCTTCGAAGTTTGCAAACAGCATCGCGAACGCGGCCAGCATCCGCCGTGGCGAAAAATACAGGTTCTGGACGGCCTGCCGCTCCGGCGGCGTGAGCGGGCGCAGATGCGTAAACTGCTCGAGTACCTCCGCGTCGGTCAGCGGCAGCACCAACCACAGCGTCTGCGTGGCCGCGTCGTAATTGAAGGGTCCTTGCCGCGGCATGTTCCACATCAGCGGCGCGGAGCTTGCCGCGGGGAGCGCGACGGCGTAGCGCCGGTGATCGAGCGGTATGGGAGGACCGTCTCTGGCGACAACGTGCGGAAAGAAGTGCTCGCCGAGTGCGGCCACGTCGGCTTCGCTGTAACCGAACTGCCGGTGCAGCACGCGTGCGACGCGCGTCCACGTCCACTCCGCCGCCTCCTGGTTGGACACCTGCGCCGCGAGCAGGGTGTGCCGAAGTTTCCACAGCGTGTGGTCGGGATCGTCGTCCGGGATCTCGAGCGGCGAGTCGAGCGCTTCGTTATGTTCCTGGAGAGGGAACGGGTCGTCGCCGTCGACGTGTGGATCTGCGGTGAACAGGAAGATTATTTCTCCGACTCCGAAGTTCGAGAGATAAATCTTCAACAGCACCTCGGCGAGGCGCAGCGTGTGCGTGGGCAGCGCGTGCCACGTGTCGGAGGCGAGCGCCGGATTGAAGCCTGCCAGCTTCGACAGCGGATCAAGATTGTCCATAAGCAGCTTCAGCAGTTCCGGGCGATGCCGTCCTTGGCAGCGCGTGCGTGCGTAGTGCTGGACCCGATCGACAAGCTGGTACACGGCCCAGGTCCACATCGCCGCCCCCGGCCCCACCCAGAGCGCGAGGATATGCGTACGATCCGCGCCCGTCGCGCCGACCGCCGGAATGGTGCGAGGGTCGATCAGCCGCAGGGCGAACTCGTCCCTAAGCATCTGAAACGCCGCGAGCTGACGGATGAAGTCGGGGTTGATCGAATTGTTGTCGAACAGCTTCAGGACGCTGCAGATGTCAGCCAGCTCCACGAAGGTGTAGCCGGGCCCGCAGGCGCTGCGCAGCTTTCGCCAGAGGCGAATGAAGATCGCCAGCTTGTAGAGCGCCTGTTCGGCTCGCTCCACGTCCGGAAAGTCGATCCAGAAATCCTCGAGACAGCACGGTTCGCACTCGGGAAACTCGCCGTACCGTTTGTCGGCGCCGTTGCGGAACTTGACGAACCCTGACTTCCAGAGCTCGAAGAATTCGCAATAACTCAGACACATGCGTCTCAGGAATTCCGGCAGGCGAACGACAACGTCGGTCCAGGCACGCGTCTCCGTCGCGATCGAGGCGAAGCCATACAACTCCCGCGGTGAGGGCCCGACACCGCCAGAACGGGGTTGCGGTTGTGTCGGTACTCCCGGGGGCGGCTCGCTCCCGCCACGGTCCCCACAGGGTTCCGGCCAGGCGCCGCCGAACACCTGCGTGTATTCCTCGGGCGTGATGCAGAGGTACTCGATCGCGATGTCAATCCGGACTGGGAACCGCCACAGGTGCGGCTGAAATCCGGACGGCTCGTGCTCGGGATCGAGGACGAACTCCGTGATGCACCTGCGGAAGGCTCGCATCGTCTCGTAGCGTGTCGTGCAGAAGTGGCGCAGATAGACACGCGCGACGTCGACGGCCTGCGAGTAAGGTAGACAGCAGGATGAGAAATCGTGCTTCAGGAGGTTGAAGGCTGCGGGCTCCACGGCGGCGTTCGCCGTGGAGGGCGGCGCGGGGGTCGAGTATTCGGGGACGGCAGCGAACAACGTTGCCGGATCGTGGCATGGCGGCTCGTCATGCTTGTGGTGATGAAATTTCTCGTGGTGATGATGTTCGGCCGAGACCGGCTCGTCATGCGTATGGCGCAGGCCGATCCCCTTTTCCTCTTCGGGGTGGCAGCATTCGTCTTCGCAGAGCTTGTGGCCGTGCAGCTCTTTCTCTGACGTGTCGTAGACGGTGCCATGAGTAGCCGGCGTGGCCGTCATGTACTCGAGGCATTCGTTGACGAGGTCGATGAGCGGCAACGGCGTGTCGACGTTGCCCCGCGTCGCGTGCAGAGAGCCTATCGGACCGCGGCGATCGGCCACGGCCGCACCGAGCGTCAGGTGACCTTGTGCGGGTGGCGCGAAGGCGTTCTCACACGTGGACGCTTCGGAAAGCTGCAACAGTTCGTGAAGATATTCGACAGGCCCGAATGGCGACAGATAGCAAGGCGGAACGCAATTAGTGAGCGTCCCCGAGTTCACCGGCTGAAACGGTCCCTGTGGAACCGCAGGCGGCGGCGATAGACTGCCCATTGTCTGCGCAGTGGCGTAGATCGCCGCGGCCTGATCGTAGGCAATGGTTCCTCGCAAGGCGTCCTGAAACTCCGCCGGCGACAGCGCGAGGACATCAGGAACACTCGTGAACCCGCGCGCGTAGAGGGCTTCGGCGACGGAGAACTGAGGGCTGGCGGCGAGCGGATTGACGGCTCCAGGAACGCCGGCCAGCGCGCACAGGTCATTCAATGTGTGAATCGCGTTCTTCAACCATGCTTGCGCCGCCGGATCCGCCGGAAATACGGTGGCGGCCGCCGCATCGACATGGGCCGCGACGAGCGGCGTGCCGAACGTGAACGCGCCGCCAATCAGCGCCTCGTACGCGACGACGAAGCTTTGGATCGGATCGACGGCGGTCGGTAACTGTAGCGTCGGTGCCGCGGTTGCGGGAGGAGCCGTCACATTGGCTGCCGGGTTCAAAAGATCGAAAAACTTGCGGACGTGACGGACAAACGCTGCGATCCGCTCGTCCGGCGTACCGGGCAACGTGAAAGACGGCAGCAGGTCGATCTGCGTGGCACCCGGCGGCGGTGGCGAGTTCTTGAATAGCGTTTCCCAATCGCCCGGCAACGCCTGCGCCAGCTCCTGAACGCTAGCCGGCGGAGAAAAGAGCACGGCTCCCGTCGTCGGCGAATGAACCACCAGGTGCACCGCGATGTGATCGGCGAGCGACACAGGCGGAGCCGAATTCGCAATGATATATGCCGCTGTTAGCGCGTATAGGTCGAGGGCGAGGTAGGCCGGCGCCGCCGCTCCGCTTGCGAACTCCGCTGGCCAGAAATCGATCTCATCGTCGCCCGGTTCCCAGCTTCTCCAGTTGTTAGGAGGTGGAGACGTAGCGGGGAACGCCATAAAATCGTTCCACACGGCTGCCGCTGACGCGACCGGACATTCCGGTGCAGTCGAGGCGGCCGGCACCGCGAGCGTGCTCAGTAGACGAACCGCTTGGGCAGGATTGACCGCGGGCTGCGGCGCGGTTGGCGGGACGACGATAACGCCGTCGTCCACGGCGCCGGTCAATTGCGTCAGGTTCTGCTGCTGGTCCGCGCCGCACGCCATGGCGAAGCGCTGCGAAAGAGTAACTTGAAGTGGGAGCTGCGCGCCAAGCACGTAGAAGTACTGCGCAGGAATATCGAGGCCGAGCGCACCGATGAGAATGACTTCCGCGTCGTTCACCGTCGCCAGTGTCGGCGTCGCCGGCGGGTTGACAGGGAACCGAAGGAGCGCGCGCGCGGCCGCCTGCGTCTGCTGCTCGCACCAGACCGCAGCAGCCAGCGCATACACGTACTTCGCGAGGCGTTCGACCTTGGCGTTGCGCGTTGCGTAGTAGCTGTTTAACTGACCTTCGAACTGCATGCGGTTCTGCTCGTTCGTGTTGGTCAGTCCGCCGTCGTTCGGCGGGTTCGTGTACATCGGTTCGATCGCGCCCGACGGGACCGGCACATCGGGTGCCGATCCCCACACGATTTCGTAGGCGATATTTCTGCACTGATCGGGCGTCAACGGTTGCGCCGCGGTCAGTGTCGCGAGGTTTGCTCCCGCGCCCGGGTCGGCGGCCAGCACAGTGTTGATCGCGTTCAGCAGGCTGTCGTACGGGAGTAGGCTGCCATCGGCGGGCAAATCGACGCCCGCGAGTGATGGATTGAGCGCGGCCGGCAGCGTGACGAACGCGCTGACATCGGCGTTGGAGAGGGATTGATATTGGTCCGGTGCAGGTGCAGCCCCAGCCGTGTAGATCGGCGCATCATGGTAGGCGTCGGGGTCGATGATCGTCTGGCTGCCAGCGCGCTGGAATTGAATCCGGAGATCGGGCCGTGGATTGGTGCTTGGATATTCTGCCGCCGGCGCAGTGTAAGGAATGACGGCGGTTGCCACCGACTGCATGTCTATGCCGGTAATGAACGGCCCGGTGACGTTCGCGATGAAATGCTGAACGATAGTGGTCCCGGCGGGGTAATTCACGAACGGCGGCGGCGGCAGCGGCGCCGGTAATCCTGCGAACGCGGGCGCGTTGAACGTGGCGGAGCCGATCGGCGGCGTGAGATCGCCCGGCATCCCAGCCTTTGGCGTGGCGAACGAAGCATCAAAGACGTTGATCGTCAGTCCGGTGAGGTAGTTCGCGAATATCGCGGCGCTGATGGGCGCCGCCGATATAAGACGCAGTACGATGAAATCGGCCACCCCCTACCTCCTGTCCTTCGAGTCTTTCTGCTTCGGTCGTCCTTCGCGGTGCGAGCGCGCACGCCTCTCGTCGTTAGGATCGGCCGGTTTCGCGGGGCCTGGAGGCGTCGGCGTCTGTCCGCCTCTTGCCAGTATTGCGAACTGAGAAGGATCGACGACGTAGAGGATTTGAGTGAAAGGGAAAAATGCTGTGACCGGCGTGGTCCATGCGGCCGAGATCTCGTGCGTGGGTCCGAGCCGATCCTTCAACTCGTCGCACGCGAGCCACAATCCAGCGGTCTCGACATCTACCAGCGTGCACGCCCGGACTATTTCGTCGCCGAAAAAGGCTGGGATCGCTACGAGCACTGTTCGGTTGAGGCTCTGCGCGAGTTTCATCGAAGTAACCTCATATTCCGGAGAGGTTGACTGCGCCGGCAGTTGCAAGAGCGGAAAGCGTCGACGTGGCAATCACAACGACCACCCGTCGCGGCATACGTTTGGAAGCAAGTCTTGCCATTGGCTTTCCCTCCTCGTTAGAGGTATTGATTTTGCACGCAGCCGTTCTCGAACGGCGATGCTGCAGCTTCGCCGTCGCGGTCAAGCAAATTCCGCCCGCAAAGCGAGGCGGACCGCAGTCAACTTGATCTAAAATTGGACCTTATGCGTGGTTGGACGCGACCGATCAGGAAATTCTGGCCTGCTGCATGATCACCTTCTTTTCCGCGATATCAAATCGCATTGAAGGACACATTTGAGCGCTTGATCCGCCATCGCAGCATTACTCTAGGCCTGACTACCCTAGGTTGGCAAGCGCACTAAATGGCGCACCTGCTTGCGTAGCACAAATTGAAAGTAAACAGTTAGCCTAGCGTTTCTCTAGCCAAGTCGATGGATGTAGATTTTGAGGGCCAGGTCGAAAAACGATCGTCTGTACCGGGTAGGCGTCACCCGCCATCAATGACTATCGGATTCGCAAGCATCGTTTCTCTAGGGCGTGTACCCATAAATCCGGATTACTTAGTCCCGGTAATGGCGCTCAAAAAGTTTGCTTCCGCTTTTGGCGGCATAGCGGACGGGGCCGGCGTGCTGGCGGCCCGATCCCCGTGGCGAATGACCCAAAGCAGTCCTTCGCCGTCGCCCACTTCATCGAAGCTTTCGAGGCCTAGTCTTCTGAAGGCCGGTCCACGACCTCTCGGTCCGGTAGCGATGTAAGGGCGAAGCTAGATCGTGGTCCGTCCGCGATTACACAGTCCAATCGACCAACTACCACTGTATTCATATGGTGCTTCCTGTCGACCCGCATGATAAGCTGCGATCACGAGCATCAGAGAAACGCAGAACCATATTCGCCGTCCTACGGCGATGTACGCGGTACAAATAGCGCTCGCGTCGCATACGGATCAATCCCGTGGTTGTTAGTCACCATAGCGCAGGGATTGGGATATCTGAAGATGCACGAGTACGAACCAAAGATCGTTGCTTTCCTCGACGTGCTAGGTTTCCGTACAATGACGAGCCTCGGGTCGCCCGCGGCCGAGGAAAGAATCGCCCTTGTCGATCGCAATCTGACCAATGTGGCGGTCGAAGTAGCGGAACACTCCTATCGCGGGATTCCGTTTACAGCAAAGCTCTTTTCTGACTGCATCAGCTTATCGTCACTGAATTCTGACGTAGGCGCGGCCGTCGTTCTCGAAAGTGTGGCGGTTCTAAGCCTCTGGTTTGCAATGGACGGCCTCTTTTTGCGTGGCGGTATAGCAGTCGGACGCCACTTCGAGAATGAGCGAATGATCTTCAGTGAGGGGCTTGTTCGCGCTTATGAGCTCGAAAGCACTCTCGCTCGGTGGCCAAGAACTTTGGTGGATGAAAGTGTGGAAGCCCTCGCCCTGACGCATGTCCCGTTCCTGATCCGGAAAGACCCGCATGATGGTAGAAGGTTTGTCGATTATCTCGAGTACTGTAGCAATCAACAGTCTGACCCGGGTCATCCCTATGACAGCCACAAGCGTCACATCCAGATTGCACTCGCGACGCATCAAGCCAATTCGCAGACCCTCGAAAAGTACGAGTGGTTGGCCGCATACCATAACGCCAAGCTGCGTGAATTATCGAAATTGGAGAATCGCAGAGGGGTGGTGCGCGAGTCAATGTTCCTTAGGGAGGTCTGATGGTCCTAACCTCTACATCGACAGGCCGTCTACAATCGGGCTTACATCTGTTTTCCGCCGGCCGGTCATGTGGAGCGTTACGTTAAATCCGAGTGCTGTAATTCCTATCTGATCCCATGATCCGCCACGGGCGGGGTGGCTGGCTCGCAACGTTAACGAGAGGATCAATTTATGAAAGCGTCCATCGAGCAGATCAAGCCTCCGATGAGAGTGCTCATCACCGAACCTGCGGATCGTGCGGACGACGTCCCAATTCTTCTCTATTTGCACGGCAAGGGTGAAGCAAGTCAGTACGAGAACGAACTTCCACGGATCTGCAATCACTTATCACCGCCTTTCCAGGCCATGCTTGGAAGACTCACCGACGTCATTGTGGTAGCTCCCCAAGCCCCGCATCATCCGGAGGATGACTGGAACTGGCGCGGATATACAGCAGACCTTTGCCGCTTCCTAACCGCCCGCTTCGGTCAAAAAAGAATTCTGGCCACGGGCTTCAGCCGCGGTGGGCTCGGTGTATTGCAGCTCCTTCAGGAGTGTCAGAACCTGATCTCAAAATGGGCTATCGTTGACCCTCAGAGAGCCGCTGATGACGCGGAAGAAAATAGGCTCCTTCCGGAGCCACATCCTGACGCGCGCGGCTGGCTGAGGTATGGAGAGGGCATCCCCAAGAACAAACCCTTTTCCGATCGTCTCAAGAACCACCTCCTTAAAGGGAATGCGGAGTTTGTCGGGTTGGGCCATGGCGATCTTGCTCTAGCTGCCTACAAAGGTGAAAGGCTAGACGGTGCCCAGAGCTTATACGAATTCCTCGATCTGAAGTACAAGTGAGGGCCAGCGCAATCGGAGGCGTGCCCCTGGGGAACCAATTGTGGAGGGGCAACGTGCCATGGGAGCCGCCAACTCTTGTCGACTTGGGGGATGGGCGGAGAAATTGAGGCTCGGAGGTGGAGATGCGGCAAGATGCTCCGGCGCCATTGGCTCGCTGAAATCCCAGTGCACGACGGGGCCGGAGCGCGACACGGCGAGTCTCCCCCAAAAGCTTATTTTCACGAAAGCCGCTAAGGACCGAGGCCGTTGTATTTCCGCTGATGGCCCATCGCGTCATTTCGATGCGATGCGGAATCTGGTCGCGCTACCGGTGTATTAGCGGACAAATCAAACTCGATTTATGAAGGGGTGGACGCCCCGCCCGACGGCATCGATGTGCCAAAGTGGAGGTGTTGAGCACCACTCAAGGGAGGCATCCGTGTCAGAGGTTATCATAATCGGTCTGGATATCGCCAAGCATGTTTTTCACTCGCATGGAGCGGATGGGCGGGGTCGAGCGATGTTCAGCAAGCGGATCAGCCGAGGAAAGCTGCTGGATTTCTTTGCGGCCCAGCCGAGTTCTACCGTCGCGCTGGAGGCCATGTGGCGGCGCTCATCACTGGGCTCGTGAGCTCATTCAGCTTGGCCACCAGGTCCGGCTGATCCCGCCGGCCTACGTAAAGCCGTTCGTGAAGCGACAGAAGAACGACGCGATCGATGGCGAGGCGACCGCACAGCGGCCGAGCATGCGGTTCGTGGCCGTAAAGAGCGAAGAGCAACAAGCGGCGGGTCTGGTATTTCGAACCGTGATCTGTTGGTGCGGCAGCGAACCCAGCTGATCAATGCGATTCGCGGACACCTCACGGAATATGGTTGGGTGGCGCCCAAGGGGCCGTCGCATGTGGCGATGCTCGCCGACCTGATCGAGGAAGAAGAGATGGTTAACTCGCTTCCCGAAGCGGCCCGCGCCATGTTCCGAGTGATGTTAGACCTGCTAGACAGCCTGAACGGCAAGGCAACAGTCGGCGAGACGAGGCTGGAAGAACCAGGCGTACTCATCGTGCCTAGAGCACGCATTTATGATTTGGTTCCGGTCTGCGAACTCCCATACGGGCCCGCAGCTTCATCGCTGCACGATCAGAGGCCGGACAGATGGCAGCATCCGACTACGTGCCGATCTTCTTCAAAAATCGCTTGCATCTTGCGGGGCGTCCACAGATGAGTACACGCCCTAAGTGGGTAGTCGGAACAAAACAGCGCGCGGATCAATACGCTTCCAGCGCAGTGCTGGCTTCTCGACAAAGGTCCAAGACCCGATCGCAAATATCGGCACGATTGCGAGCGAAAGCGTGAGCAGTGTCGTGACCGCCATCCCGGGGATTAGCTGCACCAATGTCTGCTGTACCGGCCACCCATAGACGTAGGTGCCATACGACAGGTCGGTTCGCTGGCTGTACGTCGTCAGCGCGCCATAGCGCTGGGCGCCGGCTAAGATGGCGAGGTGGGCGACTAAAATAACGTAGGCGGCCTCACAGAGAGCCGTCCCGTAGCTCATGGCAGAGAGGCCGACGGATACAATAAGAAGACGTGGCGAGAGTGACACCCAATGCCGGCAAGCACACCAAGCAGGAAGCAGAATCCGTAGCGGCCCAACTGGTAAAGCCATGCGGATCCGTCAGGTTGTTCCGAATGAGGCGCAAAAATGAAAATCAGCAAGGTGAGAATGAGTGCGGCAATGGCTGCGGCGGACTTTCGCACCAGACCGAAATGGAAAAAAACCGCCAGTCCGATGTAGGCCGCTATCTCATACTTGATGGTCCAGAGCGGATTATTGGCAGCCTCGGCGTAAGGCCCGTGGGGAAAAATCTGGTGAGGCGAAGTCGCACGCGCGAACTCGAATAGTACCGCGACGGGATACATCCACGTGTGCGCATCTGAGAAGTAATCGATCAGCCGAAGGGACGTCAGTACCGGGCCGGCAATGAAAGCAAAGGCGAGACCAAACGCGAACAAGCCGGGCACGATCCGCAGGAATCGAGACCATGCGTAGTGCACTAGGTCAGGATTGCGAGCAAGGCTATGCGACAACATCAGACCGGAAAGCACAAAGAACGCGTTTACTGCGTGTTGTCCCAGGGTAAACGGAGTGATTAGGACCGAAAGCGAAGCAAAAAGCCGTACCAGGTTGAATGAGTTCCGGTCGCTATCGAGAATATCGGCTAGTAGCTGGTTGTTTTGCATTTTATCGGCGCGGTTCGAACGAGTCCAAAAACGCCTTTCGCTATCAATTCAAGCGGCTCATCGTTAAAATATGCTGAATAGCCCAAAGCCTCGATGATAGTTGAAAATCTGCGCTCCCCTCGCGCAGTCCCTGTCAGATACCAATCATGACCAAATTTCGAGTAGCCGACCGTGTTCGACTAAGTGCGCTTGGCCAAGAGCGCGAGCTACCACCGGTGAGGTCGTCCACATACCGCGACACAAATCCAGCGGGCAAACGCTTGAGGTACTGTTCGATGGAAATACTCGACCGACCCGAATTCATTGGTCATATGTCGAGATCGATGAAGCGCAGACTTAGGGCTGCGCCGAGTCGGGTCTCCGCTAAGGGTGAGCGGAGTCGCCCCGACGCAGGTTTGACATCCATTTTAGGGCAACGAATCACCTCTGCTGCTGATTGGGCAGCAAATTCCGGCAATTCTCAAAAAAGACCTGTCAATAGGTGTCTCCAAGCTGCCGTTAGGAACAGCCAACGTCGGCTATATGGCCGCTAAGGGTCCTCACCACTCTCAGCCAGAGCCGAGTCCCAGGTCGGTTTTGACAAGGGCGGACATTGACCAATGTCACCTCAAATCTCCACAGCAGGCCATGCCGCTGGATGAAGAATCGTCATTCCAGTTTATTCAGTTGACCGGCATGCTCATTAGGCTGGCGTTCGAGGTGTTAGGAGGGCTCTCATCAATGCGCTAAAGGCCTGCGTTCCAATTCCTTCCGAAGCGAGCAAATGCAACGCCGAAAAGGACGAGGAACATTATCGCCAAGCCAGTCAAAATCCGGATGACATCCATTTGACGCTCCGGAGCGACTGCCACGAACCGCCCTCTACGGTGTAGGCGCTCAGCGTCCAGCGTCTACCAGAAGCGATCGCCGACCAGAATGCGACAAAATACCCCTCCCAGGGGATATGATCCTAGAGTGCATTGCACCGACAAGACCGGTCTTCAGGTCTTTCCTTTATAAAGCCTTGTTCGATGGTGTGCCCAAGGGAAGATTCAAAACTTCCCCTATCCTCCATCCTAGGTTATACTCTATCCATGCATGTCGATCACATCCATGAAAGCCACCCCGACGTGGTGAAGCGCCTCAAGCGCGCCGAGGGCCACTTGCGCAAGGTTATTGAGATGTTTGGCGATGGCCGTTCCTGTCTCGACCTCGCGCAACAGCTCCATGCCGTCGAGAAGGCGATCAGCGAAGCGAAGAAGACCCTGATCCACGATCATGTTGATCACTGTCTCGACGCGGCTGCCAATGGTGGAGGCAACGGCAAATCGGCCAAAGGCGTCCTCGCCGAATTCAAGGCGATATCACGCTATCTGTGACGGCGAGCTCGCTGTCCAACACCCTTGACTGGATTCGATATGGCCGCGCGCGGCTTCACAATCGTCATCGCCTTCATAGCCGGCATTGCGACCGCCTGGTTCGCGTTGCCGTCGTTGCGTGGGTTTGCCGGCCTGGGAGCGACACCGTCCGCGGTAGCGCAGCGCGAGGCCAAGTCCACTACCGCGACGAACAAGCCAGCCCGCATCGTAATGGACGACGAACGAATAAAGCTGGCTCAAATCGACGTCCAACCCGTTGGACCTGCGCCAATTGCCAGACGTCTCTCTGTGCCGGGAACGATCGTGCCGGACGCCGGCAATGTCGCCCATGTTTCGGTCAAGCTGTCGGGAACTGTCGCCGAGTTGCGGAAGAATATCGGTGACGACGTAGCTAAAGACGATCTGTTGGCCGTTCTCGAAAGCCGCGAGGTCGCCGATGCAAAAAGCGAATACTTAGCCGCCCGCCTCGCCAACGAGCTGCAACAAGAACTGACGTCCCGCGATAAATTCACATGGGAAGGTCGCGCGATTCCCGAGCAACAATACATCAAGTCGCGCAATGCCGCGGCTCAGACGGCGATGCGTCTCAGCATTGCTCTGCAAAAGCTATTGGCACTAAGCGTGCAGGACGCTGAAATCGCCTCTTTGCCGCAGGCGCCTGACGGATCTCTGCGTAACCAGAACATCCGGGCGCCCATCTCAGGCCGTATTGCGGAACGCAAGGTCGAGCTTGGCACGGCGGTGGGACGAGATAGCCTCGAAACAGACCTGTTCGTCATTGTCGACCTTAGCCGGGTGTGGGTCGAACTCTCGGTTTCCTCGGCCGACCTTCCTGTGGTCAAGGAGAAACAATCCGTGGATGTCGCGCTGCGCGGCATCGCCAATTCCGCAACCGGCAAGATCATCTTCGTAAGCCCCCTGCTCGACAAGGAAACACGTGCAGCCCGCGTCATCGCTGCGCTCGACAACCGCAATGGAGAGTGGCGGCCAGGCTCCTTCGTGACGGCTGCCATTGCCATCGAACAGCGCGAGGCGCCCGTCGTGGCGCCAATCGGTGCCGTTCAAACAATCGATGGACAGCGGGTGGTCTTCGTCCGCACCAAGGAGGGTTTTGAGAAGCGCGACGTCACTATCGGGCAGCGCGATGGCGCCCATGTCGAAATCGCATCCGGGCTTGCTGCAGGCGAGTCGGTCGCGAGCACGAATACCTTTTCCCTCAAGGCTGAACTCGCAAAGCCCGGCGACGAGGACTGAGTATGATCGAGCGGATCGTCGAATTCTCCGTACGCCGCAGGTGGCTGGTCCTGCTGGCAACACTGGCGATCGCCGCATCGGGCTTCTGGTCGCTGACCAGACTACCCATAGATGCCGTCCCCGACGTGACCAACGTCCAGGTGCAAGTTAACGCCGTGGCCCCGGCGTTGACGCCAATCGAGATCGAGAAGCAGGTCACGGTCGCACTTGAAACCGCGCTTGCTGGCATACCCGGGCTCGAATCGACACGTTCCTTCTCCCGCAACGGCTTTGCGCAGATCACCGCCGTATTTGCCGACCGGACCAACATCTATTTCGCGCGCCAGCTCGTGGCTGAGCGGATCAACGATGCCAAGGCGAGCCTGCCCCCCGGCGTGGAGGTCAAGATGGGGCCGGTCTCCACAGGTCTCGGCGAAATCTACTGGTGGGCGGTTGAGTACGAAAAGCCCGGCGCTGGCGCGCCCATCCGCGACGGCGAGCCTGGCTGGCAGACCGATGGCAGCTACCTCACGCCGGAGGGCGAGCGGCTGACGACCGATTTTCAGCGCACAGTCTATCTGCGCACGGTGCAGGATTGGATCGTGCGTCCGCAGATGAGGACGGTGCCTGGCGTGGCCGGCGCCGACGCGATCGGCGGTTTCGTCAAGCAATATCAGGTGCAACCCGACCCGGCGAAGCTGATCGGCTACGGCCTGTCCTTCAAGCAGGTCATGGAAGCCATCGAGGCAAACAATGTCAGCCGCGGCGCCAATTATATCGAGCAGAACGGCGAAGGCTACGTCGTGCGCTCCGCAGGGCGCGTCGAGAACATGGAGGACATTGCCCAGATCGTCGTTGCCACGCGGGGCAACGTGCCGGTGCGCGTCAAGGACGTGGCTGAGGTCGGGATCGGCCGCGAACTGCGTACGGGCAGCGCCAGCGTTGACGGACGCGAGGTGGTGCTTGGCACGGCGCTTATGCTGATCGGCGGCAACAGCCGGACGGTCGCTGCGGCGGCCGATGCAAAGATCAATGAGATTAGTAAGACGTTGCCGCCGGGCATCTATTCCCACACGGTTCTCAATCGCACCCAGCTGGTGGATGCGACCATTCATACGGTAGCGAAGAATCTCGCTGAAGGTGCGCTTCTCGTCATCACGGTGCTGTTTTTGCTGCTCGGCAACTTCCGCGCCGCACTCATCACTGCCTGCGTGATCCCCGTGACCATGCTGGTCACGGCGACCGGAATGCTACAGGGAAAGATCAGCGCCAACCTGATGAGCCTGGGGGCGCTGGATTTCGGACTGATCGTCGACGGCGCCGTAATCATCGCCGAAAACAGCCTGCGGCATCTGGCCGAGCGGCAGCGCGAGCTGGGGCGTACGCTGTCGCTGGATGAGCGTCTGCAAACAGTGACCGCCTCCACGTCCGAAATGATCCGCCCCTCGGTCTACGGCCAGATCATCATCATCCTGGTGTATGCCCCGCTGCTGACCTTTACGGGCGTTGAGGGCAAGACATTTGAGCCGATGGCCCTTACCGTCATGATCGCGCTCGCGGTAGCTTTCGTCATATCGCTGACATTTGTTCCCGCGGCCATTGCGATCGCAATCTCTAAGCCTGTACGCGAGGAAGAAAACTTCATCGTTCGCAGGCTCAAGAATGCTTATGCGCCGTTGCTCGGGGCGGCGATTGCCAGGCCGCTTCCAATCATCGTGGGCGCCGCACTTCTGTTCATCGGCGCTGCGTTGATGTTCAGCCGGCTCGGACAGGAATTCACGCCTACGCTTGACGAAAAGAACATCGTCATGGAGGTCAAGCGCGTGCCCAGCACTTCGCTCGCGCAGTCACAGGCAATGCAGCTACTCATCGAGCGTCAGATAAGCAAGTTCCCGCAGGTCGCCTTCGTGTTCTCACGAACGGGAACGCCGGACCTTGCCGCCGATCCGATGCCGCCCAGCGCGTCCGACACCTACATCATTGTCAAACCGCAGGACGAGTGGCCGGATCCGTCCATGACAAAGGACGAGCTGATCAAGGAGATCGAAGCAGAAGCGACCAAATTGCCGGGCAACAAGGTCGGATTCTCGCAGCCGATCGAAATGCGGTTCAATGAGCTGATCGCGGGCGTTCGGGAAGACCTCGCCGTAAAAGTGTTCGGCGACGATTTTGTCGACATGCAAAGGAACGCCGGGCGAGTCGCCGATGTCCTGCGAGGGGTCGACGGTGCCCAGAATGTGAAGGTTGAGGAGACCACCGGTCTTCCATTCCTCGAGATCAAGATCGACAAGGCCGAGATCGCGCGCCGCGGCCTCAGCCTGGCTGCGGTGCAAGACTTGATCGAGACCGCGATCGGCGGACGCAACGCAGGCCTCGTATTCGAGGGCGATCGGCGGTTTGCGATCGTCGTCAGGCTCAGCGATGCCCTGCGCAATGACATCTCGGCGCTCGAGAACCTGCCAGTTCCCTTACTGCAACAGAATTCGAGTGTTGCAGCACCGACTATACCGCTTCGCGCCATTGCCTCGTTCGAGCTGACCGAGGGCGCCAACCAGATCAGCCGCGAGAACGGCAAGCGTCGTGTCGTTGCGACCGCCGAAGTCCGCGGTCGCGACATCGGCTCGCTGGTCACGGAGGCCCAGGCCAAGGTGGACGAGCAGATCAAGCTTGCCGCTGGCAGCTACCTGCGCTGGGGCGGACAGTTCGAGAACTTTTCGGTCGCGCGGCAACGGCTGATCATCGTGGTGCCGGCCTGCTTCCTGCTGATTTACCTACTGCTGTTAGCCGCACTCGGCTCCGCCGGTGGTGCCCTCTTGGTGTTCAGCGCCGTGCCCCTCGCCCTAACCGGCGGCATCGCGGCGCTATGGCTCCGCGGAATGCCGTTCTCGATTTCAGCCGCAGTCGGTTTCATCGCATTGTCAGGCGTTGCCGTCCTCAACGGCCTCGTGATGCTTACGCAGATCCGCAAGCTGATCGCGGAAGGCACGGACGCTAGGACGGCCATCCGCGAGGGCGCCCTCACCCGATTCCGTCCTGTGGTCATGACGGCGCTCGTGGCGTCGCTGGGTTTCGTGCCGATGGCGCTGGCAACCGGGACCGGCGCGGAGGTGCAGAAGCCGCTCGCCACCGTCGTCATAGGCGGACTGCTCACGGCAACCCTTTTGACCCTGGTCGTTCTGCCGGCGCTCTACACCTATTTCGCGCCACGGCGCATGCAGGTCGAAAGCGAGCGGCAGTTCATTCCGGACCGCGCCGCGGAATGATCGGGAGGTGTTGAAGATGCTTTCGGTTCTTGGCAACCGCACTTACCGCCATTTGTTTGCGGCACAGGTTATCGCCCTGATTGGAACCGGCTTGATGACGGTGGCGCTCGGCCTCCTCGCCTACAAGATCGCAGGAGAGAAGGCGGGTGCCGTGCTGGGCACGGCCCTCGCCATCAAGATGATCGCCTATGTCGGCATCGCACCGATTGCCGGAAGCCTCGCCGGCTACGTGCCGCGGCGCCCATTTTTGATTGCAATGGACCTGGTGCGCGCCTCGGTCGCGATCGCACTGCCGTTCGTCACCGAGGTCTGGCAGATCTATCTTTTGATCTTCCTGTTGCAGTCGGCTTCGGCGTCGTTCACCCCGACATTCCAGGCGACCATTCCGGACGTATTGCCCGACGAGCGAGACTACACGCGCGCCCTTTCGCTGTCGCGACTTGCTTATGATCTGGAAAACCTGCTCAGCCCGACGCTGGCGGCCGCATTGTTGACGGTGATTTCCTTCAACATGCTGTTTGCCGGGACCGTCATCGGCTTTCTGTGCTCGGCGTCGCTTGTGGTTTCGGTGACACTGCCCTCCCTCGCTGCCAAGTCCGACACAAGCCAGTCGTTCTTCGACAAGACCACCCGGGGCATGCGAATCTATCTGGCGACGCCAAGGCTGCGTGGTCTGCTCGCGCTGAACCTCGCCGTTGCGGCAGCTGGCGCCATGGTGATCGTCAACACCGTGGTGCTCGTACGCGGGGTGCTGGGACGCCCCGATGGTGACGTGGCCGTTGCGCTGGCCTGTTTCGGCGGCGGCTCGATGCTGGCGGCGCTGATGCTGCCAAAGGTGCTCGACCGCCTTCCCGATCGCACCGTGATGATTTCAGCAGCCGGCATGCTCACGCTGCTGCTGCTCGCGGCAACGATCGTTCTTCGCGGCGGGGTCAACCTGATCTGGCCTGCATTGCTCGCGTTGTGGATATTGATGGGCATCGGATACAGCGCGGTGCAAACACCGACCGTCGGCTGCTTCGGACGAGCCTCACCGCGCTTGAGCGAGACTTCATCGAGCGTCGCACCGCAAGAACAATCAGCGCTGGACTGTCTCGCTACCAATAGTTCCGAATGCGCCGACGGAGAAGCGGCTTAGACTTTTTTTATGCTATCCGACAAGCTCCGACCCACCACTGATTGACAATTTGCCTCGCGCCGCCGGCCGCGCTTCAATGCGGCATGCGGCTGTTATTCTTTGCGGTCTGCGGCACCTTCATCGCTCAGTTTTTCAATCTTTGCCGGCAGATCTGGAGACCGGCCAAATCTGTAAGTGGCGTTCTCGCACTCCAAAACCCAGACGTCGTAGTTGGGCTTTGAAAGCTTCGTGTCACGAGTGGCCCGCTGCGGTTTCTCGCAAACGAGACCTTGGCTGCGGATTTGGACGGCGAGCACCCCCTGGGCTGTTTCAGCGTTCGCAATGCTCACCACAAATACAAGGGCCGCGACCAGAATTGCCGGGAAAAAGGTAGAGCACCTGGAACGATTCATGGCGAACTCCCTGTCGGTTTGCCTGCCCTTCATCAGGTGGGATGGCAACTAAGAAGCCCCAGCTGTAGCGACTTCACGATTGATCAAATCGGCGGAATCCTTAAGGCATGCGCCCGCAAACGATTACCTTCGGGGAAATGCGCTCTGGCGGCGGCCCCACCGGCATCCTGGTCTGTTGCGCCGACTACCGATGCTCGCACTCGATCGCGATGTCGGCCGATCAATGTCCCGACGAAGTGAGGCTTTCCGACATGGAGCCGCGGTTTGTCTGCAAAGCTTGCAGCAAGCGCGGTGCCGTCGTGAGGCCGGATTTTGAACCGGCGAAGATGGGGACCGCCAACTGAGCCAGGGTTTTCGAGGAATCTGCACATGTCAAAGACGAAGAAGCCGAAAACCTGAACTGATGCTAAAAAGCGCAAGCTTGCGGCGTTGGCAAAGAAGGGGGCCGGCGTATCCAAAATATCGGCCGAGCTAGGGCGCTACGCCAGTAAGGCTGATGGCGAGAGAGATGCGCCTCTTGCTGAAGAAATAGCTCATCCGGCGAAAACGCCCCATACCAAGGCGCCCGCCACAAACAGGTCCACGCGCACCACATCACCATGATCCAATCGGGTTTGTACATCCCCTTGCCCCAGCCCGACGACGGTGATGCAGCCAGCACGAGGTCCGAACTTGATCCAAATCAACGAAAAGCCCAGGAGGCCGCCAACCGAGGCGGCCCTCACTCCTTGCACTCTCTGCGCTGTTCCTCGCCAACGGACTTCTTGAAGCTTCGCTTCGAATATGGCAGCCGGTCCGTCGAGTGAAGTTTGTTGAGATCGTTTGGAACTTTGCGACCACTTACGGCAATCTTTCGTTGGCGATCCGGTCCAGGCGCAATCGATGCCGATGGTCGGTGAGCAGCCGTACACCGCCGAGAACGGCCGCAAGCGTTCCCAAGCCGGTCCCGCCCGCAATCAAAAACATAATTAGAAGCTGATACTTGACGGCGTCGACTGGTTCGACGCCTGCGAGGATCTGGCCGGTCATCATCCCCGGCAGAGAGACAAGACCAATTGCTGCCATGCCATTGATCGTTGGCATAAACCCG
>Ga0081540_1000254_pt1 | contig 56367 bp, 48 predicted proteins | sample TabmetS2T1R1_FD_71024 | JGI IMG/M metagenome (GOLD analysis project Ga0081540, IMG submission 71024) | Tabebuia heterophylla rhizosphere microbial communities from the University of Puerto Rico - S2T1R1 | ecosystem: Host-associated > Plants > Roots > Rhizosphere ...
GTGGGCTGCGAAGAAGCTCTGGGCGTTGGTCAGCCCGTCGGGACCCTTCGCCTGCATCGAGCTGCCGTGCGCGGCGACGGTGCTCGCCATCGCCGCGTACGCCAGGCGCATCCCGCCGTTGTCCGCCGTGTCCTCGCCCTGGGTGAGAAGGCCGTTCTGCTTCACGCCGAGGTCGGGGATCTCCTGGGTGTACTGCTCCGAGATGCACTTCCCGCGCTCGTCGTAGCGATGCGCGTCCTCGGGTGTCCACCAGTCACGAAGGTTCCCCTTCGCGTCGAACTTGCGGCCCTGGTCGTCGAATCCGTGGACGATCTCGTGGCCGATGATCATCCCGATGCCCCCGAAGTTCGCATCGCCCATCCGCTGATCGAAGAACGGCGGCTGCAGGATGCCGGCGGGGAAGTTGATCGTGTTCAGCTGCGGGTCGTACCAGGCGTTCACCGTGGGCGGAGTGGCGATCCACTCCGTCCGATCTACGGGCTGGTCGATCTTCGCGAGCTGCCGGTGGAGCTCGAATGCCGCCGAGGCATGAACGTTCTGCGCCAGGCCGCTCCGACCGATGCCGAGCGCCGAGTAGTCGCGCCACCGCTCCGGGTAGCCGATCTTGTCCTCGATGGCGTTGAGCTTCTCCTGAGCCTGCGACTTGGTCGGCGCGCTCATCCAGTCGTTCTGGTCGATGGACTGACCGAGCGCCCCTTCCACCGCCTTCACCAGCAGCTGGGCCCGTGCCTTGCTCTCCGGCGGGAAGGCCACCTCGACGTAGGCCTGGCCCACCGCCTCGCCGATGTCGCGGTCGGCCCAGGCGACGCAGCGGCGCCACCGTGGCAACAGCTCCTCTGCGCCGCTGAAGGCTTGCTGCAACTGGAAGTCCGCATCCACGAATGGCTTCGAGAGGTACTTCGCGTTTCCGTGGAGCGTCCACCAGCGCAGGTACGCCTTCCACGCTTCGAGCGGTTCCTTCTTCATCGCCTGGTCGAGGCCACGGAGGAACTCCGGAGTGGAGACGATGAGGTGCTTCGGCGTGGGCGCGTGGATCGCCGCGAGGTACGCCTTCCAGTCGAAGGACGGCGCCGCTGCCTGCACCTCGGCCAGGCTGCGGACGTTGTTGACGTTCGCCGGATCGCGCCGCTTCACCACGTCCATCGCCGCTCGGGCGAGCGCAGTCTCGATCCGCAGCACCGCCTCCGTGTCGGTCCTCGCCCGCTTCTCGGACGCGCCGGCGAGCCGGAAGACCTTCTCGACGTGCTGGCGATACTTCTCTCGCGCTTCCTTCATCCTGGGGTTGTCCGCCAGGTAGAAGTCGCGACCCGGCAGACCCATCCCGCCCTGGTCGATGTTGGCGACGACCTGCGTGCTGTCGCGGTAGTCCTGGAGCGGGCCGAACCCGAAGAGCGCCGCCGGAGTGTGGTTGTCGTAGGTGGTGAGGCCACCGGTCGCGCCGGGCACGGACGCATGAAGCCGGGCGATCTCTCCGGCGATGGACCGCTTGCTCTTGATCGCATCGATGCGCTTGAGATCCGCCGCGACGGGCTTCACGCCGGCGGCCTCGATCCCCGGCTCGTCCATGCACGCGGCCCAGTAGTCACCGATCTTCTGCTCGGTGGGCGAGTGCTGCGCGTCGGCCCGGGAGGCCTTGTCCAGCGCGTTCCGGAGGACCGTCTCGTTCCAGATCTGGAGGTCGGACATCGTCCCCCAGTAGGCCTCGGCGGCCGGGATGGGATGGGCTCCCATCCATCGCGTGCAGACGTGGGCGTACCAGTCGTTGCAGGGGTCGATGGAGGAGTCGACCAGCGAGGGATCGAAGTGGACCAGCGACGGAGCGCCGGGCACCACCGGGTCCGGAGGAACGGCGACGGCGGCCGTCGTCGGCGCTCCGGCGTCGGGAGGCGAGGCCGCAGGTTTCGGTGGGACCTGCGTCTGCGCACAGCCGAGAATGGCCAGACACCACAGCAGCGATCCGCCAGCTGACCTCATCGTGCCTCCCTCGAACGAGCCTTGCCGCTCTGATCCCCTGCTCCGCCCGGATGTTGCTCGGGACTCACGCATCAGGAGTCGCCGCATTGCGTCCGCAACGTACCAGCACAGCGCGGGCGTCGAGGGTCGAAGCGGTGCTCGGTGTCCACCTCACCGCTTCAGCGCGTACTTCGCGATGGCGTAGACGGCGCGGAAGCCATCCTTCCAGCCGATCTTCTTGCCTTCCTCGTAGGTCCGGCCGTGGTAGCTGATCGGCACCTCGTAGACCCGGGCACCTGCGCGAGCCACCTTGGCGGTAATCTCCGGCTCGAAGCCGAACCGATCCTCCTCGATGCGGATGGACTGGATGAGCTCGCGGCGGAAGGCCTTGTAGCAGGTCTCCATGTCCGTCAGGTTCAGGCCCGAGGTCATGTTGGAGAGCGTGGTGAGGCCCCAGTTCACCACCGCGTGCCAGTAGTAGAGGACTCGCCGCGTCTCGCCGACGAAGCGGCTGCCGAACACGACATCGGCGTGGCCGTCGAGGATGGGGCCGACCAGCCGCGGAATCTCCCGTGGGTCGTACTCCAGATCCGCGTCCTGCACGACCACCACCTCTCCGGTGGCGGCCGCGAATCCGCGTCGCAGCGCCGCGCCCTTTCCCTGGTTTCTCTCCTGGAAGAGCACCTCGAGTCGGGTCTCGTTGACGGGGTGTGCGCCCTCGAGTGCGGCGAGCCCGCGCTCGGCCAGGCGGGAGAGGTCCTCCCGGCTGCCGTCGGTGGAGAAATCGTCGACGACGATCAGCTCCTTGGGCATGTCCACTGCGACCACGCGCCGGAGCAGCTCCTCCAGAGTGGCCTTCTCGTTGTACACGGGGATGACCAGCGAAATCATTGGTCGCCTCCCTTACCAGATGAACGAACCGCGGTGGCTTTCCATGCAGTTCCCCCACCTCCCCAGAGTGGAGGGCGTCCCCGGTGGGACGATGGCCTGGGTCGAGTCCGGCCGCGGGCGGGACGTGGTGTGCGTACACGGAAATCCCACCTGGAGCTTTCTCTGGAGGAAGGTGATCGCTGCGCTGGATGGGCACCGGGTGCGTGTCCTGGCCCCGGACCTGCTGGGTTGCGGTCGGAGCTCCAAGCCGCGCGCGGTGGCCTGGCACACGCTGGAGCGTCACGCCGCGGCGCTGACCGCGTGGATGGAAGCCCGCCGACTGGTGGACCCCATCCTGGTGGTGCAGGACTGGGGTGGCCCGATCGGTCTGCTCGCGGCGGCGCGTGCGCCCGCGGTGCGCTTCTCGGCGATCTGCGTCCTCAACACCGGGGTGATCCTCCCGCGCCGCTTCCGGGGCACGGCCTTCCACCGCCTGGCGCGTGCGCCGGTCCTGGCGCCGGTGCTGTTCCGGGTGGCGGGCTTTCCGCTGGGGTCGCTGGGCCGCATCCAGGCCGATCGCCGCAGCATCTCCGGGGAAGTGGCGGAGGCCTACCGCTGGCCGTTCCGCAGGCTGGCGGAGCGGGCGGCGCCGCTCGGCCTGGCCCGGATGGTTCCCGGGTCGCCGACGCACCCGAGCGTGCCCGGCCTCCGCGAGGTCGACGCCTGGGTCCGTGCCTTCCCCGGGCCGGTCGAGCTGGTCTGGGGACGGAAGGACCCGTTGCTCGGCAGTGCGCTGCACCGCCACGCCCAGGCGCTCCCGCGCGCGCGCGTGACCGAAACAGATGCCGGGCACTTCCTCCAGGAGGAGGTCCCGGAGATCATCGCCCGCAGCATCCGGCGCCTGGCCGGCATGCAGGAGGCTCCGTGACCCACCCGCTCGAACCGCTCGTCACCGCCGCGTACGCCGACCGCGGATTGCTCGCGAAGCGTGACCACCGCGAGGCGGTGCTGAAGGCGATCGCCGGGCTCGACGACGGCACGCTGCGGATCGCCGAGAAGGGGCCGGCAGGCTGGACGGTCAACGTGTGGCTGAAGGAGGCGGTCCTCCTCTACTTCGCCATCGCGGAGATGAAGGTCTGGGAGGTCGGGCCCTTCGAATTTCACGACAAGCTCCCCTTGAAGAAGGACCTGGCGAAGGCGGGCGTGCGGCTCGTGCCGCCGGGAACCGTGCGCTACGGCGCGCACGTCGAGCCGGGAGCGGTGGTGATGCCCGGTTACGTGAACATCGGCGCCCGCGTGGGCGCGGGAACCATGGTGGACACCTGGGCCACCGTCGGCTCGTGTGCCCAGGTCGGGAAGGGCGTGCACCTCTCCGGTGGCGTCGGTCTGGGGGGGGTGCTCGAGCCCCCCGCCGCGCGGCCGGTCATCATCGAGGACGGGGCGTTCATCGGAAGTCGGGCCATCGTGGTGGAGGGCGTCGTGGTCGAGGAGGAGGCGGTGCTGGCCGCGAACACGGTCCTCACCGCGAGCACGCGGATCATCGACGTGACCGGTCCCGAGCCCCGGGAGTGGAAGGGCCGGGTTCCCGCCCGCAGCGTCGTCATCCCGGGGAGCGTCCCGAAGCAGTTTCCCGCCGGCAGCTACGGCGTTCCCTGCGCCCTGGTGATCGGCGAGCGCACCCAGAGCACGGACAGGAAGACGTCCCTGAACCAGGCGCTGCGAGACTTCGCCGTGGCGGTGTGACCAGCCCCCGCAGGCCCCTGGCGTGGGCCGCTGCCCGGTGCCCGGGACCGGACACCGGCGTCCCATCTGCGGACACGATCCGGGAGGAATCCCCGGTGCTGACGGCTCCCGGTGCCCTCCGGCGGGCACGGACGTTGCGTGAGGCGGCGGCATGTCCGGCCTGCTCCGTGAGATTCGCCTGGCCGTCCGTGGCCTGCTGAAGGCGCGTGGGTTCACCACCATCGCGCTCCTGGCCCTGGCGCTCAGCGTGGGCGCGAACACCGCGATGTTCAGCATCACCCGCGCGGTGCTGCTCCAGCCGCTCCCGTACCCCGGCGCCGACTCGCTGGTGAAGGTCCAGACCGTTCTCCTCGACAGCGGAACCTCCATCCCAAGCAGTCCGCCCGATTTCTACGCCGTGCGCGCCGGCCAGCGGAGCTTCACGCAGCTGGGCGCATGGTACGACCGGCCGGTCGTGCTCACCGGACGCGACCAGCCCGAGCGGCTCAGCGCCGGCATCCTCTCGGCCGAGCTCCTCCCGGTGCTGGGCGTCGGCCCGAGCCTCGGCCGCGGCTTCGATCAGGGCGACGAGGTGTGGGGCTCGCACCGGAAAGTGATCCTGAGCGACGCCTTGTGGCACTCGAGGTTCGGCGGGGACCCCGGGATTCTCGGCCGCACGCTCAGCCTCAACGGTGAGCCTCACCTGGTCGTCGGGGTGCTACCGCCGGCATTCACCTGGCTCGACGGGGAGGCCCAGCTCTTCCTGCCGATGGCGTTCGAGCCTGGCGACAACATGAACTCCCACAACAACTACTTCCTGAGGGCCGTCGGCCGCCTCCGTCCGGGGGTGTCGATGGAGCAGGCCCGCAAGGAGCTGCAGGGATTCGGGCAGCGCATCCGCGCCGAGTCCCCTGCGATGCGGGGCTTCGGGCTGGATGGAACGCCGCTCCTCGAGGCGACGGTGGCCTCGGTCCGGCCCGCCGTCCTGGTCCTGTTCGGCGCGGTCGCGCTCGTGCTGCTCATCGCCTGCGCCAACCTCGCCCACCTCCAGCTGGTGCGCGGCGCGGCTCGCCGGAAGGACATGGTGATTCACGCCGCACTGGGCGCCAGCCGGGGCGCGCTCCTGCGGCAGCTCCTGCTGGAGAGCCTGGTGCTCGGGCTCCTCGGTGGGTTCGTCGGTCTCCTGGTCGCCACGGGGATCCTTCGCGCGGCGAACGGGCTGAGCCAGGAAGCATTGCCCCGTCTCCAGCCCATCGGCCTGGAGTGGTCCGTCCTGGGCTTCGCATTGCTCGCCTCGCTGGGCACCGCGGTGCTCTTCGGCCTCCTGCCAGCGATTCGCGCGTCGTCGGTTCGCATCGCCGACTCACTCGGGGAGGCGGTCCGGGACTCGGGAGGAGGTCACCGTCGTCTCAGCGCGGCACTGGTCATCGCGGAGACCGCGTTCTCGCTGGTCCTCCTCGCCGGCGCGGGTCTGACCCTCAAGAGTCTGCACCAGCTGCTCCAGGTCGATCTGGGGCACGAGCCGCGCGGGCTGGTGAGCGCGGAGATCAATCTCCCTGCCGGCAAGTATCAGGATGCGGCCCTGGCGCGCGCGCTCCGGCCGGGCTCGACGGAGCGGGCAAAGGTCTTCTTCGACGAGCTCCTCGACGGCCTGGGACGCGTCCCGCAGGTCCGTGTAGCAGGCGCGATCTCCAGCCTCCCTCTCGCCGGGAACAACTGGGGCAAGCGCCTCGTCGCGTGGGATCGACCGCTTCCCTCGACCGTCGGAGAGCTCCCCACGATCGAGTATCGGGTCGTGGCCGGTGACTACTTCCAGGCGCTCGGAATCCCGGTGCGCGGGCGTCCCTTCGCGCGTTCCGACGACCTGAAGGCGCCGCACGTGGCGATCGTCAGCCGGTCCCTCGCCCGACGGATGTGGGGGACGGAGGATCCGCTGGGGAAGCTCATCTCGGTGAATCCTCCGCGAGAGCTGCTGCCCGGCATCTCGCTCCCCGCCGACTACCAGCCCGAGAAGCTCAGCGTCGTCGGCGTGGCGGGAGACGTGCCCTACGACCGGCTCGATCGGGGCCCGTCGCTGGTGGTGTACGTCCCGTATGCACAGGGAGCGGAAGGGCTTCTGGGGATGTTCCTCACTCTCCGGACCGCCGGAGACCCGCTCGCGGTCGTTCCCGCGGTACGCGAAGAGGTTCGCCGCCTCGATCCCGACCAGCCCCTCGCGGCGGTCTCCACCTTCGAGAGCGGCCTGGCCCGGGCGGTTGCCGCGCCCAGGCTCCGGACCCTCCTCCTCGGGATCTACGCGGCGATCGCGCTCGCTCTGGCCGCCATCGGCATCTACGGAGTCATCGCCGTCAGCGTGGCGCAGCGCACGCGAGAGATCGGGATCAGGCTCGCCGTCGGAGCGTTGCCTCGCACCGTCCTCCGACTCTTTCTCGGTCGCGGCTGCGCGCTGGCGGGCGTCGGCCTTGCGCTGGGTCTCGTCGGCGCGGTGGCGGCGAGCCGGCTGGCCCGCTCGCTGCTCTTCTCGGTGAGCCCGACCGATCCGCTGGTCCTCGGAGGAACCGCCCTGATTCTCGGCGGGACGGCTCTGCTCGCGAGCTATCTTCCGGCCCGCAGAGCTTCTCGGGTCGATCCCATGGTGACACTGCGGGAGGGCTGAGCGGCTCTCGTGTGCTCACGCCCGCGGCTCGTTCCTGTGCTTCCCGGGCACCCTCTCGCCGAGCGAAGTTCGGCCATGCACACCCTCTACGGAAACTCCACCTCGGGGAACTGCTGGAAGCCGGCGGTGATGCTCCACGCCCGCGGCATCCCGTTCCGCTGGATCGAGATCGACATCCTGAAGGGGGAGAGCCGCACTCCCGACTTCCTGAAGCTCAACGCCAATGGCCGGGTGCCGCTCCTCGTGTTCCCCGATGGGCGGACGCTCGCCGAGTCCAACGCGATGCTCGTCCACCTCGGCGAGGGCTCCTCCTGGGTCCCGGCCGATCCCTACCTCCGGGCGAAGATGTACGAGTGGCTCTTCTTCGAGCAGTACAGCCACGAGCCGTACATCGCCACCGTGCGCTTCTGGGTGAAGTACGCCGGCAAGGCGCAGGAGAAGGCCCAAGAGATCATCGAGCGCACCGCACGCGGGCACGCCGCGCTCGCGGTGATGGAGAGGGCGCTGTCCGCGACGCCGTTCCTCGTCGGGGAGGAGCCGACGCTGGCCGACCTGGCGCTGTACGCATACACGCACGTGGCGCCCCAGGGCGGATTCTCCCTGGAGCCCTACCCGGCCATCCGGAGGTGGCTGGACAGGGTTCCCTCGGTGCCGGGCTTCGTCCCCATGCCGTTCCACGGCTGAGTCGCGGCTTTGCGAGCGGCGACGTCCCGGGAGAGGCTCCAGGCGTGGTCCTGCCCTGGGAGCAGCTCCGGCTGGTGCTCGCGCTCGCGCGACACGGCACGCTCGCCGGAGCGGGTCGAGCGCTCGGGATGTCTCCTGCGGCGCTCGACGCGGAGCTGAAGCGCGTGGAGCGGGCGTCGGGCGCCGCGCTCTTCGTCCGTGAGGAAGGGCGCCTGCTCCCCACCGATGCCGGGCGCAGCGCGATGCACACCGGCGAGCGGCTGGCCGAGGAGATGGCCCGCGTCGATCGCGTGCTTCCCGTCGTGCCTCCCGGACCTCCGGTGCGGCTGAGCATCGGGGAGACCTTCGCCGCGCAGTGGCTTCCGACGGCCGCGGCCGACCTCGCGCGAAGGCTGGAGAGCATCACCCTGGAGGTCGTCACCGTTCCGGGCCGCAAGGGCGAGGTCGACCTCGAGGTGACCGCGACGCGGCCGGCGATGGCGCAGGGACAGGCACCGCGGGCGCTGGGGACGACGGCCGAGGCGCTCTACGGCTCGGAGGCCTATCTCCTCGACCACGGCCGCCCGCCGGACGTGGACCGGCTCGTCGGGCACCAGGTGGTCCTGCTCACCGGGACCCAGGCGCGCACCGACGCGGGCCGCTGGCTCGCGGGCGCGGCTCGCCGGGGCGCCCGGGTGGCTCTGCGGACTGACAGCGTCCCGGTCTTCGTCTCCGCCGTGCATGCCGGGCTCGGGCTCGGCGTCCTCCCCCGCGGCTCGGAGGAGCTCGCCCCGGAGCTGGTCCGTCTCTCCGAGCTACCGGAGCTGCCTCCCCGTCCGGTCTGGCTCGCCTTTCGTGGCCAGGGGAAGGCCTCGGCGCGAGTGCGACGAGTCGCGCAGGTCCTCGAGCAGACCCTGGGCTCGGCGCTCCGGCGCTGGGAGCGCGACCGATGAGGCGCTCACGAGGTCTGCCGCCCCTGCGTGGAGGCGTGCCGGAGCTGCGCGTCGGCCTGCGAGAAAGCCTCTGCCTGAACCTGCGCGTCGGCCCCCGGCGACTGCCGGATCCGATGCAGGTGTAGATGGATTGTCCTGCGGTTCAGGTCCGGCCCTCCTCGTGGACCGGGTCGTTCGCGCCTCGGAGGGCCGGGGGACTGTCGATTGCCGGACCTCCGAGGTGCGTGATACGCCTACCTCGGCGCAGAAGGCAGGGCGGGAACGGATGGCCCGAGCAGGACCCCGATCGTCTGGTGTCCTCGACGCTGGTACGCGCGACCACTTGTTCACGGCCGCTTACGGCGAGCTCCGTCGGCTGGCGGCCTCTGTACGACGCGACGACCCCAGCCGCACGCTGAGCCCGACCGCGCTGGTGAACGAGGCCTGGCTCAAGCTGGCCTCCTCGCCAGAGTTCGCGGCCACCTCGCCCGCCCACTTCAAGCGCATCGCCGCGCGGGCCATGCGCCAGGTGCTGGTGGAGGCGGCGCGACGACGCTCGGCCCGCAAGCGTGGCGGCGGTGCCCCGCTGGTCACGTTCGACGAGGACACGCTGCCTCCCGAGGCGGGCTCGAATCAGGTGCTCGCGCTCGACACTGCGCTGGAGGCGCTCGCCCGGCTCGAGCCGCGGCAGGCGCTCATCGTGGAGAGCCGCTTCTTCGGCGGGCTCGACGTACGCGAGACCTGCGAGGTCCTCGGAATCTCCGAGGCCACCGTGCTGCGAGACTGGCGCGCTGCCCGCGCCTTCCTGGCCCATGAGCTCCGGCAGACAGGCTGAACCCGCGTCCGGTCCCGCCCGCTGGCGGCGGATCCAAGATCTGTTCCACGCCGCCGCGGATCTGCCCGCAGTCGAGCAGCACGCGTTCCTCGAGTCGCGCGCGGACGGAGATACGACGCTGGTCGCCGAGGTGGAGGCGCTCCTCGTCGAGGACCGGACGCCGGACTCGCTCCTCGATCGCTCTCTGCCGGAGGTCGCCAACCACCTGTTGCTCGGTGGCGAGACGCCCGGACGGGTGGGCCCGTACCGGATCCTCGGTCTGCTCGGCGAGGGCGGGATGGGCGTCGTGTACCTGGTCGAGCGGGAGGACGTGGGCGGACGCGCGGCGCTCAAGCTACTCCGGGACGCCTGGGTCTCACCGTCCCGGCGGGTGCGGTTCCTCGCCGAGCAGCGCACGCTGGCGCAGCTGGACCATCCGGCGATCGCCCAGCTGCACGACGCGGGGACGCTTCCCGACGGGACGCCATGGTTCGCGATGGAGTACGTGGAGGGCGTCCCGCTCACCGAGCACTGCCGGACGCGGAGCTGCACGCTGCGCGAGCGTCTGCGGCTGTTCCGGGCGGTGTGCGAGGCGGTGCAGCACGCCCACCGTCACGCCGTCATCCATCGAGACCTCAAGCCGTCCAACATCCTGGTGAAGCCCGACGGAGCGGTGAAGCTGCTCGACTTCGGCATCGCCAAGCAGCTCGATCCGACCGGGCCGGGCACGGACCCCACCCGCACCGGGCTCCGGCTGATGACCCCGGCCTATGCAGCCCCCGAGCAGGTGGAGGGTGGACGGCTCGGAGTGCAGACCGACGTCTACGCCCTCGGGGTGCTTCTCTTCGAGCTCCTCGCGGGAAAGCTCCCGTTCGAGCTGACCGGGCTGCAGCCGCACGAGGCCGCGCGCCGGGTGCTGGAGCAGGAGCCGCCGCGGCCGTCACAGATCCCTGGCCGGCCGATCCAGGCGAGCCGTGGCGCCTGGGGGGACCTCGATGTGCTGTGCCTGACCGCGATGCAGCGCGATCCGGCGCGCCGCTATCCGTCGGTCGAGGCGCTCATCCGGGACCTGGATCACCACCTGGCCGGCGAGCCACTGGACGCGCGACCGGATTCGCTGGCGTATCGGGCCGGGAAGCTGTTGCGGCGGAACGCCCGCTCGGTCCTGGTTGCCTCGGCGGTGGGAGTGGCGGTGCTCGGAGTGACGGCGTACGCCGCCATCCGGCTGGCGCGGGCACGGGATGCGGTGGCTGTCCAGGCTGCGAGGACGCAGCGGATCCAGCAGTTCATGCTCCAGCTCTTCGAGGGAGGAACCGGCGAGGTCGGGCCGTCCTCGGACGTGAAGGTGGTGGACCTCCTCGACAAGGGCGTCCGCGAGGCGCAGTCCCTCGAGGCCGAGCCCGGGGTGCAGGCCGAGCTTCTCCAGACGCTCGGTGGCATCGCCGAGAACCTCGGCCGTCTGGACCAGGCGGAGACGCTCCTCACCCGCGCGCTGGAGCAACGCCGGAAGGCATTCGGCGCGGACCATCCCGACGTGGGCCGCTCTCTGGTCGCCAGCGGTCTGCTGGCGAGCGCCCGTGGTCGCTACGAGGACGCCGAGAAGGAGATCCGTGAGGGCCTGGCCATGCTCCGCCGCCATCTTCCGCGGACGGATCCGGAGGTCGCGCGCGCGATCTCCGCGCTCGGAAAGGTCCTGGAGAACGCCGGTCGCTACCCGGATGCGATCCGGGAGCTCGAGGAAGCGGTTCGCCTGCAGACGGGTCGGCCGGGGCTCGAGGGCGACCTGTCAGCGAGCCTCACGGAGCTGGCCAACTGTCACTTCTACACCGGGCAGTACGGGAAGGCCGACACGCTGAATCAAGAAGTCCTGGCGGTGGACCGGCGACTCTACGGGCCAAGGCATCCCCACGTTGCGGACGACCTCATCAATCTCGGCGCGGTCCAGGTCGAGACGGGGCATTTCGTCGAGGCGGAGCGCTGGAACCGCGAGGCGCTCGAGATCATGACCGCCTGGTACGGCCCGGACCATCCGGAGACGGCGTCGGCGGAGACCATCCTCGCCCGCTCGCTGGTGAGACTCGAGCGCCGGGACGAGGCCCGCGTGTTGCTCACCCACGCGCTCGCGACGGGAGAACGGGTGTATGGCGCCATTCACCCGCGGGTTGCCTCGACGCTGAACGAGCTCGGGCTCATCGCCCGGGACCAGGGGCGGCTCGCAGACGCCGCTGGCCACTTCGCGCGGATGGCGGACATCTACGACCAGGTCCACCACGGGAAGCACTACCTGATCGGCGTGGCGCTCTCGAACCTCGCCGACGTGGAGCAGAAGCTGGGGCACTCGGCCAGGGCGCAGGAGCTGTTCCGACGCGTCCTGGCGGTGTACGGGGAGACGCTTCCGGCGGATCACCCGCTGCAGGGCGTCGGTCGGGTGCGCTTCGGCCACGCTCTCCTCGCCGCAGGCCGGCCAGCGGAAGCCGAGGTCCAGAGCCGTGCCGGGTACGAGCTGCTGGTCAAACGCAAGGAACCACCGGCGAACTGGCTCGCCATGGCCCGCCAGGACCTGGCCGCGGCCTACCGCGCCCTCGGTCGGAGCGCCGACGCGGACCGCTTCCAGGCAGAGGTCGCCACGGCCAGCGCGAAGTGAGCCGGGCGCCTGGAACGAGGCGCCTGCTCTCCAAGCCGCAGTCCGTCCGACGCGTGAGGGCATCCCCAGGCGCCGGACCCGACGTGAGCTGGACGCGAACAGCTCCAGCGGAACGGTTTGGCATTCAGCGCTGCGCGGGTGCTCTTCGAGAACGTCGCCGCTGCGGCATGACGGGCCGGCCCCGGTTCCTGCGCATGGGGGGGTGCAGTCGTCTGCTCGGAGGAGCTCGATGCTCACCCCCCTCATCCGGACACGCCGCGCAGGCGCCGGCCCGGTTCGCCTTCTCCTCACGGCTTCTCTCCTCGCCGCAGCGCTGCTCGGCGCACCGGCGCGCGCCGGCTCCAGCGGCGACTGGCTCTCCTCCACGGACGGGCCCAGCCCCATCGTGACCTCCAAGTCCGGCGTGGGTTCGGCGCAGGCGACCGCGACGGCGAAGGTCACCTCGGAGTCGATCAAGACGCTCTGCGCGGACCAGGCGCAGCGCGGGAATCCAGCCGAGGCCCGCTCGGCGATGGACGCCTGCAGCAAGCAATGGCAGGGCGAGCTCGGCAAGACGTACACCGTCAGCGCCGACTGCACCGTGGGCCGGCTCCAGCCGCTGGACGGAAAGTCGTACGTGCTCGACGGTCTCTGGGACAACTCGGACATCGGAGCCGGACGCACCCGCTGGAAAGGGCCCGATGGCGTCGTCGGACGGGACGGCGCGAGCGGTGGGCTCGCGCTCTCCCAGCAGTGGGAGGTGCTCTGCCCGGGCCGGGTGAGCGCGTCGGTGCTCTCGAAGGCGAGGAGCCTCTCGCCCTCCGGAGCTGGAGGCAGCGCTCCGGCCGCGACGGCGTCGGTCTGCGGAGGAGACGCGTCGTGCACCGAGGTCAGCGGTTTCGCGATGTCGGTCGTCGAGTTCCGCGCCAGCCTGCAGGGGGCGTGGAAGGTGCTGACCACCACGCTCCGGTTCCGCAACAAGCTGAACCGTCCGCTGGTGCTGGGCTACGTCGTGGGCTCGGGGGGAGCGACCGACGATCGCGGAAACCGCTACGTCGTCAAGGACGGTGACGTCCGGGGAATCGGCCTCATCTCCGGGCGGGCGGACGACAAGTTCGTCGTCGCTCCCGGTCAGACGGCCGATGCCCGCTTCACGCTCGTCTGGGGCGGCCAGGGCCTGTTCGGGAACACCTTCGACCTGGATCTCACCGTCCGGGAGATCACTCCCGTCGGGAACGGGCAGACCACGCTCGGCCCCGAGTACCCGTTGCAGGTCGTCGGTCTGGTCGACGGAGCGCGCTCCGCCGGGCCCGGTGTGGCACAGGCCTCGGGAACGGCGCCTGCCGCGGGACCGGCCCCCGCGACCGGTGCTGGCCCGGCCGACTCCCAGCCCGCGCCCGGCGGAGCGCCGCCCGCGCAGAGCCCCATCGCCTCCCCGTTCGGGATTCCGGCTGCGGGCGCAGCCAGCCACTGCGCCGCCGGAACGAGCTGCCAGGACGTGGGCGCGTTCAGCGTCACCATGAACCAGAGCGCCGCCGCGGTCAGCGGGAAGAACCAGGTGGTGCGCGTCTCCCTCCGGGTGAAGAACCAGACCCATCAGCCTCTGGTGCTCGCCTACAAGGCGGGAACCGCCAGGGCGCTCGACGAGCAGGGAAATGCTTTCACCTGGGGAAAGCCAGGCACCCACGACGGGAGCGCGATGGGCATCGGCACGGTGGATGGCGCACGAACCGATCCGCAGTTCCAGGTCGCACCCGGCGCCACCCGCGACGCGCAGCTCGTTCTCACCCGGTTCGACGCCGGTCCGCGCCCTCCGGGCCGCAACGTCACCGTCGACGCGGTGCTGGTCGAGCTGCGCGGGGCCGGTGGACAGTGGCAGAAGGTCCGCGAGGTTCCGTTGCACCTCGGTGCGGCGACGGGCGTCGCGGTCCCGGTCGTCGGACAGAACCCGGCCGGACAGACCCCCGCCAACGATCACGTCCAGAAGGCCAGCGATCTGATCAAGGGTCTCCTCGGCGGGAAGTAATCGGGGGCCGGCCGGGCACGCCGTCTTCTCCTCCAGACCCCGGAGGACGTCGGCCCGGTCGGCACCCCGTGCTATCGACGGTGGGATGCCCCGCCCATCGTGCGCCTGGGTCCTCGCCCTGCTGCTGGCCGGGATGTCGAACAGCGCCAGCGCCCAGGACGCGGCGAGCCAGCAGCTGGACGAGGTCCAGGAGGCGCTCCTCCACCCGTTCACCGGCGACTGGGACGCGATCGTGAAGCGCCGGATGGTGCGCGCGCTCGTCGTCTACAGCCGCACCCTGTACTTCGTCGATCGCGGGAAGCAGGGAGGCGCCACTTACCGGATGCTCAAGGCCTTCGAGGACGAGGTGAACGCCCGTCTCGGCAAGAAGGCGCTCGGGTTCCACGTGGTCTTCGTCCCGGTCTCACGGGATGCACTCATCCCCGCCCTCCTCGACGGCCGGGGGGACCTCGTAGCCGCGAACCTCGTCCGGACGCCGCAACGCGCGGAGCAGGTCGATTTCTCGGCGTCGCTTCTCGACGGAGTCGACGAGCTGGTGGTCACCGGTCCGGGCGGCCCCGCCATCTCCAGCGTGGAGGAGCTGGCCGGCCGCGAGGTGCACGTGCGGCGCTCCTCGAGCTACTGGGAGCATCTCGAGGCCCTCAATGCGCGTCTCACGGCCGAGGGCAAGCCGTCGGTCACGCTGGTGCCGGCCCCGGAGGACCTCGAGGACGAGGACCTCCTCGAGTTCGTGAACGCCGGGCTCATTCCCATCACGGTCTGCGACGTGTTCCACGCCCGATTCTGGAAGAGCTTCTACAAGGCGCTGAAGTTCGACCCGGCGGTGGCGATCAGCCGTGACGAATCGGTGGTCTGGTTGATGCGAAAGGACAGTCCGCAGCTCAAGGCGGTCGTCGATGGGTTCGTCAGGCGGCACCGCAAGGGAACCACCTTCGGAAACATCCTCCTCAGGCAGTACCAGCAACGGCCTCGGTCGGTGCTGCCCGAGACTTCAGGGAGCGCTCTTCGCCGCTACGAGCAGACGGTTCAGCTCTTCGGGAAGTACGGGGAGCAGTACGACATCGACCCCCTGCTCGCCATGGCTCAGGGGTACCAGGAGTCGCGGCTCGACCAGAGCGTCCGCAGCCCGGTGGGCGCGATCGGGGTGATGCAGCTGATGCCGTCCACCGGTGCGCAGATGAACGTGGGAGACATCACGAAGCTCCAGCCGAACATCCACGCAGGAGTGAAGTACCTGCGGCACGTCGAGGACACGTACTTCGGGGAGGCCGAGCTGGGCTCGCTGGTCAAGGGGTTCTTCGCCTTCGCCTCGTACAACGCAGGACCGAACCGGATCCAGACGCTCCGACAGGAGACCCGGCGCCGCGGCCTCGATCCCAACCGCTGGTTCGGCAACGTCGAATTCGTCGTCGCCGAGCGTGTCGGCCGCGAGCCGGTCGGCTACGTCTCCAACATCTTCAAGTACTACGTGGCGTACCAGCGGGTGGCCCTGGCGGAGCGGCAGCGGGCCGCGGCGCGAGAGACGATGCAGCCTGCATCCCAGTGATGGGCTCTCCACCCCGACGGCGCCGATCGAACGAGACCACTCCCAGCAGGAGGAAGAACCCGACCGAGACGAGCACGTGCCACCACGCGTGCAGCTGCGGATTCGGGATGCCGGGGGGACAGGCCTTCAGGTCCACGAACCAGATGCCGATGCCCGTCACGTAGGCCGCGAGCCCGAGGCCGAACCATCGCCGGACCGGCCGGTTCTCGGGGCGCAGCGCGAGCCAGCTCACCCGGCCGAGACAGAAGAGCTCCAGCGCCCCGAAGCTCACGTGGAAGGCCAGGAACTGCGCGTGGCCCCGGTTGAGCGTCGCGCCCGCCGTCGCCAGCACGACGTAGACGATGAGCGCCGCCGGGAACCATCGCCCCATCCGCCGGACCGGCCCGGTCTCCACCAGCAGCCACACCAGCCAGGTGACGAGGTACAGCATCGGCAGCTCGTCGAGCATCTGCAGCTCGAAGCGAAGCGTCCCGTGGAAGGCGATGCTCCCCAGCCCGACGAGGATCAGGAGCCCGAAGGCCAGCCGGATCTCCCGGGCGAATCGGCGGCTCGCGAGCCCCACCGCTCCCGCGATCACCATCGACAGGCTGGAGAGGGTGTTCCAGAACTCGGCCACGTACGGCGTGACGGCGTAGTTCTGCTCGCACCAGTCGATGCTCGCCGTGGGGATGCCCCAGAAGCCCGACGGATCCACCGGCACGCCGACCAGTCTAGCCGGTCAGGCGACCAGCTCGGCGCGCGGTACGTCGGCCCGGAGCCTCCGCCCGGTGACCTGCATCATCATGAACAGCGTGAGGATCGCGCCGACCGTGATGCTCAGGCCGGTGAACCCCTTCAGCAGGAAGGTCAGCGAGAAGCCCACCAGGTAGACCGCCTGGGCGAGCCCCATCTCCCGGAGCGCGAATCGCCAGCCGACCAGCCACTGGGCGTAGGTGACCGCGAGCAGGATGGACACGGCGCTGGACAGCGTGAGGGCCACCCAGAGCGGCACGTGATCGGCGAGATACGCGAAGAGGAGGTGGTCGGCGAAGAACGCGCAGCCAATCAGGAACCAGCTCAGCGGGTGCAGCCGGTGTCCGCGTCCCTCGGCCAGCAGACCCACGACGAAGAAGTAGAACAGCAGCGCGACCGGAGCGAAGAAGGTGATGCGCGCCGCGAGCGGCCCGGGGTTCGTCTTCTGCGGCAGCTCGAGCGAGATGGGCGCGCTCCCGACCAGGCTCTTGAAGTCCCAGGAACCGCGCCAGCCACTTCCCTCGGCGCCGGCGCGACTCGGAGAGATGCTCCCGGGCGAGAAGTCGATGCCGCGCGCGGTGCTCCGGATCTCCAGGGAGAAGTCCCGGATGACCGAGCCTCCGGCCGAGGCGGGTCGGTACGTCCAGGAGGACGTGCCGCGCGTGCGATAGCGGACCTGGAAGGCGTGGCGCGCGGAGGGGGCGAGTGACACCACCCAGTGAGCCGAGCCGCCATCGACCTCGGCGCCGATGGCCTGCCCCTTCTCGTCCAGGACCTCGAAGCCGTCGTAGATGGCGCCGCGGGCCGGCAAGGGGAAGCTCACGGTCACCGACCGCGTCGTCGCGGTGTCGTTCTGCACGACGTAGCGCCCCTCGAAGTCGGCGGCATACGTCGGGAACCAGAGAAGGCCCTTCTGGCGATGCTCGAGCGCCAGCGAGACGCGCGCCCGGGTAGAGACCAGCGGGAGCGAGAAGGAGACGTCCTCCATCTTCTGAACCGTGCTCTCGTACGGTCGCCCGTTGCCGTCGTAGAGCGTGCGGCGCTCCTCGCGTGGACGCTGCTCGGTGTACTGGCCGGACGGCGCGGCCTGGTCGAGCGGCGGGCCCCACAGCTGGTGCACCTCGTTCACCAGGGCGGAGGACGTCTCGCCGGAGCGCACCAGCAGCGTGGCCCCGAGCAGCATCCAGGCCGCGGTGCAGCCCGCCCAGACGACTCCCAGCACGACGTAGCGTCGGATCATGCCGGCCGCCCGAAGCAGCGGCCGTGCCACCGCCGGGGGTGGGCACGCGGCAGGTGCCTGGTTGCGCCCACCTCACCCGAGGGGCGAGCCGGCGGCGGGGGGCCCGCAGGTCGGTGGCCGCGGGGCCACGGGTCCGGCGAGCCGCAGTCGGAAGTGACCGCGGTCAGCGCATCTCGCGATGGATGCCGGCGAACGCCTCGTCGATGCCACGGGCGATCGTGGACTGGAGATCTTCTCCTGCCGCCGCGCGAATCCGGACGAGCAGCGAGCCCAGGCGGCGGGCGAGGGTGCCCGGGCGAGGCTCGGCGGTCTGCTCGGACACGGTTTCGGAGGTCACGGCGGTCATGTGCTGCTCCCTGCGAGTGCCGCCCGGGTTCGCCGGTGCGGCGGGTTGTCACTGCGCCTGGAGGGCGAGCTGCGGACTGCGGAGGACATCGGTGCTCCCCAGGTCTGCATCCCGAAGACCCGCGACGCTCGGCTCGTTGGGGCGTATGGCCCGAGCGAACGGCAGCTGTGCTGGTCGTCGGTGTCGCACCCGAGGCGTGTCGACCTGTCGTTCACGGCCTCCGCGACCCTCCCGTCGTGGACGCATCGATCCGCATGGATGCGAGCTCCGCGAGGAGTCCGTCGAGCGCCGGGTTTCCGCGGTTGCTGCGGAGTGTGCCCCGTCCTGCGCACCGCCCCGTCCGTGCTGCACCGCTCCGGCGGTGTGCATCTCCCGTCGCGCCTAACCTGATCTGCAACTCGGGTGTGGGAACGCAACGGGCCGGCACTGCCCCGGAGGTCTCCGATGAAGGCTTCTCGTGCCCGCGGTCTGTTCCTGGTGGGTGTCTTCCTTTCCTGGAGCGCTCACGCCCAGACCACTCCTCCCACCGACGGTCCGCCTCCGGAGGAGGACGTCATCCCCACCGACAGCTCGCTCCCGCCTCCGCCGGTGGACGTTCCGCGCGCCGATGCGGTGGACCAGTACGACGCGCAGGCCATCGGGTTCGACGACTTCGGCGGCGTGGTGACCCAGGACGGCACGGTCACCGGGACGGTGCAGTGGAGCGCTCCCTACCAGGGCAAGTACAAGAAGCCGCTGGCAGGCGTGGACTTCTACCGGGCGGTGGGCCGCTCCGATCTCGTGAAGCAGTACGAGGACCGCGCGGCGCTCAAGACCGGGCTGATGGTCGGCGGAGGGCTCGCGATCCTCGCGGGCCTGATCAGCGCGAGCGTGCTTGCCTGTGGCCAGACCCCCACCTGCACCTCGGTTGACCCCGGCAGCTTCGCCGTTCCGACCTGCACGACGCCGCCCCCGGTCGACGCCACCTACGCCTGGGTCAGTCTGGGAAGCATGGTCGCGGGAGGCGTGGTGCTCATCGCCGGGGCGGGCATCGATCCCGATCCGGTCGGCACGGTCGGAAAGCGCCAGCTGGCCGATGCGTACAATCGCGAGCTCTGGCAGCGCCTCTCGAGCGAGCCACACGCGGACGCGGTCGACGTCCACGTCGTCCCGCATCTCGAGAAGGACGGTGCCGGGCTCAGCGTGGCAGTTCGTTTCTAGCCGGCTGGCTCAGGCGGCAAGACCGCGCGGGGATCATGAGCCGCGCTCGAAGTTCCGGGAAGATGCCCGTCCCCGCCTCCCGATCTCGATGACGGAGCCGAGCGCGGCCCCGGCGATTGCGCCGGGAATCGCGTGGACGGCCGTGTAGAACGGGAGGAAGAACAGTCCGGTGGATGTGGTGGACCCGCTCGTGAACGCATGTGGGTCCGAGAACACGACGAGGAGGTAGATCGCACCCACGGCGACCCCCCCGGCGAACGCGCCGAGCAGCGCGGCGCGGATCGGATGTGGCTGACGCTCGGGCACGACGGACCTCCTCCCCCCACCGGTCAGTGCCAGCGCCGCTCACCCTCGTGACAGCAGCAAACGCCAGTTCTCGTGGCTGAGCGAACCACCCGCGCATCGAACATCCGCATCGCTGGCCAGCGTGGGCCGATCCTCCACGACGCTCGGTAAGCCCTGCCGGCCACCTCGGAGGTGCCGGTTGTGGAGCAGGCCGCGGACGTCCACCGGCCCGGCACGCTCGTCGTCGGCGATCAGGAGGCCGGAGCGAACGCGTCCGCTTCCTCGGCGAGCTTCGTGTCCCGCGAGGTCAGCCCGCCGGCGTCGTGGGTGACGAGCGCCAGCGTCACCTTCGAGTACCGGATGTCGATGTCCGGGTGATGGTCCGCGGTGTTCGCCGCGTCCGCCACCTTGTTCACGAACGCCATCGCCACCCGGAAGTCCTTGAAGGCGAACGTTCGCCGGATCATCCCGCCCTCCAGCGCCCACCCCGGGTGCGCCTTCAGCCAGCCCTGTACCTCTGCATCACCCAGCTTCGTCCGGTCGCGTGCCATGGGCGGATCCCTACGCCCGCTCGATGGCCCGCTTCCACTTCTCCAGGGCGTGCGCGCGTGCAGTGTCATCCATCTTGGGCTTGAACGTCTTTTCCGCCCGCCAGGACCCCCGGATCTCCTCGGGCTCCCCCCAGACGCCCGCGCCGATGCCCGCCAGGAAGGCTGCTCCGGCCGCGGTGGTCTGGAGGTTCCGCGGCCGCACCACCGGAACCCCGAGGACATCCGCCTGGTATTGCATCAGCAGATCGTTGGCGCTCGCTCCGCCGTCCACCTTCAGCACCGGGATGGGCTGGCCGGAGTCCTGGGTCATCGCCTGGCTGAGCTCGTACGTCTGCAGCGCGATGCCCTCCAGGACCGCTCGGGCCACGTGGCCGAGATTCGTGGAGCGGTCGAGCCCCATGAGCAGCCCGCGCGCGTCCGGCCGCCAGTGCGGCGCACCCAGGCCGGAGAGTGCGGGGACGAAGACCACCTCGCCGGAGCTGTCGACGCTGCGGGCAAGCTTCTCCACCTGCGCCGATTTCTTGATCGCCTGGAGCCCGTCCCGCAGCCACTGCACGGCGGCACCGGCGACGAAGCTCGACCCCTCCAGCGCGTAGGTCACGGTCTCCCCGAGCTGCCACGCCACCGTGGTCACCAGCCCCGTCTTCGACGGCACCGGCTCCGTCCCGGTGTTCATCAGCAGGAAGCTCCCGGTCCCGTAGGTGCACTTGGACTCGCCGGGGCGGAAGCAGGCCTGCCCGAACAGCGCGGCCTGCTGGTCGCCCGCCATCCCGGAGACGGGGATGCCATCGGGCAGCGCGTCCATGCCCTTCGTCTTCCCGTACACCTCGGCGCTGCTGCGGACCTCCGGCAGGAGCTGGGGCGGGATGCCGAACAGCTCGAGCATGTCCTCGCTCCAGCCGTGGCCCTTCAGGTCGTAGAGCAGGGTGCGGCTGGCGTTGGAGGCGTCGGTGACGTGGCGTGCACCCCCGGTGAGCCGGAAGACCAGCCACGAGTCGATGGTTCCGAAACAGGCCTTCCCTGCCTCGGCCTGACCGCGCAGCCCGTCCACGTGGTCCAGCATCCAGCGGAGCTTCGTCGCGCTGAAGTACGGGTCGAGGACCAGCCCCGTCGTCTCCCGGACGCGCGCCTCCTCGCCGCGTGCCTTGAGCTCGGCGCACATGTCCGCCGTCCGCCGGTCCTGCCAGACGATCGCCCGTGCCAGCGGCTCGCCGGTGGAGCGGTTCCACACCGCGGTGGTCTCCCGCTGGTTGGTGATCCCGATCGCCGTCACCATGTCGGGACGGATGTCCGCGTCTGCCAGGCCCTTCTTGCAGCAGCGCTCGACGGTCTTCCAGATCTCCCGCAGGTCGTGCTCCACCCAGCCGGCCTTCGGAAAGTGCTGGGTGAACTCCCGGTACGCCTCGCCCACGACCTCGAGCCGGTCGTCGACGACGAGCACGTGGGTGCCGGTGGTGCCCTGATCGATTGCGAGGAGGTAGCGCCGCTTGGCCATGGGGGCCGGGAGGGTAGCGGATCGCCGGGGCAGGTGTGCCACGGACCTGCGCGAGCGCGTCCGGTGGGGTCAGCGACCGACGTTCAGCGCACTGCGGCAGGGCCCAGCGACCGCTCCACGAACCCGGTGACCTCGGCTGCGACCAGCTCGCGGTTCCGGTCCCGGGGAAGGATGTGGGCGCTCTGGTCGATGCGGACGTACCGGACCGAGGGGGATTTTTCGAGACGTCGCACCAGTGCCGCGGCCCCCGCCTCGTCCACCACGTGGTCCTGGGCGGCCACCATCACCAGGACCGGGGCGGTGACCCGGGCCGCCGAGCCCCAGGCGAGGTCCTGCATCTCCCAGAGATCCCTCAGCCGGGCCGTCGGCCAGGACCGGAGCACCGGAGCCTCCGTGCGCGCAGCGTCGTCGAGGAGGTCGGTCGTGTCCTTCTGCACCCAGGGCCGGAGGAGCTCCAGCAGGGGAGCCGCGATCCGCAGCGCGCGGAGCGAATTGATCGTCCGGTCGCGAAAGCGCACCGCCGGGGCGAGCGCCGCGACCCCCGCCACCCGGTTCGGGTGTCGCGCGGCGAGCACCAGGGCGAGCAGGGCGCCCATCGACAGCCCGGCAACCGCCACCCGCCTCCCGGGAAGCCGCGCCAGGGCCTCGTCGCAGGCGAGGAGCCAGTCCGGCGCCCGCGCCTCCAGCATCGCCGCCGGGGTGGTCCCGTGTCCGGGCAGGCGTGGCGCGTGGACGGCGATGCCCGCGCGCGAGAGCGCCTCTCCCAGCGGGCGCACGTCCCAGGGCGTTCCGGTGAAGCCGTGGATCAGCAGGCAGGCGCCACGGTCACCCGGCAGCTCGAAGGGTGCGGTCTTCTCCTCGTCGAGCGTGACGTCGGTCGGCACCGCTCCGCCTCTGGCCACCCGCGCGGCAGGGGCGGTATGCAGGCGCTCCATGGCTGACCCAAAGCTGCCCGAGACCGCGCTCCAGATCCACATCGACGATGCGATCGCCGACGGAACCTACGTGAACATGGCGCTGGTGAATCACACCGACTCCGAATTCACCCTGGACTTCATCTACGTCCAGCCTCAGCAGCCCAAGGCGCGGGTGAAGGCGCGGATCATCACCTCCCCCCGTCACATGAAGCGGCTCGTCGCGGCGATGGTGGACAACCTCCAGAAGTACGAGGCCAAGTACGGCGTCATCGACGCCGGTGACCCGAGCCTCCCGGTGCACTGATGCGTGCAGGAGCCCCGAAGACGGAGGGAGACCTCGGGCGCCGGATGACCGAGCACGTCGAGGATCTCCAGCGCTCTCTCTGCGCGGCGATCGAGGCGGAGGAGGGTGGCGCACGCTTTCGCGAGGACGTCTGGGAGCGACCGGGTGGTGGTGGTGGGCAGACCCGCGTGCTCGAGGGCGGCGTGGTGTTCGAGAAGGCCGGGGTCAACGTCTCGTCGGTGTGGGGCGAGCTGGAGGAGCAGTTCGCGAAGCGGCTGCAGGGTGAAGGCCGCACGTTCTTCGCCGCCGGACTGAGCCTCATCCTCCACCCCAGGAACCCTCGGGTTCCCGCGGTGCACGCCAACTGGCGGTTCATCCAGCAGGGAGCGAAGGCGTGGTTCGGCGGCGGCGCAGATCTGACTCCCCACTATCTCTACGAGGAGGACGCGGTGCACTTTCACCGGGTCCTTCGCGAGGTCTGCGAGAAGCACGAGCCCGGCAGCTACGCGCGCTTCAAGGTCGATTGCGACCGCTACTTCTGGATCGCCCACCGCGACGAGGCGCGCGGGGTGGGCGGCATCTTCTTCGAGAACACCGGACGGCCGCTGGAGCAGGACTTTGCCTTCGTCCAGGACTGCGGACGCGCGTTCCTCAGCGCCTACCTGCCGATCGTGCAGCGGCGGCGAGACCTGCCTTACTCGCCCGAGCAGCGGCGCTGGCAGCTGGTGAGGCGCGGGCGCTACGTCGAGTTCAACCTCGTCTACGACCGCGGCACGGTCTTCGGCCTCCAGACCCGGGGGCGGACCGAGAGCATCCTGGTCTCGATGCCCCCCGAGGTGGCCTGGGGATACGACGTGCAGCCCGAGCCGGGGAGCGAGGAAGCGAAGCTGCTCGCCGTGCTTCGTGACCCGCGGGCATGGGTGTGAGAGCGCAAACGCATCAGCAGGCCTGTTAGGGTTCTCCTTCTCCGGTGCCCACCGACGACCACAGTCTGGTCCAGCGCGCCCGCTCCGGCGACGAGCGCGCATTCCGGACCCTGGTCGAGCGCTACCAGAAGAAGGTCTACGCGGTCGCGCTCGGCATGGTGAAGGATCGCGAGGAGGCCATGGACGTGGTCCAGGAGGCCTTCGTGAAGGTCCACCGCTCTCTGGAGAGCTTCAAGGCGGACGCGACCTTCTACACCTGGCTCTACCGCATCACGGTGAACGTCTGCATCGACGTCATCCGGCGTCGAGGTGCGATGCGGAGCGACTCGGTGGAGTTCGACGAGCGGATCGGCCACGACCTGGCCGAGGCCAACCTGGGCGCGGTCTCCTCCCAGCTGGGGAGCAACCCCGAGAAGTCCGTCCTCCAGCGGGAGCTGGGGGAGAAGATCCAGGAGGCCCTGGAGCAGATCCCCGAGAAGCACCGCGCCATCCTCCTGCTCCGGGAACTCGATGGTCTCAGCTACGAGGAGCTGGCGCAAGTCCTCGAGATTCCTAAGGGAACCGTCATGTCCCGGCTCTTCCATGCCCGGGCCAAGGTGCAGAAGTTGCTGTCGGAGTCGCTGGGCATCCCCCTCCCTGCCGAAGGCGAGGAAGACTGATGGCGATTCACCAGAATATGAGCCAGGGTGCTTGCGTACGACGGCGGAAGGGCCGGTCGTCATGTCGCTGAATCCCGCAACTCTCCAGCTGCTCTCTGCCTACGTGGACGGCGAGCTCACCGCCGCCGAGCGCGAGACGGTGGAGCGCGCCCTCTCGGCCGACCCGCGCATGCGGGAGATCGAGCGGTCGATGCGTGGCCTGGGGTCGGCGGTTCGTGGGCTCTGCGAGGCCGAGGCGGCGAAGGTCGACTTCGCGGGTCTGTCGGACCGGGTGATGGCGCGGGTCTCGCGGCGGCCGGGCATGCTCGACCGCTTCCGCGAGGCCTGGCGTCGTCCGTGGCTGCCGGTGGGCGGGCTGGTGGCCGTGGCGGCCGCAGCACTCTTCATCCTGCGTCCGGTCTCGCCGGCCGCCTCCGTCGAGGGTGTGGTGGTGAAGTCCGTCGACGCGGATAGTCAGGCGGAGCTGCGTCCGGTGGTGCTCAAGACCGAGAGCGGTGACGCGATCATCTGGCTGGTCGAGAAGCCCGACGCCTCCGCCAACCACCGCGCGACGCCGCTCCCGCCCGACAAGCCGGGCGTCCAGGCGCCGATTCCCCCCCAGCAGAGGAAGACCGCGGGGGAGCTGTGACCGCCCTTCACGGGGCGGTGGCGCTCGGTTTCGCAGCCGTTCTCGCTGCCTCGCCGGTCAAGGTGCACGTCCAGGTGGTGCACGCCTCCAACGGAGCGCCGCACGTGGACCCGGGCCTGGAGAAGATGCGCCAGGGCTTCGAGAAGGCCGGCCTCCGCTTCACCACCTACCGGCGCCTCTCCGAGCAGACGGTGAGCCTCGCCCCGGGCAAGCCCACCGACGTGCCGCTTCCCGGCAAGACGGCCACGCTCACCCTCCAGCCCGGGGATCATCCTCGGCCCCAGGTGGCGGTCAGCGTTCCACCGCTGCAGACCACGGTGGAGCTGGGCACGGACGCCTCTGCGTTCCTCCAGGCGGGCTCGCACGAGAACGGGCAGCTGGTGCTGGTGCTGACCGGGAAGAAGTAGGCGCTCCGGCGCCTTTCGTGGCACGGCCCTGTCCGGGCGAGCAGACTCTCCCGTCAGCCATGTGCACGCTGGTCCTCGTCGTCCCCCCGCCGGGCGGAGTCCTCCAGGTCGCCGCGAACCGCGACGAGTTCCTCGCGCGCCCGGCGGCAGCGCCGGCACCCTCCGCCGATGGTCGCTGGCTCGCTCCGCGGGATCTCCAGGCCGGGGGCACGTGGCTCGGGGTGAACGCCGCCGGGCTCTTCGTCGGCGTCACCAATCGTTCGGCAGGACCGCGGGACGCGACCCGGCGCTCGCGCGGGCTTCTCGTGCTCGATGCGCTCGAGTCGCCCGACGCCGCCACCCTCCACCGCAGCCTCGCCACCCTGGATCCGTCGACCTACAACGGCTTTCACCTCGCCTACGCGGACGGGACCTCTGCCGGGGTGACCTGGAGCGACGGGAGGACGGTCCGCCAGGAGCGACTCTCGCCGGGGGTCCATGTCCTCACCGAGCAGAGCCTCGGCGCGGGGGACGACGGTGCCCGCCGCCGGCTGGTCCAGGAACGCGTCCCTTTGGACGGGGTGCTCGACGTCGAGGGTTGGCTCGGGCTCCTCTCGGTTCACGGACCGGAGCCGCGCGCCGGCACGTGCGTCCACGCCGACGCGGTCGGCTACGGGACGCGCTCCGCGTTCGTGTTGCATCGCGGGCCATCCGCTGCGGCGAGTCGATGCGCCTGGACCGAGTCCCGGCCGTGCACCACCCCGGCCCACGACGGGACCGAGGTCCTGAAGGCGATCAGCCGCTGGTAGCCTCCGGGTAACGTCATGCCTCCCATCCAGACCGGCGACAGCGTCCGCATCTTCGAGCGCGATGGGCGGCCGCTGATCCGGGCCCGGGACCTGGTGGGCTTCCGCCGCGCGACGTTCTCGGACCTCTACTACTTCCTCATCGCCGCACGGTGGCGCGTGGTGCTGGCGCTCTACGCCTCGGCCTACCTCCTGCTCAACGCGATCTTCGGCGCCGTGTACACGTGGACGGGCGGCATCGCCAACGCACGGCCAGGCAGCTTCTCTGACGCCTTCTTCTTCAGCGCCGAGACGCTCGGGACCATCGGGTACGGCGTGCTGGCTCCCCAGTCGCGTACCGCGCACCTGGTCGCGACCTTCGAGAACATGATCGGGCTGCTCGCCCTCGCCACGTTCACCGGACTCACCTTCGCCAAGTTCAGCAGGCCGAAGGCGCGGGTCATCTTCAGCGACGTCGCTGTCATCGCTCCGCGGGACGGGCTCCTCCACCTGAGCTTCCGGGTGGCAAACGAGCGCGTGAACCACGTCGTCGAGGCCACCCTCCGCGTCACGCTGGTGCGCTTCGAGAAGACCGCGGAGGGCGAGACGTTCCGACGGATGATGGAGCTGCCGCTGCTCCGCAATCAGAGCCCGGCGTTCGTGCTGACCTGGACGGCGCTCCACGCCATCGACGAGACGAGCCCGCTCCGGGGGGTCACGCCCGAGTCGTTCGCCGAAGGCCTGATGGAGGTCCTGGTCACCTTCACCGGGTGGGACGAGACGCTCGCCCAGACCATCTTCGCCCGGCAGTCGTACGTGGCCTCGGAGCTACGCTGGAACCACCGCTTCCGCGACGTGATCCGGATCACCGCGGCCGGGCGCCGGGAGATCGACTACGACCGCTTTCACGAGACCGAGGCTCTGCCCACGGAGGCCTCGCAGGCGTCGGCCTGATTCCGGGCCGCGCGCTTGTCGAGCTCGGTGCAGACCCGCTCCACGAAGTGGACGATGTCCCAGGGCTTCTTCAGCACGCTGATGCCACCGAACGAGGAGCGGGAGGTGGGCCCGCTGGTCACCAGGAGGCAGGCGACCTCGGGAAAGTGCGCCTCGACCGCCCCGAGGAGCAGGTCACCCCGGGCGTCCTCGAGGTGGACGTCGGAGACCACCAGGTCGGGGCGCTCCGTCTTCAGCCGGTCCATGGCCTCGTGCGCCGAGCGGACGGAGTCCACCTCGTAGCCCCGACGGACGAGCCCGTGACGCATCAAGGCAAGCACCGCCGGGTCGTCCTGGATGATGAGCACGCGAGCCATGGCCCGAACCGTTTTGCCCCGCTCGGGCGGGCCTGTCAGCAACCGAATCCGAGGCCGATGGAGCTGTCCACTGCACGACCTTCAGTGCGAGGGCTCGACACCTCGAATGCACTGCAGACGACCAAGCGTGGGGTCTGACGTCCACGGGTCACGGCAAACCCTGCGGGGAAGCCGTTCCGGATGCCCACCCGGCGTGCCGGCTTTCCTGGCCGTCCTGCGCACTGGACGATGCGGGGCCGCCCCACGCGCTGCTTCTGGCCCCATCGGCAAAGGAGAGGGACAGATGCGGACGCTGGCACTGACGGGATTGCTCGCGGCTCTCGCCTGCGGCGGGAGCGGCGGAAACAACAACAACGGCACCCCAGGGTTGAAGACGTTCAACTACGGAAGTCCGCAGGCGCCGACCAACGCTCAGAAGAACACCGCCACCTCTGCGCAGAACCAGCTGAACAAGGCTGTCCAGGCGTCGGTGAACGGCCAGGTCTCGAACGCGGCGAGCCTTCCGTCGATGACCGACTCGCTCGCCGGCTCGCTCCCAAACCTGATCGCGGTTCCGGAGCAGCCCGCCGTGACCGCGGGAGACGAGGCGTCGCTGCTGGGCCGCCGGAGCGGAGCGCTGAACCAGGGCTGCTACACGTTCACCAGCTCGACCATCACGTACAACAACTGCACCATCAGCGGCAGCGGCTTCAACGAGACGCTCAACGGCAGCCTGACCGTCAACGGCAGCACCGTGACCTGGAACCTGACCGTGACCTACGCCTACTCCGCGCAGAACGTGACCTCGAACGGCACGTACACCTGGACCGGTCAGCTCGCCGTCACCGAGAACACCATCGTCGGTCAAGGTCGGAGCAGCTTCACCGGACACGTCAGCAGCGGCTCGACGACCTACGACTATCAGTACACCGCGGGCTTCGACGCGAACCTGACCTATCAGACGTCGCCGTACTGCATCACCGGTGGAACGCTGGAGGTCCGCCGCACGCTCAACGGCACGAGCAACCAGGGGGCGGTGCCGGTCCACGACGCCGGCGCGAAGTACACCTGGACCGGCTGCGGCGCGGTCACCGTCGCCACCGGGAACTGAGCCCGGCACATCGGCGCCGAGGGCGGGCCCGCGGCAGTGACCGCGAGGCCCGCTCCGGCGCAAATTTGCCCGCCAGGCGTGTCTTCCCAGCTCCTTCGTCGGCTGCCGCGGTACGCTGCGGGTTCCTCTCCTGACGCGCGTCGCCGCCAGGAGGCCGACGAGGAGCCCGGATGGTGGCAGCCGCACCCGGACAGTGGAGCGAGCTCGAGGAACGGATCCGGACGCAGCTCGAGCGTGGGGAACGGGACGAGGCGGCGACCCAGGTCATCGAGCGCCTCGAGCCCGATATCCGCGGCTACATCGGCTGTCGCCTGGTCGGAGACGACGCGGACGATGCGCTCTCGCAGTTTCGCGAGAACGTCTGGCACGACCTGGCGCGGTTCCGCTGGGAGTGCTCGCTGAGGGCCTGGGCCTACCGCCTCGCGCACCACGCGATCACCCGGGTCCTCCGGCAACCGCACCGCCGCAGGGAGGAGCATCTCCCATCGTCCGCTGCATCGGTTCTGGCCGCGTCCATCGGAGCGAAGGGACCGATGTCGAGCGAGCGTCACCAGGGCCTCGCTCTGCTCCGGGCCGAGCTCACCGACGAGGAGCAGGAGCTCTTGACCCTGCGCATCGACCGCGAGCTCGAGTGGGAGGAGATCTCCGCCATCCTCGACGCGACCTCGGCCGCGCTCCGGAAGCGCTTCGAGCGGCTGATTCCCCGGCTGGAGCAGATGGCCCGCGACCGGGGCCTGATCGACTAGCGGAGCCCGACGGTGCCGGGGGAGAAGCTAACGCTGTCCCGTCTTCTCGCCGACCTCGCGGCGGCCCCACCCCTGCGCGCAGCCGACTGGGAAGGGCGGTTCCGGTCCGGCGACGTGGTGGGTGAGCGCTTCGAGCTTCACGAGCGCCTCGGCCGTGGCGGGTTCGGCATCGTCTTCCGGGCGCACGACCGGAAGCTCAACCGGTTCATCGCCTTCAAGGCGATTCCTCCCGGAGGCGACTCCAGCGCGGACATCCAGCGCGAGGCGGAGATCGCCGCGCAGCTCGAGCACGAGAACCTCGTGCGCCTCTACGACTACGGACTCTTCCAGGACGGGGCGTACCTCCTCTTCGATCTCCTCACCGGCGAGACCCTCGACCGTCGGATCTCCCGCGGAGCGCTCCCGCCCCGCGAGGCCGTGCGAATCGCGCTCGAGATCACCCGGGCCCTCGTCTACGCACACGCCCGGGGCGTCCTGCATCGGGACCTCAAGCCGGCGAACGTCTTCCTGACCGGCGATGGCAAGGTCAAGGTCCTCGACTTCGGTCTCGCCTACTACTTCGGCCAGGGTCCGCAGCGGAGCGGGACACCGGGCTACATGGCGCCCGAGCAGATCCGCGGGGGAACCGAGGACGCCCGGACCGACGTCCACGGCGTGGGGCTCCTGCTCCGGGAGATGGTCTCCGGCAGCCGGGACCCGAGCGTCACGCTCGCCGCTCCTCCCCCGCTCGGCGACCTCGTCCGGCGCGCCACCGACGCGGACCCCGCGCGTCGCCCGCGCGATGCCTCCGAGCTCGCGGACGAGCTGGAATCCCTGTCGCGACGTCTCGAAGGGCGGCGCTGGACCTTGCGTCACTCCGCGTTCGTCGCCCTTGCAGCCGCGCTCGTCGTTGCCGTGGGCGCGTCAGTTCTCGCCCAGCGCCCGCGGATCCTGGTGGCGGTCGCCGATCTCGACAACGCCAGCGGCGACCCCGAGCTGGAGGGCGTCGGCGAGCTGGTCCGGACCTCGCTCGAGCAGTGGCCGAGGCTCCTGGTCCTCCCGCGGCAGCGAGTCCTGGCGCTGGGCGGCGCATCCGATCGGGACCGGGTGGATTGTGGCGCGGCCCGCGAGGCGGCACGCCGGGTGAACGCGACCGCGGTGCTGTGCGGCCGGGCCTCGCGCACGGGGGAGAGCTACGCGCTCCGGCTCGAGGGAACGCAGCCGGCCACGGGCCGCCAGCTCCTGGTCGTGAACGAGACCGCTCCCACTCGCGACGACGTGCCCTCGATGGTGGATCGGGTGTCGGAGCGGACGAATCGAGCCCTTGCGCCATGGAGCCTGCGACCACCGCTCAAGGCCATCGCTCCCCAGACCACTCGAAATCTCGAGGCCTACCGTCACTACTTCGACGGGCTGCTCTGCGCCGATCGTCCGGTGCATGGTCAGGACTGCTCGGCCGACTTCCGCGAGGCGCTACGCCTGGACCCGGAGTTCGCGCTCGCTGCGTACCAGCTCGCCGTCTGGCTGGCATGGAACGGCGGTCCACTGAGCGAGCAGCGCGCGTTGATCACCAGAGCGGCGCAGCTCGCGTCCGGAGCGCCGGAGAAGGAGCGAACCCTCATCCGGGCCTGGGCCGCACATCTCTCCGGAGCGGACGACGAGGCTCTGGACCTGCTTCGCCACGCCGCAGAAGCCTGGCCTCAGGACAAGCACGCCTTCTACCAGGCGGGCGACATCCTCCGGCATCGCAACGAGCTGGCCGAGGCCGCTCGGTGGTTCGAGGCAGCCATCGCTCTCGATCCCCAGTTCAGCTGGGCGCTGGGCCATCTGGCGCAGGCCCTCGGTGCCCTGGACAGGCGAGCCGAGCTCCGGACGTGGGTCGCGCGCTGGGAGACCGCACCGACGGTCGCGACGCTCCACGGGCTGTCGGTCGCCCGCGGGTGGCTGGGAGACGTGCGCGGCGCCGCCGAGGCGGCACAGCGCAGCATCATGCTCGGCGCCGGGGTGTCGGCTCAGGAGGACCTCTTCCAGGCGAAGCTCTTCGCAGGCGAGTACGGGCCGGTCGAGGAGGGCGCACGCGTGCTCGCGCTCCCGGGTAGCCCGGTGAGGCGAATCGGGTACTACGGGCTCGCGGCGCTCGAGGCCTACCGGGGAAGGCCACGTGCCGGCCTGGCGGTGCTCGACCGGATGGCGAGCGAGATCCCCGAGCTGCGGAACGACGCCGTGTACCACGCCATCCGCGCCGACTATCTGCTCGGAACGAGGGATCGAGCGGCGATCTGGGCGGAGGTGGAGATCGCCCACGCGCTGGACCCTCACCTCGCCGCCGAGCACGCCGTCTCGCTGGCAGCCCTCGGCGATCTCGAGCATGCCGAGCTCCTGGCTCGAGAGCTCCCGGCCGGCTCGGAGCTCCGGGAAACCGTGGCCGCGCTTGTACGGTTCCAGCGGGGCGAGCGCGACGCCGCGCTGGAGGACCTCCGGCGAATCTCCTCCCGCGCTCCCATCTTCAGCTGGCGAATCTCGCCGCTCTTCCTCCTGGGCGAGCGGCTGGTCGACGCGGGCCACGACGCCGAGGCGATCGACGTCCTTCGCCGGGCGCAGGCCTTGTACGTCCCGGTGGCGATGTGGCGCAGCTGGGCCTATCCGCGGAGCCTGCTCCTCGTCGCCCGTGCCAGTCAGCGGGCCGGCCGGGTCGACGAGGCACGACAGAGCGTCGAGCGCCTTCTCTCGGACTGGAAGGATGCGGAGCCGGATGCTCCGCTGCTGAAGGAGGCCGTCGAGCTCCGCGCCCGGCTTCCGGCGCGCTGAGAAGTGCCAGCGGCCCGGCCCCGTGTGACGGCCCCGGCGTGGGCGTCACATCGCTCCTGGGGCTCTGGCACCCCGTTCTCGCGGGTGGTCACCCCGACGAACGGAGACTTCGATGGGCACGCTGCTCCTCCCCCACACGATGAACTGGCTCCCTGCCGCGCTGGCGGTGTGTGCCCGCGCGCTCGAGGCGGTCGCGGTCCTGGCGCTGGTCGACCTCGCCTCGGGGCTCTTCCACTGGCTGGAGGACACCTTCTGGACGGAGGACACGCCGGTCCTTGGCCGCTGGATCGTGACTCCCAACGTCCTCCACCATCGATCTCCCGCCGCCTTCGTCGACAAGAGCTGGCTGGAGAGCTCGTGGGATCTGGTCGCGTTCGGCGCGTGCATCGTCGGTGCGGCCTGGGCGTTCCATTGCCTCACCTGGCACGTCTGGCTGTTCGCGCTCGTCGGGGCCAACGCGAATCAGTTCCACAAGTGGGCCCACGTTCCTCGGCACCGGCTGCCCTGGCCCGTCGAGATGCTCCAGCGGGTGGGAGTGCTCCAGTCGGCGTCGCATCACGCGGCGCACCACCGCGGGGAGAAGAACACCGCCTACTGCGTGATCACCCCGTGGGTGAACCCGGTGCTGGATCGGCTGGGCGTCTGGCGCGGGCTGGAGCGGCTCGTCGTGCGCCGGGGCGCCGCCCCTCGAAGGGCGGATCTCGCGGGCGCGCTGCTCCTCGCACTCCTGGTCCTCGGTCCCGGCTCCGGATGCGCGGCGCCCGCAGCCGGCGATCCCACGCCGGGCGTCCTCCAGCGGGTCGCCGGGCCCGATGCGGCCGGCGGGTACATCCGGTCGGCCGCGGTCGCGCTGCCGGTGACCCAGGGCCTGCCGTGCCCCACGGGTCCGTGGAATCTCGACGGCACCGCGGGTGAGGATGCGCCTCGCCCGGTAGGCACGACCGACGGTGCCGTGGCTTTCCGAGCCACCACCGAGGAGCGGCGATGAAGCTCTCGGGAAGCAACTCCGGCCTCGTTCTCGGTGGCACCGCGGTGGCGGCCGCGCTCCTCGCCGCCTGCCTGCCGCGCATTTCTCAGGATCCGAGCTACCACCTCTTCGCGGACGCGCGCACCGTCCTCGGAGTCCCGGGCGGCCTGAACGTGCTCTCCAACGTCGCGTTCGCTCTCGTGGCGCTGGCAGGCCTTCGCTTGCTCGTTCGTGGAGGTGCGGTGATCCGCGAGCGCGGGGAGCGACGGGCGTGGCTCGTCTTCTTCGTCGGCGTCGGCCTCACCAGCCTCGGCTCGACCTGGTACCACCTGTCGCCGTCGAACGAGACCCTCGTCTGGGATCGCCTTCCGATGGCGGTCGCCTTCCTCGCCCTGCTCGCGGCGACGATCGCGGAACGCCTCGATCCCGAGCTCGGCGCCCGGCTCCTCGGCCCGATGGTCCTCGCCGGAATCGGTGGAGTGCTCTACTGGGCAGCCACCGAGCGTGCGGGAGCCGGTGACCTCCGCCCCTACGTGCTGGCGCAGTTCTTTCCGCTCATCGCCATTCCACTCCTGCTGGTCCTCTGCCGGCCTCGGTACAGCCGCGGAGCGCTCTACCTGGTCGTCCTCGGTCTCTACGTGCTGGGGAAGGTGACCGAGCTCGCGGATGGCACCATCCTCCGCGCCACCGGCTGGGTCAGCGGGCACACGCTGAAGCACCTGTTCGCGGCGGCCGCCGTCGGCGTGCTGGTCGCCATGCTGGCCAGGCGGCGGGAGGTGACGGACCCAGCTGCGACGCTCCTCTCCGCCAGCTGACCGCGGCTCGTCGGTCCCCTCTCACCAGACGAAGGGGATGAGCGCCCGCCGCTCACCGGGGTAGTCGGGAAACCTCTGTCGGTACCAGCGATGATTCGCGACGGCGCGTGGCGCCAGATTGGCGAAGGTGAAGGCGGCGAAGGCCCAGGCGGCCAGCGTCTGCGCCGCGAGCGCGAAGCCGATCCACTCGATGATCTCCCCGAGATAGTTCGGAGCGCTCACGTACCGGAAGCCTCCGCCGACGGGGACCCTGTATCCGGTCTCTCCCGGCTTCCGGAGGCGGCGGAGAAGCTGGTCGGAGTGCACGTTGAGCACCAGCCCGCCGAGGAAGACGACCGACCCGAGGAGAAATGCCGGGTCGAAGGGCCGGTCCCGGAGAGCCGCTGCGTTCCCGGTCGCGTTCAGCACGTTGAAGACGTTCGCCAGCGCGACGGTGAGGACTGCCTGCCGCCTTCCGGAGCTTCGCTGGAGCAGCGAGAAGACGAAGGTGCGCTGGACGTAGTGGAGGAGCCAGAGCAGCCCCAGCGCCGTCACCATCGGCGTGCCGAACTCCGGATTCGCGGCCCAGACCAGCGCGAACAGCACGACCGACGGCCACTCCATCGACACCCAGCCGATCCGCGAGCTCATCGCGGGGCCCCACCCCGGACGGAAGTGCCGCCCGTAGGGCGCGGTGACGAAGAAGAGGAGCGGGAAGACGCCGACCGCCGAGACCAGGACGATCCACGGCGCGCCGCGCGCGAGCGGCTGGATCCAGGTCCAGAAGGAGGTCATCGGGCCCGCCGGCCACGCTAGCCAAGAAACGGGCTGGAAGGCGCTCAGTTCGTCTTCGTCTTCGACGCCGGCGCGCCCGCTGCAGCGCGCGCCTTCTCCGCGGGAACGAACTCCTCCATCACCGCCCGCAGCCGCAGGTCCGGTGGCAGGAGGCCCTGGGCGAGGATGAAGTCGTGGAACCGCTGCCGGTCCAGCCGCCCACCCAGAGCGAGCTCGGCACGCTGACGCGTCTCGAGCATGGAGCGGTAGCCCATGAAGTAGGACGTCGCCTGGCCCGGGGCCCGGAACGTGTAGCGGTCCACTTCCTGCTTGGCCATGCCCTCGGACAGCACCACGTCCTCCATCAGCACCCGCCTGGCCTCCTCGGGGGTGATCTGCCCGAGGTTCAGCATGGGATCGAGGAAGGCCCGCGCGGCGCGCAGCATCCGGTGCTGGAGCGAGCCGAGCTGCCCGTCGAGCGGGAGATAGGGCTTCATCTCCGCCTCCGCGTACAGCGCCCAGCCCTCGACGTTCGCGCTGTTGAAGGCGAAGACCGCCCGGGCAATCGAGACGCCGGTCTCGAGCATCCGGGTGAACTGCAGCTCGTGCCCTGGACGCGCCTCGTGGACGGTGAGGGTCCAGGTTCCTGCATCGTAGGTGAAGTCGTCGGTCCGGAGGTCCCTCTGTCCGGGTGCGCCGGGTGTGGCGAGCGGCAGGACGAACTCACCGTACTCTCCGGTGTTCCCGATGAGCCGGGGCGCGTCCATGTGCGGCGCCGGCTGCATCGCGGATTCAGCTTCCGAAGCAAGACGGATCTTGGCCTTGCGCTGGGGCAGGGTGACCACGTGCTCACGGCGTACGATGTCCTCCAGCGCGGCGAGGCGCTGCGTGTAGAGCGGCAGGATGTCCGCGTTCTTGAGCTGCTTCTTCTTCAGCGCGCGAAGCACGGTCCGGTAGTCGCTGCTGGCGGGTAGCTTGTGCGCCTTCGCGATCAGCGGCGCGAGCGCGTTCATCTCGTTGCGGATCTCCGCGAAGGAGATCAGCGCCGTCCGGAGCACCACCTCCGGCGGATCGCTCACCCCGAAGTTGCGCAGATACACCGCGTAGAGCTCGGGCGGCAGCCGCGCGTCGTTCCGGGACCGGGGAAGGATCTCCGCCTTGAGCCAGGCGTTGTACGCGTCCATCTGCTCTCCGAGCTTCGCCAGGGCGGGCTCGTAGCCGGTCAACCCGGACTTCTTGAACAGCTCGCCGATGCCGGAGACCAGCCGCGTGCTGTCCGCGAGCGCCTGCTCCACCTCCGGACGGTAGGGACCGATGAGCTTCTTGTCGCCGAGCTTCTCGACGGTACGGGCCTTGGCCAGCTCGGTGATGGGCGTGCTTCCGGGCTCCAGTCCCGTGTACCGACGCAGCCGCACCAGCGCCGCCGCCTGCCGCTCCTTCGGGATACGTGGGTCGAGGAGCGCGAAGATCCCGCCGAACGCAGTCCGGGCCGGCGTGTAGAACGGCAGCATCAACGCATCCTCGAGCTTGCCGGCATCGATCTGCCGGTGGGCGTTGTCGATGAGGATCTGGATGTCCTCCCGAACCTTGGGATCGCGCGTGGCGGCAAGCTTCGCCTCGAGGTCCTTCGCGGTCGTCTCCAGCGCCGCCCGGTAGCGCTCGCCGTGGTTCGGCCCGAGATCGACGACCTTGTCGTCCACTCCCTCCACGCCGAGCCGCTGCGCGCCCTCGGGCGCGAACTGGGCGATCACCTTGAGCATCGGCTGCGCCACGGCATCGCTCTCGCGGACCCAGTCCGGCACCGGCGCGGCCAGCGCCGGGAGGGCGGCGAGCGCCAGGAGAAGGGGCCAGGGACGGACGCGCATGTCGACTCCGGAGAGGTGAGTGAGACGGGTTCTGGTGGAAACCGAGCCGGTCCGCCAGCACAAGGCAGCGAAATGACGATGCCTCGTACGCGGGACGAGGCGGTCCCATTGCCCTCCAGGCGCGGGCGTCGGGCGTCAGATCGGTGAGCCGGTGACGACGAGATTCCCGAGCTGGGTGAGCGTCACCACGAGCAGTCCGGCGAGGAGCAGCCCGAGCGGATTGCAGCAGCGCCCTGCCGGGAAGATCGAGCTGAGATTGAGGCGGGGGCGCTTCATGGCCATCTCCCCATTTGCAGGCGCAGAGCCAGGCCGAATTCTCAGGAATTACGCTGGGATGGGGCCCGGGCATGGTGCGCCGGGTGCTACTCCCGACCATTTCCTGTGTCGTCCACTGCTTCATCCGGCGACCGTGGTGTCCGGGTGCAGAGAATGTCCCAAGGCGGGTGCCAAGCGGTGAAGGCGTTCACACCCTGGATCGTCGTGCTCGGAGTCCTGATGGCCTCCACCTCCCAGCGCCAGAGCGACGCCGAGATGTCGGCCGCCGCCATGCGGTTCCTCGACGCTCTGCGCCCCGACCAGCGGAAGCAGGTCCAGCTACGCCTCGAGGACGGGGAGCGCACCAACTGGCACTTCGTCCCGCGAGGTCGGAAGGGCCTCTCCTTCAAGAGCATGTCGCCCGAGCAGCGCCGGCTCGCGGAGACCCTGGTGGCGACCGGCCTGAGCCGCCGCGGATACGAGACGGCCGTGACGATCATGCGGCTCGAGACGGTGCTCGCGGTGACGGACGGCCCCTACCGGGACCCAGACCTCTATTTCCTGACCATCTTCGGGGCGCCGGGCACGCAGCAGCCCTGGGGCTGGCGGTTCGAGGGACACCACCTGTCGCTGAACTTCACCTCTCCGGTCACGGCGCTCCCGGCGGTGACTCCCTCGTTCTTCGGAAGCCACCCCAACGAGCTTCGTGACGCAGGCGTCCTGACGCGGGTCCTCGCTCCGGAGGAGGACCTGGCCCGCGAGCTGGTGAAATCGCTCGATCCGACTCAGCGCAAGGTGGCGCTCCTCTCCTCGAGCGCGCCGTCCGACATCCTCGCCGGCCCGGGGCGGAAGCTCACCGCGCCCGAGGGAATCCGTCACGCCCAGCTGGGTGAGCTGCAGCGAGGCCTGCTGGTCCGGCTGATCAGGCTCTACCTCGACCGGCACCGTCCGGACGTCGCCGCCGACGAGTGGGCCCGCATCGAGGCCGCGGGTCTGGAGAACGTCCGCTTCGCCTGGGCAGGTGGGCTCGAGCCGCGGGAGGGCCACTACTACCGCGTGCAGGGGAAGAGCTTCGTTCTCGAGTACGACAACACGCAGGACGGCGCGAACCACATCCACACGGTGTGGCGCGACGCCGAACGCGACTTCGGCGTTGACCTCATGCGCGAGCACTACCTGGCGTCACACCGCGACGCAGGAAAATAGGCGCTCGGTCAGGCGAGGTTCTTCTTCAGGAAGTCGATCGTCCTCTGCCAGGCCAGCTGGGCCGCGGCCTTGTCGTACCGGGGCGTGGTGTCGTTGTTGAAGCCGTGCTGCGTGCCTGGATAGGTGAAGATCTGGTACCGCACGTGGTTCGCCTTGAGCGCCGCCTCGAAGGCAGGGATCCCGGCGTTGATCCGTTCGTCGTGCTCGGCGTAGTGGATCAGGAGCGGGGCCTTGATCCGCGCGATCTCCTCCGCCTTCGGCTGCGCGCCGTAGAACGGAACGGCCGCGGCGAGGTCGGGGAGGCGGGTCGCCAGCATGTTCGCGATCCCTCCGCCGAAGCAGAACCCGACCACGCCGATCTTGCCGGTGCAGTCGGGACGGCCCTTCAGCCATTCGGCCGCCGCGATGAAGTCCTCGCGGACCTTCTCCTGGTCGAGCTTCCCGAAGAGATCGCGCGCCTTGTCCTCGTCGCCGGGGTAGCCGCCGAGGGGAGCCAGGGCGTCGGGGGCGAAGGCCATGAAGCCGTCGAGCGCGATGCGACGCGCGACGTCCTCGATGTGGGGATTCAGGCCGCGGTTCTCGTGGACCACCAGGACGCCGGGAAGCTTCCCGGACGCAGCGGCGGGGCGCACCAGGTAGCCGCGCGTCTTCGCCTGACCCTTGGGCGATGGGTACTCGACCATGCTCGCCTTGAGGCGCTTGTCGTCCTTGGGGATCTGCTGCGCCTCGGCGAATCGTGGGGCGAGCGCGTCGAGGAGCATGGAGGCGGTCATCCCGCCGACGGCGTAGCGCGTAGCCTGCTCGAGGAACCCGCGGCGGTCGATGTCGCCGTGGACGTACTTGTCGAAGAGGTTCAGCAGCCCCTGGTCGAAATCAGCCGACGTCTTGCGTTCCATGCGGATCTTCTCCGGAGTGGGCGGACAATAGGCAACGAGCGCTCGAAGACCAGCGAAAGCTGGCGCTCCCTTTCGCCCGTGAACGGCCCGGCGATCGGTCCAGGCTCAGCGGTCGCCGGAGCCCGACCCCGAGAACGCGAGGCCAGGGCGGGCGGGCCGTCTGGCAGGAAGCGCCAGGTTGACCGCCACCGCGACCAGGACGTTGACGACCAGCGCCAGCAGCCCGACGTACACCGACAGCTGCAGCGAGCCGAGGTGCAGCGTGTGGACCGGTTTGAGCCCGTCGGCCCAGGCCACCACGCTTCCCCCGAAGAGGCCCACGGCCCAGCCTGCGAGCAGGGAAGGCGCCCGGAACCAGTCGACGTAGAGGCCGAAGACCAGCGCCGGAAAAGTCTGCAGGATCCACAGTCCACCCAGCAGCTGCAGATCGAGCGCGAACTTGGTGGGAAGGAAGATGACCGCCAGCAGGGCGCCAAGCTTCACCACCAGCGAGGTCAGCTTCGCGACCTCCGCCTCGCCGGCCGGAGTGATGTCCGGCTTCACGTAGGCCTTCCAGAAGTTCCGGGTGAAGAGGTTGGCCGAGCCGATGCTCATCACGGCCGCCGGGACGAGCGCGCCGATGGCGATCGCCGCGAAGGCGAACCCGCTCATCCAGCTGGGGAACAGCAGCTTGAAGAGGCTGGGCACGACGTCGTTGTTGTTGGTCAGCTTCAGTCCCGCGCCGCGGCCCATGTACCCGAGCAACGCCAGCAGCCCGAGGAGCAAGGTGTAGGCCGGGAGGAGGATCGCGTTCTTCCGGATGGTGTTGCCGTGCGAGCTGGCGAAGATCCCGGTGAGCGTGTGCGGATACATGAATGCCGCCAGCGCCGAGCCCAGGGCGAGCGTGGCGTAGGGAAGGTACTGCCCCGGCGCGAGGAGTAGCCCGGCATTGGCCTTGCCCTGGTACGCGGCGTCCGCCGCCTGGAAGATGGTGCCGTAGCCTCCGAGCTTCGAGGGGACGATGGCGATCGCCACGACGACGACGATGTAGATCATCACGTCCTTCACGAAGGCGATCAGCGCGGGGGCCCGGAGACCGGAGGAGTAGGTGTAGACGGCGAGGATCGCGAAGGCCGCGATCAGCGGCAGCTCCCCGTGGAGCCCGAGCGCGCGGATCGACGCCGCCATCCCGACCAGCTGGAGCGCGATGTACGGCATGGTCGCGAGCACACCGGTCGCTGCCACCGCCAGCTCGAGCCCTCGCGAGCCGTATTGCCCGTGCACCACGTCGGCCGCGGTGACGTATCCCCGGTCCTTCGCCAGATGCCAGAGGCGCGGCATCACGGCGAAGACGAAGGGGTAGACGATGATCGTGTACGGGAGGGCGAAGAATCCGTACGCCCCGACGGCGTAGACCAGGGCGGGGACCGCGATCACCGTGTACGCGGTGTAGAAGTCGCCGCCCACCAGGAACCAGGTGATCCAGGTTCCGAACTTCCGGCCGCCCAGCCCCCACTCGTCGAGGTGGGCGAGCGTCTCGGGTCGTCGCCAGCGAGCGGCGATGAACCCCAGCACCGTCACCAGCAACAGGAAGAAGACGAAGACCGCGAGCGCAACCCCGTCGACCTCAGTCTTCATGGGCCACCCGGCGGTAGACCGCCCAGATCAAGAGGACGGTGATGGGCACCCAGAGCAGCTGGTACCAGTAGAAGAACGGAAACCCGAGCAGCTCGGGCTCTCGCCGGTTGTAGAGCGGTACCCAGAGGAGCCCCAGGTACGGCAACAGCAGGAGCAGCTGAATCGCCCTCGAGCTCCGCTTCCGTTCCATCGGGCCGACCTCCACGCCGGGGTCACTGGATTGCCACCCATCTGGTGAGCAGCGGCGCTGGTGCCAACCGTTTCTCCGAAACCGCGTGGCGTGTGAGATGGCTTCTGTTCAGTTCGCCGAACACCCCCCAGAAGCGTGAGCCCGATCTGGCGGCCGGGCGCTACCCGGCCTCGTGCGTCGAGCGCCCCGGATGGTGATCGGCGGCTCGCCTGCTCTACGCGATGGCATGAGCAAAGGGGCAGCGCTGCCCGGGGTCCTGGCGGCCAGCGGCTGGACCACGGGACGGCGTGCGGCTCCGCACCTCGAGGAGCAGGCGATTGTCCGCCGGGAGCAGCGTCACCCCCAGGAACGGCTTCGCCTCGAAACCGGCGGGGACAGCCAGCGTGAAGCGGCGGAAGATCGCACCGAGGACCACCGAGGCCTCGAGGTTGGCGAACGAGTGCCCGATGCACGTCCGGGCGCCGCCGCCGAAGGGGAAGTACGCGAACCGCGGGAGGCTCTCCAGGAAGGTCCGCGTCCACCGCTCGGGTCGAAACTCGTCCGGAGCGTCGAACCAGCGCGGCGAACGCTGGATCGCCCACTGGGGAATCATGACCTCGGTCCCCGGCTTCACCTCGAGGTCGCCGATCCGGCAGTGGGCGACCGTGGTGCGGCTGATCCGATAAGCCGGTGGGTAGAGACGAAGCGCCTCGCGCGTGACCTGCTCCAGGAGCTCGGTGCCACCTCCCTGATCGAGCTGCTGGGCCAGCTCCCGGGCGACCTCGGGGTGCCGCGCGAGCAGGTACAGCGTCCAGCTCAGCGAGCTGGCCGCGGTCTCGTGGCCGGCGAGGAACATCGTCACGATCTCGTCGCGGATGAGCCCGTCGTCGAGCGGAAGGTTCCTCTCGTCCCGGGCCGAGATCAGGAGCGAGAGGAAATCTCCGCTGCGCGGCTCGCCACGCCTCCGCTCGATGAGTGCTGCGACGAAGGCATCCAGCGCACGGACCGCCCGGCGGAAGCTGCGCGCATACGACGTCGGGAGGAGGGTGGGCTCGACCACGAAGTCCGGCCGTCCCAGCGCGGTCGCGAGCGCACGCACCCCGGCGAAGGCCAGCCCGCCCGGTGCCCCGACCCACTGGCTGAAGAGATGGTGGAAGGCATGGAGCGCCTCCGCGGTCGCACCGACCAGCGCGCGGGCGAGGGGAAGCTCCTCGCCGAAGAGCGAGCGCGCCAGGACCTCGAAGCACAGCTCGGTCATGTCGTGGTGGACGTTCCGGACCTCCCCGTCGCGAAACCCGTCCAGGAGCCGCCGGCAGGCCTCTTCCATCGCACTGCGATAGAGCGCGAGCTGGCGGGAGTGGAACGCGGCCTGGAGCGTCCGGCGCTGTCGAAGCCAGAGGTCGCGGTCGGAGGTGAGCAGGCCCTGGCCGAAGGCGAGGCGGGTCGAGCGGAGCCCGGCGGACTTGATGAAGCACTGCTGCTTGCGGATGAGGACCTCCTCGACCAGCTCGGGTGCGGTGACGACGAGGACCGGCAGCCGCCAGATGTGCGTCGCGACGATTCCCCCCTGCTCCTCGCATCGCCGGTAGAACCCGAGAATGTCCTCGCGTGCGTCGAGGGCCGCGCCGTGAAGCCACTGCAGACGACGGCGCGTCGGCGGCTGCCGGTCGCTCACGTGGTGCCCTCGACCTGGTCGGGCGCGGGCCGTGCGATGTCGTCACGCACGGCCGCCGGTAGCCGGCGCAAATCCCAGATGAGTCCTGTCGCGTTCAGCGCCCTGAGCACCCAGTACGTCGCGTCGACCTCCCAGCGGAAGAATCCAAACGTCGACGACGAGGGGTAGTGGTGATGGTTGTTGTGCCAGCCCTCGCCCAGGGTGAGCAGCGCGAGCACCGGGTTGTTCCTCGAGTCGTCGCCGGTCGCGTAGCGAACCGAGCCAAAGGTGTGCGCCAGTGAGTTGATCGCGAAGGTGAGGTGCCAAAGGAGGACCGAGGAGACGAAGGCGCCCCAGATCGCCGCCGGCACGCCGCCGAGCAGGAGCAACGTCCCAAGCATCACGAGCGGGGGCACGAGGTGATGGCGGTCCAGCCAGCGGAGCTCCGGGAAGCGGGCGAAGTCGCGGATCAAGTCGGCGTTGGTGGTCTCGAACCGCTTGGAGAGGATCCACCCGAGGTGGCTCCACAGGAATCCGCCCTGGCGCGGGGAGTGCAGGTCGGAGGGCTCGTCGGAGTGGCGATGATGGTGCCGGTGATTGCCCGCCCACCACAGCGCCCCCCGCTGGGCGCAGGTTCCGCCGAGGAACGCGAGCACGAGCTGGAACCCCCGACCGGTCTGGTAGCTCCGGTGCGCGAAGTAGCGGTGGTAGCCCCCGGAGAGCGCGAGCATCCGTACCCCGTAGAGCGCGACCGCCAGCGCGACGTAGCTCCATCGAAAGGGGACGAAGAACGGTCCGGCGATGCCGACCGCGTGGCACAGGTACATCGGCACTGACCTGTGGTGAGGAATCACTTCAACGTCGATCGACATGTCACGACTGCCCAAGCGCCATCCTCCGCAGGTACCAGTGCGGGGAAGAAACGCGCCGTCGCACGTCGTTGCGACGAGCGCGCGGACCGGAACAGATCGATCGCGTGCGGACCGGTACGGACGCACCCGCGGGGCGCCGAGCGTGTCCGCAGGCCTGGGTGGTACCCAGCGCGATCCGATTCGACGCGATCATCGTCGGCGGTGGGCCGGCAGGGAGCAGCTGTGCCCGGGTGCTCGTGCGCGCCGGGCTTCGTGTCCTGGTGATCGACCGCCGGCGCTTCCCGAGGGTGAAACCGTGCGGCGGATGGATCAGCGCTCCGGTCTGGGAGGTGCTCGAGCTCTCCCGGCGCGACTATCCGGGCGAGGTGTGGCCCTGGCGTCACTGCCACGTCCGGTACCGTGGCCGGAGCTACCGCATCGCCGCCCGGGGCGACTTCATCCGCCGCGTCGAGCTGGACGAGTTCCTCCTGCGCCGCAGTGGTGCCTCGTCGATCGAGGGTCATCGCGTCGAATCGCTCGAGCGCCGGAACGGAGCGTGGGTCGTCGACGGCACCTGGGGCGCGCCCTGGCTCGTGGGCGCGGGAGGGATGCACTGCCCGGTCGCGCGAACGCTGTTCCCGGAGAAGGCGGGCCCACCGGTGGCGGCGCAGGAGCGTGAGTTCGAGTCCGACGCGGCGGAGATCGCCGCTGCCAGGATCGGAGCCGACGGGGAGCCGGAGCTCCTCCTGCATGACGACCTCGGCGGCTACTCGTGGAACGTGCCCAAGGGTAAGTGGCTCAACGTCGGCAGCGGCACTGCCTCCGCCAGACGCGTGAGGTCCGCGTTCGCGGCGGCGCGGAGCTTCTTCCTCGACAGCGGGCACCTTCCGCCGAGCGCGCGGAACCCGCTCCAGGACGTCCAGGGCCACGCCTACCATCTCTTCGACCCGGCACATCTCGAGACGGCTCACTTCGACGGCGCGTTCCTCGTCGGGGATGCGCTGGGGCTCGCCCATCCGCTGACCGCCGAGGGGATTCTTCCGGCGGTTGTCTCCGGGCGGAGCTGCGCCGAGGCGATCCTCGACGGCGCGCCGCTCTCCTATGGTTCCCGGCTCGCCGCTCACCCGACGCTGCGGGACTACGCGCTGACCCGTGAGCTCCTGCGCATGCTCGCCGGCCTGCGCCGCAAGGACGCGCCGCCGAGGGAGCCTGGACGGCTGGCGTGCGCGGCGACTGCACGGGGATTCGCCTGGATGTTCAGCGGGCGCCGACTTCCGGGCGGCCGCCTGCTGCGCGCGGCGATCCGACTCGGTGGAGCGCGTTCATCGTGACCGCGAGCATGCAAGCTCCTCCCCGGGCGAGAGTCGGTCCGGCGGAACGCGCCATCCGGGACTTGCTCGAGTCCGCGGACATCCAGGTCGGCGGCCATCGCCGTCACGACATCCGGGTGCACGATCGCGGCTTCTACTCGCGGGTCCTGCGCGAGGGGCGGCTCGGGCTGGGCGAGTCCTACGTGGACGGACAGTGGGATACCGACGCGCTGGACGACCTCACCGCCCGCTTGATCGAGTCGGGGCTCACCCACCCCTTCCAGAGCTGGCGCGGCACGGTTCACCTCGCGGCGGCACGGCTGTGGAACCTCCAGAGCGCGGTGCGAGCTCGCCGATCGGTTCGGCGTCACTACGACCTCGGGAACGATCTCTACCAGGCGATGCTGGGTGAGACGCTCGTGTACACCTGTGCCTACTGGAAGTGGGCGGCGGACCTCGACGAGGCACAGCGGGCGAAGCTCGATCTGGTCTGTCGCAAGCTGGGCCTGACCCCGGGGATGAAGGTCCTCGAGCTCGGGTGCGGGTGGGGCACGTTCGCCCGGCACGCCGCGGCCAACTACGGGGTCCACGTCACCGGCTACACGATCTCCCGTGAGCAGTTCGCGCTGGGGACCGAGCTGTGCCGTGGCCTCCCGGTCGACCTACACCTCGCGGACTACCGCACCGCGCGCGGAACCTACGACGCGGTGGTCTCCATCGGGCTGCTGGAACACGTCGGTCCCAAGAATCACCGGCTCTACATGGAGACGGTCGATCGCTGCCTCCGCCTCGGTGGCGTTGCCTTCGTCCACACCATCGGAAGCAACCACCGTCAGATCCTCATCGACGAGTGGTTCCACCGGCACGTGTTCCCCGATGCCGCCATTCCCTCCCTGGCGCAGATCACGGGCGCGATGGACGGAGTGTTCGTCACGGAGGACGTCCACAACATCGGCCCGCACTACGACCGCACGCTGATGGCCTGGGCCCGGAACTTCGAGCGTGCCTGGCCTGCTCTCCGGCCGCGCTATGGAGAGCGGTTCCGGCGGATCTGGCGCTACTACCTACTCTCCTCGGCGGGAGCGTTCCGTGCGCGATTCATGCAGCTGTACCAGATCGTGATGACCCGGCCGGGAACCCGGCAGCCCGAGTGCCGGCTGAGCTGAGCGGGTCGTCCTGGGGATTCTGGACTGGGCCGACCGCGGTTCCCTGGCCTGGCGAGGATCCCAGATCCGCGCCACCTTCCCGGGCGTGCTTCGTCCCATCGTGCTCGCCTTCCTCCTCGCGGCGTCCCTCGCGCTCGGCTGTCACCCTCGCGCCGGCGTTCCCGGTCCATCGGCCGTGCCCTCCGGCTGCCAGCCGGCCGCGGCGACCCGTGATGGCCAGCGCGACTTCGACTTCGAGTTCGGGCGCTGGACGGCGAAGCTCTCCCGGCGACTGCGTCCCCTCACCGGCTCGGAGGAATGGGCGGCCTACGAGGGGAGCTCGGTGGTCCATCCACTGTGGCAGGGCAAGGCGAACGTCGGAGAGCTCGACGTGAAGGGCTCCGCGGGTCACATCGAGGGGCTCACCCTCCGCCTCTACGACCCCGCGACGCGTCTGTGGACCATTCGCTTCGCGAGCAGCCGCGATGGCGAGCTCACTCCCGGCCTGGTGGGAGGGTTCGTCGATGGCCGGGGCGAGTTCCACGACCAGGAGACGCTCGACGGCCGGCCGATCTGCGTCCGCTTCGTCTTCTCCGAGGTCACCCGGGAGACCTTCCGCTTCGAGCAGGCGTTCTCGGCGGACGAGGGGCGAACCTGGGAGGTGAACTGGGTTTCCACGTTCGCCCGAGTCAACTAGCGGTCGCCTCCCGGCCGGGCCGCGGAGGCGGGGGCTACGGCGTCACCGACACGCTCGCAGAGGCGGTGTTCCCGAGCGAGTCCTGGACACCGATGACGTCCGTGACGTTCGGGATGGGCCCGGCCGTGTAGATGCCCGTGCTGGCATCGATCGATCCGTTCGAGGAGTTGGTCGTCAGCGACCAGCTAAACCCGGTACCGCTGCCACCGCTGGCGGTGAAGGTCGCCATGCTCATGTGAGGAACCGAGGTCGGACCCGAGATCGAGATCCCGGGCCCGACCGCGACGCTCTGCGTGGCGATGTTTCCGAGGGAATCCTGGACCCGGACCACGTCGGTCACGCCTCCGTTGGCGCCAGCGGTGTAGGCGCCGGTGCTGGAGTTGAGCGTTCCGCCCGAGGCGTTGGTGGACAGCGACCAGGTGAAGCCGGTACCGCTGCCTCCGCTGGCGGTGAAGGTGGAGCTTCCTAGCGGTGCGATCGCGCTCACGCCCGAGATGCTCACGCCCGGGCCGACGGCCACGTTCCGGGTCGCCGCATTTCCGAGAGAGTCCTGCACCCGGACCACGTCGGTCACGCCGGGAGTCGCCCCTGCCGTGTAGGCGCCGGTGCCGGAGTTGATCGACCCGCCGGAGGCGTTGGTGGACAGTGACCAGGTGAAGCCAGTGCCGGTGCCGCCGCTGGCGGTGAACGTTGCCGTCCCGAGAGGCGCGATCGAGGTCACGCCGGAGATGCTGACTCCCGCCCCGACCGTCACGCTGTGCGTCGCTGCGTTTCCGAGGGAGTCCTGCACCCGGACGACGTCGGTGACGTTCGCGGTGGCTCCGGCGGCATAGGCGCCGGTGCTGGAGTTGATCGATCCGCCGGAGGCGTTGGTGGACAGCGACCAGGTGAAGCCGGTTCCGCTGCCGCCGCTGGGGGTGAACGTGGCCGTGCCCAGCGGCGTGATGGTCGAGACTCCCGAGATGCTCACGCCGGCTCCAACGGCCACGTTGTGCGTCGTCGCGTTTCCGACGGAGTCCTGGACGCGGACGACGTCGGTGACGCTGGGAGTTGCCCCCGCGGTGTAGGCGCCGGTGCCGGAATTGATCGTCCCGCCGGAGGCGTTGGTGGACAGCGACCAGGTGAAGCCGGTTCCGCTGCCGCCGCTGGCGGTGAAGGTCGTCGTGCCGAGTGGCGCGATGGACCCGACTCCGGAGATGGAGACTCCCGCCCCGACGGTCACGCTGCGGGTCGCCGTGTTGCCGAGCGAGTCCTGGGCGCGGACGACGTCGGTCACGCTGGGAGTTGCCCCCGCCGTGTAGGCGCCGGTGCTGGAGTTGATCGAGCCGCCGGAGGCGTTGGTGGACAGCGACCAGGTGAAGCCGGTGCCGCTGCCGCCGCTGGCGGTGAAGTTCGTCGTGCCGAGTGGCGCGATGGTCGTGACCCCGGAGATGGAGACGCCCGCCCCGACGGTCACGTTGCGTGTCGCTGTGTTCCCCAGCGAGTCCTGCACCCTCACCACGTCGGTCACGCTGGGAGTTGCCCCCGCCGTGTAGGCGCCGGTGCTGGGGTCGATCGTCCCGCCCGAGACGTTGGTGGACAGCGACCAGGCGTATCCCGTCCCGCTGCCGCCGCTGGCGCTGAAGCTCAGGCTCCCCCGGGGGGCAGCGCTTGCCGTGGCCGGAGAGATGACGACCGGGGCCAGCACCGTCGTCGCCGGGCCCGTGCTGGCGCTGGCCGAGAGCGCGGCACCGGTGTTGGCGGCCGTTCCGCTGGCGCTGGCGGTGAAGGTCAGCGTCCCGGCGCCGGAGGTGGTGCAGCTGAACGCGTACCCCACGGTGGCGCCGGCGGTGATGGTCGATGGCCCGGGGGAGACCGAGCCGCAGGTCGCGGAGGCCGTCCCGCTCACGGTGTTCACGGTCGGCGCGACGGTCACCGAGTTCGCCGCCGCGCCACCTGCCGCAGCGGTGTTGCGCACGTTCGCGGTCAGGGACACCGGCTGTCCCGCATTGACCGTTGCCGGAGGCTGCGCGGCAAAGGTCACCGAGATCGCGGCGGGCGCCTGGACGGTCGTCGCCGGCGAGGTCGTCGCGGAGGCGGTGAGCGGAGCTCCACTGTTCGCGGCCGTCCCGTTCACCGTGGCCACGACGGAGAGCGTTCCGGAGGTGAGCGGCGTGCAGGTGAAGGTGTAGGGCTGCGTCGCCCCGGCATTTATCGTGGAAGCGCCCGGGCTTGCCGCGGTGCAGGACGCCGTGGCCGTTCCCGTGGTCGAGGGGCTGACCGTCACTCCGCTGGCGCTCGCGCCTCCGGCGGCAGCGGTGTTGCTCACGTTCACCGTCAGGGGCAGGACCTGGCCCACGCTCGCGGAAGCCGGAGGCTGTGCCTGGAAGGCCGCCGCCAGAGCCGCCGCGGCCTGGACGGTGATCGACGCCGCCGCGAGGTTCGTGGTGTTGACCACCGTCGGGACGTTGGCGTCCACCCAGCTCGCGGTTGCCGCGAGCGCGAACGGGCCCGGAGTCGCGGGCGCCGTGCAGTTGCTCCACACGAGCGTGGTGGTTGCGGGGATGGCGTTGATGGGGAAGGCAGGCGCGGTGGCGCAGGAGTCGGCCACGTTCATCGATGCGCCGGTCACGTTCGCCACCGCCGCACCCGACTTGGTGAGCGTCAGGGTGATGGTGAAGGTCTGTCCCGTGCTGAGGGTGGAAGGCGTGGTGGCGATGCTGGTGGCGTTCACCAGCGCCGGCGCCACCACCGGGACCGTGGCCGTGGCCGGCCCCGCGGTCTGGGCGACGCCAGTGTTGGTGTCTTGCCAGGTCGCGGACCCTCCGAGGTTCAGGGTCTGCAGCGTCCCGGGAGCGGTGCACCCGGACCAGGTGAGGGCCAGGCTCCCCCCGATGCCGTTCACCGGCGTGGAGGGAGCGGTCGTGCAGGTCGTGCCGGTCAGCGACACCCCGGTGATGTTCGCCGCCGCCGTCCCCGACTTGGTCAGCGTCAGGGTCACCGTGAATCCCTGGCCGGCGCTGAGCGAGGCAGGGTTCGTCGTCAGGGTGGTCGCGGTCACGACCGCGGGGGTCTGCACCACCACGGTGGTGCTCGCGGTATTCGAGGTCACCACCCGCGACGGGTTGTTCCCGTCGGTGCCCGATGCGGAGGCGGTGCGATTGAGCGTGCCCGCGGTGGACGCGGAACAGCTGGCGTAGGCGAAGACCACGGGCGTGCCCGGAGTCACGGTGGCCGAGGACGGAGAGGGAGCAGCGCAACCGGGGATGGCAGTGGGCGTCACCGCGACCGCCGCCGCTCCGCCGGTGTTGGTCACCGCCAGGCTCATCGTGAAGACCTGACCGGTGTTGACGGTGAAGGGCTGCCCGTTCGGAACTGCAGGGTTGCGCGACGCCGTGAGGGTCGCGGTGAGCGCGGCCGGAGCCTGCACCGTGGAGGAGGTGTTGCCCTGGGTGGCAATCGCTCCACCGGAGAATCCGTCGAACCCGCTCGCGGTCACCGCGTAGCTCAGATGCCCGACGGAGAGGCCCGGCGTGAGCGCCGGAGTGTAGGTCCAGGCGAGGGTGATCGTCTGTCCCGCGCCGATCACCGTGGGGGGAGCGGGGGAGGGACCGGAGGTGAGGGTGGCGTTTGCGCCGTCGGTGGAGGTGACGCTGGGAGTTCCCACGCTGAAGCCGAGGACGTCGGCGAGCCCCGGATTGGTCAGGCTCAGGGTCAAGGTGATCGGCTGGCCGGCGCTGGCAGTCGCGGGCGAGGCGGTGAGGGTGGCGCTCATCCCCGCCGCGCCGATGGTGAAGTTGCCCGAGGTGGCCGGGGCGGAGGCGACGGGCGCGCCCGAGTTGGCATCGGTCCCGGAGGCGCTGGAGGAGAAGCGCACCGTGCCCGCGGTGCTGCCGGCCACGAAGGTCCAGGTGAAGCTCGCGCTGGACCCCGCGCCCAGCGAGTCGACCGACGCCGGAGTGGCCCCGGTGCCGGCCTTGAGAGTGGCCATCCCTGCGGGTTCGACCGTGGGCGCGGCGGGCACGACGTTGCTCGCGTCCGCTTCGCCCAGGTTGGTCACCGTCAGGGTGACCGGGAACTCCTGCCCGAGGGCCGCCGAACCCGAGGAGGGAAGGCGCGCGGTGAGGGCCGCCGGTCGCTGCACCGTGACCAGGGCGGGCTTCGTGGGGTCGGTGGCTCCGTCGAGCGTCGTTCCCGAGAAGCTGTCGGTGGCGTGAGCGGACCCCGACAGGCTCAGGTCACCGGCGGCCGTCGTCAGATAGGTCCAGGTGAAGGTTCCCGAGTCCCCCGGGGCGAGCGTGGCGATCGAGGCCGGATCCGGCCCGCTGGAGACGACCGCCGCGCCGCTCCCGGTCACCCTCGGCGCATCCGGGGTGACGCCGGTTGCCGCCGTGGTTCCAGTGTTGGTCACCGTCACCGTGACCGAGAAGACCTGACCCTCGCTGACCCTGGCCGGGGTGGCCGCGATGGTCAGGGAGATCGCCGCGAGCGCAGCGCCTTCCACGGTGAACGCGTTCGCCAGCTGTCCCGAAGTTCCGAACGGGCCCTGGACGCGCAGCGTCTTCGAGCCCGGCGTCAACCCCGAGGGCACCGTGGCGGTCAGCGTCTGCTCGTCCACCCGGCGCACATCGACCAGCGGGTCCTCGTCCAGCCAGGCCTGGAACGCCTCGTCGACCGTCGGGGTCCCGCCCGACGACGGCTGGACGGTCCTGACCAGGAAGCCCTCGCCGTGGATGACGATCGCGGTGGTGTTCCCGGTGAAGCCGCGGTCCGGTGTGAGCGAGGCCGGCGCGGGAGCAGGGAAGCTCGAGCCCCCGCAGCGGGCGAGGGCGAGAACCGCAAGAAGCGCGAGTGCTCGGTGTCTAGCGAACATCGAACCGGTACCCGATGAGGAGCAGCGCAGTGGTACTCGATCCGGTGAGGGTCGAGAGCTTGGGGTCGCCGATCCAGGTCACCCGGACCTCGAGGAACGGCGAGCCGGGCCCGATCCGCGGCCCGACGGAGACGGAGGCGCTCGCGGCAGGGGCGAGCCCGCTCTCGCTGACCGAGGGCTGACCGCTGACCTGGGCGCTGTTCCAGACCGGGGAGATGCCACCTCCGCCGCTCGCCCAGAGCAGCCAGTCCGTGGCGAACACCGTCCTCCAGGAGAGCTCGAGCTGCGCCGGAAGATGGTGCTGTCGCGCCTCGTAGCTCGCGGTCGTTCCGCCGACCATCGGCGCGCTGGTCTGCGACAGCGTCCACCAGGTCAGGTCGAGGGTCACGCCGAGCTGGGTCTTGCCGAGGAACCACCACGCCGAGGCCTCGACTCCGGCGGCCGGGCCGAGGCGGCTCGAGATCGCCATGCCCCCCTTCACTCCCACCGACACCGAGAAGCGACTCGCGAGCAGCTGCTGATCCACGCGGGTGGAGGCGTTCCCGGCGCGGACGACCAGATGATCGACCGAGTCCACCAGGACCCGAGGCGGCCGGTAGGGCAGCATCCACGAACCCGGAGCCACGAACAGCGGCTCCAGGAACTTGCCGAGCTCCGCCGATCCCACGGGGCCCTCGTTCGCCGGGTTTCCCGCGGCGTCGACCACCGTGACCGGGAAGAACAGCAGCTGGCCCGGAGACGAGCCGTCGGCCCGGATGGCCCCCCGCGGCTCGACCTCGATCCGTGCGACGGGCCCAGCGAGGGGCACGATGGGGATACCAACGCTCGCGAAGAGGCGGCTCGAGGTCGCGGTGACGTACAGGCTTCCCCGGGTGCCCTTCGGGACCGAGAGCGCCGCTCGGTAGACCCCGCGCTCGACCCGGACCGGCGGCCCGACCGTGCCCTGGTCCGACTCCAGGCTCACGACTCCGTCGGTGAGGTTGCCGGAAGAGTCCGTGATCCGGACGATGACCGCTCCGGGAATGCCATCCACGTTGCTTGCCGGGTCCTCGGCGATCTCCAGCGCGGCCGGGCGTCCGGGCGCTCGGGCGAGGCTGCCCCAGGTGAGCACCTCCGATGCGAAGGCGACTGCCACCCGGCTGGCCTCGGCCTTGGTGGCCGGGAGGCGCCATCTCGCACGCCACACTCCTGGCCCGAGCTGCTGGATGTCCTCGACCGTGCCCGCGTCGGGCCGGAAGGTGGGCGCAGAGCCGGTGCGCGGCGCGCCACGCTCGTCGACGGCGAACGCGTAGACCAGCGCGCTGCCCTCACGATCGCCGGGCACGCCGGGCGGCTCGAGCGCCACCAGGGTCACCCGGCCGGCAGCAGTTGCCGGTGCAGCGGCGACGCGAATCACGGTGAAGCCGCAGAACCGCGCCCCGACCGCGGCGACCAGCACCAATGGCGGCGACCGCGGGTCGATCGTGACGTCCGCGACCATCGAGTCGACGTCCGCGGCGACCGGCAGTCCCGGCGTGCCGCTGCTCGCGTGGAGCCGGACGTCCGAGTGGATGCCGGGGATCCTCACCGAGACTCGCAGCACGCCCTGGGGAACCGTCGTCTTGCTCGGCGTCAGCGTTCCGTCGCATCGAAGCGGCGCGGGCGCGGCGGCGGCGGGGAGCCCACCGACGCCCAGGACCACGCCGATCAGGACGACCATGAGCGCTGGCGTTCGTCTCAGCAACCGAGATTCGTACCTCGACAGCCCCATCCGGGACCCGACGATGTCCCGCCACCCCTGAGGCGGCGGCCCGCCCCAAGGAATCGGGGCTTCCGGCCAGGTCGGAGCCTCCCACACCCCGGGCGCTTCTGGGGAGCGGAGTCACCGGTGACCGCGCCGGCGCCGTCGAGACGCCTCGGAAGGCCCGCGGCGGCTCCGCGCGAGCCCGCCACGCCCGAACGCTCGCCGAGCGGTGCTTCACGGCACGCCGGATCCCGCTCGCGAGCTCGCTCCGATTGTCCATGCGGCATGGAGTCGTGCGAGCTCCTTCGGCTCCGTGCCGGCCAAAAGCGTGCGCCGGTGTCGGGCGAGGGGGGATGAAGGCCCGGGCATGGCCCATGCGATGCTCCCGGCATCGTCCCATGGAGCTTCTGGTTGCCCGCGCCCCACTCTCGGACGACGCACGGTGCGTCGGCTGCGCAGAGCACACGTCCGCGGCCCGGTGCCCGCAGTGCGGCGTCGCGCAGCGGGCCGGTGGATACACCGTGGAGCGCGTGCTCGCCCAGGGCCCGCATGCCCGGGTCTACGTCGCCGCCGATGCGGCCGGGAACAGGGTGGCGCTCAAGGAGCTTCAGTTCGCAACCGTGCCCTCCGTGCAGCAGCTGGACGCCTTCGAGCGCGAGGCCGACGCACTGCGCACCCTGCAACACCCGGGGATCCCGGCCTACGTCTGCCGGTTCCGCGAAGGTCAGGGCGTCGCGCTGCGCCTCTACCTCTCCTTCGAGCTGATCGCCGGCGAGACGCTGGCCTGCCGGATCGAGCGTGGCCCGCTGACCGCCGCCGATGCGCTCCGGCTCGCCGAGCGACTCCTGGACATTCTCGACTACCTCCACGGGCGGACGCCGCCGGTGCTGCACCGCGACCTGAAGCCGGCAAATGTGGTGTTGCGGCCGGATGGGACGGTGGCGCTGGTCGACTTCGGCAGCGTGCGGATTCTCTCCTCCGAGCGCACCCACGGCTCGACGCTGGTCGGCACGTTCGGGTACATGCCTCCGGAGCAGCTCGGGGGGACCGTCGACCGGACCTCGGACCTCTACGCGCTCGCGGCCACGCTGCTGCACGCGCTCACCGGCCGGCCGCCGGGAGACTGGCTGGGCCCGTCATTGCAGCTCCGCCTGCCGTCGGGGCTTCCTTCCCCCTTCGATTCCTGGCTCCCGCGCCTGCTGGAGGTCGACCCGGCACGCCGGCCGCCGGACGTTGCGCACGCCCGAGCGCTGCTCCAGCGACCCGGGACGGGCCGGCCGCCGCGCTTGCTCCTCAGCGTGATGGTCGGTCTGCTGGCGGCGCTTGGCCTCTCCGGGACGCTGCTTGCGTTTCGAGCGTTCAGCGCGGCGGTCACCCCGCGGGCGGCGAGCAATCCCTTGCCGGCGCCGGTGCCGTCAGTGGTGCCCCGGCTCCGTCCTGGGCGTGCCTGGCTCGACCGCATGCGCCCCCGCTGCAACGCGGTCGAGGCCCTCCAGGCGGTGCTGCGCGACCCGCCGCCGTCCGGTGCGGAGGGTGCGGGCGCCGGTGCAGCATGCCTGGCGCTGGGCGGAAAGATGGACGCGGCACGCAAGCTGATCGTCGCGCTGCCCGTGAGTCAGCGCGCGCAGGCGGCAGCGGTGGTCTTCGACGCCGGGCACCCCGCAGCCGACATGGGCGACGACGTCTCCGCCGCGCCAATCATGAAGCTGGTGCTCGAGTTCTGGCCGGAGAACTACCAGGCGCTCTACCACGCCGGCATGTCCGAGTACGCGCTCGGCCGACCCGCCGAGGCGCGGCCGTTGCTGGAGAAGTTCCTCCAGCTCTATTCGTACGACGACGGATTCACCCGCGCGGCGAAGGGGGCCTTGAAGCGGATCGAGTACGGCCTGCCACCCGAGGGCGGGAGCCGACCGGTCGAGCACTGACCCGGGTGCGGCCCGAATGCGACGGGCCGCCCGATCGATGGATCGAGCGGCCCGGCTGAAACTGCCCAGCTCCTCAGATGTCGAAGTAGAGCGCGAACTCCATCGGGTGTGGCCGCAGCCGCACCGGGTTCACTTCCTTGTCCATCTTCAGGTTGATCCAGGTGTCGATCACGTCCTCGGTGAAGACGTCGCCCTTGAGCAGGAACTTGTGGTCCTTGCGCAGGCAGTCCAGCGCCTCCTCGAGGCTTCCCGGCATCTTCGGGACGTCCTTCAGCTCCTCGGGCGTCAGGCCGTAGATGTCCTTGTCCAGCGGCTCACCCGGGTCGATCTTGTTCTCGATGCCGTCCAGCCCCGCCATCATCTGTGCGGCGAAGGCGAGGTACGGATTGCAGGACGGATCCGGGCTGCGGAACTCGAGCCGCTTCGCCTTCGGGCTCGGGCTGTACATCGGGATGCGGATCGACGCGCTCCGGTTCCGGCTGGAGTAGGCCAGGTTTACCGGCGCCTCGAAGCCCGGCACCAGCCGCTTGTAGCTGTTGGTGGTGGGGTTGCAGATCGCCGCCAGCGCACGGGCGTGCTTGAGCACTCCGCCAATGTAGTGGAGCGCCATCTCGCTGAGTCCCGCGTACCCGTCACCGGCGAAGAGCGGCTTGCCGTTCTTCCACAGCGACTGGTGGGTGTGCATGCCCGACCCGTTGTCGCCGAACACCGGCTTGGGCATGAAGGTCGCCGTCTTGCCGTGGCGCCAGGCCACGTTCTTCACGATGTACTTGAACCAGCTGAGGTTGTCCGCGCACTTCACCAGCGTGTTGAAGCGGAAGTCGATCTCCGCCTGACCCGCGGTGGCGACCTCGTGGTGCTGGCGCTCGACCTCGATGCCCACGTCGGCGAGGACGCGGCACATCTCGGTGCGGATGTCCTGCTGGCTGTCGAGCGGAGCGACCGGGAAGTACCCTTCCTTGTAGCGGACCTTGTAGCCCCGGTTGCCCTCCTCCTTGCCGGTGCTCCACGCCGCCTCGCTGGAGCCGATCTCGTAAAACGAGGCGTTGGGCTTGCTGTCGAAGCGGACCTCGTCGAAGACGAAGAACTCCGCCTCGGGCCCGAAGTACGCCGTGTCCGCGATGCCGGTGGACCGGAGGTACTTCTCCGCCTTGATCGCGATGTTCCGCGGGTCGCGGCCGTACGGCTCCTTGGTGATCGGGTCGGAGATGTTGCAGATGAGGCTCAGCGTCGGATCCTTCATGAAGGGATCCATCACCGCGCTCGTCGGGTCGGGCATCACCAGCATGTCCGAGGCGTGAATCTCCGCCCAGCCACGGATCGACGAGCCGTCGAAGCCCAGCCCCTCCTCGAAGATCTCCTCCTTCAGCTCGCCGAGGGGGATGGTGAAGTGCTGCCACAGCCCGACGAAATCCATGAACTTGAGGTCCACCATCACCGCGCCGCGGTCCTTGGCGAGCCCCAGGACATCCTTTGCTTTCATGCGCCCTCCTGGC
>Ga0081540_1000255_pt1 | contig 56347 bp, 48 predicted proteins | sample TabmetS2T1R1_FD_71024 | JGI IMG/M metagenome (GOLD analysis project Ga0081540, IMG submission 71024) | Tabebuia heterophylla rhizosphere microbial communities from the University of Puerto Rico - S2T1R1 | ecosystem: Host-associated > Plants > Roots > Rhizosphere ...
CCCACAGGTTTACGGCTACCAGACGGCAGCTGACCTGCGTGTCTTGGCCGGAGACCATATCCGCGGGGGTGTGTCACGCGGGCCGTTGACCTGGCGCCAGCGCCGGGGTGCGGCCCCAAGGCCTCGCTGGGCAGTCAGTCTTGTCAGGTGATAGGCAAGACGTGGCGGGCGCAGCGGAGCTAAGGTCGCCCGGCGCTGGCCGGGCCCTCCGTGTCGGGCTCGGTCAGGGCGTCGAGCATCTCGCCGAGGTGCTCGAAAATCCCAATGTGCCCCTCGCCTTCATGCACCACCAGGTCGGCGTGGGGCAGGTTTGCTGCTAGCCACTCCCCTTCCCGTAGGGCGAAGTCCTCGCTGCCGTACCACAACAGAACCGGGCAGCGCACCGCGCCCAGGTGGATGTCCCAGTCCCCGGCCCAGGAGACGGTGTCCCAGCCCCCGCCGCTGGTGCCCGGGCGGAGTCCCTCGCGCACCGTGTCCGCGAAATCCGCGGCATACTGTTCAGCCAGCAGCTCGCGGTCGCGGGAGGACAGCACATCCTCGAACGCCGACAGCACCCAGGAGCTGCCGGACTGGCGGCTCAGCTCAGCCAGCGGCTCAAGCTCCGCCGCGAACGCCTCTGCCGCCGCGGACGGGTGATCCGGCAGCAGCCTGAGCACGGCGCGGTCGTCGTCATCGAGCTCATCGATCGCGCATGGGACCAGCTGGTACGGCCCGGCGCCCGAGGCGATCCCCACGCGGGTGACCCGGTCGCCGCCCGGAACCGCGGCGGCAGCCAGCGCCCCCGGCCCCCCGCCGGACACGCCCAAGGTGGCGAACCGCGCCACGCCCAGCGCGTCGGCGACCGCATGCGCATCAGCGCCGGTCGATGCCAGCCCGAACGGCGCGGGCGTGGACCCGCCATAGCCCGGTCGGTCGAAGGACACCAGCCGGACCCCGCACCTGGCCGCGAGTTCCTCCCCAAAGCGAAGGTCCAGCCGGGAACCGGGGGTCCCGTGGAAGCACATCACCACGGCGCCTTCGGGGTCACCCGCGTCGCGGACCCGCACGACCCGCTCTATCTCCATCTCGCGCATCTAACAATAGTGATGCCTTCGCCACCCGAGATCAACGGAATCGCTACCCGACCCGGCGGATGAGGGCCGTGGGCCGGATGCAGGACGAGCCCGGTCCGGCGCTGCACTGCTCGCGCACGACCATCTCGACGCTCGCCGATTCAGGCCTCCGAGCAGGCCGGAATGGCGGCTGACGTGGGACAATGAGGGCAATGGACGAGCAACAAATCCGCGACGCGATGGCCGCTGCACCGGCGACGACGGCCCGTCACGGACTGGGCTGCGCTAGCCCGCGGAAAGCTGCCCACGGCCCGCGATGAGCGCGAGCGTGGCGCGGGCGGCGCGGTCCGCGGCTACGCGGACCGCGTCCGGCGCCTCGCCGTACTCGCCGTCCATGAGCAGCGCGGCGTGCCCGTGCGCGGTGGCTTCCACCGCCGCCGCCAGGTCGTCCGCCGCGGCCGGGTCGCCCTCGCAGATCTCGCCGACCACGGACAGGAACGCGTCGACGGGCTCCCAGGCGCGCTGGAGATCCGGGTAGCGGGCCTTGTCGATGCCCGAGCTGAACAGCGTGTCGAACAGCGGGCGTTGCTCCGCGGCGAACCTGACGTAGGCGCCGGCCATCGCGGCCAGCCGGCGCGCGGGGGGGTCGGTAGCGGGAGCCACGGCCGCCAGCATGGCCGCGAAGACGTTCAGCGCGCGGACCGCGACCGCGGCGAGCAACTCGTCGCGGTCGGCGAAATGCCGGTAGGGAGCGGCGGCCGTCACGCCGACCCGGCGGCTGGCCTCGGCCAGCGAAAACCCGCGTACCCCCCGTTCGGCTATCAGCTCGATCGCGGCGTCGACCAGGGCCGCCCGCAGATCCCCGTGGTGATATCGGCCGCCCTTGCCTGGCCGCCGTTCATCCCCGGGCCTAGATCGGGTAGCGGACACCAGTCAGCCGCTCGGACTCCTGCCACAGTCGGCGCTGGGCGTCCGCGTCGCGGGAGCGCTCGCTCGATGCGACGCGGCGCGGGCAGCCCCTGAGCTCGCCCCGGCCATCCGGTCCGTAGTAGTCGCCGCCGCGAGTGTCCGGGTCGGTGGCGGCCCGCAGCGTGGGCAGTGCGCCCATCGATGCGCTTTGGGAGAACGGCCGCTCGACCAACACGGCGTATGCACGTCCCACGGCTGGAAGGTAACGGAACAGACGGGTCCTCGCCAGGCCGGGGTGGGCGGCGACCGCGACCGTCGGCGACCCGGCGGCGGATAGCCTCCGCTGCAGCTCGTACGTGAACATCAGGTTGGCGAGCTTCGACTGCCCGTACGCGGCCATCCGCCGGTACCTCTGCTCGGACTTGAGGTCGTCGAAGTTGATCCGCCCGGCCCGGTGGTTGTTGCTGCTGACGGTCACGATCCGCGATCCGTGGCTCTCAAGCAGCAGGTCCAGCAGCAGACCGGTGAGCGCGAAGTGGCCGAGATGGTTGACGCCGAGCTGCAGCTCGAAGCCGTCGGTGGTGACACCGTAGGGCGTCATCATCACCCCGGCGTTGTTGATCAGCAGATCGATCGGGCCGTACCCGGACCGCAGCTCCCCGGCCGCCTCGCGAACCGAGGTGAGCGAGGCGAGGTCGAGCCGGACGAAACCGACGTCGGCGTGCGGCGCCGTGGCGCCGATCCGCGCCGCCGCATCCCGCGCCCTGTCGGGATCGCGGCAGGCCAGGACCACGTGGGCGCCGCGCTCGGCCAGCACGCGCGCGGCTTCCAGCCCGATCCCGGAATTGGCCCCCGTCACGACGGCCGTTCGCCCGGCCTGGTCCGGCACGTTGTCCTCGGTCCAGCGGGAACGGCTGCCCGGCTGCTGTTCGGTCACGCTCATGGTGCCCTCCGATGTAAGAGACTCTTACATTGTAAGTGACATTAACTTTGCTGGGCCCGCCAGTCAAGACCGGCTGGCAGTCCGGCAGGGCCCGCTCGCGATGGTGGCATGGCGGCCCGCCGGCAGACCTGCCCGTGCGGCCGCGGCAGCGGGCGCCAGATGGAAGCGGGCACCTGGCCCGCGGTGAGCGGCCTAGTTGTTGCGGGAGAAGATCCGCAGGAAGAACAGGAACACGTTCAGCGCGTCAAGGAAGATCGACGCGGCGAGCAGCGGCGCGGACTCGATGTTCTTCGACCGCCGTAGCCGCTGGAAATCGAACGCGGTCAGGCCCGCGAAGATCAGCAGGCCAAGAACCGAGTAGATCAGCGAGCCGTTCGGGATACGCACGAAGATCAGCACGATGCCGAACACGATGAGCGCGATGAGCGCCCAGAAGCACAGGCGCGCGATCCCGGAAAGGTCCCGCCGGGTCGCGTAGCCGGCCGCTCCGAAGCCGGCGATGAACAGCGCGGTGGCGCCGCCGGCCTGCCAGAGCGCCTGCGGGTTCGTGCTCGCGTAGTAGACGAGGGTGGGCGCCATCGCCAGCCCGAGCGTCGCGCCGAACGCGAGCAGCAGCCCCACGGTCAGCGCCGAGGATCGCCGGACCGTGAAGTTCATGGCGATCAGGCAGACGAAGGCGACGATGAACCACACGATGGCCCAGCCCTGGGACAGGTGGCGCCCGACATAGGCACCCAGCGCGAAGAAGCCGGTGGTGGCCGCGACGTACCCCATCGTCTGCCCGAACAGGGTGTGCGTCCGGTCCCTGGCCGTCGTCCCGACGTTGCCCACGCTCAGCGATTCGCTCATGACGCATTCTTCTCCTGCCGCTCACCGGCCCACGGCCCGCGTTTGCCCTGCCGAGGGCACAGTTAGGCAGGGTCATGATCTCTGCCAGAGTCTGCCGGGTCAAGAGGCCACCGGCCCCAGGTCAGCGCGATTGGGGGGTGCGATCGCTTGGGACCGGGACCGGAAAATCGTTTGGCCGAAACAAGGGTCTAACCGGGTGAATGGATCAGAAGGAAGGAACCGATAGATGCGTAAGGCCCATGCCAGCACCAAGGCAACCGAAGTTCGCGAACTCAGCAAGCCGGACGAGCAGTGGCGCCGGGAACTGACGCCGCTGCAGTACAGCGTCCTGCGCCAGGCTCACACCGAGCGGCCGTTCACCGGCGAGTACGTCCACAACCACCAGGACGGTTTCTACCGGTGTGCCGGGTGCGGCAGCAAGCTGTTCAGCTCCGACGCCAAGTTCGACTCCGGCACCGGGTGGCCAAGCTTCGATGAGCCTGCGATCGCCGAGGCCGTCGAACTCCGGGCGGACAACAGCCTGTTCATGCGCCGCACGGAGGTCGTATGCCGCCGCTGTGGAGGGCACCTCGGCCACGTCTTCAACGACGGGCCCACCTCGACCGGGCAGCGGTATTGCATCAACTCCTGCTCGCTGGCCTTCGAGCCCGCCGCGGCGGAGGCGGAGCAGGACGCCGACGAGGCTGAGCAGCCTGGCCCGGCCCGCGGCTGACCGTCGCGGGCGACTCGGCTCAGGGGTGGTCTACTACCGTGGCTACGGCAGCACCAGCCCTGAGCCGCGAGGGGATGTGATGGGCATGCCCAGCAGTACCGATGACCACCAGTGGTCGCAGCAGCATCTCTCGCACTATGTCGAGGGAGACCTGCGCCCGCGCGCCCGCCGCCGCCTCGAGAGCCACGCGCGGAACTGCGCGGACTGCGGGCGCGGCATCCGGGCGATGCGCGCCCTTGTGCACGCGGTCCAGGGCATCGACGGCCTGGCCGGCGTACGCGCGCCCGCGACCATCTTCGACCGGGTCCGGCTTGTCGGCTCCGGTGGATCACCCTCGTCCCAGCACACCTGATGCCGCCGTCGGCCGGGCGGCGCGGCAGCGGTTCCGCGGACACAGAGGCGAGCCTGATCGCCCGTGCGCAGGCCGGGGACGTCAGCGCCTTTGAGCGACTATCCAGCTGGTACGCCGATCGCCTCTTCATGCTGCTGCTGCGGCTGCTTGGCGACCGCGGCGAAGCCGAGGACGTGGCCCAGGAGGTCATGCTGCGCGCCTGGCAAGGCATCGCCCGGTTCCGGGGCCAGTCCAGCTACTTCACCTGGCTGTACCGGATCGCCGTCAACGAGGCCAACCGCGTGCTGGCCAAAAGGGCCCGCCGGCCGGCGAGCGTGTCGATCGGGGCGCGCGAGCTACAGCTGCCCGCTGCCGCGGCTCACGACCCATCCCGGCAGGCCGAAAACAGCGAGCTGCGCCGTTCCCTGGGCGAGGCCCTGGCCCAGCTGCCGCCCGAACTGCGGACCGCCATCGTGCTGCGCGATGTCGAGGGGCTCTCCACGCAGGAGGCCGCCGAGATCGCCGGCATCGGCCAGGCCGCCTTCAAGAGCCGGCTGCACCAGGCACGGCTCCGCGTGCGCGCCGCCATCGGTGACGAGACCCTGATTGGCATTGGCGGATGACGCAGGTGTGAGGGAGGACTCACGTGGACGCTGAGGTGACCGCGGCCGGTGCATCGTCCCCCGGATCCACCGGCGGGCAGCACCCGCCGCGACGGGCCGGCGGCGAACTGTGGCTCCGGTTCCTGTCCGGGCCTGACATAGACGCGCTCGGCATCTCGAACGCGGAAGTCGTCGCGGCCGTCGAGGGTGCCGTGCGGGCGCACGGCGACGGGCGCGCTGTCGTGGAGCCGAGGGTGCACCTCGTCCCGGACTCGGGCGGCGCCGGTCATTTCAACGTGCTCCGCGGGCACCTGTCGGCACCCGGTGTCAGCGGCGTCAAGGTCGTCGGCGACTTCGTGTCGAACTACGCCGCCGGGCTTCCCAGCGAGCTCGGGCTCCTGACCCTCTACGACCCCGGGACGGGAGCGCCGCTGTCGATCATGGATGCCACCATGATCACAGCAAGCCGGACCGGTGCCATGACAGCGGTGGGCGCCCGCTATCTGGCCCGGCCGGACTCCCGCGTGCTCGGCCACGTCGGGGCGCGCGGCACCGCGTTCTGGAACGTCGTGCTGCTGGACGAGATGTTCGACCTTGACGAGATCCGGGTGACCAGCCGCCGGCCCGAGTCCCGCGAGGCGTTCGCGCGCCAGCTGGCCGCGGTCTGCCGGGCCCGCGTCCGGGTCGCCGCCACCGCCGGAGAGGCGTTCGACGGGGCCGACATCCTGGTCGAGGCGTCGCGGCTCACCGAGCCGGAGCCACTGCTCCGCACCGGCGCGGTCAAGGCGGGCGCGTTCGTCGTTCCCTACGGGACGGTCAGCGCCGTGGAGCTCGACCTGCTCGACGTGATGGACAAGGTGGTGGTCGACGACTGGCGGGAGGCGCAGTCGGGAAGGTTCGGCGCGCTGCGCCGCCACGTGGACAGCGGCCGGCTCTCGGCCGCGTCGCTGCATGCCGAGCTGGGCCAGATCGTCACCGGACGGCTGCCCGGCAGGGAGCGGGCGGATGAGCGGATCCTGCTGTGGCATCGCGGGCTTGCCATCCTCGACATCGCCGTGGGCCTCGCCATCTTGCGCCGGGCCGAACAGGAAGGCGCCGGGACGATGCTCCGGTACCGCTAGCGATGCCCCCGCTCACGATCACCGACGTCGGCGAACCGGATCTGGCGCTCATCCGCGCCGTCGCCGCCGGCCGGGCCGTCGGCGTCGCGCCTGGCCTGCTCGATGCGGTGCAGCGGCGCTGCCACGAGGCCCGGCGGGCACTGCGCCACGGGCGGCCGGTCTACGGCGTGAACACCGGCATGGGGGCGCTTTCCGCGGTTCGCCTGACCGAGCAGCAGCAGCTTTCCCACCAGCGCAACCTGCTGCTGGCGCGGGCCACCGGCGGCCCACCGTGGCTGGGCCGGCCCGAGGTCCGGGCGATCATCACGGTCAGGCTGGTGACGTTCCTGTCGGGCGACGCGGCCGTGTCGGCCGGGCTCTGCCGCCGGCTCGCCGCCTTTCTCAACAGCGGCATCGTGCCGGCGGTTCCGCGCACCGGCATGGGAGCCGCGGGCGAGATCATGCAACTGGCGCATGCATTCGGGCCGCTGGCGGGCATCGGCCAGGTGCTCGGGCCGGACGGAGCCCTGCTGCCCGCGCGCCAGGCGCTGCGCAGCCACGGCCTCGACGAGTACAGCCCCGGCCCGAAGGAGGGCATCGCCCTGATCCAGGGCGTGCCGGGAACCACCGCCCTCTGCGTACTCCGCCTCCACGAGGCGGCCGCGCTCGCCTCCCTGATGGAGGCCGCCGCTGCGCTGTCGATCGCTGTGGCCGGCGCGTCACGCGACCCGTACAGCGCCGCGTGCGGGCGCGGCGACGACATACTTGCCGCCGTCCTCGGGCGGCTCCGTGAGGCCGCCGGCGATGACCCGTCGCCCCGGGCCCTGCAGGCCCCGGTGTCGTTCCGGGTGGTCGGCCCCGTGCTCGCCCAGGTGCACCGGGCCGCCGGCCTGCTGGAAGCCGCCGTGCGCCGCGCCCTGACCGGGGTCACTGATTCCCCCGCCTATCTCGGCGGGCGGTTCGTCGGCACGGCCGGGTTCCACGGGATCGACCTGGCCGCGCACTGCGACCTGCTCACGGCGGCGTTCTGCCATACGGCGGAGGTTGCGACGGCGCGCATCCACCGGCTGCTGGATCCCGCTGTCACCGGGCTGCCCGCGCAGCTGGCCCGCGAGCCGGGCCCGGACGCCGGCATGTCGCCGGTCCACAAGCGCGCCGCCGGCGAGGTACATGCCATGAGACGCCTGACGGCCGCCACCCCGGTCGGCCTGATCGAGACGTCTGGCGGCCAGGAGGACGTGCAGTCGTTCGCCTGGGAGGCCGCCGAGAAACTCCGCACCGCGCTGCGGCATGCTCACGCGGTCACGGCGAGCGAGCTGCTCGCCGGCTACCAGGCGGCGGTGATGTCCGGACGCGAGCCGCCCGCCGGGTGCCGGCACGTCCTGGACTGGCTCGCCGAGATCATCGGCCCGATCGACGGCGACCGGACCTTCGGCGCGGACATCGAGCGCCTGATCCAGGCGGGCACGCCTCCCGGCTGACGGCAGCACGCACATAACGACGGCGTTGCGTGCCGGAGGGCGGCGCCCACCTGAGGCGGCTCAGACCTCAGTGGTACCAGTAGAGGGACGCCGGCGGCCTTCCGGTGAGCGATGGCTCGGCTGCCCGGAACAGGATGACGCTGAGCCCATCGGGGTCGTGCATGATGATCCGGTCGGCGTCCGGCTCGTGGAAGCGCTGGTATTGCACCCCGTGGCTGGCAAGCCGTTCTTCGGCCTGGTCGAGATCGGCGGACTCGGTCACCTGCCAGGCGATACGCGTGACCCCAGGTTCCTCAAGGACATGCCTCGGTCGCATGCCGACCTGGCGGAGGACCAGGGCGTGTGTGGTGGTGTCACCCTTGTTGCGGAGAATGGCGAGCTCGTCATCGTTCCACTCGACGTTCATCCCCAGTCCGTCCCGGTAGAAGGACAGGGAACGCTCAAGGCTACTGACCTGCAAGTATGCAGTGAAGATCCACGACAAGTGCGGCGTCCGTTTCCGGCTGATCGAGGTCCAGATCCATACCCGTACGATCTGCCCGGCTGACGCGGCCTGGCGCCCAGGCCGTTGTGCGGTTAGCCGGTCATTGGCCCTTACTGTAACCCTCAGGCATGCGGCGCGACCGCCCTGCAGCCGGACCTGCCTGGAAATCGCGGCTACAACGCCTTCACCGCGTCGTTCTCGCGTGCGCTGGAGAAGTTGTTCGGCAGGCTCACGGCTGACGCAGCCGGCTGAACGGGCCCGCGCCGCGTTGATGCGGCGCGGGCCCCTCTCGTGCCCGGCTCCATCTCGACTGCATCCCGGTGCCACTCTCGCTGCTTATCATGGGGTCATCCGCATACGTCCGGTGCCTGAGGCTCCGATGACCACTAGGCCCAGCGTCGCCAAGGACCGGCCGGGAACCCGCCTGCTGGCCAAGACAGGGACACCCTCGGCCTACGCGGCCGCGGTCTTGGCGTTCACCTACGCGGCGGTCAGCCTGTACTGGACCTTGGGCGGGAGCCTGCTGCTGGACACGGTGGGCGGCGCCGTCGCGCACGTCGCCCGCGGCGGCGGCGCGCCCGCCGTCCTGCTCGGCCTCGCGGCCACCGTCCTCAAGGTGGCCGGCGGCCTGCTGGCGCTCGCGCTCGTCCGCCCGTGGGGGCGGGCCATCCCACGGCGGTGGCTGCTCATCTGCTCGGCGGGCGCCAGCGCGGTGCTCATCGGCTACGGCGGGCTGATCGTGGCGGCCGGTTCTTTGGCGCTGACCGGCACCGCGCACACGGGCAGCGCCGACCGGACGGCGTTGCGCTGGCATGTCGCCGTCTGGGACATGTGGTTCCTCGTATGGGGGCTCCTGCTCGCCACGGCGACCGTGGCTTACTGGCGGCGGCTCACCGGAGGCTCGCCGGGTCAGGAGAGGGCCCCTTGAGTGCCTACACGGTGACGGTCGCCGGGGCGACCGGCAAGACCGGTCGGCACGTCGCCAGCGAAGCGCTCGCGCGCGGCTGGACGGTTCGCGCCGCGGCCCGCCGCCCGCCAGGGCGCTGGCGGTGGGAACCGTTCGACTGGGATGACCCGGCCAGCTGGCCGGGCGCGTTCCGCGGCAGCCACGCGGCCTACCTGGTCATCCCGTTCGATCATCCCGGCGCGCCCGAGGCTGCCCCGCGCCTCATTCGCGCGGTCGCCGCGGCCGGGGTCGTCCGGGTGGTGCTGCTGTCGTCTCTCGACGCCGAAGACGCCGACCCGGACGGCCCGCTGCGGACGGCGGAAGACGCGGTGGCAGCCTCGCCCGCGCGGTGGGCGATCTTGCGTCCGACGTGGTTCCTCGACAACTTCACGACCGGGTCATTCGCCGGCCTGACCCGGGCGGGGGAACTGCGCCTCCCCGCCGGAAACGCGAGGATCCCCTTCATCGACGCCCGCGACGTGGCGGCCGTCGCGGCGGCCTGCATGGCCGAATCCGGCCCGGAGGGAATCCTGCCGCTCACCGGGCCCGAAGCGATCGACCACAACGATGTCGCCCGCGCGCTGGCGGCCGCGCTCCAGCGCCCGATCTCCTACACGCCGGTTACCACCGGCGAGTTCGTGGACATGATGACCCGCCGGCGATTCCCGCGTGACTACGCGGCCTTCCTCGCGAAGGCGCTGGCCGACGTCGCATCCGGCGGTAAGGCCATTCCCGTTTCAGACACGGTCGCCCGGGTCTGCGGCCGGCCCCCGTTCAGCGCCGCCGAGTTCGCCCGCCAGTTCGCCCCGTAACCGTCCGCTGGGGGCGAGCAGGAATCCCTCGGCCGCCGCCGCGGCCGACGCGGAGTGCAGCTGGGTGCTGTGCCCGGCGCCGCTGACCACGACCAGCCGCGCGCGGGGGAGCTGCGCGGCTTCCTGCCTGGCCCACGGCAGCGGGGTGGACAGGTCCAGCTCGCCGGCCAGGAGCAGCACCGGCATCGTGAGCTCGCGATCGGGCGGGCCGGGATCGGGCCGGGCTGGGGGCCAGTACCGGCATTCCTGCATGATCCCCTGCTCACCCGCGGTCGCGGGCGGGAACGGCCAGCTGGCGGCGCCCGGTATCCGCCGGATCGCCCGGGCCAGCGCGGCCTGGCGGCCCGCCAGCGGCGCTGCCGAGTTGCCCCAGGGCATGTCCGGGATGTCGGCGCACAGCGTGGCGGCATGCAGGCCCGAGCTGTACTCCTGCGGCCTGACGGGCGGGCCGCTGTAGAAGCCGTTGATCAGGTCCTGCAGCGGGCCCGGGTCTCCGCTCGCCGCCTGGTGCAGCCTGGCCAGGAAGCCGATGCCCGGCGACGACAGGCGCGGATCGATGATGCTGAGGATGACCATGATGTCGAAGATCCGCGCGGCGTACCCGTACCGGGCGGTCACCTGGGCGAGCTCGGCGGCCGGGTCATACCCACAGTCCTGCCGCCGGCAGTCCTGCCGCAGGACGAACGCCGCCCGGTGCATGCTAGCCAGGTACAGCGGGCTGGCGTCCTGCCGCGGGACAACCGAGTCGAGCACGAGCCGCCGGACCCGGCTTGGGTGGGCCAGCGCGTACCGCTCGGCGGTGAACGTGCCGTAGGACACCCCGTCCAGCGTCCAGGACCGCACGTGCAGCCCCTGCCGTAGGGCCTCCAGGTCGGCGACCGTGTCGGCGGTGGTGAAGAAGTTGCGCTGCGCCCCTAAGGTCTCCGCGCAGGACCGGACCGCCTGCGCGGTGGGCGGGAGTGTGTCGGACTCGCCCATCTGCCGCTGCAGATCGGGGCAGTTAAGAGCCTCGCCGCCGGTGCCGCGCTGATCGATCATGACAAGCCGGTAGGCGCGGACCGCGGCCGGCACCGCCCGCGCCACCCGGGCCGCGAACCGCACGCCGGGCTGGCCGGGGCCACCGGTGAGGAACAGCAGCGTGCCACGTGGCGCGTGGAGGTTGGCGGCGGCGACCTGGAGCCGCAGCGTGCCCGGCACCCGCCCGGACCTGTCCAGCGGCACGGTCAGGTACGAGCAGGTGAACCCGGGCAGGTCCGGGCACGGGTGCGCGCCGGTGAGCGAGGGCCGGGCGGGCGGTGCCGCGGGCCGGGCCGGCGGCGTCCCGGCCCTGCTGGCTGACGGGGCGGCGGTGCAGCCGGCGGCGAGCAGGGCCAGCGGGATCACCGCGGCGGCCGCCCGCGCGGCGCGTGTGGCATGCGGGACTATGCGCATGCTGGGCCGGAGGCGCCAACGGCGATCCGGCGCGGGACCGGGTTCGGCGGCTGACCGGCTCGGCTCATGAGCCGCCCGCGGGACCGTGGACCACCACGACCGGGCAGTGCGCGGCGTTCACGCAATGCAGGCTCACCGAGCCGAGGTGCGTGCCAAGGAACCCTGCGTGTCCCCGCCTGCCGACCACCAGCACGTCGGCCTGACCGGACTCCTCGATCAGCACCTCGGCGGGGTGCCCATAGCGGATCACGCCGTGGACGTCGGCGTCCGGCGCGTCCGGACCCGCCTTGCCGATCGCCTCCCGCAGGATGCCCGCCTCGCGGCCCTCGACCTCGTGAGTCACCGCCTCTGGGGCGTGGCCCACCGGTGGCTGTCCCGCAGCCGTGGGATAGTGCCAGGCCAGCACCGCCCGGACCGGCGTTCCGGTGGCGGCGCCGTACCGGACCGCCCAGCGCAGCGCGGCAACCGACCCATCCGAACCGTCCACGCCCACGACCGCGGACGGCCGCGCATCGCCTTCGCTCGCCATGCCAGCTGCCTTTCTCACCAGGCGCCCAGACTTCACGGGCCGCGGAAACACTCATCGTCTCGCACGCCAGCCGCGGGCGCTAGCTCACGGACGGCGGGCCGTGGGCGGAAGGCTTCAGGTCGCGGCCGGCGCCGGCCGTGTGGACCAGGCCCACGAAGGCGCAGAACGGATATCGCGCGGGACTGCACTCACGCCCGCCCGGCATGGCGGATCCGATGTGAAACAGGTGGGGCCGGCCCGCACCAAGACCTCACTCTCGCGTTTACGCTTAAGGAACGACGCACACCTCCAGCGCCTCGCGGGCTTGGCCGAGCCCGCGGCAGCGTAATGCCACGCAGGGGGAGGTATGTCGAGCGGATCAGTTGTCCGGCCAGGGGTCACGGGGGACACCAGGCTGGCCGGGGCCAGGGAACGGTTCCTGTCAGCGGAGCTGGTCAAGCCCGGCCAGGTACGCGACACCATCCTGGCGTCGTGGCGGCGCTCCCGTGCATGGAACGTCGCCGCCGACCACATCGACTTGTCCTACGTGCACGAACCGGACCTGGACACCCCGCTGGGCCGTAACGCCCTGCCGGTGCTGCGTGACCTGCGCGACAATCTCGAGGGCCAGCCGATCAGCGTCATCCTCACGGATGCGCGCGGGGTGCTGCTCACCCGGCTGACGGCCGACCGTGATCTCGAGCGGCACCTCGACAGCGTTCAGCTGCTGCCGGGCTTCAGCTATGCCGAGCGGTTCGTGGGCACCAACGGCATCGGGACGGCGCTGGAGAGCGGCCAGGCGGCGCACGTGTTCGGCCATGAGCATTACGCCGAGCATCTGGAGGACCTCGCCTGCGCCGCGGCACCGGTCCGCCACCCCATCTCCGGCAAGATCGTCGGCGTGGTGGACCTGACCTGCTGGCGCAAGGACGCCGACTCGCTGCTGATCGCGCTCGCTGAGAGCACTGCCGGCCAGATCGCCCAGGCTCTGCTCAACGACGTCAGCGGATGGGAGGTTCAGCTGCTCCAGGAGTACCTGCGGGCCTGCCGGCACAGCGCCGGGATCGTCTTTGCGCTCAACGACGACATGGTGATGATGAGCCACCACGCCCGTGACGTGCTCGACCCGGGCGACCAGGCGGCGGTGCTCGGGCACGCGGCCGAGGCGCTGGCCGTTGGGCAGCTCGGCCCGGTGGATGTCGAGCTGCCGTCCGGTGCCACGGCGCGGATGTCCTGCCGGCCCGTCCGCGGGAAGGGCCAGCAGGGCCTCGCCGGCGGCGTCGCGCACGCGAAACTGATCAAGCCGGCGCCCGGGGGAGAGGCGCATCCACGGGGGTTCCTGCCGGGCCTGGTTGGCTCCGGCCCGCTCTGGCTGCGCTCGTGCGATCAGGTGAACGCGGCCTGCGCCGACGGCCAGTGGCTCGCGCTGGAGGGCGAGCCGGGAACCGGCAAGCTGGCGCTGATCCAGGCCGTGCACCGGCGCCGCCACCCGGTCCGCCACCTGCATGTGCTCGACGCCGCCGATGCCGCCGACCACCAGTGGCTGGTGCGTGCGCTCGGCGAACTGCTCGAAGGCGAGGGGAGCCTGGTCATCCGGCACGTCGACCGGCTCAGCGCCGTGCGGCTGCGCACGCTGTGGATCGCGCTGGAACAGGCGCTGGCCGCGGGCAGGCAGCAGGCGCTCTGGGTCGCTGTCACGCTCAGCCAGAGCCCGGTCGGGCCCGACCTGGCCAGCGTGCTGCAGTTCTTCCCCAGCACGGTGGAGCTTCCGCCGCTGCGCCACCACATCGAGGACATGCAGGAGCTCGTGCCGTTCTTCCTGGCCAAGCTCGACCACGACAGCCGGCTGACCTGCTCGCCCGGGGCGATGCAGCTGCTGCTCCGGTTCAGCTGGCCGGGCAACACCGAACAGCTTTGGCAGGTCCTCCGGCGGGTCGTGCGCCATAAGCGCAGCGGGACGATCGATCCGGGCGATCTGCCGCCGGAGTGCTGGACGGTGAGCCGCCGCCTGCTCAGCCCGCTGGAGTCGATGGAGCGCGACGCGATCGTGCAGGCGCTGCTGGACTTCAACGGCAACAAGGTCAAGACGGCCGAATCGCTGGGGATGTCGCGGGCGACGATCTACCGCAAGATCCACGAGTACGGGATCGTCACCCCGGCAAGCTGACCAGCCGTGCCGGTCACCCGCGTGTGGCGGTACGCCAGATGGGCGCAGTCAGGCAGGTGGGGCCGCCGTCGCCCTTGAGGGAGATCTCCGAGCCGTCGTACCCGTGCACCTGGCAGCCTGCCGACTCCAGGGCGGCGCGGGTCCGTGGGTTGCCGTTCAGCATGAGCACCCCCCGTGGCTCGACCGCCAGCACGTTGCAGCCCATCGTCTGGTACTCCTCGGCGTCGACGGGGACCACGCGGACTCCTCGCTCGGCGAGCGTCTGCATCAGCGCGACCGGCGCCAGCGGCGGGTAGACGACGGCGAGGTCGTCGGCGACCGGTGAGATCAGCGACATCAGGTGCAGCACGTGCCCTGGCCCGCGGTCGTGCGGGAGGTCGACTCGCTCCAGGCCTGCGCCCTCGGCCGCGAGGATCCGCGCAAGCTGGCGCAGAGCCTCGGCGTTCGTGCGGTAGCTGCGGCCGGCGAGCACGGTGCGCTCATCCAGCCAGATGAAGTCGCCGCCGTCCGCCCGCGCGGCCCCGGTCAGCCGCGCCGCCACCGGGACGCCCACGGCCTCCAGCGCCGCACCGAGCAGCGCCGGTTCCGCGGCGCGGGCCGGCTTGGCCATCTGGAAGAGCACCGCGCCGGCGCCGGTCACCAGCCCGGGGTCCCGGACGTAGGTGGCGTCGACCAGGCCGTCGGCGGCCGGCGCGACCTCGACCTCACAGCCCAGGTCGGTGAGCAACTGGCCGAACGCCTCGTGTTGGCGAACCAGCAGGGCGGCATCGGGCGCCCGCCAGGCCGCGGCGGCGAAGTCGCCGGTGACCGACGGGCGGCGGAGCAGGACACGGCGCAGCCGAGCGGACATGGACCGCACCCCGAAGCGCGGTCCAGCCGTCGCCCCGGCATCCCCGCCAGCACCCCCAGCGGCCATGCGAGCCCGCCCTCCCATCCGCGGCGCGTCCTGCCCAAGCACCCTTGACGCAAGCACTGTTCGCGCCGGTTGTCATGCCTTCGCGGCGGCGTCCGGCAAGCCCGGGCCGACGTCCCGCTGAGGCCGGGCGCTCAGGCCGGGCCGACCGGTATCGGGTGAAGCCGTGCGGATGCCTGACCTACCATGGGCGGGTTCCGGGAAGGCTGGGCGTGTGGAGGAGGGGTCAGAAGTGACAGGCGCAATCGCCCCACTGGACGACGTGAGCCGGTGGGCGCGCGGCGACCTGCTGGTGATCGTGCTGCTGGTGCTTGGCGCGATTCTGCTTACCCGGATGGCGGACTGGCTGCGAGGCCGGATCATCGCGCGCATCGACTCCCGGGCGCGCGAGAGCGATGAGCTCGTGCGCTCCGAGGCCTCCAAACACCGCCAGGTCATCGCGCAGGTTGTCACGTGGGGGGCATTGGCGGTCATCTACGTCGTGACCGCCGTGCTGATCGTGCAGCGGCTCGGCGTGCCACTCGCGGGCCTGGTCGCGCCGGCCGCCCTGCTCAGCGCCGCGCTGGGGTTCGGCCTGCAGCGGTTCGTGCAGGACATCGGGGCCGGGCTGTTCATCACCGGAGAGCGGCAGTACGGCTTCGGCGACGTTATCCATATCGCGGTCGCCGGCGTGAATCAGCAGGTCACCGGGACGGTCGAAGACGTGACCCTGCGCGTCACCCGGATCCGGTCGGTCAGCGGCGAGGTCATCACCACGCCCAACGGGCAGATCGTCCAGGTCACTAATCTGTCGCGGGACTGGGCCCGGGCGGTCATCGACGTGCCGGTCCCGTCCTCCGTCGACGTGAGCCACGTCACCGAGGTCCTGCGGAGAGTCGTCGAGGACGCCTACAACGACGAGCGGCTGCGCAAGATGATGCTCGACCCGCCCACCGTGATGGGCGTCGAGAAGATCGAGGTCGACACGTTCTCGGTCCGTATAGTGGCCCGGACGCTGCCCGGCGTGCAGTTCGACGTCGGCCGTGAGCTCCGAGCCCGGGTGGCGGCGGCCTTCCGCCACGAGGGCATCCACGTCTGGGCCGAACTCGATACCGGCCGGGCAACCGGGGGTGCCTCATGAGCGGCAGGCCGCGTACCTCCACCCTGGTGATCTCCGGATTGTTCCTCGCCGTGCTGGCGCTCTACATCCTGGTCCGCCCGGTGCCTGTGGCCGCGCCCGCGGAAACGACCCAGCCCGCTGCCAATCCCTCCCCGACCGCATCCACGTCCGCGCCCACGCAGACCTCGCCCTCGCCGACCCGGTCACCTAGCCCGTCGCGCACGGCCAGTCCCTCGGCTACGCCGGCCAGCACTTCGCCGGCACCCCTCGGGTCTCCCACCACGGTGCCGTCCGCCGCTAGCCCATCGCCGTCCTCTGGGTCGCCGACCCCCCCGTGACCTCCGGGGTCAGGTCGGCCGGGCGACCGGGGCGAAGTCCGACAGCGTGAACCAGCGCGGCAGGGCCCGTCGCAGCGAGGTCGGCCCCTGGAGGGCGAGGCCGCCAGAGCGGAGGGCATCCGGCCAGCTCACGTCGCCGCGCCAGACCTCCGTCAGGCGCCGCAGGCTGCCGGTCACGGTGACCGCGACCGGATGGCCAGGATCGTCGTCGCACACGTCGGTCTCCGCCGAACCGATCACCAGCCACCAGTCGCGGGTGGCGGACGGCACGTCGGGGAACCTGAACTGCACCACCGTCCGTCCCGGCGGGACGGCGGCGTAGTCGACGTTCCGGTGCATGTCCCACAGCAGCAGCTTGGGATCAAGGTCCTCGTCGCCGATCTCGCCGATCCAGCGGATGCCCCATACCCCCAGCGCCTCCACCACCGGCTGGAGCTCGCGCCCGGCCGGCGTCAGGACGTACCGGACGTCGGTGCCGTCGCCCCGCCGTTCTATCACCCCGGCCCGGACCAGCTGGTTCAGCCGCTTGGACAGCAAGGTGGGCGACATCCGCGGCACTCCGCGGCGCAACTCGTTGAAGCGCTCGCTGCCGGCGACGAGCTCGCGGACGATGAGCAGCGTCCACCGCTCGTCCAGTAGCTCCATCGCCTTGGCCACCGGGCAGAACTGGTGATATGAGGTCCCCATGCCCAGCAGCCTAAGCCGGGACAAACGTCGCAGGCCATACCCTCACCAGGTCAGTACAGATGTTGTACTAGCCGCCGGGTCCCGCAGTTCCTAGCGTCGGTTCCATCGACAAAGGGGAGGAGACCCGAAATGACTACCGAAACCACGAGTACCGCCGAGGCCGCCCGGGCGCTGAAGGCGAAGCACCGCGCCATGTGGGCGTTCGGCGACTATCCGGCCGTCGTCACCGATCTCGTCTCGCCGCTGGGCCCGGTCCTGGCCCGCGCGGTCGGGATCAGGCCCGGAGACCGGGTGCTCGACGTGGCCGCCGGATCCGGGAACGCCGCGATCCCCGCCGCCGAGGCCGGAGCCAGCGTGGTGGCCAGCGACCTGACCCCGGAACTGCTCGAGGCCGGGCAGCGGGAGGCCGCCCGACGGGGAACGCGGCTGGAGTGGCGGCAGGCCGACGCCGAGGATCTGCCGTTCGCCGACGGCGAGTTCGACACGGTGATGTCCTGCCTGGGTGTCATGTTCGCGCCGTACCACCAGGCCAGCGCGGACGAGCTGATCCGGGTGTGCCGCCCGGGCGGGACCATCGGCCTGCTCAACTGGACCCCGGAGGGCTTCATCGGGCAGATGTTCGCCACGATGAAGCCGTACGCCCCGCCGCCCCCGCCCGGGTCGCAGCCGCCGCCGCTGTGGGGCCGCGAGGAGCATGTCCGGGCGCTGCTCGGCAACCAGGTTACGGACATCACGGCCCGGCGCCAGACCCTCCGGGTCGACCTGTTCGGCCGCCCCGAGGACTTCCGCGACTACTTCAAGGCCAACTACGGCCCGACGATCACGGTCTACCGGGCCATCGCGGACGATCCGGAGCGGACCGCCGCGCTGGACGCCGCGCTCGCCGACCTGGCCCGGCGCCACGACCTCGGCACTCCAAGCAGCCAGCGCACCGTGATGGAGTGGGAGTACCTCCTGCTCACAGCGCGCAAACGATCCTGACGGAACGTCGGCGGCAGGGACGCTGATGCCGGAGATCCACGTCACGCTGCTCGGCCGGTTCGCCGTGACGGTCGACGGAGTTCCGGTCGCCGAGGCCGGCTGGAAGCGCCGCCAGGCGGCGGCCGTGGTGAAGGTACTCGCGCTGGCGCCGGGGCGACGGCTGCATCGTGAGCAGGTTATCGACCTGGTCTGGCCCGGCGACACGATTGCCGAGGCGATGCCGAAGCTGCACAAGGCGGCGCACTTCGCCCGGCGCGCCATCGGCGTGCCGGACTCGGTGGTGCTGCGCGGCGATCAGGTCGTCCTGTATCCCGGCGGCAGCGTGACCGTGGACGCGGTCCAGTTCGGTGACCTGGCCCGCCGGGCACTCGCTACGGGGGATGCCGCGGCGGCCCGTGAGGCGCTCGCGCTGTACGACGGCGAGTTGCTGCCCGCGGACAGATACGAGGCATGGGCCGAGACCCGCCGCGAGCAGCTCAGCCAGAGCCACCTGGACCTGCTGCGCCTGGACGGCCGGTGGGAGGCCGTGGCCGAGCTCGACCCGGGCGACGAGCGCGCCCATCTCGCCCTGATGCGGCGGCACGCGGCCAACGGCGACCGGCACGCCGCCTTGCGCCAGTTCGACCGCCTGGACCGGGCGCTGCGGCAGGAGCTTGGCCTCGCCCCCGGCCCGGAGGCTTCGGCGCTGCGGGACCGGCTGCTCGCCGCGCGCGACGTGTTCCCGCACCGCGACGGCCCGCTGATCGGCCGTGATCTGGAGATTTCCAGGGCCGAACGGGCGGTGCTCGACGCCGCGGCCGGGGCGAACCGCACGCTGATCATCAGCGGCGAGGCCGGGGCGGGCAAGTCGTCGTTCCTAGCCGCCATCGCGGCCCGGGCGACGGAGCGGGGGTTCCTGGCCGGCCACGGAACCGCGGCCCCGGTCGAGGGAACCTGGCCGTATGCCCCGGTCATCGAGGCGCTCGCGGGCGTATGCCGGCAGGATCCCGGGCTGCTCTCCGGCCTGGCCGGCCCGCACCGGGACGAGATCGACCGGGCACGGAACGGGACGCCCGCCTCGTGGGCCGGGCAGAGCACCCACCAGCGGCTCTTCCTCGCCGCGGCCGAACTGGTCAAGCTGGCCGCGGCGGGGAAAGGCGTGCTGCTCACCGTCGACGACGTGCACGACGCCGACGACGGCAGCCTGCGCCTGCTGCACTACCTCGCCCGGTCGGCGCGCGGTCAGCGGGTGTGCATCGTGCTCGCTCATCGCCCGGTTCCGGCGGCAGATGCCCTGGAGACGACGCGGCGGAGCCTCATCGACCGGTACGGCGCGGTCGAGCTCAGGCTCGGTCCGCTGGCCGACCGCGACGCCGCCGCGCTCGTCCGCCGCTACGTCGCCGAGCCCCCGGCCGAGCTGGTCAGGCTGGTCACGACCCTGGGCCGGGGCGTCCCGTTCCTGGTGACCGAGCTCGCCCGCCGAGCCATGCCCCTGGCCGGGGCCGACCCGGGCTCCGGGCCGGACTGGGCCCCGGCCCTGCAGGCCAGCACGCTCACCCAGTTGCGGCCGGGCACCCGCGAGGTGCTCCAGCGGGTGGCGGTGGCCGGCTCGTCGTTCGACACCGATGAGTTCGTCGCGCTGTCCGGGCTGGCCGACACGGAGGCCTTCGGCCATCTCGACGACGCCCTGGCCGCGCGGATCGTCGAGCCCGCGAGCGCGGGCTACCGGTTCCGCCACTGCCTCATCAGGGACGCGCTCACCGGCGACGTCCCCGAGCACCGGCGCCGCCAGGTCCACCGCGACACCGCCCGGCGCCTGGTCGAGCTGGGCGCGTCGCCCGTGCGGATCGGCCACCACTTCCTGGCGGCCGGCGCGGGCGCGGACGCCGTGCCGCACCTGCTGCGGGCGGCCGAGACGGAATCCGCCGTCGGCGCCTACCGCGACGCGCTGGCGCTGGTCGACAAGATCCGGCCGCACGTCACCGGTCCCTGCCGGACCAGGGCGCTGTCGCTGCGCGCCGACCTGCTCACCGCGATCGGTGACCCGATGGCCGGGCCGGCCTACCGGGAAGCGCTGGGCGGGGCCGGCCCCGCGGATGCGCGGCGGCTGCGGGCCCGGCTGGCGAACAGCGCGGTCATGGCGGGCGACCTCGCCACGGCCGCGGCCGCTCTGGACGGACTCGGCACCGACGGCGGCGCCGACGACGCCGACATCCTCCTGGCCCGGGGCAAGTACGCGTTCTTCACCGCCGACTTCGACGCCGCCCGGGTCGCGGCGGAGCAGGCGCAGCGGCTGATCCTCGCGGGTGAGCGCAATTGGCAGGTGCTTGATCTGGTCACGCTGCGCGGCCTGCTCGCGCACCGTTCGGATCAATGGTTCGTCCAGATGGGAGCCGAGCTGTACCGGACCAGGGAAGATCCGGGGATGGCCGGGGCTATCTTCGACGGCTACCTGTGCTCGGCCGAGTACCTGCTGTACGGGCCCACACCGTACGCCGAGGTCCTGGAGCTGGCCCGTGACCTGCGCGGGACCGCGGAACGGAGCGGGGCCCGGCGGGCCGCCGCGTTCGCCCGGGCGCTGTCCGGCGAGGCGGCGCTGCTGTCCGGCGACCTGGACCTGGCAACGGCCGAACTGGCCGAGGCCAGCGCGGAACACCGCGAGCTCGGATCGGCCGCGGGCGAGGCGCTTTCGCTGCAGCGGCTCGCCGAGGTCCGGCTGACCCAGGGCGACGACGCGGACGCCAGGCGGCTGCTGGAGCGGGCGCTCCCGCTGGCCCGGAGCTCGATCGTGGCCAAGCACCTGCTGCATCGCGTGTTCGGCACGATGATCCGGGCCGCCGCCAGCCGGCTCGAGGCCGTCCAGGTCGCCGAGCGGGCCGAATCGATGCTCGGCTGGGATGACTTCTGCCAGTTCTGCTCGATCATGCTGGCCGTGCCCGCGGCCATCGCGTGCGCCCGCGGCGGCGATCTGCCCGGCGCGCGTCGTCATCTGGCCGCGGCCGAACGGTCGGCCGTGGTGTGGCGGGACACGGCGTGGGAGGCCGCGCTGGCCGAGGCGCAGGCCGCGGTGGCCGAGGCCGCCGGCGATCCCGGCACGGCGCGGACCCGGCTGCAGTGGGCCGCCGGGCAGTTCCAGCGGGTCGGCCAGCCGCTGGATGCTGCCCGGTGCCGATGGGCGCTGACCGGTCAGGCCGGCGGTGCGAACAGCTCGAGGGCGATATTGTCCGGGTCGCGGAACGACAGACCCGAACCGTAGCCCGCGTCCACGATCTCGCCGTGGGCCACGCCCAGAGCGTCCAGGCGGGCCGCCCACTCGGTCAGTTCGGCGCGGCTCGCGCAGCCGAACGACACGTGGTCCAGGCCCGGCCTCCGCTCATCGAACTGGTCCTTGCTGGTCAGGTCCGGAAAGCCGTGCAGCCCGAACATGGTGTTGCCGAGCGCGTAGACGATGTGCCGGAACGGTCCGGTGTCCTCGTCGAGGACCGGGCCGACGCCGAAGACGCGGGTGTACCAGGCCTCGCTGACCGACAGGTCGGTCACGGTCACGGCGACGTGCGAGATGGCAGGGATGGTTCCTGAGATGGCCACGATGATTGTCCTTTGCTTGATGTGGCTGTGCTGACGTCGCAACGCTACGAACCGCGCCTTCCCCAGACCTTCCCCGTGCCGCGGGGACGGGGAAGGATTCTTAAGGAGTCGTTACAGCACGCACGCCGATGTAAACCGGGGAGCTTACGACCGCGTCGTCCGGATATACCATGATTGAGAGTTTTGGCCGACGTTCGGGGTGAAACGTGGGATACGCCGGACTACAGCCCGAAGATCCGCGGGCGATCGGACCCTACCGGCTGCTCGGGCAGCTGGGCACCGGCGGCATGGGGCAGGTGTTCCTGGGCATGTCGGCGGGCGGCCGGCCGATCGCGGTCAAGGTCATCCGGACCGAGCTAGCCACCGATCCCGACTTCCGCGCCCGCTTCCGGCGTGAGGTCGCGGCCGCCCAGAAGGTCAGCGGCCTGTTCACCGCGCTCGTGGTGGACGCGGACCTGGACTGCCCGGTGCCGTGGCTGGCGACCGCGTACGTGGCCGGCCCGTCGCTGACCGAGGCGGTGCGAGGCCACGGGCCACTGCCGGTCCGCAGCGTGCTGGCGCTGACGGCCGGGCTGGCGGAGGGCCTGGACGCCATCCACACGGCCGGAGTGGTACACCGTGACCTGAAGCCCTCCAACGTCCTGCTGGCCGAGGACGGGCCGCGGGTCATCGACTTCGGGATCTCTGAAGCCGCCGAGGCGAGCGCGGTGGCGGGCGCGGACGTGCTGATCGGCTCGCCCGGGTACATGTCACCCGAGCAGGTCCTGGGCTCGGACATCGGCCCGGCCAGCGACATTTTCAGCCTGGGTTCCGTGCTCACCTTCGCTGCGACCGGGACCGGGCCGTTCGGCGCGGGATCACACGCCGCGCTCATGTACCGGCTGGTCAACAACCCAGCGGACCTGGACGACGTGCCTGGCGCGCTGCGCTCGCTGATCAGCAGCTGCCTGGCCAAGCACCCCGGCGCCCGGCCCACGGCGCGCCAGCTGCTGGCCGAGGTGGGCGCCCTGCAGCCCGCGCCCGGCTGGCTCGCCGCGTCCATCATGGACAGCTTCATCCAGGAACACGATGGCCCGGCCGCCGCGAACCAGGCCGAGACCTCGGCCCGGCCGGCCGGGGCCGTTCCGCCGCCCCGCTCCGGTCAGCACCTTCGCCGTGGCACCGGAGGCCCCGGGCGGCACCGGATCTCCCGGCCGCTGGCCTCGGTGGGTCTCACCGGCGGGCTGGTGGCAGGTTCGGCGGTGGCGGCCTTCGCCCTGATCGGCGCCAACCACCACACCCCGGCGGCGTCCAGTCACCTCCAGCCGCAGGCCGGCGCCGGAGCGGTGGCGACCTCGCCCGCTTCCGTGTCATCCAACCCGGCGCCCAGCTCACGCGCGGGGTCTTCGTCGGCTCCTCCGGCAGCGGCCCGCGTTTCGCCGAACGCGTTCTTCACCCCGGCCCTGGCCGGGCCCAGAACGTCGATACCGCCGGTTCCGGTCAGCCTCCTGCCGGGGCAGCCGGGTGGCTCCGGATCCCCGTCGGGCACGGCGTCGCACTCGTCGGCTCCGCAGTCCTCGACGCCGCCGTCGTCCAAGCCGCCGTCTTCGACCCCGCCGTCCTCGACCCCGCCATCGTCGACCCCGCCGTCCTCGACCCCGCCGTCCTCGACCCCGCCGTCCTCGACCCCGCCGTCCTCGACCCCGCCATCTTCGACCCCGCCGTCCTCGGATCCGCCGCCGTCCTCGACGCCGCCGGCCTCGGATCCGCCGCCGTCCACGGCCCCGGCCTCGGACCCGCCGCCGTCCACGGCGCCGGCCTCGGACCCCGGGACCACGGCGCCGGCCTCGGACCCCGGGACCACGGCGCCGGCCGCGCCTAGCACGTAACATCAGCCCCGGACGCGGCTAGCCTGCCGGGCGCTCCGCCCGGACCAGCGTGTCGATGGCGGTCGCCTGCCCGCCGTCCCGTTCGACGGTACGGCGCACCCGTTCGGCCCGCAGGATCCGCAGCCCGGGCAGACCGGCGGTGATCGCCTCGGGGGTGTACAGCACGTCCGGGCTCGTCGGGCCGCCCACGCCCTCGGCCAGGTTGGTCAGGTCGTGTCCCACGACCAGCAGCGTGCCGCCCGGGATCAGCGCCGCCGCGGCCCCGGCCAGCACCCGGCCCCGCAGTTCGGCGCCCACCTGGAGGTAGGCGATGAGCACGAGGTCGAAGGCCGCGCGGGCAGGCTGGTACTCGCCCAGATCGGCGACGACCCAGTCCACCTGGCCGTCCGGGACGGCGTGGGCGGCGCTCAGCTTGCGCCCCTTGTCCAGGCCGACCCTGGAGAAGTCCACCGCAGTCACCGACCAGCCCCGTTCGGCCAGCCAGACCGAGTTGCGGCCCTCCCCGGCGGCCAGGTCGAGCGCCCGGCCCGGCGGCAACCCGCCTAGTTGCTCCGCCACGAACTGGTTCGGGTGCATCGACCACTCGAACTCCGCACTGGAGTACCGGTCATCCCACTGCTGCCTGTCCACCCGGCCACTGTAAATCAGTCGGCTGCGCCGCGGGCTAGCACCTGACGCAGCCGGACCCGGGAGCCGGTGCGCAGGACGGACCGCCCGTAGATGGTCGCCGCGGTGCGCGCCATCCAGACCGTGCCCGCCGCCACCAGGACGGCGGAGACCGCCGCCTGCCAGGCGGGCACGTCGCCCGCGGCGTACAGCACCGGCATGGCGATCGGCGCCGTGGGCGGCAGGAAGCCGAGCACCCGGTAGAAGACGTTGGCGCCGTCGGCGTAGATCACCGTGTAGGACAGCGCGTACGCGATGATCAGCGGCACTTGCACCGGCAAGATCACCGCGCCCACATCAGACTGCCTGCTGACCAGGGACCCGGCCGCGGCGTACGCGGTGCAGTAGAAGGCGTAGCCGAGGATGAGGAACACCGCGCCGGTGATCACGATCCCGGGCGCCGCGCCGTGCACGAGGCTCGAGCCGACCGCGGCCCCGAGGCCGAGGAAGACGGCCACCATCAGGGCGGCCTGGGCCAGGGCCAGGATCCCGATACCGGTCACCTTCCCGACCAGCAGCTGGATGGGCCGAACGGACGCGAGGATCACCTCTACGATCCGGTTCTGCTTCTCCTCGCCGACGCCCATCGCGATCTGCGAGCCGTACGCGCTGATGAGGACCCACACCAGCACGACGGTGAACAAGCCGGTCAGCCGGCGCGACAAGCTGGCCGAGGGCGGCGTCAGGCCGCGGACTGGCAGCGTGACCCCGCGGTCGGCGGCGCCGGGCGGCAGGTGGCCGAGCAGCTTGCTCAGCCCGGCGACGTCGGCGATCGCGGCCGCCAGTCCGCCCCCGGATCCGCTCGAGTCCGCCACCGAGACCTGCCTGACCACCACTTCGCTGTCGTCCGCCAGCACCACGTCCAGCTGTCCGGAGCGCAGGGCGGCCTCGGCCGCGGCCAGGCTGGGCTGGGGCACGACCGTGACGCCGGTACCGGTAAGACGCCCTGCTTCCCGCACGATCTCGGTCATCGCGGCCAGCTGGCCGCCCACGACGCCCACCCGCTGCGGCTTGGCGTTGTGCGCCAGGATGGCCGGGATCGTCACCCCGGCCGCGACCACCAGCAGCAGCACGATCGTGCTGACCAGGAAGGCCCGGGACCGGCCCCGCTGCCGGATCTCCCGCTCCGCCACGATCGCGGTCAGCCGGATCCACCTGGAACTCATGCGTCCTCGCCGGTGACGTCGCGGAATACCTCGGACAGGCGCCGGGTGGCGAAGCTGAAGTGCTCGACCGGGCCGGCTGTGCGCGCCGTGTCGAGCACCTTCTGGGAGTCGGCGTCCGGCGCCAGCACCAGGAGCACCATGCCCGCGTCTACCCGCTCGACCGAGGCGATCCCGGGATCCAGCTGCCGGGCCCAGTCGCCCCCTGGGTCGGTGGCCACCCGGACGGCCAGCCGCGGCCGGTCGCCGCGCTCCAGGGCCGCCACGGCGCCCTGGGCGACGACCCGGCCGCGGTGGATGATCGCCACCGACTCGCAGATGTGCTCCACCAGGTCGAGCTGGTGGCTGGAGAACACGACGGTGACCCCGGCCCGGGCCCGTTCGGCCAGGATCTCGGTCATGTCGTCGACGCCGCCCGGGTCCAGGCCGGCGAAGGGCTCGTCGAGGACGAGCAGGTCCGGGTCGTGCATCAGCGCGGCGGCCAGCTGCACCCGCTGCTGGTTGCCGTGCGAGAGCGCCTCCAGCTTGGCCGACTCCCGGCCGGCCAGGCCCAGCCGCCCGATCCAGTGCCGCGCGGCTTCGCGCGCCGCCGCCGCCGTCATCTCGTGCAGCCGGCCCAGGTACTCCAGCTGCTCCAGGATCTGCATGCTCGGGTAGAGGCCGCGTTCCTCCGGCATGTAGCCGAACCGGTGCCTGGCATCCTCGGTCACCGGCCGGCCCTGCCAGCGCACCTGGCCGGCCTCTAGCGCCACCACCCCGAAGATCGCGCGCATCGTGGTGGTCTTGCCGGCCCCGTTCGGCCCCAGGAAGCCGAAGACCTCGCCGGGCGGGACGCTGAAGGTCAGGTCGTCCAGCGCGACCACGGACCCGAACCGGCGGCTCAGCCCGATCAGCTCGAGAGACACCTCGCGTCCGGCCACATCGGGATCGGCCGTCACGGGCGTAACAGTCACCGTGCCACCATAGCGGCGGCTGGGACGCGCGCCGCGGCGCCAGACCGCCGGAGCCGCTCGATGGCGAGGTCGGCGAACGCCGGGTCGGTTTCCGCGGCACAGGCACGACGGCCCAGGGCAACCGCGGCGACCGAGGCTGAGCACAGCCCGCCGAACGGCTCCCACACCACGTCACCGGGTTCGGTCACCGCCTTGATCAGGCGCTCCATGAACTCGAGCGGCTTCTGGTTCAGGTGTGCCGAACTGGCCGCGGTCGGGTTGTGCACCCTCGGCGCGGCGCGGCGGCCGGTGCCCTTCAGCCGCTCCTCGCCGTGCAGCGGCCGGCGCGACCAGACGTTGGTCACCCCGTGCGCGTGCCGCCAGGTGTACCGCAGGGCGTCCCACTCGGCCGCGGTGACCGGGCGCTCGCCGTCCAGCGAGTAGTACGGCCAGCCGGTCGGCAGGCCGTGCGCGTTGGCGTACCCGGCGAGCCGTTCGGTCATCTCCCCGGGCGGCCAGTACCACAGCCAGTCCTTGGTCAGGTACTTGCGGGTGGCCGCGTTCTTCACCCCGCAGGCTTCGTTCGCCCGCTGCAGCGACAGCCCGGACCTGGCCCACTCGTGCCGGACCCACTGCTTGGGCGGCATCGGCCCGTCCGGCCCGGTCATGGTGAAGCTCCGCTGGTAGAACGCGCACACCTCGGTCACGACCGGAAACTGCCTGATGGTCCGGCCGTTGACGTTACCCGCGATGTGGGCCAGGCCCTTGTCCCAGACGATGAGCTGGACGTACTCCCAGCCGAACTCGGCGAGCACCGGGTGCACGCTGGCCCAGCCGAGTTCGGTGTTCCAGAACCACAGCGTGGTGGCGGGGCCCGCGGCCGCCGCCCAGGCCGCGACGTGCGGGCGGTACCAGCGCGGGAGGGCCTCGGTCCCGATCGTGTCGCCGTGGAATCCGCGCACCCCGTAGGCGCCGTCGCTGACGATCGTCGCGGGGGCTGGCCAGTTCCGGTAGGTATCGAGTGCATCGCCACGGAACAGGTCAAACCCACTCATGGGCTAGCACTCTATGACGTTGACGGCGAGGCCGCCACGCGAGGTCTCCTTGTACTTGTCGTGCATGTCGCGCCCGGTGGCACGCATGGTGGCGATGGCCTTGTCGAGCGAGACGAAATGACTCCCGTCGCCGCGCAGGGCCAGGCGGGCCGCGTTGATCGCGGTGACGGAGGCGACCGCGTTCCGCTCGATGCACGGCACCTGGACCAGGCCGCCGATCGGGTCGCAGGTCAGCCCCAGGTTGTGCTCGATGCCGATCTCGGCGGCGTTCTCCACCTGCTCCGGGGTGCCGCCGAGCACTTCGGCCAGCGCCCCGGCCGCCATCGAGCAGGCCGACCCGACCTCGCCCTGGCAGCCGACCTCGGCGCCGGAGATGGACGCGTTCTCCTTGAACAAGGTGCCGATGGCCGCCGCGGTCAGCAGGAAGCGCGCCACGCCGTCCGCGGACGCCCCGGGCACGAACCGGTCGTAGTAGTGCAGCACGGCCGGGATGATGCCGGCCGCGCCGTTGGTGGGCGCGGTGACGACGCGGCCGCCGGCCGCGTTCTCCTCGTTGACCGCGAGCGCGTACAGCGTCACCCAGTCCATCGCCCGCAGCGGGTCGCCGCCGTCCCGCTCGCAGGTGAGCTGCCGGAACAGCCGCGGCGCCCGGCGCGGCACCTTCAGCCCGCCGGGCAGCATCCCGTCGGTGGCGCAGCCGCGCTCCACGCAGGCCCGCATGACCTGCCACAGGTCATCGAGGTCGGCCCGGACCTGGACGGCCGTCCGGCCGAGCGCCTGCTCGTTGGCCAGCACGATGCCGGAGACCGGCAGGCCGCTGGCCCGGGTGAGGGCAAGCAGTTCCTCGCCGGTGGTGAACGGGTAGGGCACATCGGGATCTCCGGGGCCGGGTGGCTGGCCGTCCGATCCGGCGGCGGCCTGGTCCTCGTCGGCCACGAAGCCGCCGCCAACCGAGTAGTACGCCCGCTCGCGCAGGCTCGCGCCGTCGTCGCCGTAGGCGGTGAAGCGCATGCCGTTCGGGTGGTAGCCGAGCTTCTTCTTGCGGTTGAACTCCAGGTTCTTGCCGAGGGTGAAGGGGATCTCGTGCTCGCCGAGCAGCCGCAGCGTCCCGCTTTCCTTGATCGCCTCAAGGCGGCCAGGCACGGCGTCCACGTCGACGGTGGCCGGCTGCTCGCCTTCCAGCCCGAGCAGCACCGCCTTGTCGCTGCCATGCCCCGGGCCGGTCAGGCCGAGCGAGCCGTACAAGGCCACCCGCACGGTCGCCACCTGCGGCATCAGGCCGTCCTCGGCCAGGCCCCGGGCGAACATCCCGGCCGCCTTCATCGGGCCGACCGTGTGCGAGCTCGACGGGCCGATGCCCACCTTGAACAGATCGAAGACGCTGATGGCCATATGGCAGTACTCCGAAGACGCCGATATCAGTGAAAGACTACGGTCCGATCGCCGTTGAGCAATACCCGGTCCTCCGCGTGGGCGCCGGCGCTGCCGGCCCCAGCCCGGCCGGGTAACGGGGTGAAGGGGCCATTGCCCTCAATAGATGGGGGCACGGGCCCCTTCACCCCGCGAGCGAAGACGGTTAATGGGGCAGGGGCCCCTTCACCTCATGGGGCGGTGATGGGTGATTCCTGTGAGGTGCGTGAGGCATGCACCGGCTCTGGCCGCTGCGGTCCGCCAGGACGCGGACGAGGTCTCGGGGCGGCTCGGCTGGATCGCTCGCTAGCCGTAGGGCGACGAGACGGCGGACGGCGGTGCCGCCGCGTCCGCGGCCTGACGGGCGAGGATCTCGCGCAGCTCGCCGGTGGCGCTGTCCGGGTACCGGTCCAGGATGGCTTCGAGGTCGCAGCGCTGGTCCGGGGTGGAGTACGCGGCCAGCTCGCGCTCGAGCTCGCGGCGCCGCGGGCCGGCCGCCACCGGGTTGACCGGGACGAGCAGGGCGGACAGCAGGGACAGCATCCCGGGGATCATCACGATGCCGGGCGCGCCGCTGCGGAGCACGATGCCGGCCGTGGTGAGCACGGTTCCGGCCAGCAAGGGGCGCCAGCGCGGCCGGACGGCGGCGCCGAGACGGACCAGCCCGATCGCGGCGAGCAGGGCCAGGGTCCGCATCCGCCTGCGGATGCGGCGGGGGCGTGCGGGCCGGGTGAACCACAGCCCGCGACCCCGCTCGGCCCGGCAGGCCGACGGGCTCCATATCACCAGGTCCCGCCGATGCGGTCGCAGTCTCATCGCATCCTCCTACACCCGGCGATGCCTGCGTGTCCTCGATGATACGCCTCTGTGCCGGAGCGACAGAGCCGCGGAACGGCGGCGGGTGAACTAGTCGCCGAGTTCGCGGCGGCGGCGGGTCACGAAGTCGTCCAGCTCGGCGCGGATGGCGTCGTCCAGCGGCGGCGCCTCGAACGATTCCAGCTTCTTGCGCCAGATCTCGCCGGCCCGGGCGGCGGTGTCCTTGCCGCCCAGCTTGATCCAGCGCTCGAAGTTAGCCGTCGACGACAGCATCGGGCGGTAGAAGCACTCGCGGAACCGCTCCATGGTGTGCTCCGCGCCGAGGAAGTGGCCGCCGTGGCCGACCTCTTCGTGCGCGCCGAACGCCAGCGATTCCTCGGTGATCTCCAGCGGGGTGAACTCGACCCGCAGCTCGCGCAGCAGCTCGATGTCGATGATGAACTTCTCGTAGCAGCTGACCAGGCCGCCCTCCAGCCAGCCGGCCGCGTGCATGACGAAGTTGGTGCCGGCCAGGAAGGTCGGCAGCAGCGTCATCAGTGCCTCGTACGCGGACTGCGCGTCGGCCGTCTGCGACGAGTTCAGCCCGCCGCCGGTGCGGAACGGGAGCCCGTAGTGCCGGGCCAGCTGCCCGGTGCACAGCAGCCCGATGGCCGATTCCGGGGTGCCGAACGACGGCGACCCGGACTGCATGTCGATGTTGGACAGGAACGAGCCGAAGATCACCGGGGTGCCGGGCCGGATCAGCTGGGCCAGCGCGATGCCGGACAGGGCCTCGGCCAGCTGCTGGGTCAGCGCGGCCGGGATCGTCACCGGCGACATCGCCCCCATCAGCAGGAACGGGGTGAGCACCACGGGCTGGCCGGCGGCGCAGTACTCGAACTGGGCGTCCAGCATCCGGTCGTCCCAGCGCAGCGGCGAGTTGCAGTTGATCAGCGAGATCGTGGCCGGGGTCCGCTCGATACTCGTTCTGCCCGCTCCCCCCAGGCCGCCGAACAGGATCTCCGTCATCTTGATGGTGTCGGCCGCGTTCGGCCCGGAGACCACGTTGCCCATGTAGATCTTGTCGGTCAGCGTCTGCAGGGCGTAGATCATGTCCAGGTGCCGGGAGTCGAGCGGCGCGTCGTTCGGCTCGCAGATCACGCCGCCGGCCGAATCCAGCTCGTCGTAGGCCTGGGACAGGCTGGCCAGCTGGCGGAAGTCCTGCAGGGTGGCGTCCCGGCGCACGTCCCCCTCGCGCACGAACGGGCAGCCGTAGACCGCGCTGAACACCATGTGGTCGCCGCCGATGTGCACGTTGTGCGCCGGATTGCGGGCCTGCACGTCGAACTCGCGCGGCGCCTTGGCCACCTGCTCCAGGACGAAATCCGGATCGAGCTTGACCACGTCGCCGTCCACCTGCTGTCCGGCCTTGGCGAACAGCTCGACCGCCTCGGGCTTGGCGAACTGGATGCCGATCTCGGAGACGATCCGGCGCCAGCCGCGCTCGAGCACCGCGATCGAGTCGGCGGACAGGATCTCGTACCTCGGCATCGTGTTCACGAACATCGATTTCACCGTTCCTTACAGAACGAAGCGGCAGCAACTTGACCGATCTTAGACCCGGACCCTACGATCACATAGTAGAACTCCGTCCCATAAAGTGGAACCCTGTCCCAGGAACTGAAACCGCACCACCGAAATGAGCAAGCAGCCATGAGCAACCAGAGCGGCACCCAAGCGGTGGACCGGGCGGCTCGCCTGCTCGCGGAGGTCGTGCACTCGTCCGACCCGATGACGTTCACCGGGCTGAGCGCGGCCACCGGGCTGGCCAAGTCGACCACCTCGCGGCTGCTGCTCGCGCTCGAGCGTAACGGGCTGGTCCGGCGGGATGACCACGGCCGGTTCCTGCCCGGCGAGATGTTCGTCAGCTTCGCCTGGCGGGGCGGCGCCGAGGCCGGCCTGGTCGCGGTGGCCCAGCCCTTCCTCGAGCGGCTCGGCAAGGCCACCGGCGAGACCATCAACCTCGGCGTGGCCAGCGGTGACGGGATGGTCGAGCAGATCGCCCAGGTGGACAGCACCTACCTGATCGGCGGCACCAACTGGGTCGGCTTGTCGGTGCCGGCGCACTGCTCCGCGCTGGGCAAGGTGCTGCTGGCCTACGGCGCGGCCCAGTTGCCCATCGGCCCGCTGGAGCGGCGCACGGACAAGACGATCACCAGCGAGGCGGCCCTGCGCACCGACCTGGCCACAGTGCGGGCCCGCGGCTACGCGGTGACCGACGAGGAACTCGAACCCGGCCTGATCGCGGTGGCCGCCCCGATCCGCGGCTACGACGGCGCCGTGATGGCGGCGCTGTCGGTATCGGCCCCGACCACCAGGATGAACCGGGACGGCTTGCCGGCCGTCGCCGGCTACTGCGCGGAGGAGGCGGCCGCCCTGTCCGCCGTCCTCGGCTACCGGCAGCGAGGTGCCCGGCAGAGCAGGAAGGTAGGTGCCGCGTGAACAAAGAGGAGCTGCTCGGCCAGCTCTACGACGAGACGCTGACCGGCAACAAGCCCGCGGTGCTCGAGCTCACCAACGCCGGGCTGGCCCTGGGCCTCGGTCCGGAGACGCTGCTGTACGAGGCGCTGATCCCGTCGCTGGAAGAGGTGGGCGCCCGGTTCGAGCGCGGCGACTTCTTCGTCCCCGAGATGCTCATCGCGGGCAAGGCGATGGCCGGCGCGCTGGAGATCCTGCGCCCGCTGCTGGCCGAGACGGGGGCCCAGACGATCGGCAAGATCGTGATGGGCACGGTCAAGGGCGACGTGCACGACATCGGCAAGAACCTGGTCAACATCATGTTCGAGGGCGCCGGATTCGAGGTCATCGACCTCGGCGTCCAGGTCGCGCCGGAGAAGTTCGTCGCGGCGATCCAGGAGCACAAGCCGGACATCGTCGGGTTCTCCGCCTTCCTCACCACCACCATGCCGATGTTCAAGGCCAACATCAACGCGCTGCAGAAGTCCGGCCTGCGGGACCAGGTCATCGTCATGGTCGGCGGCGCCCCGGTCACCCAGGAGTACGCCGACGTGGTGGGCGCCGACGGGTACGCGGCCGACGCCTCCGCGGCCGTGGTCCGGGCCAAGGAGCTCCTCGCGCAGCGCCGCGCACCAGTCAACGCGTAAAGCAACGAGCAGAACCGGCCGGAGGAAACGAGCCCGTGCACACCATCCTGTCCTCGGCGACCAAGACGGTGCGGATCGGTGACGACCAGCCGTTCGCGATCATCGGCGAGCGGATCAACCCGACCGGCCGGAAGATCTTCCAGCAGCAGCTGCGCGCCGGCGACCTGTCCCGGGTGGAGATCGACGTCAAGGAGCAGGTGGCCGGCGGGGCCATGCTGCTCGACGTGAACATGGGCGCGCCGCTGGCCGACGAGGCCGAGCTGATGCGCCAGGCCGTCCCGCTGATCCAGGGGCTGACCGACCTGCCGCTGGTCATCGACTCCTCGATCATCGAGGTGCTCGACGCCGGGCTGGCCGCCTACCAGGGCAAGGCGCTGGTCAACTCGGTGACGGCCGAGGACGAGCGGATGGAGGCCATCCTCCCGATCGTGAAGAAGTACGGCGCCGCCGTGATCGGGCTGCCGAACGACGAGGAGGAGATCCCCGAGGAGCCGGCCCGGCGCCTCGAGCTGGTGCGCAAGCTCATCCACACCGCCACCGAGAAGTACAAGCTCGACGTCGAGGACATCGTGATCGACCCGCTGGCCATGCCGGTCGGCGCGGACACCCTGCACCCGACCCGGACGATCGACACGATCGCGATGATCAGGGCCGAGTTCGGCGTGAACATGACGCTGGGCGCCTCCAACGTGAGCTTCGGCATGCCGGACCGGCACTCGATCGCCGCCACGTTCCTGCCCATCGCCATCAGCCACGGGCTGACCAGCGCGATCATGGACGCCCGCGCGCCGCAGATCGTCCGCGCGGTCAAGGCCGCCGACCTGGTGCTGAACCGCGACGAGTGGGGCGCCAGCTGGATCGCCGCGCACCGGGCCGCCCAGAAGGCGGCGGAGGCAGCACAAGCGCAGGCCCAGGGAGCCACGTGACGACGGCGGAAGAAACAGCCACCCAGCCCGTTCGGGTCAATCTGGTCTTCAATGACCGGGCGGTGCGGGTTCCGTCCGGCGTGACCTTGTTCGACGCGGCCAGCTGGAACGGCATCGCCATCGACTCCACCTGCGGCGGCCACGGCACCTGCAAGAAGTGCCGGATCAGGATCGCCGAGGACCCGCCCGCCCCGTCCAGCCTGGACATCAGGGCCTACACGCCGCAGGAGATCAAGGACGGCTGGCGGCTCGCCTGCCGCACCACGGCCGTCCGGGACACGGCGGTCGAGGTGCCGCCGCTGACCACCCGGCCCAAGGCCGCCACCGTCGGCGTCGGCCGCCAGGTCATCTTGCGCCCGGCGGTGCAGAAGCGGTACCTGGAGCTGGCCGAGCCCAATCTGGCCGATCAGGCCAGCGACCTGGAGCGGGTGCTGGCCCAGCTGGACGACCTGGAGCCGCGGGCCGAACTGTCCGTGCTGAAGACCCTCGGCCGGACGCTGCGCGAGGCCGACTTTAAGGTCACCGCGGTGGTGGTGGACGACGTGCTGATCGCGGTGGAGCCGGGCGACACCACCGCCCGGCGGTTCGGCATCGCCTTCGACCTGGGCACCACCACGGTGGTGGCCACCCTGCTCGACCTGTCCACCGGCACCCCGGCCGGGGTGGAGTCCGCGCTGAACGCCCAGCAGCCGTTCGGCGCCGACGTGATCACCCGGATCAGCGCGACCATGATGGACCCGGGCAACCTGGACAAGCTGCAGAACCTGGCCCGGGAAACCCTGGCCGAGCTGGCCCAGGCGGTCTGCGCCCAGGGCGGCGTCGAGCCGCACGAGGTGTACGAGGTCGCGGTGGCGGGCAACGCCACCATGACCCACCTGGTGCTCGGCATCGACCCCGAGCCGCTCGGCATGGCCCCGTTCATCATGGCGACCCGGTTGTACCCCGAGGTGCTGGCGGCCGACCTGGGCCTGGGCGGCATCGTGCACCCGCGGGCCCGCGCGGTGGTGTTCCCCGCGTTCGGCGCCTACGTGGGCGGCGACATCACGGCCGGGCTGCTCGCCAGCGGGATGGACCGGGACGCCAGGGTCCGGCTGTTCGTCGACATCGGCACCAACTGCGAGATCGTGCTGGGCAACCGGGACTGGCTGCTGGCCACGGCCGCGCCGGCCGGGCCCGCGTTCGAGGGCGCCGCGATCAGGTGCGGGATGCGGGCCGCCGACGGCGCCATCGAGGTGGTCACGATGACCCCCGACGAGCTGACCCTGAAGGTGATCGGCGACGCCGAGCCCCAGGGCCTGTGCGGCTCCGGCCTGGTGGACGCGGTGACCGGCCTGGTCCGGGTGGGCCTGCTCGACTCCTCCGGCCGGTTCGTCAGCGAGGACGCCGCCCGGGACATCGCACCGGGGCTGGCGGGCCGGCTGACCAGCATCGGCAAGGAGCGGGTGTTCGTGCTGCACTGGCGGGGAGCAGCTCGGGAGGACAGCATCTACCTGTCCCAGCGCGACGTGCGCGAGCTGCAGTTCGCCAAGGCGGCCATCGCCACCGGCTGGCAGATCCTGCTGGAGCAGGCCGGGCTGGAAGCGGCCGACGTCAAGCAGGTGCTGCTGGCCGGGTCGTTCGGCAGCTACCTGTCCCCGGCCAGCGCGATCCGGATCGGCCTGGTCCCCAAGGTGCCGGTGATGCGGGTGGTGTCCGCGGGCAACGTGGCGGGCGAGGGGGCGAAGATGGCGCTGCTCAGCCTGCGCGAGCGGGCCGGCGGCCTGGCGCTGCTGGAGGAGGTGAGGTATGTCGAGCTCTCTGACCGCGCCGACTTCAACGACCGCTTCGTCGGGCAACTCCCGTTCCCCGCTTCTTGAGATCGTGGCCTGCGGGGCGCTGGCCGGGCACGTGCGCGAGATCGTGGCCCGCCGCGGCTGGCCGGCCGCCGTAACCCCGCTGCCCGCCGTGCTGCACAACCGGCCGCGGCAGATCATTGAATCGGCCGAACGGGCCGTGGTCTCCGCCCTCGCGTCGGGCCATTCCGTCGCCCTGGCCTACGCCGACTGCGGGACATACGGTGCCCTGGACGAGCTGTGCGCCCGCTACGGGGTGTGCCGGCTGCCCGGGCTGCACTGTTACGACGTGTTCGGCGGCGCGGACCGGATCGCGGCCATGTTCGACGCCGAGCCCGGCACCTACGTGCTCACCGACTTCCTGCTGCGCAGCTTCGACCGGTCCGTGCTGGCCGGGCTCGGCCTGGACCGGTACCCGGAGCTGTGGGACGACTACTTCGGGCACTACACCCGGCTGGTCTGGCTGGCGCAGGAGCCCTCGCCGGCGCTGGCGGCCGAGGCGGACCGGGTGGCCGGGCGGTTCGGCCTGCCGCTGACCCGGGTCGACGTCGGGGTGTCCCGGCTGGAGCAGGCGCTGGAGGAGATCCTATGACCAGCCTGCGCGAGCTGCTGTCCGCGCCGCGGTACGAGGTGATCCCGGCCAAGGGCACCGAGCAGGCCGTCGCGGACTGGGTGCCCGCCGGGATGACGGTCGCGGTCACCGCGTCGCCGGTCAAGGGCCTGGAGCCGACCGTCGCGCTGGCCGAGAAGCTGGCCGCGCGCGGGTACCGGGTGGTGCCGCATCTGGCCGCCCGTTCGGTAACCAGCGACGCGCACCTGGCCGAGATCGTCGCGCGGCTGACCGCGTGCGGCGTGGACGACGTGTTCGTGCCCGGCGGCGACGCGACGCACCCGGCCGGGCCGTTCCACGGCGCGCTGCCGCTGCTCGAGCGGCTGGACGCGATGGGCCGCCCGTTCGCCCGGATCGGCATCACCGGCTACCCGGAGAGCCACCCCAAGATCCACGACGACCTCACCATCCAGGCCATGTGGGACAAGCGCAGGTACGCCAGCTACATCGTGAGCAACGTGACCTTCGACGCGGCCGGTCTGGGCCGCTGGATCGGCCGGATCAGGGCGCGCGGCGTGACCCTGCCGCTGCAGGTGGGGCTGGCCGGGCCGGCCGAACGGACCCGGCTGCTGCGGATGGCCACGGTGGCGGGCGCCTCGGAGTCGGCCCGCTTCATCACCAGGCACCCCGGCTGGATCCTGCGGTTCTGGGTGCCCGGCGGGTACAGCCCGGACCGGTTCCTCGACCGTGCGGCCCCGGCCATCACCGCGCCCGGCGCGGGGGTGGCCGGGCTGCACCTGTTTACCTTCAACCAGCTCCAGGCGGCCGAGCAGTGGCGTAAGGCGGCCCTGGAGCGCACCGGAATCGACCAACCACGACTCGCGGGATGACTTATGACTGAGACTCCGGCGTGGCCCCGTAGTGCCAGCGCCGTCATCATCGGGGCCGGCATCGTCGGCAACAGCCTGGTGCACCACCTCGCGCTGCTCGGCTGGCGGGACCTCGTCCTGGTGGACAAGGGCCCGATGCCGAATCCGGGCGGCTCGACCGGCCACGCGTCGAACTTCATCTTCCCGATCGAGTACTCGAAGATGATGTTCGAGCTGACCGAGGACAGCACCGCGCAATACCGAGAGCTCGGCGTGTTCACGCAGAGCGGCGGCATCGAGGTGGCCCGCACCCCGGAGCGGATGATCGAGCTGAAGCGGCGGTGCAGCCAGGCCAAGGCCTGGGGCATCCCGGCCGAGCTGGTCACCCCGGGCGAGGTGAACAAGCTGGTCCCGTACCTGGACGAGTCGGTCATCCTGGGCGGCGCGCACTTCCCCACTGTGGGCGTGGTCGACTCGCTGCGGGCCGGCACGCTGATGCGGGAGAGCGCGCAGAAGGCCGGGGCGCTCACCGTGCTGGCCGGGACCGAGGTGTACGGCATCTCGGTTTCCGGCGGGCAGGTGCGGTCGGTGACGACCAGCGCGGGCGAGATCCTCACCGACAACGTGGTCATCTGCTGCGGCGTCTGGTCGCCGCGGATCGCCCGGATGGCCGGGGCCCGGCTCGCGCTCACCCCGACCGTGCACCAGATGATCAGCGTCGGCCCGATCGCGCTGTTCGCCGACACACCAGGCGAGATCTCCTACCCGATCGTCCGCGACGTGGACACCAACATGTACGAGCGCCAGCACGGCGGCGACATGGAGGTCGGCTCGTACGCGCACCGGCCGATCATCGTCGGTCCGGACGAGATCCCGTCCATCGAGGAGTCGGTGCTCTCGCCCACCGAGATGCCGTTCACCTCCGACGACTTCGACCCGCAGCTGGAGCAGGCGCTCGAGCTGATGCCCGAACTGCTGGGCGATGAGAAGGCCGGGATCAGGTACGCGATCAACGGGCTGATCTCGATGACGCCGGACGGGCATCCGCTGCTCGGCGAGATGCCCGAGGCCTCCGGGCTGTGGTCGGCCGCGGCGTCGTGGATCAAGGAGGGTCCCGGCTGCGGCCGGGCGGTGGCCGAGCTGATGTCCGGCCAGGTCCCCACCATCGACGTGCACGAGGCCGACGCGGCGCGGTTCTACCCACACCAGCAGACCCTCTCGCATGTGCGGGGCCGGGCCCGCGAGGGCTTCAACAAGATGTACGGCATCGTGCACCCGGGCGAGCAGTGGGAGTCTGGCCGGCCGGTCCGGGTCGGCCCGGCGTACGAGCGGGAGCGTTCGCTGGGAGCAGTCTTCTACGAGACCGCGGGGTGGGAGCGGCCGTTCTGGTACGCGTCCAACTCCGGCCTGATGGACCGGTACGCCGGCCGGCTGATGGACCGCACCGCCGAATGGGAGTCGCGCTGGTGGTCGCCGGTGATCAACGCCGAGCACCTGGCCATGCGGGACGCGGCCGCGCTGGTCGACCTGTCCGCGTTCGCGATCCTGGAGATATCCGGCCCCGCCGCGCTGGACGCGGTGCAGAACCTGTCGGTGGCGCAGACGGACGTGCCGGCCGGCCGGGTGGTGTACACGTCCTGGCTGGACGAGAACGGCGGGTTCCGCGCCGACCTGACCGTCATGCGGCTGGCCGAGGACCGGTTCCGGGTGGTGACCGGCGGCGCGACCGGGATGTCCGACGCGGCGTGGATCCGCCGCCACCTGCCGCCCGGCGCGTTCCTGGCCGACCTCACCTCCGCCTGGACCACGATCGGGCTGTGGGGCCCCCGGGCCAGGGACGTGCTCGCCGCGGTGACCGCCGACGACGTCTCCCACGAGGGGTTCGGCTTCGCGACCTGCCGCGAGATCGAGGTCGGCGGGGTCGTCGTGCTCGCGTCGCGGATCTCCTACGTGGGCGAGCTCGGCTGGGAACTGCACGTGCCGATCGAGCAGGGGCTGCGGCTGTGGGACACGCTGTGGCCGGCCGGGCAGCCTTTCGGGTTGGTGGCGGCCGGCATCGGGGTGTACGGCACCACCGGGCGCCTGGAAAAGGGGTACCGGGCGTTCGGCGCCGAGCTGACCCCGGACTACACGCTGGTCGAAGCCGGCATGACCCGGCCCAGGGTGAAGCCGCAGTCGTTTATCGGCAAGGACGCGTACCTGCGGCAGCGGTCCGAGCCGCCGTGCGCGGTGATGTGCACGCTGACCGTGGACTCGCACGAGTCTTCTGACGGGTCGCTTCGGTACATGCTCGGCGGCGAGCCGATCCTGTCTGTGTCGGGCGAGCGGCTGGTGGACGCCAAGGGGCGGCCGTCGTACGTGACTAGCGCGGGCTCGGGACCGTCGGTGGGCAAGCACCTGCTGATGGCGTACCTGCCCGCTGCCGAGGCCGTCGAGGGCAACGCGCTGCTGGTCGAGTACATGGGCGAGCAGTACCCGGTCACAGTGGCGAGGGCCAGCTCGACCCCGCTGTTCGACCCCTCGAACGACCGGATCAGGAGCTAGATGGACCCGGGTCAACGTACTGAAAGTCCGGTTTCACGGCGTTCTAACGCCATGAAATGCCAGGTTCATGCTCGGCCCGGATCGCCGAACACCAGGAAATCAATCATCTAGGGGCTTTCAGTCATGGAGATACTCGTCTGCATCAAGCGGGTCCCCACCGTGGGCGGCAAGATCGCGGTGACCGCGGACGGGCAGGAGGTCGACACCCGCGCGTCCGGGTTCTCGATCAGCCCGCACGAGGAGTGCGCGGTCGAGGAGGCGGTGCAGATCACCGAGCGGGACGGCGGCTCGGTCTCCGTGCTGACCCTCGGTCCCGAAGCGGCGATCGAGCAACTGCGCGGCGCGCTGGCGCTCGGCGCGCACCGGGCGGTGCTGCTGGAGACCGACGGCCGGGAGTTCGGCCCGATCGCGACCGCGGGCGCTATCGCGTCCGAGGTGCGGTCGGGTAATTACGACCTCGTCCTGCTCGGCAACGAGGCGGCCGACACCGGCGACTACCAGGTCGGCGTCCGGCTCGCGCACGAGCTCGGCTGGCCGGTGGCCACCGGGATCAAGAACCTGACCGTCACCGGCGGCGCCGTGGTCGCCCGGCGTGAGTACCGCGGGGTGGAGGAGGCGTATTCCCTGCCGCTGCCGGCCGTGGTCACGGTCAAGGAGGGCATCAACCTGCCCCGCTACCCGTCGCTGCCCGGGCGGCTGCGGGCCAAGCGCGCCGCCGTCGACCGGTCCTCGCCGGAGTGGGCGGCCGAGGGGCTGCGCAAGCGGGCGCTCCGCGTGCCCGAGACGGGCCAGCACCAGGCCGAGGTGCTGGGTGAGGGTGTGGATGCGGTCCCGTCGCTGGTCCGCGTCCTGGAGGAATGGGGGGTGCTCTCGTGAGCGCGCTGGTCCTGGTCGAACTCGACGGCGGCGAGCCCGCCGACGCCTCGCTGCGGGCGCTGACCCTGGCCCGGTCGCTCGGCGACGTCCGCGCGGTCGTCTTCGCCGATGCCGCGCCCGCCGATGCTCTGGCCGGCTACGGCGTCACCGACGTGTACGTGATCGAGTCGTCGTCTCTGGCCGGGTACGCCCCGCAGGCCTGGGCGCGGACGCTGGCCGGGCTAGCGGCCGAGACCGGCGCGACCGCCGTGCTGGCCGCGGGCACAGACCGGGGCAACGAGGTGCTGGCGCACCTCGGCGCGATCACCGGCCTGCCGATGGCCGCGAACTGCACGCTGGTCACCCCGGACGAGGGTAAGACGCACCGGCTGGTCCGGCACCGCTGGGCCGGGCTGCTGCTCGAGGACGCGGTCATGGAGGCCCCGGTCGCGCTGTTCACCGTGGCCACCGACTCGGTGGCGGCCGTTTCCGTAGAGACGCCTGCCTCGCTGCAGGTGCACGTGCACAAGCCCGAGCTGGCCGAGGCGGACCTGGTGGTGCGGGCGGTCGAGTCGCCGGCCGGCGCGGGCGGCGCGTCGCTGGCCACCGCCCGGGTCGTGGTCGGCGGCGGCCGCGGCGTCGGCGGCCCGGACGGCTTCGCCCCGCTGGAAGAGCTGGCCGAGCTGCTCGGCGGCGTGGTCGGGGTGTCCCGCGTGGTCACCTCCGAGGGCTGGCGTCCGCACAAGCAGCAGGTCGGCCAGACCGGCACCAAGATCACCCCGGAGCTCTACCTGGCCTGCGGCATCAGCGGCGCGATCCAGCACATCGCCGGCTGCGCCAGCGCCAGGCACATCATCGCGATCAACACCGACCCGGGCGCCCCCATCCTGGCCCACGCCGACTACGCCGTCATCGGCGACCTCCACCAGGTCATCCCCGCCCTGGTCGAGGCGCTGCGCGCCCGTTGACGCCGGAGCCTACGCTCCTGGACTCGGGTTCCGTCTGCGGTTGCCACGAGCCATGGCCGTTCACCGGCGCAATGGACAGTTGCGCGGACGGCAGCTGACCCCTCGGCCAGCGGTTGACGGCCGGGCGGTCAACGCTGACCGGGTCGGGGAGGTGCACCCAGCCCCGACGCTGCCGGCGGCCGACCCGGACCCGGACCAGCGGCTCGAACACCGCGTCATCCAGGTAGCCCTGCTGGACGATCCCGTTGAAGATCTCTTCGGAGACCACCAGGATGAGCGGAAACGTCGTGGCTTTCTTCAGCGCCTTCTTCAGGGCCGGCGCCTCCAGCAGCCGGAAGGCAGCGTCGAGGTCATCGCCGTAGAAGCCCTTGTCGTCCTCGTGAACCTCGCCGGCATGAACCACCGCCCGCAGCCGCACCCGCAGCTCCGGCCGCACAACCGCGGCGTTGTGCTCGGCCAGCAGGGCAGTCAGGATCGGCACCAGCTGACCGAGGATCAGCGTCTTCGGCACGTCGTCATGGGGCTTGATCAGGATCAGCACGCTGTCGCCGCGATCGGTGTACGGCTCCAGGTGCCTGGCCCCGATCCCGGCCGCCTCGAGCGCCCGGTCGAGCAGGTCGTACAGGATGCGCCGAAGCTCGCCCTTGGCCAGGTTATTGCGTTCGGTGGATCCCTCGATATCGACCGCAAAGACCAGGCGGTGTACGGGGCCGCCGGGCAGCCGCACGTCCAGGCTGTTCGGTACCGCCGCGAGCAGAATGCTCATCTGCCCTCCCCGCAGATTATTCGCTGGTGTCATCTTCAGGATGAACCCGGCTGGGTCCGGTGGTACGGAAGTAGGCAGCGCACCGTCATGCTTGGACGCTCATTCTTTTTGCACGCGGCGTGAACGCTGCCACCCCCCAGCAGTGCGTGCGTCAAATGACCCATTGATAACGTGTACAAGATTTGACAGGCTTGGACATCGCTGGACCTTGAGAGGATTCAATCGGTGGGGGCTATTAAGCGTGAACCTGCTCCGTCCGGGCCGGTCAGCGATCTCCTTGATAGATTGCATGATCTCCACCTAGCGGCTGGCCAGCCCTCGCTGCGCCAGATCTCGACCAGGATCGGGCGTGGCGTCGTCAGTTCGTCGACTGTCCACAACATGTTCCGCGGACCGCGGGTACCCAAGTGGGGCTTCCTTGAGCTAGTCGTCGAGGAACTGGGCGGTGACGTTGCCGAGTTCCGCGGCCTGTGGCAGGCCGCCCGGCAGGCCGAGGCGGCAGCGGACAACCCGAGAACGACCGGCGCGGCACGCAATGGCGGGTCGGCGCTCGTCCAGCCGGAGTCGGGTACCTCGATCAGCAGCTCGTTGCTGGCCGCTCCGACCGGGCCCGCGGTGCCGGGGACGCCACAACGGATATGGTCCAACGAGATTCCGCAGCGGAATCTGCACTTCACCGGGCGGGTCGACGAACTGAGGGCATTGCGCGCCAACGTCACCCGGGATGACCGGCAGCATCCGGCCGCCCAGCTAATTTCCGGCATGGGCGGCGTGGGGAAAACCGAAATAGCAACCGAATATATTCACCTGCACAGACATAAATACGAGATCATCTGGTGGATCCGCGCCGAGCAAACCGATCGCGTCAGGGACGCGCTCGTGGCACTGGGGCAACGGCTGGAGGTACGGCCTGCGGGCACGGAGGGCGGCCGCGACCGGACGATCGCGGCGGTCCTGGCTGCCCTGGCAGACGGAAGCCGGCCGAACTGGCTGCTGGTCTACGACAATGCGGCTCAGCCACTTGAACTGCAGCGGTACCTGCCTGCCTGCCCGCCGGGCGGCCACATCATCATCACGTCACGGTTGCAGAACTGGCCGGGTTACATCGAGGCGGACAACGTCGAAGTCTTGCCCTTTACCCAAGATGAGGCCATCAGCTTCCTGCGCCGTCGGGTACCCGCCCTCGGCGCGCACCGCAGGCTTGCCCCAGACGAGGACGAACGGCGGAACAACGAGGCGGGACGGCTGGCCGAGGTGCTAGGGCATCTCCCCATCGCCGTCGAGCACGCCGCGGCCTACCTGACCGAGACCGGTGAGAGCGTCGACGATTACATAACCCGGTTCGCCGAAAACGCCCATGGCCTGCTCAGCGAGCAGCTTACGGAGTTCCCCGCGTCGGTCTCTGCCACCTGGACCATGTCGACCGCGAGGCTGAGCCCGGAAGCCGAGCACCTGTTCAACCTGTGCGCGTTTTTCTCCCCGGAGCCAATCGCGGTGGAGTTGTTCCTGGAGCATGCCCAGGCCATCGGCGAGCCTCCGGGCCTGCGCGAGTTTCTCGGCTCTTCGCCCCGGTTCCGCGCTGCGGCCACCCAGATGAATCGCTTCTCGCTGGTCAAGGTGGACGGGGCCCGCGACCTGATCCAGATGCACCGGGTGGTCCAGGCGGTCACCAAGAGCCAGCTCCGGCAGAACCGCCCGGACGCTTTCCTCGCGTACCGGGCCGCAGTAGATACTCTGCTGGCCGAGTCCAATCCGGGAAACCCCGACCGAGGCAGCAATGACGCGATCTATGACCTGTCATTGCAGCATCTGGAGTCCGAGCGCAACTTCCTCAACACGAGCAATCCAGCCCTGCGGCGTCTCATCATCGACCAGGTACGGCGATTGCACCTGCGCGGCGGGCACGTCGAGGCGATGCGATTCGGGCAGGACACGCTGCGGGTATGGCGGGAACGGCTCGGCCCCTATCACCTCGACGTGCTGACCCTCGGGGTCGAGGTGGCCATCGCGATGCAACTAGACGGTCACGCCGCCGATGCCCGTCGGCTGATCCTGGAGACACGCCCGCTGCTGGAGGAGCGGTACGGAGATCAGCACGAGGTAACCCTGCTGTGTGACAACGCCTACGGCGCCGATCTACGGACTCGGGGCCAGTTCAGCGAGGCACTCGAACTCGACCGCAGCCTGCTTCCGAAATTCGAGGCCGCCTTCGGCGTGAATCACGAGCGCACGCTGAACGTCCGGAACAACATCGCATCGGATTACCGGCGGCTCGGGCACTTCCGTGAGGCCCTGGAAATCGACCAGCGCACCGTGGACGACCGGCAGAGCATCCTGGGTCCCGGCGATCCGCGAACCCTCTACTCTCACGACATGGTGGCCGCCGACCTGCGCGGACTGGGGCAATACCAGCAATCGCTCGACATCGCACGCAAGGTCGTCACGGCATTCGCGGCCGTCGGCGGCCGGGAGAATCCCGACTGGCTCAACGCCCGGACCGGCTTCGCCGCCGCTCTGCGCAAGGCCGGTTATCACTGGGACGCGTTGCAGTGGAGCGAAGAGGTGGTGCAGCGTTACCGCGACTACCTCGGCCTGGACCATGCCCTCACGCTGAGGGCCGCTGCCAACCTCATCAACGACCGGCGGGCAGTCGGTGAGCTCGCCATTGCCGAGGACCTGGGCCTGGAGGTCTGCGAGCGGTCCAGCGCGGTGGCTTCTCCCGTGGAGATCATGTACGCCGCGATGGTCAACCTTGGTTCGGTGCTACGCGCGGCCGGTCGCCCGGACGAGGCCCGCCCGCTCGACAAGGACGCCCGGGACGCGCTGGTGGCCAGGTACGGGGATCAGCATCCCTTTACCCTGGCGGCCAACATCAACTACGCCTCCGACCTCGCCGCCTGCGGCGAGCTGGCCGAGGCCATCAGGATCGGCCAGGACACCCTGGCCAACTGCCGCAGCATGCTGGGTCCTGAGCATCCGGATACGCTGATGGCAGCGGTCAACCTGGCCATCGACGTGGAGGCCGCGGGCAGTCAGGCACGAGCGGAGAGGCTCCGCGAAGAGGCGCTGAGCCGGTACGCGGAGACGCTGACCATGGAACATCCGGAGGCCAGAGCCGCTCAGCTGGGAACCAGGCTCACTGCGGAGATCGAGCCGTACTGAGTCCGGCCAGATCGCTGATCACCCGCTGTCTGACGTGGGTGATCAGGCGCATCAGGTCGTCGCAGTAAACCGAGCGGTTGCGGAATCCCTCGCCGTGGCGGTAGCGATGCGGATAGAGACCGCCACCGCAGATCTCCATGACGGGGCAGGTCCCGCATTCGTCGGACAAGGCGTCGGCACCCATCTGCCGGGCCACCGTGGTGGGGTGGTCGAGCGCGGCATCGAAGGAACCGGTGAGGACGTGCAGCCCGGTGTCGGCGGCGCCGTCGTAGGCCGAGCTCAGCGAGTCGAGCTGTTTGATCGTGCCGTCGGTGTCGACCACGATAAGCGTTTCCGGCTGCAGGCCTAGGTTTTCCACCGCGCCTGGTCCGCCCAGGATGAGCTGGATCAGCTCGGTGAACAGGCGGATCTGCGTCTCCTGGACCGGAGCGGAGTACCAGCGCTCGAAGATCTCGATCAGCCAGTCCGCGTAGCCGGAGCCGGGCGGGGGAGAGCTCCAGTTCGCATGCGGCAGCAAGAGATCCACCGCCGGGGGATCGAACGTCAGCAGCGACTCGTAGGTGGCGATCGGGTCGTTGCTGACGTCGATCGCGCACAGGATGCCGCCGTAGATGTCGCGGAACTCGGGCGAGCCGAGGAGGTGCAGGCCGTCGGCGACGGCGGCATAGCTGTTGCGGCCGCTGGGATACAGCCGGTGGCGTCCGGTGGCTTCGGCGTCGCCGTCCAGGCTGACGCCGACCCGGATGCCCAGATCTCTGAGTGTCTCCAGCATGGGCCGGCGCAACAGGGTGCCATTGGTCTGCACCGTGATGGTGACCCGGGTTGATATCCGGGCTCGCAGCAGCCCGGTCAGCTCGGTGAGGCCGCGCGTCCCGGCCAGCAGTGGCTCACCGCCGTGCAGGATCACGTCGATACTCGGCAAGTGGTGCGCCTGGACATGCTCGCCGATGCGCTTGGCGGTCATCTCCGTGACCGCCGGGCTCATCAGCCGGGGCATATCGCGCCAGCCCCGATCCGCCATCTCGTACACGTAGCAGTACGTGCAGGCCAGATTGCAGCGACTGTGGATCTTGAGGATGAACTGCTGAAACGGCACTGGCTCGTGGCCGGCCTTACGCGCGTCCGCGACGTCAAGTTGCTGAAGCGGCCACGGGGCGAGATGCCCGGTCATCCGAACCAGCCCGCCACGTCCAGCGGATCGTGCCCGGCGCCGAGACGAGAGTGGAGATCGAACAGGACCGGCAGATGGGCGGCGAATGCGTCCTGAAGAGCCGACGCCGGGAGCCGGTGCAGCGCGAGGGCCAGCCCGACCCAGGCGTCCGGCTGCGGGTCGGCCGAGCCGGTGATCAAGTCACAGTAGCCCCGCACCGCGGCCTCGGCGTCCCGGCCGAGCAGCAGGCGGTCGGCCCCGCTGAGCGGGAGTACTCCGTCCGCGCACAGCTCGCGGTATCGCGCGGGTTCCAGGTAGCTCATGCTCAGTAGCCGGCTCCGCACGCTCGTGCCGAGCTTGCGGACATCTTCCTGTACCCAGACCCCGGGGCGGTCCTGTTGCCGGGACGGCTGCTCACCCCGGCGGTAGGCGACCGCCAGCTCCGACACGGCCGTCGCGTCAGTCGCCAGATGCCGGATCTGCCAGGTCAGTCGGTGGTCCAGGGCGACTTCCCTGGCGATCTGGAGTGCTGGGCCGGGTACCGGCTCGTCGCCCAGGGCCATTTCCTGGGCGCGCAGCATGCTGGTGAACCGCACGCCCTCTGGCGTCAGGCAGCCGGTCCGCAGCAGCGTATCGACGGCGTCCTCGGCCGCCGCCCGCCAGCGGGCGAACTGGACGTGGGCGCGCAAAACGTGGTCCGGATCGGTCTCGGCCTGCCGCTGCGACTGCCAGAAACGGACGATGCCGAGGTGGGCATAAATGCCCTGGAGGAGGCCGCCGGCGGGCCGCGGGTCCTGCCGCCACGGGGCGTAGACCTGCTCCGCGCCGGATTCGGCCAGCGGCACCATGTCCAGCAGGCCGCACAGTTTGACGTGCTGAAACTCATGGACCAACGTTTCCGCCATGATCACCGGGTCGGGTGGGCAGGACGTCGCGACCGCGCCGAAAGCGGCCGGGCTGGTCGCGCTGATCAGGTCGGTTTCGGACTGCGGGGTCAGCGGGACGATGACCGAGACCCCGGTCGCTATCGGCTCGGCGGCCCAGCGATGATGGCGTACCAGGACCTCCCAGGCGGCCTGGGCGAGCTGCCGCCACCGCCGCAGGTCGTGGTCAGATAGCCCGGCAGACATCGGGAGCGTGTAGCGATCCAGGTACGGGTCGTCCGTCACCAGCAGGACGTCCCAGGCTAGACCGTCCGCTAGCACGCGGACCGCAGGCGTCCCCCGCCAGTGCGGGACCGGCTGGCCCGACCCGTAATCCGGCCCCAGCACGACCTCGGGCGCCATCACACCGTCGCCGGCGGCCAGGTGCTTACCGTCGTAGCGCAGCCGGGCCCAGGTGGCCTCGCCGCCGGCGGCCAGGCGGCCCAGGCCAGGCAGCAGGACGTGGCCGTCACGGACCGGGGCGTCCAGCTCGAACGGGACCCCGGCGCGGACCGCTGCGGCCGCCACGGCGCAGATCAGGTAGGCGAAATCGGGTGCCAGACCCTGATCGAGGCGTATCAGGCCATCGTGGGCCCAGCCGCCTATGTGCGGCAGACCCAGCAGCCAGGTGCTGGCGTCGGGATGGGTCGCCTGCATCCGGGTAAGAAGCTGATAGCCGGCCCGGAAGGCAACTGTGCCCGGGTCGGCGGGATCGCCATCGCCGGCGGCTTCGGCGATGGCGTGCAGCAACATGGTGTGCTTACTTTGCTGCGCCCCTTGGAGCAGGCGAATGACGGCCGGGTCGCCCCGCCCAGCGGCAAGAGCGGTGAATGCCGTTTCCGGTAGCCGGTGGAAATTAAGCTCGGCGACCCCGTTGTTCATTCGGTCTGGTCCTATATCCTCGCATTAAAAGAACTTAGCGGAACGCCGTTTTCCTTGAGTCGCTCCCGGTAAAGGGCAATTGAGTGCGCGAGCGGGGTACCGCCTAGTTCCGCCAGCCGGTCCAGCGGAAAGTCTCTCAAATCGGGTACTGCCGTGACCATTTTCTCTTCCAGAGAATTCATGGCGCATCTCCACGTCTAGAGACAAAAGGAATAAGCCTGCGTCGTCGCTTGCCCCGAGACGAGGCCACCACAGGCGCAGACTCAATCCGAATTATGAGGTTGCCGCGCCGGGGCGTAAGCGACACGCCGGAAGTCGGCGTGGGCTTATGCCATCAGCGGCACCAAGCAGCCAACCCGCCGAAGGCGGGCAGGGCAAGGTCTGCGGCGTACTAGTCGGTCCACTGACGACTCTTGACAGTCGTGGACGAAAGCGGACAGAACGTAAAAGTACCGCCGCCCACCCGCGACCCAATCGTGACATTCATCTGGCTACGCACATGGCCCGCATGATCATCTACGGCCTCGATCGGTCACGCGAATCCTCGCCTCTCCCGTGATGCATCCCTGCACTCCCGCGCTGGCGAGCCTTTCCGCTGGCTCATCCATTGTGAGCGCACGAATGTCGTTGCGGGTGGCTCCTGGAACGTGGCGGTGCTCGACCGCGGCGCGGGATCGTACCGTGTGATCGGCGCAGGGATGGGAAGGTGTGTGATGATCGGAACGCATGTGCAGGGCGAGGGATGGGGAACATTTGGCGGCGACTGCCGTATGGCCGGGCGACAGCTACCCGCTGGGTGCCACGTATGACGGAGCCGGGACCAACTTCGGGCTGTTCTCCGAGGTAGCCGACCGGGTCGAGCTCTGCCTGTTCGACGACGACGGCACCGAGACGCGCGTCGACCTGCACGAGGTGGACGGGTTCGTCTGGCACGGGTACCTGCCCGGCGTGAGCCCGGGCCAGCGGTACGGGTACCGGGTCCACGGCCCGTACAACCCGGCGGAGGGGCAGCGCTGCAACCCGCACAAGCTGCTGATCGACCCCTACGCAAAGGCGATCGAGGGCGAAGTCACCTGGGGCCAGCCCGTGTTCTCCTACCAGTTCGGGCACCCGGACCGGCGGAATAACGCCGACTCCGCGCCGTACGTCCCGCGCTCGGTGGTGGTGAACCCGTACTTCGACTGGAACCTGGACCGGCCGCCGCGCATCCCCTACTACGAGACCGTGATCTATGAGGCGCACGTCCGCGGGCTGACCAGGGTGCATCCGGTCATCCCCGACGAGCAGCGCGGCACCTACCTGGGCCTGGCCCACCCGGCGGTGATCTCGCACCTGAAGGGGCTCGGCGTCACCGCGGTCGAACTGATGCCGGTGCATCAGTTCGTCAACGACAGCCACCTGAAGGAAAAGGGCCTGAGCAACTACTGGGGCTACAACACCATCGGCTTTTTCGCCCCGCACAACGCGTACTCGGCCAGCGGCCACCGCGGCCAGCAGGTGCAGGAGTTCAAGACCATGGTCCGCACGCTGCACCAGGCGGGCATCGAGGTGATCCTCGACGTGGTCTACAACCACACCGCCGAGGGCAACCACCTAGGGCCCACGCTGTCCTTCCGCGGCATCGACAACGCTGGCTACTACCGGCTGGCGGACGACGACCGGCGCTACTACATGGACACCACCGGGACCGGGAACAGCCTGCTCATGCGGCACCCGCACGTGCTCCAGATGATCATGGACTCGCTGCGCTACTGGGTACTCGATATGCACGTGGACGGCTTCAGGTTCGACCTGGCCGCCACCCTGGCCCGCCAGTTCTACGAGGTGGACCGGTTGTCCGCGTTCTTCGACCTGGTCCAGCAGGATCCCGTGGTGTCCCAGGTGAAGCTGATCGCCGAGCCGTGGGACGTGGGCGACGGCGGCTATCAGGTCGGCAACTTCCCGCCGCTGTGGAGTGAGTGGAACGGCAAGTACCGGGACACGATCCGCGACTTCTGGCGCGGCCAGCCTGCCACCCTGCCGGAGTTCGCCTCCCGGCTGACCGGTTCCAGCGACCTGTACCAGCAGGACAGCAGGCGCCCGGTCGCCTCGGTCAACTTCGTCACCGCCCACGACGGGTTCACGCTGACCGACCTGGTTTCCTATGACCACAAGCACAACGAGGCCAACGGCGAGGATGGCCGGGACGGCACCGACGACAACCGGTCCTGGAACTGCGGCGCCGAAGGCCCTACCGAGGACAAGGCCATCCTCGCGCTGCGGGCCAGGCAGAAGCGCAACTTCCTGGTCACGCTGCTGCTCTCGCAGGGTGTGCCGATGCTGCTGGCCGGCGATGAGATGGGCCGCACTCAGCGGGGCAACAACAACGCCTACTGCCAGGACAACGAGATCTCCTGGGTGGACTGGGCGGTGCGGGCCGAGGACGACCAGGCCCTGTACGACTACGTCCGCACGCTGATCAAACTCCGGGCCGACCACGCGGTGTTCCGCCGGCGCCGGTTCTTCCGCGGCCTGCCGGCCCGCGGCGGCCGCAGCCGGCTCGGCGACATCGCCTGGTTCACCCTGGCCGGCGAGGAGATGACCGGCGACGACTGGGACGCCGGGTTCGCCAAGTCGCTGACCGTGTTCCTGAACGGCCGGGCGATCAGCGAGCCGGACCGGCGGGGCGAGCGGGTCCAGGACGACTCCTTCCTGATGATGTTCAACGCCAGCGAGGAAGATCTCCGGTTCGTCATCCCGCCGCGCCGCTACGGATCCCGCTGGTCCAAGGTGCTGGACACGGCGGTCCACGCGACGGATTTTGAAGACGAGAACCCCGTCAAGCCGGGAGACGCGATAAACGTGATCAACCACTCCGTGCAGTTGCTGCGCCGTGGCTGAGCCCGCAGGCCGGCACGCCGGGCGCCCGCTCACCGGGCGCGAGCACCCGGTGTCCACCTACCGGCTGCAGCTCAGGGAGAGCTTCGGGTTCGGCCAGGCGGCCGAGCAGGCCGGCTACCTGGCCACGCTGGGCGTGACGCACGTCTACCTGTCGCCGATCCTGCAGGCCAACCCCGGCTCGCCGCACGGTTACGACGTCATCGACCACTCGCTCGTCTCGACGGACCTCGGCGGGGAGCCCGCGTTCCGCGAGATGGTGGCCGAGTTCCACCGGCGCCGTCTGGGGGTGGTCGTCGACGTAGTGCCCAACCACATGGCCCGGCCCACCCCGGAAACGCTCAACCGGCAGCTATGGTCGGTGCTCTACCAGGGCCGGAAGTCGGATTTCGCGCACTGGTTCGACATCGATTGGGAGGCACAGGAAGACAAGCTGCTGCTGCCCATCCTGGCCGGGCCGCTGGAAGAGTGCCTGGGCGATCTCATCATCGACACCGCGCCCCGCAATCCGGAGAACGCCGCCGCCCATCGCGGACCGGTGCTTCGCTACTACGATCATGTGCTCCCGCTCCGGGACGGCGTGGCCGACCTGCCCCTCGGCGTGCTGCTGGCGCAGCAGCACTACCGGCTCACCGACTGGCACGACGCTGCCACCCAGCTCAACTACCGGCGGTTCTTCGACATCGACTCGCTCATCGCGCTCAGGGTCGAGGACCCGGACGTGTTCGACGCCACCCACCGGGTGCTGCTGCGCCTAGTGCACGAGGGACTGATCGACGGGTTGCGGGTGGACCACCCCGACGGTCTGGCCGACCCGCGCGGCTACCTGACCCGGCTGTCCGCTAAGACCGGCGGCGCCTGGATCGTGGTGGAGAAGATCCTGGCGCACGGCGAGGAACTGCCCGACTGGCCCTGCGCGGGCACCACGGGATATGACGCCCTGTCCCTGGTCGGCGGCCTGTTCATCGATCCCGCCGGGGACGTGCCGCTGACCGACGAGTACGTCCGCTTCACCGGCGGCAAGCAGAGCTTCGGCGAGGTAGAGCGGGACGCCAAGCACGACATCGCGAACGGGACCTTCGCCGCCGAGCTGGCCCGGCTGACCCGCCTGTTCGCCCGGGCCGGCTACCCGGCCCTGGACGGGTTCTCGGGCGGCGATCTGTACGACGTGCTGGTCGCCGTGCTGGCCGAGTTCGGCGTGTACCGGGCGTACGTAACCCCGGGCGAGCCGCCGTCCGCGGCCGCCGCGGCGGCGGTCACCGCGGCGGCGGCCGCGGCCCGGGACCGGCTGGACGAGTACCTGCACCCCGCCCTGGACGCGGTGCGCGCGGCGGTCCTCGGCCTGAGCGAGGTGACCGCCGACCCGGATCAGCAGGCCGCCCGCGACGAGCTGATCGTCCGGTTCGGCCAGACCACGGGCCCGGTACTGGCCAAGGGCGTGGAGGACACCGCGTTCTACCGCTGGTCCCGGCTGGCCGCGCTGAACGAAGTCGGCGGTGACCCCGACCTTTTCGGCGTCAGCCCGGCCGAGTTCCACGCCACCGCCGGGCGGCTGGCCCGGCGCTGGCCGGGCACCATGACCACGCTGTCCACCCACGACACCAAGCGGCAGGAAGACGTCAGGGCCCGGCTGGCGGTGCTGGCCGAATGGCCCCAGGACTGGGGTCACCACGCGGCCGAGTGGCACGGCCTGACCCGGTGGCTCGCCGACGGGGCCGTAGCCGAGCACACCGAGCGCGCCCCAGAGCCCGACCTGGAGTACCTGATGTGGCAGACCCTGGTGGGTGCCTGGCTGATCGGGCCGGAACGGCTGGACGAGTACCTCGGCAAGGCCATGCACGAGGCTAAGACGCGGACGTCCTGGACGATGCGCCGACTGGGCTACGAGTCCGCGGTGCTCGGCCTGGCCGGCGCCGTGCTCGGCGACCCGGAACTGACCGCGGCGATCGCCGGCTTCGTGGCCAGGATCGCGCCGGACGCCCGGGTGAACACCCTCGGCGCGAAGCTGGTGCAGCTCACCATGCCGGGTGTGGCCGACATCTACCAGGGCTGCGAGCTGACCGGCCTGTCCCTGGTCGACCCGGACAACCGCAGGCCGGTCGACTACCAGCGCCGCCAGCGGCTGCTGACCGCGCTCGACGCCAACCCGGACCAGACGGCCTTCGGCGGTGGCCTGGACGCGGAGAAGCTGCTGGTGACGTCGCGGGCCCTGCGGTTGCGGCGTGACCACCCGGACTGGTTCGCCGACAGCTACACCCCGCTGGCCGCCGAGGGACCGGCCGCCGGGCACGCGTTCGCCTTCCTGCGCGGCGGCCACGCGGTCACCGTCGTCACCCGGCTGCCCGCCGGCCTGCGGCGGCGCGGCGGCTGGGCCGACACCGCCCTGCCGCTGCCCGAACTGCACTGGCGCGACGTGTTCACCGGGGTCAGGCACGCCGGCCTGCGGCCGCCCCTGGACGAGCTGACCAGACGGCTCCCGGTGGCACTGCTCATCCCGGACCGGGTCTGGGAAAGCGAACTCCAGGAGCACGCCGACGGCAGCATCCGGTGACCGCGTTCAGCGTCTGGGCGCCCGCCGCGGGCCGGGTCGACGTCGAGGTCGCCGGGCAGCGCTACCCGATGAGCCTCCAGAACGCCGACGACGGCAGCGGATGGTGGAGCGCCGACGTGCCCCACGTGACGGCCGGCATCGACTACGGGTTCCGGCTGGATGACGGCGAGCTGCTGCCTGATCCGCGCTCCCCGCGCCAGCCGTTCGGCATCAAGGGCCCGAGCCGCACCTACGACCATTCCGCCTTCCGCTGGACCGACCGTAGCTGGCGCGGCGGCCCGCTGCACGGCTCGGTGATCTACGAGATGCACGTCGGTACGTTCACCGCCGACGGCACCCTCGACGCCGCCATCGGACGGCTCGGTCACCTGCGCGACCTCGGCGTGCACATGGTGGAGCTGATGCCGGTCGCGGCGTTCCCCGGGCGGCACGGCTGGGGCTACGACGGGATCAACCTGTGGGCGGTGCACGAGCCGTACGGCGGGCCGGACGGCCTCAAGCGGTTCGTGGACGCCTGCCATGCCCGCGGCCTGGCCGTCCTGCTCGACGTGGTGTACAACCACGTCGGCATCGGCAACCGGCTGGACGCCTTCGGACCATACTTCACCGAGGCGCACGTCACTCCCTGGGGGCCCGCGGTCAACCTGGACCAGCCCGGATCCGACGAGGTGCGCGCGTTCCTGATCGGCAACGCGCTGATGTGGCTGCGTGACTACCACCTGGACGGACTGCGCCTAGACGCCGTGCACGCGCTGGAGGACCACCGCGCCCTGGTCTTCCTCGAAGAGCTCGCCACCGAGGTGCACGCCCTCGCCGCCCGGCTGAACCGCGAGCTGATCCTGATCGCCGAATCCGACACCAACGACCCCCGCCTGGTCACCTCCAGGGAGGCGGGCGGGTACGGCCTGGCCGCGCAGTGGAGCGATGATTTCCACCACGCGGTGCACGCGGCGATCACCGGCGAACGGCAGGGCTACTACTGCGACTTCGGGTCGCTGGCGGCGCTGGCCAAGACCTACACCCGGGTGTTCTTCCACGACGGTATCTGGTCCGCGTTCCGCGGCCGCACGCACGGGCGGCAGGTCGACGTGTTCCGCGTGCCCGCCCACCGCTTCCTCGGCTACCTGCAGGACCACGACCAGGTCGGCAACCGGGCCACCGGCGACCGGATCGCCGCCTCGCTGTCGCCGGAACTGATCAAGGTGGGCGCCGGCCTGGTGCTGACCTCGCCTTATACCCCGATGCTCTTCATGGGCGAGGAGTGGGGCGCGGACACCCCATGGCAGTACTTCACCGACCATATCGAGCCCTGGCTGGCCCAGGCGGTCGCCGAGGGACGCAAGAACGAGTTCGCCGCGCACGGCTGGGCCGCGGCCGATGTGCCCGACCCCCAGGACGAGGCGACCTTCCTCCGCTCCAAGCTTGACTGGGAGCAGCCGCACCGTGAGCCGTATCTCGGCCTGCACGCCTGGTACCGGGAGATGATCGCGCTGCGCCGGGCCCGGCCCGAGCTGACCGATCCGCGGCTGAACCGGGTGCAGGCGGACTTCAATGAGGATGCGCGCTGGCTGCTGGTCCGGCGGGGCCGGCTGAGGATCGCGGCGAACCTCGGCGGCAAGGCGGTCCGGCTGCCGCTCGGGCAGCGCGGCACCGGCGTGCTCGCCGCGTCCAGCCCGGGCGTCGCGATCAAGCAGGACACGGTCACGATGCCCCCGGCTACCTTCGCCGTGGTCGAGACCAGGGCGGCGTCGGGTCCCGTGTGATGGGCCCGGTATGGTGAGCTCGGTGTGGTGAGCTCGGTGCGGTAAGCCCAGTGTGGTGAGCCCGGCGGCGTGAGCCCGGCGGTTTAGGCGGCGAGGCAGGTGGCGGGGACGGCGCGGGCGACCATCATGCGCGCCCAGCGCATGCGGGTGACGGCGGTCTCGGGGTGCTCGCCGAAGGCCTGCGCGACTCGCGCCGCGCAGCCTGAGCCGCCGTAGGCGGCGACGGCCGCGGCGATCGCCCGCCCGACCTGCCCGGGGCTGGGTTCGTCGGAACGCTGCAGCGCCGATGCGAACAGCGCATCGGCCCGGGCGGCCCCGGTGCTGGGAGCACTGACGCTGAGGTCACACGGCTCGGATGACATGGTGACTCCTTGGTGGCCGAGCCGGCTGAGCTGGGTCAGCCAGCGGCGGGGGCGGCCCGGTGCCGGCGGACGGGCCGGTGAAGGCGGCCCGGAACTCGCGTCTGGTCCGGCGGGGTGGTGCGCGCCGCGGCGCGGGCGAGGCCATCGCGCCGGGCCTGGTGACGAAGGTCGGCGATCCTGGCCTGGGCGAGGTCATAGCTGACGGTGGAGCTGGGGTGCATCGCGGTCTCCTCGGGACGAACGTGCCTATATATCGAGGATGCGCCTAAGGCGGAGGCCCGCGGATCGGGCGATTTCCTAGTATTCGCAGGTCGAAGGGGCCTTAGATGATGTCGGCCCGGGCTCAGGCCCGCGACGGCGGCTAAGGCCCCGCCGCGAGCCAGCCGGACCGGCACGATGTGC
>Ga0081540_1000256_pt1 | contig 56086 bp, 84 predicted proteins | sample TabmetS2T1R1_FD_71024 | JGI IMG/M metagenome (GOLD analysis project Ga0081540, IMG submission 71024) | Tabebuia heterophylla rhizosphere microbial communities from the University of Puerto Rico - S2T1R1 | ecosystem: Host-associated > Plants > Roots > Rhizosphere ...
ATAATGCGCCAGGTAGCGGTTGGTGTCGGTGAGCGCGACGCCAGCCCGCGCCAGGGCGGCGGAATTGTCCTTCGTCAGTTGCTCGAACGCCTTCTGCTGCGCCTCGATGCTGCCCTTGAAGGAAAGGATCGACGCGTCGCTCGCGTATCGCAGCCGCTCGTCGGCGTTGCGCATCTCGCGGATGAAGGTCTCGTCGGTGAAGCCGAACATGCCACTCGCGGAAGTGCCACCGCCATGCTGGCCGATATTCCTGCCGCCGGATTCCAGTTGCCCGACGATCTTCGAAAAGTCGGATCCGGCCGACGAGATGCTGCTCGACAACTGGTCGAGGCCCTGGATCGACAACTGGTCGAGGGCGTTGATGGCCTTGAGATCGGCGGCGTATTTCTCGGCTTCGGTCTGGGCATTGTCGAGCGCCTTGGCGTGGTCCTCGAGAACCTTGGTCACCTGGCTCATCGGACCATCGGCGATCCTGCCCATGTCCTCCATCGCCTTGTTGTATTCTTTCTGCTTCTGGATCGCCGTATCCGGTGCCTGGCCAAGCGCCTTCTGCAGTTCGGTGATCGCCTTGGTCCGATCCGCCGCGGTCTGCAGCAGTGGCAGGATGTCGGAGAGCGTCTTCGCCAGCGAGTCAAAGCCGATGTTCGGATCCTTGAGATTGGCGTCGTTGAGGCGCTGGATCAGGGCATTGATCTCGTCGACCGGCTGCTTGCCTGCCTTGAGCGCCGTCATCAGTGCGCCCCAGTCGTCGATGACCCCATTGATGAACTGCGGCGCCTCGTCCTTGAACAGCGGCGAATCCATCGCCGCGGCCGCCACCTGGTTGAGTCTGCTATAGGCCGCGTTCAGCTTGTCGAGGCTGTCGGTCTTGATCGCCCCGATCGAGTCGGCGAGCTCCTGCGTTAACTTGGTGACCTCTCTTTGCTGCATGAACTGGTCGATCACCGCCTTCGCCGCCGGTGCCAGCGAGCCGTACTTGTCGTTGATGGTGTTGAGCGCGTCGAGATGCTTCTGCATCTCCTCGTCGGTCTGCGACCCGCCGCTCAGCCACGCCTCGAAATACTTGACGACGTAGCCGGTGCCGAGGATGACGGCGGCGGTGATCGCCGTCTGCCACGACAGCATGCCGCGCAGGGCCAGCCCGAGCGCCTGCAGTTTCGAGGTGCCGGTCGTCGCCAGCCCGTCGAGCGCCTGGCTGATCTGCGACGTCTGCTGCGCCATGATGGTGAACGGCGACGTTCCGGACAGCAGCCCCTGCGTCACGTCGTTCAACTGAAAGCCGATGTTGCGGACCACCTGCTGCGTCGCCCGACCGGAGCGCTCCAGCGAGGCCTGCACCTGCTGCGCCGCCCTGTCGGCCGCCTGCCCGACCCTGGGGAAATCGTCGACCATCGCCTTGGTCGTCTGATCGACGGTGACACCGGCGTCCTTCATGGCGCGGACCAGTGCCCGCGTGTCGGCGGAAATCGAGAGGATCAGGTTCTGGGTGTCGTCTCCACCAGCCATGTCAGTGCACCCATCGGCTTGCCGGGACCGCCGGACGCGTCTGCATCCAGTCCCAGATCTCGTCTTTCTCTTTCTCGGACAGCGTCGAGCCGCCCTCGCTTGCCCTGTTGGCGGTCAGCCAGCCCTCGACGGCGGCACGGAACTGCCACATCGACATCCGGTCGACCGCGCGCGACGTAAAACCGATGGCCGCGCCTAAGCCGTAGACGGCAGCAAATCGGAACTTGCCGTTGGGGAGATCGTCGATTCGGTCGTCGCCGTCGTCCCCGCCAGATTTGCTGCCAGATTTTCCCCCAGGACTTCATCCACCGCACCGATCAGCGCCGCAGCGATGATGACCTGGGCCAGCGCCAGGTTTTCCATCGGCGGTCTGGTCTTGACGTAGAGCTCGACGAGCTTGTCGGCCTTGGACGGTTTCATGCCGCCGCCGATGAGACCGCAGCGGATCGTTTCCGAGATGTCCTCGATCAGCCAGGCATTGCTTTGCAGCCGCGCATGGATGATGAACGGTCCGCAGTCGCGCGCTTCCTGCAGCAGGGCGAGCTCGCCCCACGCCAGCCGGAAGTCGCGGGCCTCGCCGGCGAACCTCTGCGTGACGCGGGCGTCGCGGTTGGATTTCAGGTCGTCCATGGGTCACCTATGCCGGAACCCATTCGCCGACGATCTCGCCGTCCGACTGCATGTTGACGTTCATGGTGACGCGCGCCGCCTGCTGCGAACTGAAGGCGAGCGAATCCACCTGGAACAGACCGGTGTAGGTGAGCGTGCCGGTGGCGAACTCGATCTCGACCTTCGCCGGGACGCTGTCGGTCGACATCCACGCGTCGTTCCAGTCGGGCACCGCCTCGGCAGCCGCAACGCCTTCGCCGGTGATCACCGCCGACAGGTTCTGCGCATCGCGGCCGACCCACGCGACGGCATCCGGATCGTCGCAGTCGGGGATGTTGATTTCCTGCAGGTTCTTGGTGAGCGTGAAGGACTTCGATGTGAAGCCGCACGGCGCGGTGTAGACCAGTGGCGCCGGTGCCTGCGCGGTGACACCTGATGTCTGCGGTGCCGAACCGCCCGAGGTGTTGACGCCGGTGAGCGTGAAGGTGTTCGCAGGCGATCCGACCGAACTGATGCGGTGCGAACCGTTGGCCGCCGTCATGCCGGTGCCGGTGGCGCCCGCGATCACGACGGTCTGGTTATCGACGAAATTGCCGATGTCGGCGGGAGCGACCTCGACGGTGGCCGGATTGGTGTTCGACAGCGAGACGACGCTGACCGCCGCAGGCGGCGATCCTGACGAAAGCCCGAGCAGCACGCGGAACTTGCCAAATTTTGCGGTTGTCGGTTGCGCCATGGTATTCCCCTCCTTCAGGGCTGACGTTCGATGAAGGCCTCGAACTCGATGACGCCGTGATTGGTGAGGCCGTCGGGATCACGGAAGATGCGGATCTGCCGGTGTTCGATCATCACCAGCGCGTTGATGGAGAGCTCCAGGTCGATGTCGTGTAGCGCGTTGCGCACCGCGTCACAGACACGCTTGCACTCGGGAAAGCCCACGGTGCGCGACCATGCGTCGATCTGTACCGAGATGGCGCTGCCGAGGATGCAGTCGGCGTCGTCCTCGGTCTCGGACGATCCGGCGTAGCTGACATAGGGAAAGGGCGTGTCGATCGGGATCGTCTCGTAGACGCGATCGTCGACCAGCGCGATGATGCCGGTGTCGGCCTTCAGCCTGGCGACGATGGCACCCTGCAGTTCGAGGTCGGGCGACATGCTCATGCGCCATCCCCCTCGTTCGCCTGCTGCTGCTCAATCGCCTTCTTGACCGCGTTGCGCATCGTCCGTGACAGGCGGCGCTTGATGGTCTTCTGCTGCGCGCGGTAGGTCGGGAAGATGTGCGGCTGGCGGTTCGAGCCGGGATGGTTGACCTGGGTGGCGAACATCTTGGTGCCGTCCTGGCCTTCGAATGCCAGCACCGGGGACTTCTTCGCCTTGATGATGTGCGGCGACGTGCCGAACTCGATGAACCGCCAGATAAAGGAGCCGAATACGGCCGTCGCGTTCGGATCCTTCGTCTGCTGCGTGCGGCCGAGCGGCTTGGAACCGGCAGCCCGCGACTCGGAAAGGCGCGCCGCATGGATGGACTGGCGATAGCGACCGCCGCCGCCACGCCGATCGACCGGTGCCCTCGCCCTGATCCGCTCGGCGAGCTCCTGCGCGATTTTCATCTGCGTGCCGGCCAGCGCCACGATGGCGTTCGGAGCCACCAGCGCATAGGTCCGCATCACCTCGTCGCGGCCGATGAACATCGCCTTAACCGGCATCGTCGCCTCCCTTGGCCTTGGACTTGGTCGCCGGTTTGGCAACGTCGCGCTCCCTGGCGACGCCCTTGGCAAGCGCCTGCGCGGCACAGGCGCGGGTGACGTTGCAGACGTGTCCGGCCTTGTAGTCGATGGTCGACATCGGCGTCGGCTTGAAGGACCAATTGCGCGTAAACACCAGCCATGGCATTGCGAATCCTCCTATCCAGGATTGACGCCGGACTCGCACAGGATCTCGTAGTAGGCGCGGTTCGGCGTGCGGGTGATGTCGCGGATGTTGAACAGCGTGCCGTCCTCGACGTGGCGGATGCGCCAGTCGGCATTGACGGTCGCCATCGGGCCGTCGTCGGCAAGCACGCTGATGATGGAGTTCTTGCGGCTCTGCAGCCGCGAGGCCATGACGGCTTCGCCGCCCTTCAGGAAGGAGATCTGCGCGTAGACCTCGAACTTGGAGACGAAGTCGCCGGACACGGTGTTGCCGTAACCGTCATCGACGGGGTCGCGCTGCTCGAAGGCGACGCGGTCGTAACGCTGTCCGGAGACGTGATGTTGCCTGGCCATGAACGCAAGAAAACGGCGCTACGGTCGGGAGTTGTCATCATCCCCGTAGCGCCGAAAATTCCCACATCACGAAACAAACAGAAAGGATCGAGCGGCATGTTCGATCTGGCCACAGGATGCGCCGATGACTGCGGAACCGCAAGTGCGCTTCGGCACATTTGCGCAAAGGCTCATTTCCACAAAGACGCCAATGAGGCGAGATGGATCTTCAGCATGTCGATATGGGTGTCGCGTTCGCGCCTGGTCTGGAACAGGTCGGCGATGCAGTAGCCCTCGCCGCAGATCCGGCCGACCAGCGAATAACCGTGCGCGCCGAGCAAAGCGCGGGCCTTCCGGAGATCGTCCGTCGCCCTCGAGCGGCGCTCGAGCAAAGTCTGCGACGGCTTGCCCGGATCCTGCCATTCCTGAAAGCCGAGCGAGGCGCGCTTGGCATCGACGACGATTTCGAAGGCGTTGCGAAAGCGGAAGGCTGCGGCGATCTGGTCGCCGTTGAGAACACCGAGACGGCCGAGCGTCGTCACCGAGGATTCGCGGATGGCAACGACCGGCGCAAGCGCTACCTGTGGCTCTTCGGTGACTTCATGCGCTTGCCTGCCACGCGCATGGCGATGGCGATCGCCTGCTTCTGCGGTCGGCCGTGCTTCATTTCCGTGCGGATGTTTGCGGAGATCGCCTTCCTCGACCTTCCCTTTTTCAGTGGCATCGCGCATCTCCCTATACTCTCGGAACCCAGTTGCCGACGAACCACGTCTGGTCGCTCTGCGGCACGTCGATGACGTTGCCCTCGGCGAGATCCTCGCGCCAGGTGAACAGCGTGGCGACGCGGTCGAGGATCGCCTGCAGCGCCCCGAGCGGGATATCGTCCATCGCCTCGCAGCCGACCGTCATCGCCAGCGTCACCGGGACTGGGTCGAAGGACGGTGGCAGCGACTGGTCCACCCGCTGCAGGTAGAGGCCGGTGGCGCGGCCGGTCTTGTTGCCGACGATCTTGAACTGGTCGGTGACGTCGCCGCTATCGGTGGCCGCCGTCCATTCGATGATCGGCTGGACCGGCACCAGGACGCCGTCGTCGTTGACGGTGTCGAAACTGTCGGGCGACCACATCAATGTCGCCTGAAAGATCGACAGACCGCTCTGCCGTTCGAACACGTCGATGGTGCGGGCGATGAGGCCGGTGATGTAGTCGTCCATTTTGTCCGAAGCGACGCGCATCTGTTCCTTGGCGAGCGGCAGCATTTCGGCTGGCAGCGTCGTCCTGTCGACCGTGTCGATCTCGATGCTCATCTCAGTTCTCCGGCAGCATCTTCAGCACCTCGTCACGGATGGCGAGCAGCAACGGCGTGACGTCGGACCGAAGAACTGTCCCCTGATCATCGACCGCTATCAGTTCATGGCGTTCGAGCCGGATGTCGATCAGCCGCGGGGCATCCGCACCGTCGCGGCCATCGCGTCCGTCCTTGCCATTTGCGCCATTGCTGCCCGCCTCGCCGCGGGCACCACGCTGAGCGCTCAAAGCCCACGGACGATTCTTGTCGTCACGCGCCATCTTGTCGGGCGGTTCGTCAACCGAATCGCGCCTTGCGATCCACAGCGAGCCGTCTTTGACAACCAGGTTGCCGCGCCGGTAAACCGTCGTCGATTTCCACAGGTCCATGAATTCGATGGAGACGCCGTCGTAGCCGTTGGTGCCGTCCTTGCCTGCGGGGCCGGTCTTGCCGGGAGCGCCGTCCTTGCCATCCTTGCCGGGCAGCCCGTCCTTGCCGTCGATGCCATCGCGGCCATCCTTGCCAGCCGGTCCGCTTTCGCCCGCCTCGCCCCTTATCGACAAACCGTCCTTGCCGTCGATGCCATCCTTGCCTGGCGCTCCATCCTTGCCGTCGCATCCGTTCGTCCCGTTCTTGCCGTCGATCCCGTCCCTGCCGTTTTTCCCGGCTGGACCTGGCTCGCCGTCCTTGCCGTCGTTGCCGTCCTTGACGGATGCCGCCCGCTCGCGGACCTGCGACAGCGCCTTTTCGATGTCGAGCAGTACGGTCGCCTTCAGCGCGGTGAGCTCGGCGCGGGCACCGTCGATGAAATCGCCGATGCGCTTGCGTTCCTCGGCGAGCCGATCGGTCACCAGATCGATGAGGCGGCGCTTTTCCTCGCCGAAGCGCTGGCCGGTGTATTCGGCAAGGCGACTAAATTGCTCGACTAACGTCATGACGCTCACCTGTCTTGAAGAGCATGACCGCATCCGGCTCCTCGTCCTCGACGGCCTTGTCGGCACCTGGCGCCGGCTGGTTATCTGCCGGTGGCGTCGGCGTCGCGTCGGCGGACGGGGCGGATGGAGCCGGTTGCGCCGGTTGCTTGTCCCATGCCGAGAGCGGCACCTGCTGCGCCTGCAGTCTCGGTTCGTCACCTTCCTCGGCGGTCGCCAGACCCTCGATCTTGCGCGCCTCGTTCGGCGAGTAGATGCCGCCGAGCACGCCGTTCTTCAGGCCTTCGATTCTGGTCTTGAAGTCCGGTCTGAGCAGCGCCGCGTCGATGTCGAGATAGGTGTATTCGGTCGATCGCTCGATGCCGAACAGTTTGTCGAACGACAGTTCGATGTTGTCGACGTAGAAGCCGAGGCCTTCGCGCAGCCACATCAGGATGAGGTTTTCGGTGTTGTTCCAGGTGGCACCGGTCATGTCGTTGATCAGCGCCAGCGGCACGCCGAAGATCATCGCGATGTCCTGTTTCGACAGTTTCATCGACTCGGCGATCTGCATGTCGGCGGCCGACATCGACATCGCTTCCCACTTCAGCCCCGCCGTCAGGATCGGCACGCCGCCGAATCCGGCGCCCCTCGAATGCTCTTCCCAGCGCTTCCTCAGTTCGACGACCTGGTCGGTGGTCAGCGTCACGTCGGTGGAGAGCACGCCGCTCGGGCGCGACATGTTGGCGTAGAACCTGGAGAAATGTCCGCCGGCACCCGACGACATGGCGATCGGCAGCACACCGGCGACAAGCGGGCTTTCGCCGTTGAGCGGATCCGATGCCTTGGCCGGACCGCAGAAATGCAGGATGTCGCGCTGCGGGATGACGAAGCGTTTGCCGTTTTCGAAGTCCGGATCCATGCGGTAGTCGAGGATCGGATTGCCGCCGATCGAATAGAACACCTCGCCGGTGTCGGCATAGAGCGCCCGGCAGGATCGCGACGGCAACTGGTAGAGGTCGGTGACCTCGTAACGGTCGTTGCGCAGCGCCAGCGCATAGGCGTTGCCCTCGGCGAGCAGCGATATCACCATGTTGAGCATAAAGTCGGAGCGCGTCTGGTAGTCGTTCGGCCGCTGCAGGATCCGCGAAAGCGCCGAGTTGGTGATCTCCTGCGTGCCGTTGTCGGGCATCACCTTGAGATGTTGGCCGGGAAGCTGCGCGATCGTGCGGGCATAGAGCATGATGCAGGCGTAGACCACGGCGTTCCAGCCGCCGGGGATCGGATCCCAGCCCAACTGGCTGAAGTTCATCGGCCATGAGAACGGGATCCAGCCCTCGTCCGTGAAGGCTGCGGGTCCGGCTGTCGGCGGACCAGGTCGCGACGACCACGGCCCGATGCCCATCAGTCCGGCCTTCAACCGGCTCCAGACACTCGGCGATGTTGCGGGAACCGCTGGCATGGCCGGACCTCACTTGGTCTTGGCAGAGCGGCGGCTGACGGGTTTCGCCTCGGCATCTTCACCGGCTGGCTTCATCTCGGTCGTCTGGTACTGGCCGCGCCTGGCGAGGAACGCCTCGGCTTCCTTGTGTGGCCCCGGTGTCTTCTTCGCGAACTTGAACGGATGCCTGCCTCGGGTGATCTGGCCCCAGCCCTCTTTCTCGGCCTGCGCCGCTTCCTCGTCGCTGACTTGCAGGATCTTGCCGGCCTGCGGCCCCTTGTGCACCCATATGACGGTCTGGCCCATGGCTCATTCCTCCGGTGGCGCCGCTGGTTCGGTGAAGGTGAAGTCGAGCGAATTGCTGACGGAGTAGCCGTTGCGGACCGCGACCGGCACGGTGACGGCTCCCGACGCGGTCGATGGCTCGACGGTCGTCGTGACCTCGGTCGCCGATACGAAGGTGGTCGTTTCCGGCCCTCCGTTGAAGATGATGACCGAGAACTCCGAGAATCCCGTGCCGATGCAGTGCAGCGTCACATCGGCGCCACCGACTTCGGCCGTCGCCGGATTGAGCGAGGTCAGCACCGGCGCGGTGTCGGGGTTGGGTGGATCGATGGCGTTGTACCAGTCGATGAGCGACTGCGGTTCCGGCGCGAACGGATCGGTGATGACGCCTTCCATGTCGTAGGGCGTCGAGAGCGGCGTGAGATCGCGCAGCCAGCCATCGGCCTCGCCGACCGCGACCGTCTCGTCGCGGACCGTCAGGATGCGACCGGCATAGCGGCCCTGGAGAAACAGCACGAGTTTCATTCGGTCCTCCTGTTCAATGGCGGACGGGGAAAGGCCGTCCGCCAGAGGTGGCTAGCAGTAAACGGCGTCCAGCGCCGCCTTGCCCTGCTACCAGGTGATGTTATTCACCCATGCCACGACGTTCTCGCGACGCATCGCCCAATCGACGTCCTGCAACATGCGGACGCCGATCGAAGCCGTCTGCCACAGGCTGCGGACAGGCTTTGCGGCGACGCCTGCGCCGTCGACGATCGGGAGGACGGTCGTTGTGCCGGGACGCAGAGCATTGTCGGTCGGATAGCCGCCGTCGTCCTCATGCAGTGTCGCGACGTCGGAAACATCGAATTCCGGCGTATCGTTCGAGGACGACGTGAAGTCGGCCGCGCGCAGCATGATGAGGTCTTTGGCCCCGACGTTGGTCGACTGGATCAACGGCACGCCAGCGAGATTGCCGCGCGACACCTGGTCTCTGAAGGGATAGACGCCGAGCGGCGTGGTCGCCCACATCAGTTTGAAGGTGTTGACCGGGTTGATGAGCAGGACCAGCCGGTCGGCCGCGTTGGCGGCGATGAACGGCTGCATCAGCGCACCGAAGTCGTCGGCCATCGCGTCAGGGCCACCACCGGCAGCACCCGGCACGGCGGTCACGCCGTAGAGCAGGCCTGCGGGACGGATGGCATCGGCCGCGACTGCGTCAAGCAGCACCTCGTCGAGCGCGATCGCCGAATCCTCGAGGATTCCTTCGCGGATCAGGCCTTCGATGGCGGGCGTCGAGTGCATCGCCATTTCGCGAGTGAAGGTCGAGATCACACCGAACTTGTGCGGGATGAGCGTGATCGACCCGAACGAGCCACGGCGGACCGGGATCGGCTGGCCTTCACCGATGAACGAGCCTCTGAGGTCGCCAGGCGCCCGGATCGGCCGGTTGCGGCGCGGTACCTTGATCTGGCCGTAGCGGTCGAAGGTGAAGCGCGTGCCGAGCGCGGTCAGTTGCGCGTAGACCGACATCGGCTGCAATGTTTCCAGCCAGTCGGCGTTGGCGGTTTCGACCAGTTCGGCCGCCCAGGTGGCGACGGTCGTCTGTGCCGGATTGGTCACCGCCTTCAGGACGGCTTCGATGTCGGCGCGTTCCGGGTAGCGTTCGAGGCGAACCTGCTCGGTGGTCTTGTGCTGGACATGCGCAAGGAAGGCGATGACGCCCATCTTGACGAACAGGTCCATCGGCTTTTCGTTCTTCTTCGGCAGCCGGCGCTCGGTGACGACGCCGGGATTCGGCAGTGTCGTCTGCTGCGTCGTGCTTGCCTGCGCCTTGATGCCGAGCGACTTTTCGGTCTCGCGCAGCCGGCCGATCTTGACGTTGAGCGCGGCGATTTCGGCCGACGTTTCGTCGAACTGCGTGGCTTCCTCTTCGGTAAGCTCCTCGTCCTCGGTGAGTTTTTTGTGCAGTGGGGCCTGCACGTCCTGCAGCCCGATCAGTTCTTCCTGAAGGGCCTGGATGCGTTCGGAGAGCGACATGGCTTTCCCCTCTTTCTTGCGGGGTGATGTCGTGGCGGACTTGCCGGTGGAAACGGACTTGGTGGTCGGCTGCTTCACGCCTGACGCGGCGAGCAGGGCCGACTGGACCTCGACCGGGAAATCTTTGAGAGCACGCCGGATGGCGACGGCGTTGGCGTTCGCGGGAACCGCGACGACCGAGCATTCGAGCAGTTCCTGCTGCTTGTAGCGCGTGCCAGCCCACGGATCCTTGGCGTCCATCCACTCGTAGTCGATCGGGATGAAGCCGACCGAGCAGGCATTGAGCATGCCCTGGCGAAACAGGCGGCGGACGCCATCGACGGTCGGCGTCGTGCCTTCCTCAGCGAGACGCAGCCGACCATGCAACTGCTTGCCGACGATGCGGACGTTTTCCCATTTGCCGATCGGCAGCGCCGACGAACTATGGCCGTAGAGGGCGACGGGATTGGTCTTGAAGCGATCGAGGTTCCAGCCGTCGATGGCGATGACGTCGCCGGATGCATCGCGGGATTCGTCCGACATGACGAATTCGATGCTGCCGTCCTCGCCGGTCGATTCCTTTACCCGGATGCCGGTCTTGAAGACGATATCGTCGTGGCTGCGCTTGTGTGAGAATCCATCCATGGCGGTCAACCCTTAAAAATCGGGTGACCAAGCCATTTACCTCGATTTCTGTTCGAGGTGTCGAACAGACGTATAAATTTTTTCTATGCGGGAAACGGTGGAATGCGACGGCATGGTCGCGGATCCGGTCGCCAGCCGCCAGACGGTATTGCGCGAAACGCCTGCCCGCTCGGCGATCTCGGTTCGCGATAGACCTTCACTTTCGAGACCGGCGATCCATGCCGCGAACTGTTCGACTGCGCTGGTTGCCATGGCGGTAATTATCGCAGAAAAACAACGATGCACCAAATATCCATTTTTGTACTTTTGCTCTTCCGGTCCGCGACGATTCCGGCTATAGAGGTCGACGACTAACCTGGAGACAATTATGGACGCCTTCGACCTCATCAAATGGCGCGAGATGCATTACAACCTCGACCGCCGCGCCGCATCGAAGGCGATGGGTATCGGCCTCAACAGCCTGCGCAACTATGAGGAAGGCACCGCGAAGATCCCGCCGTACATCCCACTGGTCTGCGCCGCGATCGCCGCCGGTCTCGGCCCATGGGAACTGCCAGCCGACCTGAAGCGCGAAAAGGCGAAGACGCCGGTCATCAAACCATCGGTGATGGCGCGCGGCACCTATCCGAGGCCCGCAAAGGAAAGTGCGACGAACGGCACCTGACGCTGGAGTGTCTTCCGTTTGGCGAGATTTACAACACGATCACAACATGATGGCCGTTTCATTTGCTGACGCTGATGGACGGCCATTTGCATTTGAAAGAGAGCATGCATGGACCGCACCAAGACACTTCTGTCGCTATTCGATTCATCCGGCTTCGGACTGGAGATCGGCCCGAGCTACAGCCCACTGCTGCCGAAATCGGCTGGATACAACGTCGAGACCGTCGATCACGCCGACGCGGCGGCGCTGCGCGAGAAGTACAAGGACAATGCCTCGCAGATCGAGGAGGTCGATTACGTCTCGGACGGCCGCAGCCTTCTCGACCTCATAGGCCAGCCCGAGAAATACGACTACATCGTCGCCTCTCACATGATCGAACACGTCACCGACATCATTCGCTTCCTCCAGGATTGCGAAACCCTGCTCAAGCCGGATGGCAAACTGCTGCTGGTCGTGCCGGACAAGCGCTTCTGCTTCGACGCGCTGCGCCCTCTGTCGACCGTCGGCGAGGCGCTGACCGCGTTCGATGAAAAGCGGACGCGGCATTCACCAGGAACGGTCTTCGATTTCCTCAATTCGTTCGTGAAGAAGGGTGGCACGACGATCTGGGCCGATACCACGCTCGACGACATGGAACTCGCCCACGAAGCCGCCGGTGCGAAGGGCCTCTACGACCACGCCAAGACCAGCCCGGATTATATCGACGTCCACGCCTGGCGCTTCACGCCGTCGCATTTCCGGCTGTTCGTCAAAACGCTGCGGTCACTCGGCTTCATCAAGTCCGGCCAGTCGGCGCTGGTCACCAACGACGACAGCAACCTCTACCGGTTCGAGTTCTACGTGACGCTAGCGAAGAACGCGCCGGTGGACACCATGGCGGATCTCGACCTGCATCGCGCCACCGCGCGGGAACTGCATGAAATCGTCCCTGCCGCGACCGACAGACTGGCGGACGACCGGCTGATGGCCGCGCTCAAGCGGTCGATATCGTGGCGGCTGATCCGCCCGTTGCGGCAACTGAAATCACGCTTGGCGCGGTAAGCACAGCAAAAAGGGCGAGCCATCGGCCCGCCCTTTCCCATGTCGCCAGCGCTGGTGCCCGTCAGTTGCCGTAATCGGGCAACGGCTCGAGTCCATTGTTGTTCGAGTAGCCGTTGTTGTAGCCGTAGGTGTTCCGCGTCCCGACCTCGCCGCTATATGGATTGACGTTGCCACGCGTCGAATAATTGTTCGACTGGTAGGCGTCGGGATTCGACTGGTAGTGCGGCGCGACGTAGGTGCCGTTCTTGGTGACGTAGCCGTTGACGTAGTGGCCACCGGCGTAGGCGACCGACGCGGATCCCACGGCTGCTGCGGCGATGATGATGAGCATTTTCATATTTGTGCTTTCATGCGGTTTGCGATTTTGTTGTTCTGTGTTTCCGTGACTATGCGCTTTAGTGTGTCTGTGCGATCCCTCCGTTTCGTCCGTCGAAACTCTCGACCTCCTCGCGGGTCGAAAGCCTGATCAGTTTCACCAGCATGCCGGTCTCTTCGGCGATCTGCGCCGCCTTCTGCCGGACGAACGGCAGCCGCGCCTCGTCGGCGGCGATGAGCGGCGTCCATGCCCCGTTGAGCAGGAAGGCGCAGACGCCTTCCGTCTCGTCGTCCGGATCGACCGAGATCGCCATCCAGACGGCGTCAATGCGGGTGAGATGGTTCTTCATGCGGTTCTCCACTGAACGGTTCGAGGCCGATGAGCAGCGCCGAACAGGCAAGCGCTGTGCGACGGTCGCAGCCGTTTTTCTTCATGGTCAGGATGCTGGTCTTCGACAGCCCGAGCAGTCGTCCGCATTCGGCGTCCGAGCGCGCCCTGCCGAACTGCTTCATGGCGCGGAGCCATGTGTCGAAGGCGTCGGCATCCATGGTTTACCCTTTCAATATTCGGTCCACTTCGGCTGGTTGGGATAAGCCGTCAGCCGACCGTCCTTCTGCCGGAAGCCGGTGACGCGCACGCCCTGCCGCAACATACAGGCTTTGGCATCGTCGACCAGAGCGTCGTAGTCGCCATACGGGCCGTAGAGATAGTCCTCGGACGCGGCGAGATGGCTGTAGCGCTCGTTGCAGCGGCTGGCGGCGACCTTGAGCGTCGCCTGATTGACCTTGCCACCGCTCGGCGAGGCATACTCGGCCTTTGCGGTCATGCAGCCCGCCAGTGGCAGCATGGCCAGTAAGATGATGGCGGCTCTCATGACTGGCCTTTCCCGATTGCTGGCATGGCGCAGACGGCGATGAGCGCGAAGAGACCGCCGAGGAAGCCGATGAAGAGCCACGCGAAGGCGTTGCGGCCCTTCGAACCGGCAATGATGGCGGTCGTGATGCCACAGACGAGCCATGTGATGAGGGTGAGTTCCATTTCGTATTTCCTAGTTCATTGCTGCGGTTGGACGAGGTAGTTGACGCCCATCGAATCGCCGTCGAACACGACCTGTAGCGACGCCTTCATCCTGATGGCTTGCCTGACGATCTCGGCTTCGATGAACTCGACGCCGTCGTCACCGCCGAAGGTCTCGCGCTTGGCGGTCCACCAGTCATCGAAGGGCATGGTCTTGGGATTGCACTCGGTGGCGTAGACGACCATCGGCAGTTCGTCGTCGGCGCGATAGCCGTTGTGCATCAGGTAGACGCCGTCGTCGCCGACCAACCAGAAGCCTTGGCCGGTCTCGTCCTCGTAGAGCGTGCGGACACCCAGTGCCCAGTGTTCGACGGCACTGCTCCAGAGCGCCGCCAGAGCGGTATAGTCGAAGGTCAGCGAGGGACTGGTTGGTTGCAGCATGCCCTGCAACTGGTCGCGGTAAGGCTTCTCGGTCACTTCCATTCTCCGTTTTCGTAGGTCGCGCGCTGCTGTCCGTTCGACAGCAGCAGTTTGCCTTCGTTGCTTTTGCTCCATGGGGAGATGGACAGGACCATCCTGCCATCCGCCCCGTGGAATTCGACAAGTGCGACTGCCGCCGCTTTCGCTTGCTCTTCGGTATCGAACGCCTGAGTGAGGTCGCGATCCTTACGCTTGCGCTTGTAGACATAGCGAAAATTGTAGGTGGTCATGCGCCCGCCCTCTGCTTGACGATGTAGGGGACGACGGCTTCGCCGAAGAATGTTTCCTTGCCTTCGGCATCGCGGACGCGGATGCAGAACTTCGGGCGGCTGAGATTGAAGCCGATCAGCGTGTACTGCTTGCCGTTGGCGTTGAACTTCGCGCCGTAGTCGGACGGCTCAAGATTGTAGAGTTTGCAGTACTGTTCGAAGTCGCGCTTTTCGACAGCGCCCTTGGCGTCAGCGTCGTCCACGGTGAATTCGAACTTCAGGTCCGCCTTGATCTCGGACTTGATGGTGCCGCCAGCACCGCGCACGGTCATGCCGTGTTCCTTGGCGATGGTCTCCAGCGCCTTGACGATGGCATCCTGAAACTTGTTGGCTGCCTTCTTATCGTGGAAGTTGAGCATTTTCTTTTCCTTGGTTAGCTGTTTTTGAGGTAGTCGGCTGCAGTCTCAGGCGTCTCGCCGACTTCGTAGCAACCGCTCGCGATGTCGAAACGGTCGTAGTCTTCCTTCGGGACGCCGCGCTCTTCGCAGGCATCGTTGAACATTTTCCACCAAGTCACGAACTCGGTGTTTTTGTAGGTGTGAACCTTGGTGAGCGTCTTGCGCATGCCGATCACTCCTGACCGACGATGGCGACGACCATCTGCTGAAGGTACGCGCCGATTTCCTGCAACTTGCGCATTTCGGCGGTGTGGCGGTCACGGGCGAGATCGCAGAGCAACGTGCTGTGCTGACCGTAGGACTGGTAGTCGCGACCGTTCGGCATGCAGGAGCGCATGGCATCCGATGCCTTCTGCACACCAGCAGAGGCGGCGATCAGGCTGTCGATCAGGTCTTCCTTGGCGGTGCCGTTGATGTTGATGATCGGCTTGACGATTTCGGTCATTTGTCGCGTCCAGGTCTCGTTGTTTCGATGGCCCAAACATATAAGATACTTATACGTTGTCAAGCGCAAAAGCACAAATGTGTATTTTTGTTTTTAAGTTGCTGGCAATCCACGCGAATATCGATATCTTACCGGGGTGGTAATAAAGGAAGCCGCGATGGGCGACTGTTACATCCTCGATGAGAACCACCAGCCGGTGCCTGTCGATTGCCTTGACTGGGCCGTCTGGTTCGACGACATCGACAAACGCCGCGTCGCCGAGACCTTCACTGAGGTCTGCTGGATCTCGACCGTCTTCCTCGGCGTGGACCACGGCTGGCACAGCGACCGACCGATCCTGTTCGAGACCATGGTGTTCGAGAAGGAGCCGCATCTGCATGAGATATTCGGCGAGATGCGCGAGACCCGCGAGTCGCTCGACTGCTATCGCTACGCGACATGGGACGAGGCGAAGACCGGTCACGCGCGGATCGTCATGGATATCGTCCGCGCCGAGCAATTGAATTACGAGGCCATCCGCAAGGTCTTGGAGAAGCATCCGTCATGAACGACGACCGCAGCCTCTCTGTCTGGACGATCTATCGCTATCCGCGCGACTACCCGATGCACTATGTCGCGCGGCGGTTTGCCATCGGCGCTGGCGAGGCATTGCCGACCGTCGATATCATCTGCAAGCGCAGTCTCGCGGTCCTGCGCCGCGAGATGGAACTGCGCGGGCTTTATCGCATGGGCCGCGCGCCCACCGATCCACCTCACATCATCGAAAGTTGGTTATGAGCAAGATCCCGAGTTTCCGATGCCCGCGCTGCGGCGCCGTCAGTTACCACCCGAAGGACATCGAAGAGGGCTATTGCGTCCGCTGCCACGACTGGACACGCGAAGAGGATCCGGCATGAAGAGGCAATGCGGCGACTGCCAATTGTGCTGCAAGGTCATGCCGGTCCGTGAGCTCAACAAGCCGGGAAACACCCGCTGCACCTACCAGAAGCGCGGCGTCGGCTGTTCGATCTACGCGAACCGGCCGCCGTCCTGCCGTCACTGGAACTGTCGCTGGCTGCTGAGAGACGACACCGACGATCTTTCACGACCAGACCGGTCGGCCTACGTCATCGACCTGATGCCCGACTACGTGACACTGCGGCAGGAGACCGGCGAGACGATCCACATTCCGGTGCTGCAGGTCTGGGTCGATCCGGCGCGGCCCGACGCCTGGCGCAAGGATCGCCAGTTCTATGCCTATGTCGCCCGCCAGGGTAAAACGCATGGCATGGGCGCACTGATCCGTAACGGCGAGAAGGAAGCGCTGGTGCTGTTTCCACCGGCCGTCGCGGCGGACCACGAATGGCATGAAATGACGTCGAGCGTCGATCCGGAGAAGACCCACACGCTCGCCGACATGGAGCGGCTGTTCAAGGTCGATGTCGTCGTCGAGGAGCACTGATGGGCAATCGTCCCGATGCAGATCACGTCGCCGAGTTCTGTCGTCCCGGCTATGGCAAGAACACCTGTCGCTATATCGCCAGTGACAGCGACGGCTGGATCTGCGTCAAGCACATGCCGAGCGTCGCAAGCGTCATCAACATGCGGATCATCACCGACAGCATGCGCGCGCAAGGCGACAACTGTCCCGGTCTGAAGGAGTGAAAGCCCCGCCAGCGGACCATGGAAGTCAATTGGGGTATTCCATGGCCAATGTCGACAGACGCTGGATGGTTGCCCTAGCTGGCGAGGCCGATGGCATCCTAGCCTATCATTGCCGCGACATCGACGGCGTTCTCGGTCTCCAGCTTCAGCGCGGCGATCGCCATGAACGCGGCGACCGCCGGGTCGATCCTGCCGGTCGATTTCGATTTTGTCGGCTTGCGGTTGTTAGCCGGGTCGAAGACGACGACGGTGTTCGACACCGCCCAGCGTAGCACGGGATGCCCGCCGTGGCGGATCCGGCCTGCAAGCGCCAGTTCCTCGAACAGGTCGAGCGTCGGCGCCATGTCGCGGAAGCCCTGGCCATGCGGCATCAGTGGGACGACCAGCCCGAGGCGCGAGAAGCTCTGCTTCAAGACGTCGATCCGCCAGCGGTCGTAGGCGATGCGGTAGAACGGCACGGTCTTCGCGAGATCGCCGATGTCGCGGGCGAGGAAATCGTAGTCGAGCGCCTCGCCAGGCACCGGCGTCATCAGGTCGCGGTCGGCCCAGACGCGGTACGGCGCGCGATCGCGGATCGCCCTGGCGTCGAGCGTGTCGTCCGGCGTCCAGATTCTCGGCCACAGGTGGATGATGCCGTCGTCGTCCTCGGCCGACAGCACCAGCGCCGACAGGTCCGTCCTGGTGGAGAGATCGAGGCCGGCGCCGACCTTGCGACCGTCGAAGAAGATCCGCTTGTTGATCTCCTCGTCGCCCCTCGACCACACCTGCGGCGTCAGGAACGGGGCCTTCGCCTGCACCCTTTGGTTCAGATAGAGATTGCGCACGGTCGCCGACAGCGACGGCAGTTTCGTCGCGCGGACCATGGTGGCGCGGAACTCGTCGAGGTCGCGGTAGTCGCCGAGCGACGGGTTGGCCTTGTACCATTCCTTCTCGTCGAGCAGACCGCAGTTCGGCATGGCCGCATAGAGATGCACCGTGAAGGTTTCGTCCTCGATGATGCCCTGGTGGATCTTGCCGCCGTAGTCGATGAGCTCGGAGAGCAGATGGTCGTCGGACGGCGCCTGCGTCGAGATGATCATCATCAGTGGTTCGGGCTGGCTGCCGAGCGAGGTCATCAGCGCGTCGTAGAGGGCGTTCGACCTGGTCTGCGCCATCTCGTCGTAGACCGCGAGGTCGAGCCCCTCGCCGAAGGCACCGCCGGCATCGGCCGAGATCGCCGTGTACGTGCTGTCGTCCGAGCGGTGGACGATGCGCTTCGTCGATTCAATCGGCTTGAGCTTCCGCTGCAGGGACAGGTTCCGGCGGATGATCGTCTTGACCAGCCGGAAGATGATCGCCGCCTGCTTCCTGGTGGTGGCGGCCGACACCAGCGTCGAGTTCGGCTTTTTCATCGGCCCGGCCAGATGCACCAGCACGATGACCGCCGCGAGCAGCGTCTTGCCGCCGCGGCGCCCGATCGACAGCACCGCCTGCCTGCGCTTGCGCCTGCCATCGGCAAGCCTCGGATTGTAGACGTCGCGGATGAAGTCGATCTGGAACGGGCGAAGTCTGAGCGGTTTATTGACGAAGATGCCCGCAGGCACGACCAGCGAATGCGCGAACGCGATGACGCGGCCTGACGGCAGATGCCAGTCCTCGCGCGGCACGTCGAGCGCTTTCATGCGCTTGGCGATGTCCGGCGGCACCTCGGGATGGCCTGTGCGGGCGGTATCCATCACCTGACGTCGTCGTTGTCGCCCATCAGCCAGCCCATCGGATCCTGGTCGGTGTCGGTTGCCTGCGACAGCCTGGCGCGTGCGACCGGACTGAGACCGAGGTCACTGCCGCTCATGTGCATCTCCTTACCGAGCGCGATGATCGATGCCATCAGCGGATGCTTGATCTGCCCCTGCGGCGTCGAGATGGTCAGCCCCTCGTCCTTGATGCGTTTGTCGCACTGGCGGAAGCGATTCCACGCCACCACGAACCGCTCCAACACCGCCACGTCCGCCCGCGACAGCACGCCCTTCGGCAGCGACCGCAGCACCTCCAGCCATAACCGGCGCTCCTCCGGTTTCAGGTGCGCCGGCGGCTGCGGCAGGCCCTTTCCGACGATATCCGGCTTCAGGCGCGCGGCGCCGACCTTGCGGCGATTGCCCTCGGCGATCTTGACGGCGGCGGGCTTCGGTTTCTGGCCTCGCGGCATTTTCGGCCCCAATTTGCTGAATCGGCGGGATTTTCGCGGAAAACGGCCAAATGTGCAAAATTGCCGGTTTGGGCCGTGGCCAGGGGCATCTCCGGACCCCAATTTCTATCGCGCGGAAAGTTGAACTTGAGGGGCCGCCGGTCGGACCGCCGAGGTTTCATTTTGGTTGCGGACCCCCCCACCTTGGGTTGCGCCCGGTCCCATCCCCCTGGAATCATTGATGAAATCGGCGTTTCACTTCGTCGACCGCGCGTCATCGAGGCATGGTCGACCGGCTTTCGCGTTGAAATCGTTGACCTTTTCGCCGTCGACGACGTGGGCTGGTCCGCGAAATGCGCGACCTGGTGCGCGGTTTACCGGGCCCGGCGGACATGCCGCTGCTTTAACCGAGACGCGAGAACGGGCGACGGTTTGGTGTCTCGGTTGACCGCCTCAATGGCGGTTGCCGCATCCGGTTGCGCCCACGGATGCGACGGATCTAGCGGCATCCCGTCGTCGTCGCATGCGCCTTTCAGCGATCCGCGATCATACCCGAGAGTCAGTTGCCAATGATGGAAAGCGCATAGGGAATTGAGGTTGCCAATCTCTAACCGCAAATGCGGGGCGGCTTTGACAGTCCGTATATGGTCAACCGTGTTTGCCAGCGCCCGGCATCCGATCACTTCGCAATAGGGCGCTTGCCTTAGCTTGCGCTTGCGCAACCGTACCCATTCCTTTGACTGGTAGAATGTAAGCGCCATTGCCTTGCTTTCGGGCAAACGTACAAATCTGCATTTATCCCCTTGCATAAATCCAAATCTGCATTTATGTATCCCGTCAACGAAACCCATTCGACGGGAAACCTTCACATGTTCAAGTCCGACACTATCCGCTCTGGTAACAATGCAAAGACCATTAAAGGCGATGGCGACGGTTTCGAAACCGCCATCATGTATCTCGCGCCTTTCACGCTATCCGGCTTCAATGTATGCGCCATGGCGGAAACCGCGTCTTGCGTTGCCGGTTGCTTGAACAAAGCCGGATTGGGCGGAGTCTACTCCTCAATCCAGTTGGCGCGCATCGCAAAGACAAAACGCTATGTGGCGGACCGCGCAACCTTTATGGCGGACTTGGTAAAGGACATCGCCGCATTCGTCCGCTATTGCGAGCGCAAAGGCGTCAAACCGGCGGTCCGCCTCAATGGCACGTCCGACATTCAGTTTGAGGTTGCGCATCCCGTCTTCCTCAATGGCGAACGGTTTGCATCGATTTTCGCGGCGTTTCCGGATGTCCAGTTTTATGACTATACGAAAATCTATAAGAGGTTGTACCGCGAACTACCCGCCAACTATCGCCTTGTGCTTTCCTATAGCGGCGCGAATGCCGGTTATGAAAATGCGGTCATCAAGACCGCAACCGAAACAGGCGCTAACATCGCGGTCGTCTATCGCAACAAGGCGATGCGCGACTCGCTCATCTCCGATTTGACCGCGACGCATGGGCGCATTGTCAACCGCGCGGTTATCGATGGCGACTCGGACGACATGCGGTTTCTGGATCCGCAAGGCGTGATTGTCGGACTCTATGCGAAGGGACCGGCAAAGCAGGATATGAGCGGTTTCGTCGTAGGCTGAAAAGCGCATTTGCACAAAAACACAAATCTGCATTTGTGCCCCTTGCAATAGTCCACATTTGGATTTATGTAAGGGGCATAGGCAACCGCTTTTGAGAGGCAACCGGCATGTTTACTTTCATCTCATCCTACCAAGGCGTTTTCGATTTTCGCCGCGACCGCGACCAAACGGTAAACCGCTATCGCGTGGATACCAACAATGGCAACCGCTTGACGGTTGCCTATCGTCAACCGACTGCGCAGGAATTGGCGGATTTCCGCGCATGGCAGATTGCGACGCACAAGCGCGACATGGCGAAAATGCAAGCGGATCCAAAACGCTATCCGCCGGAATTCTATGAAGTGACCGCGCAACCGCGCTTGCTCGCAAGTGAAGATTCGATAGCGAACGATTACGAGCGGGAACGCGCAATCCGCGCTGACAAGCGCCTGAAAGGCAAGGCGGCTTATGATGCATCGCTGGCGGTTTGCCCATTCTATGAGAATGGCGACAAGCGCCTATCGTGGGATGAATTGCCCGCGCATGCCAAACATTCTTGGAGCAACTGACCATGACTTACGAATTGATGGCACGGGAATTCCCGCGATACGACCAAACCACATTGCCCGCGATTCCGGCGGACTGGAAAGATATCAGTTGGCACAATGACACATGTCCGTCGTTCGCGATTGGCGAGTCTATCAACGTCCATATCGATTATCTCAATCCGGACGATAGGGATGAGCCACACGATTACCCGCGATTCGGCATGTGTTTCGATGCCGATAGCGACCGCGCGCGTTGGCACTCGACTAACGATTGGGATGAGGTTTTGCGCCTTGTCGCCAATCCGCCAAAGCCGGTTTTCTACTGGATCCGCGAAAGCCGCGACCGCGATCTAAACGACACGTTTGATGTCGAGATAACCGACTCGGACGACAACGTGATTGCCGAAAGCGGTTCCTACTATTCCAAGGATTCCGCGCACGAATGGTTGCGCGCCAACTATCCCGCAGCACAAGAGGCATAAGGCCATGCAAGACGCGACACGCTATTACGCAATGATGGATTCCCGCGAGTGCAAGGCGCTTGCCACGGAAGACGGGAAAACCTTCACTAAAGCCGGTTTCGAAATCGCTCATACGGGCGGTGGTTGCATGGCATGGCAACGCGACATCGACTCCGATTGGTTTGTCTGGATAACCGATTCCAGTGGCACGGAATTGACCATTTCGGCGAATGAACCGGATTGCTGGTTTATAGGGATTCACAGTCAAGATGGCGCGTTTTCGGAAGCGCAAGAGGCACAAACCGCGACGGAAGCGTTAGCGATTGCGGACCGCATTGCGGCGCAAGTCCGATCCGGCAATTTTGAAGGTTTGGACATCCAATGATGACGCGCGAAACGTTCCTCTCATCCCCGATTACCACGTTACACGATGGCAAGGCATGGATTACCGCATTGCATGCGCGCGGCATGATGTTTCACTTTGAAGATGATCCGGCGGAAATCATTATGATTGCCGATGGCGCGCGCCTATTCTCGGATGACGAATGCGACATGGTCCGCGACCGCATAGACGAATTGTATGCGCTGGATTGGTCCGCGCATCGCGGATGCCCCATCGGTTTCGCTCTGGAATTGATGCAACACGAATGGGACGATTGACGCGCCCATGACTTGAACCGGAAACCGGCTTGCCAACGCAAAGCCGGTTTTTCGCTTTTGCGCCTATGCGCCTATGCGCCTTTGCGTATCCCGTCCGCCTTCTGTGGGACTGGATTCGCAAACGCATGTCCCATGGGGGATTGATGACAAACCGCACGCGATGGCGACGCATGGCGATGGAACGCGGATTCCAGCGATGGCGACCGCGCGCCTATCCGTCCCATGGCGCTTCTTGGAACGCGCCTAACCGCTTGCGGCATTCATCGCCCATGGCGGACCGCCAACGCGCGCCCATGGCCTTCCTATGCGCCTTCCCGTGCCACGGTTTGCCCATGTCTTGCGGCATGCGTCGCGGCTTGCGGATATCGCCCGTCCATCGCCAGCGATTGCCCATGCGTGCGGGCACAGACATAGGCAGGAGCGCGATTCCGCCCCTAGGACGCATAATGCCCCATGCCAGCGCCAACGCGCGCCTACGGGCATCTGTGGCGGTTTTGCCCGTCGGGTTGCATCGGAGGGGCGGGCCGGGTTGAGCCGGGTTGCGAATCCGGCACTTCTGAGGGGGGGAGGGGGCCCTGGTGCGGCTTTCGAAAAAAAAATTTGAGGCCAGCCCAAGTATTATTTCTCCGACAGTATTTCGCCGGAAATTTCACCGGCTCTTGAACCTCTCTGGAATCAGCGGCAGACGATGGCCCTGTGGTTGCATCGGCCTTCAGGGCGTTGGGCACGGAACAACGCGTGCGTTGTTTCTTGCGTTAAAGTGAAGTGAGAAACGACGCATGCGTGCGTCATTCTCATTTTATCTTAACGCCCAGACGGAGAATGACGCACACCTCCACAACAGGGTTTGCGTCAAACTTGCGTCAGACTCGCTTTGAGAATGACGCAATATCACCAGTTGCAGATTGTTTCAGGTTTCGGTCATGGCCGAGGGGCGCTTTTCGACGTCCACCAGGATGCCCTTGCGCATGCGCCTTTGTGCTCCGGAAAGATAATCCTCCTCGTATAGGAGACCGGACTTCTTCCAGATCAGAGTAATGCGCGCGGCGCGCTCCTCGGTAATCTCGCCGACCTCGGCGATCACCTTGCCGACGTAGCGATCTTTGCTTTGCGGCGCGAGCGTATACCGCTCCAAACCGTCTATGCCCCCTGCGATCGCGTCGAGGATCTGGTCGATCTTTTCGTAGGTGATGCCCTCGAACAGACCGGGTGGCGACCACGGGACGAGCACGCCGACATGGTCTCCGGAGCGCTCGGTCTCGGGATCGGCGTTGTGCAGTTCGACGTTGCGGAACTTCAGCCAGGTGGCGGTTTCCGGCGGCGGCATGTAGTTGCCCTTCGCATGGTCCAGCCGGACGATGCCCTTCGGCGACGGGATGTTGAGCGTGGCGGCGTCGTCCTTCGACATCGGCGTCATGGTGTAGGCCAGCCGCACCAGCCCCGACAGCGACGATGCGCCCCGGCCACTGTCGATGTCGCCTGGCGTGACCGATCCCTTGCGGACATGGTGGGTCAAGAGGCAGGCGGCATCCATGCGGCGGCAGATGGTGCGGATGACACCGGCGGCGGCCCTGACCTGGGCGTTGTCGTTCTCGTTGCCGAACCACGTCTCGATGAACGGATCGGCGACGAAGGCGTCCATGACGTCGCGCATCATCAGCCGCTCGAACTCCTTCGACAGTTCGGTCGCCTTGACGTTGCCGCGGCGGTCGGCCGAGGCCATGATCGGATCCTCGGCATGGATGATGAACAGGTTCGAGGCGTCCTCGTTGGTGAACTCGTAGACGCGGGCGATGGCGTGCAGGCGGCGATCGATCTCGTCGGCGTCCTCCTCGACCGAGAGCACCGCCACCCGGTGCCTGCCGCCGATGCACTTGAACGGTCCGAAGTCGCGGCCGGCGGCGAGATGCAGCGCGATCGTCAGCCCGAAGATCGACTTGCCCAGCCCGCCCTGGGCGAGCATGCAGGCGACCTGCTTGCGCAAGAGCAGCCCGCGCATCAGCCACGGTCGCAGCGGGATCGTCATCTCGTCGCGGAAATGGTAGCGGATGAGTTTCACCGGGAAATGGACGACGCTATCCGCCATCGTCGCACCTCCACGCGTTCTCCCTGGCGATCCGCCGCACGGCGGCGAGGCAGTCGTCACGGGAAAGGCTGGCAAGCCCGAGATGCTGCAGGTACTCGACAAGTCCGGTGAGGTCGTCGTCGCGCAGAGGCCGCATGTCGAAATGGAAGATGTCGAAATGGTCGAGCGGCAACGGCGCCTTCAGCATGATCTTGTTGGCGACGAGCTCCAGCGCGATGACGCCTGCGAGCATCGGGCTTTCTCTGAGCGCGATCAGGGCGTTTTCGATCGTCGACAATGGCCGGTCGGCCTCGTCGAACCGCCAGTACTGCGACCGCCAGTCGTCCTCGTTCTTCTCGACCGGCTGGACCTTGCGCTTGATCGGCCGCTTGAAGCGCCGCTCGTAGCGGCTGCGGACGGCGAGATTGTAGACGCCTATCCGCCACATCTGCCGGCGGATCTGCAGCCGCAGTCTGCGCCTGGCGAACGCCTGGTCGAACGCCTCGCGAGAGGCGGCTATCTCGGCGAGGATGTCGGTCATGGCAGCACATGCCACAGCAGATAGACGGCGAGCGCCACGCCGACGACCGCGGCGACGATGGCGACACTGAAGGAGACGGGCCGCTCGGTCATGTGCGGATCCTCGTCATCTTGCCGCAGTTGTCGCATTTGACGCGCCTGCGCTTCTCTAGCCGCCGCATGGTGTCCAAATACTGGCGGCGCCGCTGCTCCCAGGTGCTTTCCTTTTCGGCGAGGATTCTGAGCACGAACATCGGATCCAGTTTCGTGCCGCAGAGGCCGCACTCGATCTCGGTCTCGCCCTCGCGGATGAGGTAATGCGCCTCGACGCAGTGCACCGAACCGCCCGGATGAAACGGGCTGCCCTCGAACGAGTATTTGTGATTGCACTCCTCGCGGCAGGTCTTGCGCACCAGCCGCAGCGTGCGGTCGCCGTCACTGGGCGGCTTGCGGAAGGCGACATTGAGTTTGGTGACGTTGTCGTCGTCGCTCATGTCAGCACCTCGCCGTTGACGATGACCTGCACGCCGATGCCAGGCGGAGTCTGCACCGAGACGATGATGTCTGCGGACGGTTCCGGCTCGGGCGCGGGCGCCGGTGCCTCCGCTGGTCCCATCCACTTGGCGAAGTTCTCGTCGGAGCCGTTGAACTTGTTGCTATCGACCGGACCGGTGATGCCGGCGACCATGCCTGCGTCCGAGTATTGCCACAGCGTCCAGTGCGGCCAGGTATTGGACGGCCACGACGGCGTGCCGGTCGTGTACTGCGCCAGCCACAGCGAGGTGTTGGCGGCGAGCAGACCGATATAGTCCTTGCCGATGTGCTGCTTTAAGAGCGACCCGCCGTAGACGGCGATCTGCCAGTTGCCGTCCATGGCCAGCAGTTCGTCGACCGCCTCGGTCAGGTCTTCAAGCGTGCAGGCGGTGTCCTCGTAGTCGATGGCCACGCGCGAGCCGTCCGGCAGATTGGCGTTGGCGATGAAGTAGCGCATCTGCTCTGTGGCGTTGCCATGCTTGAGGAAATGGTAGGCGCCCCACAGCAGCCCCTCGGCCTCGGCCTCTTCCTGGCGGACGAGATACTCGTCGTCCATCCAGGTCGTGCCTTCCGTGCATTTGTGCAAAATCGCAATTGTGCCTGCCGCCTTGACGTCCGCGAGGTCGTCGACGGTGTTGTGATGCGAGAGGTCGATGCAGATGATGGTCATGTCTCTTCTCCCGATTCCATGTCGGTGACGATCGCGTCGGCGGTGGCGTTGATGTGGTCGAGATCCTCGGCGTCGATGCCGAACACCGGGTCATGGACGGCGGCGATCCACTCGGTGACGCGGACGTCGGTGTGGACGTTGGTGACCTCGATGCGCCAGCGGGCACGCTCGGTCTCGTAGAACACCTGGGCAAGGTAATTGCCGACATGCGTGCTCTTCATCATCGGGCGCTCGGTCATCATGCTCTCACCCTCACGGCGATGAGCGCCGGAACCGCCGCCAGCGTCATCCACAGTTTGCCGACCACCTGACCGGCGATGAAATCGAACGAGCCGAAGGCCAGCCACAGGAAGAGCGCGCTATCGACCACGGATCCGGCCAGACCGCTTGCCAGCACCGCCAGCCACAGGCGCTTGTGTCTGAGCGGCGCATAGACGACCAGGTCGGCGAGCTCGGCGAAGGTGAAGGCGGCGACCGAGGCAACGACCAGCGACGGCGGCGCAACGAAAGCCGAGAGCACCGCACCGGCGGCGATCGCCAGCAACGCGCCCCTGGTGTCGTAGATCTCATGCACCAGGTCGCGCAGCACCAGCGCTAAGCCCACCATCAGGACGCCGGACGGGGCATAGAGGGCGAAGCCGACCGGGATGACGCACACATGGCCGTTGCAGGATCCGACGTGGCTGATCATCCAGTTGGCGGCCGGGACGGTAAGCGCGAAGGCGGCGAAGGCGAGATAGCCGATCATGCGGGCAATTCCATCTGTTCCGGCGTGGCATGCCAGACACCCGGCGATTGCCGAGCGTCCCAGCGCCGCGCCAGTTTGTCGGGCGTGTTCTGCGTGTCGTGGTGGCTTTGGGCGACGTCGGTGCTATCGACCGACGCGAACGGATAGACGCGACCCGCGCATCGCATGCCGCGCAACATGTGCACCCACGGAAGATGCCGGTGGCGGGCGGACAGCGCGTTCCAGCACTCGTCCATGCGAACCTTCCACGCATCGGAGAGAACCACGGCATATTCGGCCGTCGATCCGATACAGACGCGGGGCCAGGCATCGACCAGCCGCAACAAACGGTCGATGGATTCGTCCATGTGCCAGACCGGTGCGCCTCGCGTCCGGAACGGCCACTGCGCGATCAAGGCTTCCTGCTGCTCGGTGCCGCCGTCGATGACGTCGGGGATCACCGCCCAGGTCGTTGCGAAGGAAAGCCATTGGTCGCACCAGTCGTAGTAAGAGTTCCACTCGGGCTGGTGACCGCGTCGCCATTGCGAAAACGCGCCGTTGTCGAGCATCACGGACTGGCCGATATGATGGACGCGCCTGACGTCCGATGGCCGCGCATGGCTCACGCAGAAATGCCGCCCGCGCAATTCCATCAGGGCGCTGATCGGCGTTATCGGCGTGCCGTGGTAGTGGATCATTGGTCGTTCGGATCGGGATCCGCCTCGTCATTGTCGATCATCTCACGCCGCAGTCTGAGCAGTGGCTTGATGGTCTGCAGCGTGAAGATGAAACCCTCGAGGTCATCGATGTTTTCGATGCGGTAACTGCCCTTCATCCAGGTGCGGCCGTTTTCGTCGTGGCTGAAGTCGATGTCGAAGCTGCTCATACGCCACACAGCCCTTCGCACTCGTTGTTGAACAGATTGAGTTGCCCGTGGTCCTCGGCGGTCGAGAAATCGACCTCACCGAGCGGCTTGCAGGAGCGGTGCATGAACTGCTGGCCGCGCATGCGGAAGTGATGGCGGATGACCTGGTCGATCTCGACGGCGTCGGCGAACTCGTCCGGCCGGTTGGTCTTCATGTCCCGCCAGTAGGCGGCGTCGTGGTAGGGACAGCCGATGCAGGCGGATTTTGCCGGGATCGAAAAGCCGCGGCGCTCCAGCCAGCGCATGCAGTCGTTGCGCGACATGCGCTTTTCGATGAGCGGCCAGCGGTTCGTCACGTACTGGACCCACGACGGCTTCATGCGGCCGACCTCGTCGGTCGAGATGCCGATCAGCGACACGGCGCCGCGCTTGATGTGCTTGCCGCCCATCAGTTCGACGATCTTTTTCTGGATCGGCCGGAGTTTGTACTCCTTCGTGCACTGGCGCTTGCCCATGCCGGCGCTGCCATCGGGCGCGCGGATGTACCACGGCACGGTGGCGAAGCGCTTGCCCCTGGTGTTGTGGCCATCGACCGTGTTGGCGCGGAGATCGCCGGCCGAGACGCGATAGACCGGGAACGGCAAGACCTGCTCGAGCCAGTCGAGATGCTGGTAGACCGCCTTCGGCTCCCAGCCGGTGTCGGCGAAGATCGCGCCATCGGGCATCGGGTCGATCTCGCCAGCCGCCGCCATCAGCGCCATGGTGGTCGATTGAACGCCCGCCCCGAGCGAGATCACCGTCAGGGTCATATCTGCCTCCAGAACGGATCGCGGAACAGCACGGCGGGACCGGCGATCGTCGGCAGGTCGTCGGGCGGCCCTGGATCCTTTTCGTGCAGCAGCCAGTTGCGGCGGTAGATGTCGGTCGCCACGCCGTTGATCGGCAGGCTCTTCAATTGTCCGCACTCGTCGACGAACATGTCCGTGTAGGCGTAGTCGGTGCCGCCGGAAAAATCGGCGAACACGGTGACGTGCTCGACGTCACTGGTGCCGAGGATCGGGTCGAGCAGCGCATGCAGCGCCTTCAGGAAATTGGCGTCGCCGAGCGGCGGCAAGGTCACGTTGCGGGTTTCGTGCGGCTCATCCGGCCGCATGATGAGGATCTTCGTGTCCATCAGGCGGCCTCCTCTTCATGTTCCGGCTTCGGCAAGTGCACGACCTTCACGCCGGCCATGTGAATCGTCAGCGTGAGAACACCTCCCTCGCGCAGCGGCAGATGAAGGTCACAGCCCATCTGCGCCGGGATCGCCGCGTCATGGAAAAAAAGCCGCGACCGTCCGCGGTGGTCGATCCTGAGTTCGAGGCCACTGCCAATATCGACGACCGCCATCACGCGACCTCCCGCTCTGCCATCGCCGTCAGCCGCAAGTGCAACGCGGCGCGGGTGGCTGGTCCGGCGATGCCATCGGCGGTGATCCCGGCATCGACCTGGAACATGCCGACGTCGTTCGTTCTGTAGCCAAGCAGGACGAGGCCGGTGCGCGCGTAGTAGTCGAGCCGATCGGCAAAGCCATTGAGACCGCCGTTGATGCGCCGCGTGATCATTTCGATGTCGTTGGCATCGGCGAACCGGTTGAGGCCGCGCGTGTCCCAGTACCAGAGCGCCGACACCGTCGACCATGGCGTGGTGGCGATGAGCTCGGGACGGGCGACGAAGTTCGGGGCGTCGTAGCCGCGCGCCTGGCACCAGCGCAGGAACTCGGTCACGTTGGCGCGGCCGGTCGTCTGGATGAAGCCGTAGCCGCGAAACTTCGACCCGTCGCCTGGCTGCGTGTTGCCGAGATCCTTGCGGCCCTCGTATCTCTTCTGCGTAGCGGTCGGACCCCAGATCTCCCGGTCCCATTTCAGACCGCCGGTCTCGTGCATCACCTGGGCGATGAAATGCGCCTGCCGGTGCGGCTCACCGAGGCCGAACTCCGCCGCATAGTCGTTGATGCCGGTGGCGAAGGATTCAAGATTGGCCATCGGCGCCCGGATCTTGGAGATCGACTGCAACTGCCCGACAAAGAGGTCCATGGCTATCTTCCTTCCAGTGCGTCGATGCGGGCCATCGCCTCGGCCAGCGACGCCGACAGCGATTTCACGGCATTGACGAGGGCGTAGATCAGTTCGGTGGAATCGACGTCGCGCAGATCAGTGACCGGCTGGCCGTCGATGAAGGCGGCGCGCTGGTTGACCATGGTCGGGATGATCGTCTCGATCTCCTGGGCGATCAGGCCGATGTATTCGGTGCCGTCGAGCGCGACCTTGTAGTGCGGCGAGTTGGCGTAGGGGACGGTCGGATCCGTTTCCGGTTCCGGCTCTTCGTCGGCTGTCGGGAAATGCGTGTCGGTCGGCGGCGCAGGGGTGTCGTTGCCCTTGTAGGTGAAGCGCTTCGGCTGCAGTTGCAGGATCTCGGCCAGCCCGACCTCGTAGTCGCCGGTGACGGTCTTGATGCGGATGTCGGAACTGTCCGCCCACGCTCCACCGCCAGGTTTCCATGCCTGACCGTTGGTCGTGAACAGATTGTAGTGATAGGTCGAGGTGCCGCCGACGCCGAGGTCGAGGATGACCGACGCGCCGCTCTCGTCGTTGATGTTGAAGCGACCACTAGGAACGATGCCGCACGACCATGCGCGGACGTTGGCAACGGTGGGACGGAACCGGCAGGATGTGCCTTGCGGCGTCGTCACCACCAGTGGATCGGCGGCATTGGCGCTGAGCGCCATCACGCCGTTGCTGCCCAACTGGATCTGTCCGGTGCCACTGCCAGCGCCGTTCGGCCGCAGCAGTACCTGGCCGCCGTTCTGGGCGGCGAGCAGCGCGGTCGTCGTCGATGACAGGAAATTCTGCACGGCCGTCACGTTGCCGGTGACCGCAGTCAGGTCGTATGCCAGCAGCGAGCCGATCGCCACCGTGGCATTGTCGGCCGCGCGCCACTGCATGCAGTCGATGCCCGCCATCGCCATGGTGATGAGACCGCCGGCGGTGGGCCGGTAGAGGCCGGACGTGACGTCGTTGCTGAAGGTGTAGGCCGGACTGGCGGCCGAGGCGTTCGGCGCGCGGAACGGCACCGTCGACATCACTGTGCCGTTGTTGATGGTGACGCGCAGCGTGCCAGCCGTGGAAAAGTTGATGGCGCCGGACGCGCTGTAGAGACCGACGTTGGCCGCGGCCAGTTGCAGCGACGGTGCGGCGGCGGTGCCTGCCGGAACCTGCAACGGTCCGGTCATGGTGTCGCCTGCCTTGTTGACCTTGCCGGAAATATCCTGCGCCGGACCTTGCGGCCCCTGCGGGCCTTCCGGACCCTGTGGACCCGTGGCGCCGGTCGGACCCTGCGCGCCTTCCGGACCTTGTGGACCTGTCGCGCCGGTGTCGCCCTTCGGACCCTGAGACCCGGTCGAGCCTGTCGCGCCGGTGTCGCCCTTCGGTCCCTGTGGACCGGGATCGCCGGTTGCTCCTGCTGGACCCGCCGGTCCGACATCGCCTTTCGGTCCAGTCGGGCCTTCCGGTCCGGTGTCGCCGATCGGTCCGGGATCGCCCATTGGGCCAACCGGTCCGATTGCACCGGTATCGCCCTTCGGCCCCTGAGCCCCTTCCGGGCCGATCTCGCCCTGCGGACCAGCCGGACCTTCCGAACCTGCCGGTCCCGCGACGCCTTGTGGTCCCTGCGCGCCGGTCGGACCCTGCGCGCCTGGCTCTCCGGGCGGGCCTTGCGGACCTGCCGGACCTTCCGGGCCGACCGTGCCGCCGCCGCCGGATCCTTCCGGACCCTGTGGACCTTGCGGACCTTGCGGCCCCTCTGGCCCGACCGGACCAGCCACACCCTGTGGCCCCGCTGGTCCAGTCGCTCCCTGCGGGCCGGGATCGCCTTTCGGCCCTTGCGGACCGGGTGGGCCTTGCTCGCCGTTGCCACCATTGCCGGATCCGCCGAAGCCGAACGCCACGGCGACCTCGGTCCAGCCCGCGTCCTGGCGCGCATAGGCCTTGCCGTCCTGCGGCGCCTCGGTGACCACCGGCTTGTCGCGGACCTTCAGTTTTCCGCTTTCGAACAGGAGCTCGTCGCTGCCGGACAACGAGTTCTGATCGCCGAAGACGGCGACCTGGCCCCTTGATCCGGTGGTCGCGGCCATCGCTAGACCTCCCGCATGCGGGTGAGCGCGTCGAGGATTCGGCGGGCCTCGGAGATCTGCCGGCGGAAACGGTCGTCGCAGTCGCGCACCGCTTCCTGCATGTCGCGCTCAAGCCCCGCCATTCGCCGGACGAAAGTGTCGATGAGTTTGGCGCGGTCGAGCGCATGGGCGCTCTCGAGCTCGGCGACGTGGCTGTGCTGCTGCGCATAGAGGCGCTTCGCCTGCGTCACGAACGCCTCGACGTTCGACGAATACGGCTGCTGCAGGTCGGTGAACTTGCGGTCGGCGATCGCCTGCTTCTCGCTCTCGGCGCGGATGTCCGTTTCCAGTTTGTCCATGTTCTTCTCGTCCTCTGCGTTCATCGTGCTGCCTTTGCCTTCGCCAGCGCCTCGACCATCTCGATGCGCAGGCCGATCCAGCGCGCCTGGTTGATCGCCCAGCCGTTGCCGATCGCCTTGTAGCGGGGACCGTCCGGCGCATGCTCCTTGCCGCGCCACGGGATGTCGGTGAAATTGTCGGGGATTCCCATCAGCCGCTCGCACTCGACCGGCATCAGCCGCCGCACCGCCCATTGCGCCGGCACAACGTTGCGCAACTGGAACATCGAGCCCTCGTTGGTGTAGGTCTTGCCCTCGTTCGCTTGGATGGTCGCGGCGATCGCGGGCATGGCGATGCACTGGGCGCTGTCGCCCTTGCCGGTGCGTCCCGGCTCGGACGTGAGCGCTGCGGCGACCTCGTCCGGAGCGCCTCGGCCGTTCCTGGCGAATCGTGGCTGGAAGGCCAAGGCGGGCGGGTGGCCCTTGCTGGGGATCGTATGGCAGGGATCGCCGTTCTTCGGCTGAGAACGGTTGTCGGGATTGGTGATCTGCGTCGTGTCGAAGGCGACGGCCTGCGGCACCTGGCGCGATTCCATCGTGTAGGCGGCGCCGTCGTCGCGCCATCCCTTACCATCCGGACCGTTCTCCGGATTTTCAGCGGTCGCCCGTTCCTGAATCGCCACCGCGTGCGCCTGGCTGGACGACGTCAGCGAGAACATCGACCCGTCCTCGGCCATGCCCTTGCCGGGCGGTCTCAGCCGCACCCTGCCCTCGGCGTCGGCCGAAGGCGTCAGCGCCTCGCCGGACCGGCCTGCCGCGTCGGCATGGATGGCGATGACCGGCGTGCCTCGGCCGGTGCCGTCCTCGGACGCATCGAAGCCCTCGTCGCGCAGCGTGTGCGCCACCACCGGCGCTTCATGCAGCGCGGTCAGCGAGCCGATGAGACCGTCGTCGCGGACCTCGGCGTTGGTCTGGCCGCTCGACATCGTCGCCACCAGGCTGCCGACCGTGTCGCCATCGGTGCCATAGGGCCGATCGCCGCCGGTGCGGTTGCCGCCGGAACAGACGGTCGGCGCCACCTCGACGGCGATGATGCCGACATTGTCCTCGGCGCGCGGCTGCTTGGCATCGCGGGCGGCAAGGGCGTTGGAAATGTCGGGAAGGGCGACGACCGGATCCTGTCCCCTACTCTCTCCGGGTCGATCTACGCCGCGGCCACTTGCTGTAAGGCTCGCAACAACATCGGAGGAAGCTCCTTGCCCCGTTTGGCGGCGCGGCGGATGATGCCCCTGCAGGCTTTGGCGCTCAAATAATACTGCGGCGGGATAGCGCCAGTCTCCAAGATATCCGACAACGAACACACGCCGTCGTCGTTGCGGGACGGCATATGGAAAGCCGTCCACTCGGACATATTGCGCGTCCAGCACCCGGTAGGCCCACCCATACCCGAGTTGCCCCATTGCTCCGAGGATGGCAGCGAAAGACCGTCCTCCGTCATGGCTGAGAACGCCGGGCGTGTTTTCCCAGACGATCCAACGAGGCCGGTATTGGTCAACGATTGCAAGGAAGGTGAGGGTGAGCAGGCCTCGAGGGTCAGCAAGTCCTGCGCGTAGTCCGGCGACCGAGAACGTCTGGCAGGGCGTTCCTCCGCAAACAAGGTCAACTGGTCCATAGTCCGGCCACTCCGCATGTCCCCGGCAATCGCCGAGGTTTTCGACATCGGGAAAGCGATGCTTCAGCACCGCCGATGGAAACGCGGCGATCTCGGCATGCGCCAGGCACGTCCAGCCGAGCGGCAGCCACGCCAGCGACGCGGATCCGATGCCCGAGAACGTGTCGAGGAATCTCATAGCGACACCCTCACCGCGCCCCAGCGCTTCAGGATCGCCACCGCCTTGTCGAACGTGTCGGCCCATTCGGCCACGCCACCGGCGAGCTCCAGGTCGTGCATGAACAGCAACTGCGCCTCGTCCGGCGTCTCACCGCGGCGCTTGAGCTCCAGCGACCGCAGCCTGCCGTCCGGCGGCTCGACCAAGAGGATGTCGGAGACACCCGGCCGCGTGCCCATGCGCTGCAGCCGCGATCCCTCGAACGAGACGCGCTTGCCCTTGTTGTTGATGAAGGCTGGCCGTTCACCGCCGTTCGGGACGTGGAACCACAGCCAGCCCGGTGTGCAGTGCTTCCGCAGCAGGTCGGCGACCATGCAGTGGACCTGAAACTCCGGTGCTGGTGGCAGCTTGGCGGCTTTGCGGCGGGTGAAGAGCGAGAGTTGCTGCGTCGTCATTCCGCCGCCTCCTCTTGCCAGTGCTGGAGCTTGGCCGTGAGATCCCGGTGATAGAAATGCGGTCCGCCGTGATGTCCCGGCTCGAACCGGAACCACGCGACATTGTCCTTGCCGAACGACTTGCTGCCTGGCTGCCACTTGACGCGGCCGACCGAGACGATGTGCGTGCAGCAGTCGATGAACGGAGCGGTGTTGAGATTGTGGGCGAAGTCGGCCGAGAGGATCAGCCAGGTCGGCTTGAAGCGCAGGAAGTGCTTGAGCAGCGGCTCCAGCAGTTCCCAAGTCCACGGCGGATTGGTGATGATGGCGTCGGCCTTGGCGAAGGCGCGCTCGTCGAGCGTCAGCGCGTCGCGGCCCATGCGGATGTCGCTCTGCCAAGTGCAGTGGTAATTGTAGCAGGAGAGGATGTCGACCAGATCACCGGCGCCGCAGCACGGCTCGACGTAGGTCCAGACATCCTCAAGGAACGGCAAGAGCGGGACGACTGCTTTATGCGGCGTCGCATAGTCGTCCATCGGCCGCCGGTGGAAGTTCGACCGCTTACCCACTGCCGTCCCTCCTCTGGTAAGGAGTGCCAGCCCTCTGCCTGTGTTCGGCGCAGTAGATATCGCCGCGCGTCTTCCTGGCGCAGAAGAGATGCAGGTGACTGGCGTGGTCGAAACTGACCGACCAGTGGCATTCGTTGCTTTCCAGTTCGAGTAACGGTTTCGGCGTGGTCTCCACCGGCTCTTCTTCCGGCACTTCTTTCACCTGCTGCTGCACGCGCTTTTGACTCCTTTTGGGGCTGTGATTTTTGCTGCGCATTTCGCGAAGATCGCTGTCGCGGTGGATGCGGCCGATTGCAGCATTGCGCGTGAGACCGAAGCGGTCGGCGACCGCCCTCGCAGTCGCGCCGTTCGCTAGCATCAGCATGACGCGGCGGCGCTCCTCGGCGCTCCATGCCGGTTCTGGCTGCTGTCGTTTTGTCGGGTGGATGCTTTCCGCCTTGGCAAGGTCATCAGTGCTGGAAAGCGAGGACGTCACGGCAATACCCTTTCCCATGCCAAGCGTCGGGCGGCAGTCGAATTTGTGATTACGCGGAACGGTGCTTTGACCGGTGCTTCGGCGGTTGCTTGATCGGTGCGAAGACATCCGGGCGGAGAACGATCGGAGGAATGCCGGTGATAGAGGCGATGTGAGGTACGCGTTCCGGAGCAACCTGGCGCTGTCCGTTTTCATAACGCCAGAGTTGCGCCTCTGAAATGCCGAGCAGTTTCGCAGCCGCCTTGAACGACCGCGAATCTTCCGGAAGCTTCAACCGCCATTCCTGAAGAGCGTTCATGGCTGAAAATCTTACCGCCGTGGATAGATTTCAGCAAGGCGGTTTTTCCACAACAATGACGACAAACTGACCGCACCGGCCAGTTCTCTTGCCACCGTGGCAAGAACGTGCCATGCTGAATGGACGTCTTTCGACGAGGGGTTTTTATGCCGAAAACGTTTTTTAAGGAATGGCGACGCCACTGCGGCTTCACGCAGGAGGAACTGGCGAAGGCGATGGGCCTCACCAGCATCACCATCGCTCGCATCGAAAACGGCGAGCGGGACTTCACCGGCAAATATCTCGCTGCTTTTGCTGAGACAATCGGCTGCGCCCATATTTACGATCCGCTCGCCAGACCGCCGGACACGGTGCCGATGAAGAAGGAAAAGAAGGTCAAGCAGCGCCGGACCTACCGCAAGGGACTGAAGAAGATCGACAAGATCATGTCCAGCGAAATGGTCGATGGCGAGCCGTCCTGATCTGCCTGTTTTGGCAAGCGAATTTTTTTGACTCAAGTCATCCTTTCATCACAAACCGCCACGGTGGCAAGATTTCCGTTGTCGGCATCTTACCCTAATGGTAATGTCCCCTTCTTGTCAGGAACTGTCAGATACGCCGCGCCAGGGGCGAACTGAGCGGTCTGCGTAGCGCAACCGCTCGTTTTATGTTTGGGGGAACGGTCCCATGCCAAAAGGACTCCGCGTCAAGGAAGCCCTGATGCAATTACCGCCGGATGTCCAGACGGCGATCGAAGCCTATTTCGAGGACGGCGAGATCCCGTCCGACCCGGTTTTGCTGGGATTGCTCATCAACGACCTCGAGGGCGTCATCCGTCGCCGCTGTCCCGATTGCGCTGCGATATTGGCGTGCATCCGCGAAATGCTGCCGGACACCGCCTATGGTTCTCGCTCGCTGGTTGCCAGATGGCATGCAATAAAGCGGGTCTTCCGCAAGGCAGCATGAGAGGACACGATGAGCGAGCCCAGAATCTTCAAGACAGAGAATCTTGCACCCATGCGTGCGACCCGCGAGATGCTGCACGACATGGCGGTAACATACGCCGAGGAAGAATTTGACCGCCGTGGACAGGTTCCTTTCCTCTGGCTGATCGCCATCGGCACCCGCGTTCTCTGGCTGGAAACGCCATGGGAAAACGACTGGGAGAAGAACGCCAGCGTCCGCGTGCTGCGGAGGATGATGGCCGAACTTGAGGTGCAGGCCTACGCGCAGATGTGCGAGGCGTGGATCGCCGTCGTCAACGCGGACAAGGACGGCAAACTGCCGATAGATCACCGCATGCCATCGGAGATGTCGGCCAAAGAGCGCGATGACGTGCTGATGGTGTCGAGTTACGACAGGGACGGCGGCTGCATGATGACGCGCTATCTCGTCTCGCTCAGACCGGGTGGCCGCAATCTGCTCGGGCCGCGCGTCGATATCGACACCGAGCATGAGCGCATGACCGGCAGGATGTTCAATCTGCTCGCCGAGGAAGAGGACGATGGCGATTGAGGTACTCGTCATCCCGCCCGGCGAGCGACTCCATTCGGAGAGAGCGCATTGCCTCACCGCCAGCGACGTCCCCGCTGCGATCGGCCTCAGTCCGTTCAAGAGCAGACTGACGCTTTATGCCGAGAAGGCCGGTCTCATCGGCCAGCAGCCCGACAATGAATCGATGAAGCGTGGGCGATGGCTGGAATCCGCGGCGATCACCGGCATGCGCGAGCAATTCCCCGGAAGGCGGATCATCCAGCCAAACGTCTTCGTCCGCGATCCGGATATCAGACTAGGCTGCACGCCGGACGCGCTCACCGAGGATCCCGAGACCGGCGGGCTGGTCAACCTGCAGATCAAATGCACGTCGCCATCGGCGCATGCGAAATGGAACGACGTCGTTCCGGACTACTACCAGGTCCAGGTCGCGACCGAGAACCTCCTGCTCGACACCGCCTACGGAACGCTCTGCGTCCTGATCGTCGACGGCTACTCGGCGCGGCTCGAATATTACGACATCCCGAGGCATCCCAAAGCAGAAGCGCAAATCCGCGAAATCGCAAATGTGTTTTGGCGCAACATCGCAAACGGGGTGATGCCGGATCCGGACTACGACCGCGACGCCGAGACCATCAGCGCCCTGTTTCCGAAGCCGATACCGGGGCCGACGCTCGACCTGTCCGCCGACAACATGCTGCCCGCGATCCTGCGCGAGCGCGCCATGCTGAAGGCGGCGATGACCGCCGAACAGGCGCGGCTCGACGCGATCGAAGCCGAGATCAAGCGCAAGCTGGGCACGGCCGACACCGCCGAACTGCCTGGCTGGCACATCACCTGGAAGCAGCAAAGCCGCAAGGAACACATCGTGGCGGCCTCGACCTTCCGCAGGCTGCTGGTGACCGAAAATGATGCCGCATAACATCGAAAGGAACCGGCCGATGACCGATGAGGAACGGAAGAACGTGCTCGCCTTCGCCATCGAATGCATCGAGGTCGCCTTTCAAGGTGGTGATCTTGGCGGCGCCGACATTCAGGACGCGGCCGTCAAATACGGCTTGCTGGTCGAAGCCAAGTTCGACCCGCAATTGGACCACGATCCCGATGGCTGCGCCGGACCTGGCGCGACCTGGTATCGCATGGCCGAATTCATGATTGCCGAGGCAAGATCATGACCTGCACGAAGACAGGCTGCCACATCTACATATGGCCCTACCAAGAATATGCGTATGGCGACGCGTTCGAGATAGGCCCAACGGCCTATTTTCGGCTGGTCCAGCGCTCGTTCACTCCACTGTTCCCGATGATCCACTACACGGTCCGCGACATTGCCGACTGGTTCGACCAGGACGGCAGCAGCCAGCGCCCATCGACTCTGATCTCGCACGACTGGGTGTCGTTCGGTTATGAGGGGACGCCGGCAACCAAAGAGCCGAAAGAGAAAAAGGAGCAATGACCTTGGGCAAGCGTCAGTTTATCGGCGAGATCCCGAAGCGCATCGCCGCGCTGCCCCGCGACAAGCGCGGCTTTCCGATCCCGAAGTTCGTCGAGTGGATCGACGGCGAGCCGGACTTTCGCATCATGAGCTCCGAGCACATGTACAACTGCCTGAAGAAAGGCAGTTGCTGGATCTGCGGCGAGACGACCGGCGCGCACAAGGCGTTCGTGATCGGACCGATGTGCTGCGTCAACCGCGTCTCTGCCGAGCCGCCCTCGCATTACGACTGCGCCAGGTTTGCCGCGCTCAACTGCCCGTTCCTGTCGCACCCGCTCGCCAAGCGGCCGGACCTGTCCGACATTCCGGACCACGTCGTTCCGGTCGGCATGATCGACCGCAATCCCGGCGTCGCCGCGGTCTGGATCACCAAGAACTATCATCCGGTCCGCCAAGGCGCGCAGACAGTGCTGATGGAGATCGGCGATCCGGAGCGCGTCGAGTTCTACGCCAACGGTCGCTTCGCCAGCCGCGAGGAAATCGACAAGTCGGTGCTCACCGGCCTGCCGATCCTCTGGACGATGGCTATCAAGGAAGGCATGGGCGCCGAGCGGGAACTTGCCAAGTCTATCCAGCGATTCAACGAAACCGTTCTTGAAAGATTTGCGCCCCAACAAAAGACCGAGGCTTTGACGTGAAGGCAACTGCTGGAAAGGAGCAGGCAAATGGCAAAAGCACCCAAAGAACAGGCATTGATGATCGATATCGTCGAGATCCAGCGCGACAGCATCACCGTGATGATCGTTGGTCGTACGCCGCTCGTCCTCCATCGCTTTTCGGACAAGGCACGGCAGGAACTGCTGATGCCGTCGCGACGCAAGAATGACGCCGACAAGCTGATCACACAGAAGCACCAGCCATATGAGGAATGCCGCGCCGCAGCCAATACCTTGCGCGCCGAATACAAGGCACCGACGCTATTCGGCATCCCGGCGGCGATGTTCAAGAAGGCGATGGTGAGCGCCGCCAAGCATATCCCCGGCCTGACGAAGGTCGATGTCGGGCAACTGATCTGGGTGGATGCGGTTTATCCTGGCGACCTGCTGCCGCTCTGGGGGCTGCCGTACATCTTCACCCGCATGGTCCGCAATTCCGACATCCGCCGCACGCCGGACGTTCGGTCGCGGCCGATCTTTCCGGAATGGGCGGTCGTGCTCGACATCAATTTCATCTCGCCGAACGTCAGACCGAGAAGCGTCGCGAACCTGTTGGCGGCGAGCGGCATGATTGCCGGTGTCGGTGATGGACGGCAGGAAAAGGGATCGATGTCCTACGGCCAGTTCCGCATCACCAACGACGACGACGACGATTTCAAGCGCATCGTCAAGACGATGGGCCGAGACGCGCAGGTCGCCGCGTTCGAGACCTTGCCTCGGTACGATGACGAGACCACCGAACTGCTCGACTGGTACGACGAGGAGGTCAAGCGGCGCGAGGTCACGACCTCGCCGAAGAAGCTGAAGACTGGCAATGGTCACGCGGAGGGTGCGAAGCAATGACGACGATTTCGAAACTGGCGAAGCACCGGCTGTTGATGCTGGAGGACAAGGAAGGACGGTTGACGCGGCAGGGTGTCCTCGACGATGCCCGTGACGAGGATTCGCCACTGCATCCTTGCTTCGAATGGGATGACGGGATCGCGGCGGAAAAATACCGCCTCGATCAGGCTGGTCAGATCATCCGCTCCGTCGAACTGAAGATCACCACGACGAAGTTCACCTACATGGCGCCGATGTACGCCCGCGACGCCGACATGCCGACGAATGTTCCCGGCTATCGCAACATCAGCATGCTGCGCGGCGATGAGGACCGCGCCCGCGACACGGTGATCGCGGAACTGTCAGCCGTGGGAGACCGCCTGGCGCGGGCAAAGGCGATCGCCATCGCCCTCGACCTGTCGGACGAGATTGATGATCTCCTCGCCCACGTTCTGAGCGTCCGGCACGTCTTCGAAGAACCACCCTCAAGACCTGGTGGCGATGGTGCGCCGCTGGCAGCATGAACGAGGCGTGTCCGGATACGGCACGGATTGGCTTGATCTGGTGAGGTGAGAAGTGGCGAGGTCAGGTTAGGCAGACGTGGCATGCGCGACGCGGTTAGATGCGCTGAGATGAGATAAGGCGCGGTCAGTTGCGGGACTGGCATGGCGAGGATAGGCGAGGCAGATGAAGTCCGGGTCAGGCAAGATGCGGCGTGGTACGGCAGGGTCCGCTGCGGCAGACATGGCGGGGCGTGCCAACGTGCGGCGGGATGTGGTTAGGATGAGGTTTGGTCTGGTCTGGCAGACATGGTCGGAGCGCCGAGGCGTGAACGGTAAGTCCGGATTTGGAAGAGCGATCTGGTGAGGTCTGGCCAGATGTGGTCGGGCAGACAGGGTCGGGCGCGGACGGGCGCGGCACGGTGGGGTGAGGCAAGGTCCGGCATGGCTCGGTGAAGGCAGATGAGGCATGGAGCGCTTAGGTCAGGCATCGTGGGATGTGGTTCGGTAAGGCGCGGCGAGGCAGATCCGGCTTGGTTTGGCCGGGCGAGACGAGCCACGGCAAGCACGGTGAGGCAGCCGAGATCCGGTATGGCGAGGTTGGCTCTGGTCGGGTGAGATCCGCAAAGACACGGCTGGGCAGCAACGAAAGGTAGGATGAGTCATGGAAGCTCAAGAAAACAGATCGGCGCTCGACGAATTCGCCAGGCAGACACAATCGACTCTGCCTGTGATCGCCGCGCCCTCCATCGCACCAGCGCGGCTGGATATTCCGCACGGCGCCATCCAGGTGCAGGAGAAGCGCAACAGATCGGCGATCCTCGCCGAACTGCGCGACCATGCCGCCATGCTCGGCGATCGTGGTTACTATCGGTGGGAGGTGAAGAACAACAAGAAGGGTACCACCGACATCGTCGAGGGCGTCACCATCAAGGGCGCGAACGCTTTGGTGCGCGCCTATCGCAACTGCCATGTGTCATGCCCGATCATCGTGGATCTTGGCACGCACTGGCGGTTCCATGCAGTGTTCGTCGACTACGAGAACGGCATCGAAATGGAGCGGTCGTTTATGCAGCGGAAGTCGTCAGGCGGCACCATGGGCGACAATGCCGACCGGCGCACCGACATTAGTTATCAAGTCGGCATTAGCAAAGCCGAACGCAATGTCGTCCTGAACGTCTTGGACATGGAAGCCGATTTCCTGCTGGAAGAGTGCAAGCAAAATCTCGTCCGCAAGATCGGCATGGATCTCGAACGCTGGCGCGGTCGCGTCGCCGAACGGCTGGCCGAGCACAACATTGAGATTGCCAGAGCCGAACATGTCGTTGGCCGCGGCGCAAAGAACTGGCTGGCACCGGATGTCGCGCGGGTCATATCCGGTCTCAGGGCGATCGCCGAAGGCATGGCGCTCGCCGACGACGTCTTCCCGCCATTGGCCAAGCAGCAGGACCAGACCGCCGCACTGGACCAGTTCGCGAAATCGTCAGGGCAAACCCTCAACCCTGGCGACGCCGACGATCCCTCCACCGCCGCACCGGAGGATCGTCAAACCGCCGAGGCCCTGACTGAGGCCTCGGCGGCCTTGCGGCAGGAATGCATCGACAAGGTGCTGAAACTGGCGGGCGACAAGGACATGAACCTTGCCAGCCGCGTCGAGGCGCTCGACCTGTCGATGCCCGCCTGGCAGGAACAGTTGGCCGACAGTCCGGCTTTCCTCGAACAGGTCTTCGACGCCGCCATCAAGGTGGCGCGCAACGAAACCAAGCCAGCCGAGGCGAAGAAGTTCCTCGAGGCGATCAAGGGCAAACCGGGATGACCGAGTTCGACATCGACATCCTCGACAGCGGCAAACTGGTCGAGGCCATCAAGCCGATCATGGCGGGCCAGAATCCCGCCATCCAGGGCGCGGTGCTCGGCGACCTCATGGCCATGTGGCTGGCCGGTCATCCCGACTTTATCCGCGAGGCGATGCTCGAACTGCAGATGAGCCACATCCGCCGGCTGATGCCGATCATGGAAGCGCGGCTATTCGGCGGCCACGGCCATCCGCAGAATCAGGGGAAACCGTCATGACGACATTCAGCAAGCTGCCGCCGGAAGCCCGCCTCGGCGATGCGCCTATCCAGAAAGAATTCCGCGAGAGGATGGTCCAACTGGCCCGAAGCCTCGACGACATCTTCAACGGCGAGACGCTGCCAGTGAAGCAGGTCGGCTTCGTGCTGATGGTCTTCCCGTACGGCGACACCACCGGCCGCTGTAACTACATCTCCAACGGTGCCAACCGGCAGGACGTCGTGGCGCTGATGAAGGAGATGATCGCCCGCTTCGAGGGCCAGCCCGAAATCGTGGGGCATGCATGAGCGCGAAGAACCGAGAATTCAAGGCGTTTGCCCGCGACTTCCTCGACAAGGTCGCGCCGCACATCCGCGAGTCTGGCTACGTCATGGCCATCGCGCCTGGCGAGGGCGAGGAGGACGTCAAGATCGCGGTCGAGATCGGTTATGCCATCCTGCTCGGCAAGCCACTGATCGTCTTCCAGCCCGAAGGTAAGGTCGTCGCGGAGAAGCTGCTGCGCATCGCCGACAAGGTCATCCGCTACGACATGAACGACAAGGCCAGTTGGGAGCGGGCACAGCAGGAACTCAAGAACTACATGGAGCAATGATGTGACCTTCACCGTTACCTGGCACGACATCGGACGCGAACCGCAGTCAGAGCCGGATCCGCGCTATCCGAAAGGCGTCGATATCGATGCGTCGAAGGGTGCCAAGCGCGCCTGCTCGACGTCACTGCCCTACCCGGCCCGCCGCTGCGGCTACTACACGCTCATCTGCACCACCTGCAAGCTCACCGCCGTGGTCACCACGGCCGGGCGGCCGGACGATCCGCGCTCGTTCAAGGTCGCCTGCAAGGAGACGCAGCACTGATGGACCTGCTGCAGAACATCCTCATCTGCGCGCTGGCCTTCTGCTGCTTCGCTGGCATCGTCGTCACCGCCCACCTGCTGCGCCTCATCCACGAATGCGAACGCCGCATCAACAGTATCGAAGCCATGAAAGGCAAACGTCATTGACCGACCTCTTCCAAGCCATCGGCATCGGTGCCCTTGCCATCTGCGTCTTCATGCAGATCAAGATGAACAGGCTCATCCATGCCCGCATCGATTTCCTCGAAAAGCGCATGGCTAACCTGGAAGCACGGTTCGGTGTGCGCCTGACTCAGCAGCGATAGGCCTTCATCCGTGCCCTTGCCCTCTCTATCGCGTCGTTGCTGTCCGCCGATCTGGTGAACGCGTCCTCTGAAATATTCTTTGGCAGAGTCAATGCGACACGCATGGCACATACAGCCCTCTTCCAGCCGCCAGTCACGCGCTTCACCTTGGCGATGACGGTCTCGCTCGGCCGCGTCAGGCGGTACTCGTTGGCGATCTTCTTGACGATGCCGCCGATCCGCATCGCCCGCCTGCGCACGGTGATGAGACCGGCCTCGGCGAGGTTCTTGACCGACCGCCAGATCATGCGAGCGGAATAGCCGGTCTTCTGGACGAGGATGGCGACCGCGACGCGGATCGCCCGCTTGCCGCCCTTGGTCATTTTGATGAGGCAGTGATAGGTCTTCAGATCGCAGCCGCGCAGGTTGCGGGCTTGCTGTTCAAGCTCGTCGAATGTCATGATCAGTCCTTCGGTTGTGGATAAACCGGAAGGGCACGGGTCTTCATCGGGAGGATTATGCAAATTTGCATAAATTTCCTCCGTGGCAAGAACTTAGCTCTTGCAAACACTCAGCAAATCGAGGAGACTTTAACTGCTACATCAAGTCACTTCGGTTCACCGAATATGAAGCCCGCCCACCCGGCGGGTTTTTTATTGTCTCGTCTGGCAGTCCCCTCGTAAGGCTCTGGCGAAAAAGGAATCACCGGAGCGGTTCGTCGATGATGCGGGCAAAAAGAAAAAGCGGCAACCGCCAATGGTTAGCGTGCTACCGCTTAATATTCGTTAACGCTAATGTGCTTAGCCGGGGAATTCTTTTTCGAGCAGATCGCGGATGGCGTCGGCCATGGCGGTGCCGCGTGCGGCGCAGGTGATCTTGATGCGGCGGTGCAAGTCCTCGGACATCTCGATCGTCAGGCGCTTCGTCGGCTCGACAGTCGGCGGCGTATCGGCCTGCGCCTTGACGAAGGCGTCGTGGCTGCGCGGCGCGAAACTGATCTTCTTGGTCATGCGGCTTTCCTTGTTTGGCTGGAGACGAGCGATTCGGCGATGATGGCGATTTCCTTCGCTGCATCGCAGGCCGGATTGGTTTCGAACACGGCCAGCCCCTGCGCGGCGCTCTCGGCGTAGACCACGCGCTGGTGCATGGCGCGCGGCTCGACCGGCACGTCGGCGAATTCGGCGAGCGCCTCGGCGATGTCGCGGCCGATGGCCGTGTTTGCGATCTTGCGATTAATCACAAATGTGCTTTTGAGCGTCGGCTTGTAGATCTGCGCCTTGCGGACCAGATCGACGGTGTCGGCTGCGGCCCAGATGTCGTACGGCGATGGCTGCACCGGTATCACGACCAGATCGCTGGAGATGATCGCCGAGGCCGCGAGGTCATTGTTGCGTGGTGCTCCGTCGATGACGACCATCTCGTAGTCGCGGGCGATCGCCGGGAGATCGCGGTGCAGCGTGGTCTTCGCCATGCCGATGACCGGGAACAGTGGCTCGCCCTTCCGCGCCTGTGACCACTGCATGGCGCTGCCCTGCGGATCCGCGTCGATGAGCAGCACCCTGGTCGACGATCGCGCGTAGATCGCCGCCAGGTTGACGGCGATGGTCGTCTTGCCGACCCCGCCTTTCTGGTTGAGGACTGCGATTATCATATTTGCGCCTTTCCGCTTTTGCACAGAAACACATTTGTGCAGTGGAAAGGTTAAGATGTGGTTAACGCATGGCTCGCGGTCGAGCTATGAAATCATCACGCATAGCTCACGGTCTGACGACCAGGGGTATTCCCGACATCACACCGGCGAACTGCAGCAGGACCACCAGCCCATAGAGGCAGCAGATCACCGTCACCACGACGACGATCACCTGTCCGAGCGGCGGCGCGATCGGGAGCGTTGCGACGACGTACTTGGTCAACCAGACAATGACGCCGAGCACCACCAGTACGACGATGAGCGAGATGAGGGCGGACAGACTGAGCATGGTGTTCTCCTTTACCTTCCTCTTCCTCCGATGCCATTGAGACTGCCATTGACGCTGCCGTTGACCTGGCCACTGATCTGCGCGCCGAGGCCGTCCAGCCCGGAGGTTGCGGCATTGACCTGTCCCCGGATGTTGTCGCCGAGACCGGCGGTCGCGGCGTTCACCTGTCCCCGGATCGCGGCGGCAAGGCTTGGCGCGCTGGGTGCACTTGGCGTGCCTGGCGTACTGGGCGCGCTGGGTCTGCCCGGCGCGCTTGGCGATCCAGTGGAAGACGATGGCCGTCCGTTGCTGGCTGCCGTCTGCCTCGCCTGCTGCACGGCCGCCGACACGCGCGGCGACGAGGCGATCACGTCCCTGGCGGTGTTGCCTTGCGCCTGACGATTGTTTCCTCGCCGCATCTTGCAGATGCCGGTGACGTTGACGCGCATCTGCTCGAGGAACCGGCACTGCGGACCGGTGAAGCTCATCGACTCGGCGGAACAGAGCGCCAATGCCATCGGGACCAGCAACAGGACGGTCGGGCGCATCACCGTGGTCCGCCAAATGGCTGATCGTTCGGCGGGTCGGTGGGCGGGATCGATGGCGTGTTGTTGTTGCCTGGCTCGCCAGCCGCCGGATTGCGCAGGAAGTCGACGAAGACTTTCAGCGTCTCGCAGTAAGAGCGCATTTCGTCAATGTTCGGCCGATGGTCGAGAATGACGGAAACCACCCACCGGTCACGGCCCTCATAAGCAAAACCGTTAGCGATGGCCCACGTTTCAGCGCCGCCGCGCAAATTGAACCGGCTGACGAGGCAGGATGTGTCGGTGCGCAGTTGGTCGTAACTGGACATGATCTTGTCCATGACCTTCTCGTCATCGAGGGCGCGATAGACGACATAGGAGGGGATTGCCACAAGCACCAGCATGACGATGACGATGGCGTTGGTGATCGTCAGGCCTTTGACGGCGGTGAGCCAGCCAAAAACACGGCCATCATGATTTTCCGGCGGCGGTTTGTTGATCGGCGCAGCCATCTCACATTATTTCGCCTCCAGCGCCTCGACGCGTGCGGCCAGTTCCTTGACCGCGTTGACCAGCGCGAAAATCATGTTGGTGGTGTTCAGGTCGCGGAGATCGTCCACCTGCTCGCCGTCGATATAGCCCGTGCGCTTGCTCACCATGCCGGGGAATATCGCTTCAACCTCCTGCGCGACCAGTCCGACGAATTGCGTGCCGTCCGTCGCCACCTGGAAATGCGGACTGTTGGGATAGGGCACGGTCGGTGGCGGTTCCGGCGTATCTGGATCGGCATCGGGATTATAGCCGTTGCTCGGCTCCTCATTAGTGTCGTTGCCTTTGAACGTGTAGAGGATCGGGTTGAGTTGCTTAAGCTCGGCAAGGCCTGGATCATAAGGGCCGATGACATTCTTGATGCGCTCGTCCGAACTATCAGCCCATGGCCCGCCGCCTGGCTTCCACGCACTGCCGGTGACGGTAAAGCCGCCCGACAGGATGCTTTGAAGATTGGCTGTGTTTCCAAGCCTGAGAACGACGGTCGCACCCGATTCATCCGAGATCCAATATTCACCACCTGTAGCGACGCCAGCCTTCCAACTGCGAATGTTGGCTGCGACTAGATTGACACGGCAGGACTGTCCTTGCGGCGATGATGCATAAATCGGATCAGCCACATTTGCAGAAATAGAAAACTGACCGCCACTGGAATAGCTCGCCTGCGCGGCTGTGTTCGCTACTCCGTTAGGCCGGAAAAAGATCGTTCCGGCGCCGGTTGCCCCAAGAATCACGATACCTGTCGAGGAAGAGAAGTTCTGATTTGCAGTAACGTTGCCGCCCGCCGTGAAATTGCCACTGGTGGAAAAATTGCCGCCGATAAAGCCGTCTGCACCGGTGAGGCGGAAGGCTTGCTGCGATGCGCCGGCCACCAGGTTCTCGAACAGGATCTCACCGACCTCCGCCGCGTTGGTCGGGGCACTCAGGCGACCATAGATTTTCGCATAGGTTCGCTGCAGCGCGGTCGAGGACCGGCCCCTGAAATCGATCTCGCCGAGGACGTCGGCTGCCGCAGGCGAGGCGCTGTTGCGGTCGAGAACGAGGATCGGTCCGGCCGTGGCGCCGGGGTCGGTGGACACCAGCGTCTCATTGCCGGTGTCGGTGAAGGTGGCGACGTCGGTGCCAGCGCCGTTGGCCGCGTCGTTAAGGCAGAGACGGTTCGGGCTGGTCCTGGCGATCCACGCCATGTCGGCCGCGCCGAAGCCGAGACCGACAGGGGCGGCACCATTGAAGTTGACCATGCCTGCGGCACCATCGCCGGTCAGCGTCAGCGACGTCGAGAAGTTGGCGGGGTTGCCACTGTCGAAGAGCGTCATCCAGCCGGTGTTGGCGCTGTTGCGCAGCCGGACGACCGGATTGGCACCAGCCGTGTCGTACCAGAACTGTCCTGCGACCATCGTCGCAGGCTCGATTGGCCCCGACGAAGACGAGAACAGCGCGGCGAGCGCGGCGTTGATGTCGGAGCGCACGGTGAGGCCGCTGCCGTTGTCGATGACCTGGTCGTGCTGTGCCATGGCATTGCTCCTTAGTAGCCGGACGCGATCCAGTCGAAGGTTCGCGCCCCGGTGATGTTGGCTCCGGTCGAATCGATGAGTTCGAGGTCGAAGCCCTCGCGGGTCTTGTTGGTGATGCGGAAGGTGTCGCCGACCACGCCGTCCTGGATGGCGATGGCGATCGACGGGATCAGGAAGAATTTCACGACGTAGGTGATATGCATCTTCGTCGGCACCCACACGATGTCGGCGCCCTGGTCGATCTTCGCCGAGATGTCGGCAAGGATGCAGAGTTCCTCGATGGCGATGTTCTGGCCGCCAGGCGCTGTCAGCCACGCCTGAAACTGGAAGCCGCGACCGGTATAGGTTCCGGAGATGAACTGCTTCCAGTTCGTCCAGCGCGCCGCTGGCGATGACGGATCGTCGTCCGTCTGCCGCACGCGCACCGTCACCATGCCGGCACCGTCCTCACCGGCGTCGTCCCACGATTGCCAGTCGTCCACCAGTCCCGGCCGCTGGTCGATGAAGATGTCGGCGTCGATGAACGGGAAGGCGAGCATATCGACGGTCAGCCGCACGTCGAAGACGCCGCCCATGTCGAGGTGATTGAAGAAGTCGTAGGTGCCACTGCCGGTCGCCGGTCCGGATGCGCCGTAGGGCAGCACATCGACATCCGGCCATGTATCCATCGGATCTGTCTGGTCGTCCCAGACGCCGCCGGTGGTACCGAGCACCAGCCACTCCTGCGGCATGCGGACCTCGGTGTTGACCTTGTTGCCCAGCCAGTCGGGCTGCTCGCAGATGCGGACAAACGGCGTGTAGCCGGTATCGGGTCCACTGGTGATGATGACGGCGGCGTTGACCGAGAACAGTCCGAGGATGTCGCGGGCGCGCAGCAGGTAGGTGCCAGCCCGATAGGGCACCTCGACGGTGGTCGCCGTGCCGGGGATCGACGTGAGGATGGTGTTGGAGCTCGTCCACGTCACGCCGGAAAACCTCGGCGAATAGCGCATCTCGAACGAGCCGCCGATGATGACGTCGAGGTCGGTCGCGGGTGCCCACTGGAACATCGCCACGCCGTTGACGATCTGGATGCGGAAGTTGACCGGATCCGCCGGTGGCGCGGTGCGGCCGATGACGGTGTACTGGATCCTCGACGTCGGGCCGCGGCGGCCGATGGAGTTGATCGGCGTCACCCAGATATCGTAGGTGGTCTCGGTCGCCTCGACGTCGTGGCTGACCTGGTCGGTGCGGGCGTTCAGCCAGTTGCCGTTCAACGGCCGCCACGAAACGTCGAAGGCGGGCGCGGTCGATTGCCACGAAATCAGCATCCTCGAACCGACCGAGATCGACGAGAGCGCCACCAGGTAGTCGGTGGCGACGAGGTTGGTCAGCGACGGCATGGTGCCGATGTTGGAGATGTCCGGCTCCGACAGCGCGATGTTGTTCTCGACGTAGTTCCATTTGTCGGGATGGTGCAGTTGGGCGGTGATCTCGTAGCGGTCCGGCTCGGTCTCGTTGACGGTGACGTTGCGCCACAGCGTCGGCTGAAGATCCGAGGACGCCAGCACCCACGTCGCATCGGTAAGCGGCACGTCGGAGAACGGCGCCGTGACGTTGACGACGGTGGTGTCGCCCGCAGGCATCGAGGCGGGCTTGGTTTCGACGTGGCCGTCCGGCAGGACGCAGGACAGCGCGTAGCTGGGGCCGTCGATGAAGGTCACCGAGGCGTCGAGCGTCACTTGGGTGGTCGTCGCCGCGACGATGCGGCCACCGCGTCGTTCGCCGCCGACGTTGATGTCGGCGATCTGGACGATCTCGCCGGGTCGTGACCTGGCGGCATTGAGGCCGGTGACGAAGGTGACGGTGTCGGCCTCGTAGTTCTCCGAAAACAGCGTCCACTTGCCGACGCGGATCGCCTGGCTCTCGGACGTGCAGCCGACCGCGATGACGTCGGTCTTCTGGATGCCGTATTTCGAAATCGACGGCTGGTCCTCGACGATCGCGATGCGCGGCTCGCCGAGATTGGCCGGGTCGTTCCACTTGACCAGCGCCTGATTGTGCCGCGCCCGCCGGTCGGCACTGGCGTAGTTGAAGGTGCCGTCGATGACGTTGGCGTTGGTGTAGATCGCCACCGGATCCTTCGGCATGTCGGCGACCGGGACGATCTGTCCGCCGGACCAGTAGCATTGGCCACGGAAGATCGACGCCATTGCATTGATGAGGTCGAAGGCTTCCTGTTGGTCGCCGATGACGGCGTTGCACAGCCAGCGCTGTTCGAGTCCGCCGCGACCGTCCGGAACGCCGCCGTCGCACCATTGGCCGATCGTATAGAGTTGCCACTTGTCGATGTCGGCGGCGTTGACGAAATTGCCGAGGCCGTAGCGGTTCTGGGTGACCAGGTCGTAAAGCACCCATGCCGGATTGTTGGTCCAGTCGTTGTAGAAGTTGCCGTCCCAGACGCCGGTATAGGTGTGGTTCCACGGATTGTAGTTGGTGGGGATCCGGCAGACCAGGCCGTAGAGCTCGTAGGTGCGCTTCGGGATGTCCTGAAACTGCGCCGAGTCGATGGTGACGCCCATTACCGCCGAGAGCGTGTAGTTGACCTGCGCGTCGATGATCTCGGTGTAGCTGTCCCAATTGAGATCGTTCTGCAGGTTGATGCTGGTCGAATCCGGCGTGACGCGCACCAGGCGGACGTCCCACGGCGGCGAGCCCCAGAGCGAGAAGGTCAGCGCCCGCTGGTAGCGGGTGTTGGTCTTGCCGGAAATCGTGTGCTGCGTCACCAGCGCATAGCCGCCGCTATTGGCCTGCAGCCAGATCTGGAAGGTGACGTCGGTGCCGGTGATGTTGTTGTTCGAATCGGCGGACTGTAGCGACGGAACCGAGACGGTGACCTGCACCCGGTTGACGTTGGCGTTGACGATGGTGCGCGTGACCGGCGTCGAGGTCTTGACCTGCAGGTTGACGGCGGTCTCGGCCATTTGCGACGCGAAGCCTGGCAGCACCGGCTGCGCGGGCCAGCCCGAGTTTCCGGCGATCTGCCAGTTGTTGAAATTGGCGTTGCCGGGTCCGGCGATCAGTGGCACGCCGTCGAAGAAGATCGACTGCTGGCCGTTCACCGGCCCGACGATCTGTCCCTCGCCGAGCAGGTCGATGAGGCGCGCGATCTGCTTCGACCTCAGTGAATTCGGTGCCTCGTTGCCGCCGGTTCCAGACGAGGCCGAGCCGCCCTTGCCGCCCTTGTTGCCGACGATCTGCATCGGGAAGAAGGCGCGCTGGTCCATCAGCCGTTCTCCGGAACATAGCGCGGGCGGGTGCGTCCTGGCGGGATGAAGGGCAGTGGCGGTTCGGGCGGTGGCGCCTGCGGCACGTCGGAAACCATCAGTTCATTGAAGGCGGCGAAGACCGCGGCCCGCTGCCATGACCAACTGTTCGGCGTGCTGCCGACGTCCTCGGTGGTTTCCAGACCGGCCGACACCACCACCGATCCGGTGAAGACGTGGCCGTAGAGCAGCGGCACTGCCGCGCCTTGCGTCGTGACGTTGACCGGCCCAGAGAACATGTAGTTCTCGTCCTTTGGCGTATCCTCGGTGGTCTTCTTCTTGACCTTCGGCGCGAACAGCAGCGACACGCCGAGCAGCAGACCGACCGTGATGACGCCTGCGATGATGGTCGCGGCAGTGCCGGTGATGCCGATGAGGCCGAGACCGGCGATGATCGGCGTCATGATGCGGCCCTCGACGACAGGACAGAAGTCGATGGAGACGTTGACCGCGCTCGCCTCGACCATCGGCGTGTTCGCCTCGTCGCGCCATTCGCCATCGACGAACAGCGCGTAATTGTCGTGCGCCAGGAAGTCGCGGCGGAAACCCGGATAGTTCGCTTCCAGCGCGGCGATCGCCTCGCGCGGCGAGTGGATGTTGAGCCGGTGCAGCCGACCGTACTTGTCGGCGAGGATCCCATGCAGCCGGATGGTGACGAGCTTATCCATTGCGCCTGCTCCACAACGGATAATCCGGCGGCAGTTCCGGCGGCGCCATCATCAGATCCTTGTGGCGCAGGTGCAGCACGGTCGCCTGCTGGTACATGCCGCCATAGACCTCGCGGGCCGACAGCCGCCCGAGCATGTGATGCAGGATGACGTCGGGATAGAGGAACAGCCCGAGATGGTTGACGACCTTCGACGGCCAGATCCGCATGCCGATGACGTCGCAGTGCCGCCACTGGTCATCGACCGTCAGGAAACCGGCCGAGGCGAACTGCTCGGCGATCGTGTCCTCGCCGTTTTCCCACCACAGCCACTTGCGGTCGAAGTCGGGAAGTTCGATTCCGGCGTAGTCGCGGATGCCGTCGCGGATGCAGCCGTAGCAGTCGTGCGTGCCCCATGCCCATTGCCGACCGATGAGCGGCGCCCGGAAGCCGCAGGGTTCGATGGTGGCGTAGGTGCCGAGCGGCCAAGAGACGATCAGCCACGGTTTCGCGGTCGCCTCGCACATCGCCCGGTCGGCGTCGGATGCCTGTGGCAAAGCATAAATGTGCGAATGCACAATTGCGTTTATGTCGTGCTGGTTGGCGATCTCGAGGAACGCCGGCATGTCCATGACGAAGGTGTCGTACCTGGTGGCCTTGTTCGGGACCGCCATGAAGATGCCATCGGCGACCACGCCGCAGGACTCGAGCGGCTGGCAGTCGGCGGCGTGCTGAAGCGCCGCGGTGATCACTTCGTGCGAAGGTTGGAACGTCATTGCTGCACCAGCAAGCTCGCCGGAAACGCGCTTGTCCTTAAGACCCCGTACTGGCCGAAGCGCGCCTTGCAGGCGTCGAGCGTCTTGCGGCAGGCGTCGAGTGACGGGTCGGATGTCGGGTTGCCATTGATGTCCTGCACCGGCGGTCCGGCGTAGGAGCATTCCGCCGAGCGGTAGACCCACTGGCAGGTCGAGGCGATCACCTGCCGCCTCGGCAGCATCACGCCCTCGGCGTCGAACTTCGACGCCAGTTCGATTTCGACGAAGACGGGATTTTCCGATTTCTTCATCGACACGTAGTAGATGTCGTCGGAGAAACCTTCAGTAGGATTGGCGTAAGGGTTGCCGTCCGGAAAATTGACGGCGTCGAGGTAGCGGCCGAGCGTCCGCTTGCGGGTGACCTTGGCGTTAAGGGCGTCGCCCATGGAGCGCAGATAGGCACCGAGTTGCCCGCCGATGTTCGCGGCCCGAAGCGTCGGTCGCGGCAGTTTGCCGCCTGCGGTATCCATCTCGAAACCGGTCGCCTCGATGGCATAAGGATTGTAGGTCTGTCCCTGCCAGACGATCGGCTGCGCTCCGAACGAGGTGGTGCCGGGATGCCAGTACAGCGGCGCGGTGTCGCCGAGCGCGGTCGCGTCCCAGATGAACATCGTCACCAGTTCCACCGCCGCCAGTTGACTGCTGTCGCCCTGGACGGTCATGGCGCCACCCCGTTGGCCTTGGCGAACTGCGCCGACAGTGTGCCGTAGGCGTTATCCCTGCGCCGCGAGTTCCATGAGATCGACCACTTGTCGCAGAACACCTTGTAGACGAGGCCGGTCTCCGGTTCCTGGAAGGCGAAGGCCTTGGCCTTGTTGGCGACGAAGAACGCCACCATCGAATTGATGACGTCCACCGAGCGGTTCATCCATTGCAGGTTCCAGCTCATGTCGAGGGCGTTGATGCCGTCGAGCGTTCGCATCGAATAGCCGTCGCCGAACGACGCCACCCGCAGCCGCCAGGTATCGTCGCGGGTCACCGGAACGTCCGGGATCCAGCAGGGCGTCGAGCCGTCGAAGGAGACTGTCGGGAGCGTGACCATCAGCCCGGAACCTTTCTGAGCAGTCCGCCTGGCCGCGATTCCCGCACCATCTCGGCCTGGATCATCTTCTGGACGTTGATGCCGAACTGCTTGGCCGAGTCATTGTCGGCCGCCACCAGCCCGGTCTGGCTCATGTCGATGTTGACGTCGCCGAGCGAGGTCGAGACGAGACTGGTCGTATCGGTGCCGCCGCCGCCTCCGCGCATCGCCTGCTGGACGGCGCTGGTCGGCAGCACGTACTCGCCGCGGTGGGCGATGATCGGCACCTCGCCGGCACGCAAGCCGACGAAGCCGCCGGACGCGTAGCGCGATGCGCCCATGAAGGCGAACGGCGAGATCTGCCGTCCGTGGCCGGTGGCGCCGACGAAGCCGCCTTGCTGCGCCGTGGCGAACAGCGAGAAGCCGCCGGTTGATGGCACGCCGAGGATCGCCCCGAAGATCGACTTGAACACCTGGTTGAGCGCCATCTGCAGCAACTGGTCGGCGAGCTTGCTCAGACTGTCGGTCAGCGCATCGGTGGCGCTCTTGCCGTCGCGCAGATCGGAGATGAAGCCGGTGACGAAGCCGGTCGACATCGACGCCAACTGGTCGACCGTCTGCTGCATGTCACGGTTGGTCGCCTTGCGCGTGCCTTGCGCCGATTTCAGTTTGCCGGCGAGATTGGCATAGGCGTCGGCCGTCTGGTCGATGCGCGCCTTCTCTTCCGCCGTCACCGTGTTGCCGTCGCGCTGCGCCACGGTCATCAGTTCGGCGGTGATCTTCGCCTTTTCCTTGTTGTAGGTGAGTTGGTCGACAGAGGCCGCCAGCGTGCCGTTGGCCTCGGCCTCGTCATGCAGCGCCTGCGTCCGCTGCTGGATCCCGGCGATCGCCTCGTCCAGCGATTTCGCCGCCTTCAGCGCATTGTTGTAGCCGACGCGTCCGGCCTCGACCTTGGCATAGGCGTCGGCCTGCTTTTCGTATTCCGCCCGCATCTCTGCGGTGGTGGTGATGCCCTTTTCCTCGTCCGCGTTGAGAAGCTCCTGCATCTTGCGGGCCTTCTCGCGCTTGTAGGTGGTCTCGTCGATCTGGTTGCCGAGATCGCCGACCGCCTCTTCCTCGGCCTTCAGCGCTTTGGTCTGCCGCTCGGTGGCATCGATCTGTGCCTCGCTCGACGTCGGTGCCACCTGTCGCCTGGCGGCCTCGACGCGGGCATTGACCTCGGCGATGACCTGTCCTGCGGTCTTGCCCTGCAGATTGTTGGCGGCGACCGTGCCTCGGGCCAACTGTCCGGCGTTCTCCAGCGCCTGCATCGACATGCCGGGACTGCGGATGGCGGCGATCGCACCACCGGCGCCGAGATAATGCGCCAGGTAGCGGTTGGTGTCGGTGAGCGCGACGCCAGCCCGCGCCAGGGCGGCGGAATTGTCCTTCGTCAGTTGCTCGAACGCCTTCTGCTGCGCCTCGATGCTGCCCTTGAAGGA